>SMVB01233487.1_pt1 | contig 18142 bp, 15 predicted proteins | sample 2456461 | NCBI WGS metagenome assembly SMVB01 (sample SAMN11095934, study PRJNA526329) | marine sediment metagenome | biome: Marine sediment; feature: Surficial sediment; material: Deep marine sediment; isolation source: Hadal surficial sediment | place: Pacific Ocean | collected 2014-05 | depth...
CGACGGCTCGATCGATGAACAAGCATCGGTTGCGCACGTCAAACGCGCACGAACCTCGGCCATCGTTTCGCCTGGCTGGCCGATGAACCACATCGGATCCGTATTCGGAAACTCGAGTAGCCCGGCGGGCGCACCGGCATAGGCTGCGTCAAACGCATCTCGGCGTCCGTGCGAGATCGGCAACAACGTGACTGGATCAACCGCATTGCGCGAGTGGCAACCTCCACACTTCAACTCCTGCCCTGGACGCAGTTGTATCCAGTTCTGATGGCGGCCGGGAATGCGCTTGCCGTTGACGTCGACCACACTGATGGCAAGCGTCGTATTTGCCGGCACCTTTGTCATGACCGAGCCATCCGGCTCGATCATCACGTAGCCCACAATTTCACGCATGCCCTGTACGGTACTGATGCCGAAGTCCGTGTTGTCGAGATCCACGATGTCATCGTCCGGAATCGATACGGCTTTTTCGATTCTGAGGAATCGAAAAGGACGATCCACCGCGAGAGTCAATGCCGGATCGGCCATAGTCGGAATATCGACAATTGCGTTTCCGTCGAAATCGTAAACGCTGCGAATATTGATGACGGCCTCGCCATCGTCTGCAATTGATGGATCCAGGGCAAAGACGTTCGCGCCGTTGAGGATGCCAGGCGGCGCAATCTTGGGATCGGCTGCAACCACTTCGGTGAAAATAAAGCCCTCTTCGCCAACGACGACCGGTCGCTGCGTGCCGTCACGAGGATCGTACATCCAAATTCCGTATAGTGGCTGCGCGACAACGTAAGACCCCACAGGCGGAACCACCGGGTTATCAGGATCGACTTGCACGAACACCAGCGCCATGAGGTCGTCGGTGCAGGGATGAATGCGGAAATCAGCGGTCAACGGATCGCCATCGTCCGGCAATGATTCGCTCAGCCGACACTGGCTCCAACTCACCAGGAGCCTGCCTGTGCCATCGAGAATCGGGTACGCCGACGCGTATCGTCCGCCCTGTGATGGCACGCCCGGCACTGTCGACACGTCATTGAACGTCGCATCTACCTGGGCGGGGCCAGTCAGGATTCCGATATTCGACGACGTCGGTTGCGTGTTCTCAAGATACATCGGTGTATCGATGGTGATCAGTTCACCACCACCCTCGGTATCGGTGAACGGGCGAATCAACGCCATGATTCGTCCATCCTCGAGCTCACGCGGTTGCATGAACTGTATGATTTCGTCGTTTGTGCCCGTGGCATGACTCGCCTGACCGTACAGCATCTCAAGATTCGAGCCGTCCGGATTCATTCGATACAGATTCACTGAATCGTTTTGGCCGGCATGGTCCCAGCGACTGAAAACTATTTGCCCGTTTGACATGACTGACGGATCGAGGTCGTGGCTCTGATTATAGGAGACCTGTTCAATGCCCGTGCCATCGCCATTCATGACGTGCAAGTTGAATGCGAACTCGTTGCGGTCCTCGTCAATCGCAACGAACGCTTCCTTGTTTTCATCGATGAGTATGGCCTGTGACTGAGTCTGTCTCGTCGACGAAAAAATGATGCGTCCGTCCGGCAAGTACTTCGGCATGATGTCGTGGCCGATTTCGGCAATATTGAGGGATGAGATGACACGCTCGAGCGTGTCAGTCTCGAACGTGTATTGCCATATATTCCAGGTTGGCAAATCTTCTTCATCAAGGTCCGGGTCAAACGGGAAGCGCATCGAAAAAACCAGTGACGTCCCGTCATAGGAAATTTCCACATCGCGTATTGCAGCAAGGCCCTGCGTTAGCTCACCCGTGATATTGGTCGCGTCAGCACTCGGCGACGCGCGATCCCGGAAGAACAGATCAGCGCCAAAGTCGAACGTGATTTGCTCGCGAAGATCGTCTTGTACGAAATCGCCGTTGTCATCAAACGGAACTGGCGCGCGAATATAGGCGATCGGAAAATCGACAACGACCGGGTCCGCATCCTGTCCCGAACCGATGCTAACACCGTCCTGTCCGCATGCGGAAATCAACAGGGACACAGACACGAACGCGACCAATTGTGGTGCGCGTTTTTTGAATCTTTCCGTCGTCTGTTTCGATTTGCTGATAATGGCCTCAACCTCGAATCAAAATGGTCATCGAGCAACCTGTAATAGTGGACGCACACCTCAATTCGTACCGTTAACGCGATCACAATCCTTGTTGAAAGCGAAACAGTTGGAGCGACTGGATGAAAATAATGCAAAGTACAATGCCTTGAGTTCGGCGACAAAAATTGCACTTTCAAAGTGACGCAAAACGGTCGCTATGTCTCCCTTCAGCGACATGTGCACAGCCCCTGAAAATCAACGCTTTAGCTTCCGCAGCTCAATAACCTGTACGCATAGACCGACACTAACTTGACATAAGGCAGTGGTCTGACGTTTGGGGCCGTTAACCATAAGTCATTGTTTTTATGCGCATTACTGACGGTTTTTCGCCTCTTCGGCGAGACTGGCACAGCACTTGCTTTAATAGTCAGGAAACGTTGCTTTATGCGGGCTCGCTTGAGCCGAAAATGTTTGGACTGTGAATGTAATCACGGAGAAATTCGTCACAGTCTGGCAGAATTTTTTATTGCACTGTTTGTGCAATACACGTTGTTCAGGGAAGCGCCACGTGAGCAGGTTGACCATGGAAAGCAGGACGCAGGTAAATAACGATACTGTCAAAGACACTGGATGCTTGGTGTCATTTTGGCGTGTCATACTCGTTGGCTTGCTAATGGCCGGTCTTGTCTCTCCCGCACATGCCGGCTCGGCTGAACAGGCCCGACGCATTCATGAACGACTCACCGGTGTACCGCCCTCCGATACCGATTTCATCTTGATGCGCGACGCGATTGCCAGCGGTGACGCGACCGGGGCCGCCTACATCGCAATGAATAATGTGAATTTTTATAATGTCACGCTAAAGAATTTCGCGGCGCCCTGGACCAACCGCGACCAATCGGTCTTTGTGCCGATGAATGATTACATCGCGACCGTCATTGGCATGATTCGCGATTCCGACACGATAACGTTCGACCGGTTGCTTTGGGATGACATTACGTATGTCGGCCGGCCTGGCATCGTCGCTGACGCGCCGTCCAGGAGCAACAATTTGCACTACGAGCAACTCGAGGCGGACCAGGTAAATCTGCGCGACGATTTGCAACTCGCGCTGCAGTCATCGATTCAAAATATTCCGACCGGCGTAACCGCTGGCATCATGACATCGCGTGCCGCGTCAGAAGCGTTTTTCATCGCCGGCACCAATCGTGCGATGTTCCGTTTCACGCTACTCAATCATATGTGCAATGACATGGAGCAAGTGCACGATATCCGAATACCGCCGGATCGTGTTCGCCAGGACGTCAGCCGCAGCCCCGGTGGAGACAGTCGCTTGTTCCTGAATAATTGTATTGGATGCCATGCGGGAATGGATCCAATGACCGGCGCGTTTGCGTACTACAACTACGACGAAAACAGCAACCAACTCATCTATGACAGCGCTACCGTTCACTCCAAGTATTTCAACAACGACCTGAACTTCCCACAAGGTTATCGCACGACCGATGACTCCTGGCAGAACCGCTGGCGCGAAGGCCAAAACGCGTATCTCGGCTTCGACGGGTCACTTCCTGGCTCCGGCAATGGCGCCAAGGAACTCGGCAGAGAACTTGCCAGCAGCGAGGCATTTGCTTCCTGCCAGGTGCGCAAAGTGTTTCGCACCGTGTGCCTGCGCGACGCCGAGGACCTGCAGGATCGCACCGCAATCGCCGCAATCATGAACACCTTTTTCGTCAACAAGGGCTATAGCATGAAGCAGGTCTTTGCGGATTCAGCCGTCCACTGCATGGGTCCGTAGGGAGACTGAGTGATGACTTGCACAACTGGACGTGCCACGCCGACGGCCCCTATCGACCGCAATGATTGTCGTGCATTGAAGATCGTATTCGTCGCTGTGCTTGCGAGCATCGCGCTCACCGCGTGTGATGGCGGCGCGCCAACAACGGACCTGGCAGTGCCGGGCGGTGGTGGCCCGACGAATGACACTATTTACACCGGCCCTGCTGCTCTAGACGCTGATGTTCTGAAGTTTCAACAGGAATTCTGGTCCAAAGCCAAAACCACCGATCGTTGCGGCTCGTGTCACAACGAATCCGTTGGACAACTTCCGATGTTCGTTCGAAATGATAACGTCAACCTGGCATACGATGCGGCGCTGACACGCGTTGATAGGGCACAGCCAAGCGACTCGATCATTGTTGCAAAGGTTAGTGAAGGCCAGTTTGGGCACAATTGCTGGAACGGCAATAAGGACGTCTGCGCCACGATAATGACGACTTGGATCGAGAAATGGGTTGGCAGTGTTGCCGACAGCGGACGCGAGATCGTTTTGACGCCTCCCATCGTTTCGCAGGATCCGGGCGACAGCAAGAACTTTCCGAACGACCCATTCGTGATTTCTCCTGACTCGTTTTCAGAAACGGTTTATCCGCTACTCACACAATACTGCGCGAACTGCCACAGCTCCGAAGCCTTAACCACGCAACAACCGTATTTTGCGGATTCGGACGTCTACGTCGCTTACGATGCAGCCATACCAAAAATCAATCTCGATACACCGGCGAATTCACGTTTTGTCCTCAAACTTCGCCTGCAACACGAATGCTGGGATGTCTGTACTGCCAACGCGCAGGAAATGGAAGACGAGATCATCCAGTTTTCGGGTGGCATCATTCCAACCCAGGTCGACCCAGATCTCCTGACGAGCAAGGCATTGCGACTGGTTGACGGCATACCGGCGTCAGGCGGTAACCGATACGAGGATGCCCAGATCGCGCTCTGGGAATTCAAAACGGGTAGCGGACTGGTTGCCTACGATTCAAGTGGTGTCGACCCTGCGGTAGATCTGAACCTGTCGCAGGAAGTCACCTGGTACGGTGGCTGGGGCATTACGACCAATGGTGGTCGCGCCCAGGGTACAACCACAGCCAGCAAGAAACTGTACGACGTGTTGCAGGACTCCGGCGAGTTTTCGATCGAGGCTTGGGTGATTCCTGCCAATGTAACGCAGGAAATGGCACGCATCGTCAGCTATTCCGCAAACGATCAGAATCGCAACTTCACGCTGCAGCAGAACCTGTACGACTACGACTTTCTCTTGCGAACGAACGCGGTCGACGGCAACGGCCAGCCGCTGACAGACCTGAACGGTGAACCGGCCTTGTCGACGCCTGCAATGGACGAGGTTCTGCAAGCCACGTTGCAACACGTCATTGCTACGTATAGCCCGGTCGACGGTCGCCGCATCTACGTCAACGGCGTCCTGGTCACTAACGCCGATCCAATACCGGGTGGCACGTTTGCTGATTGGCAGGAGACATTCGCGTTGGTTCTCGGCAGCGAGATCGGTGGTTCAGGATCATTCGCCGGCACGATTCGACTCGCCGCGATACATCGACGTGCACTGACGCGGGCGCAAATTCAACAAAACTACGATGCTGGGGTTGGCGAGAAATTTTTCCTGTTGTTTGATATCTCCGAGGCTATACAGGCGGCAGCTGAGTCGTCGTTTATTTTGTTCGAAGCGTCTCAATTCGACAGCTACGCTTATTTGTTCGACAAGCCACACTTCGTCACTCTTGATGGCTCTACGCCGGAAGGCATCGCGATCGAGGGCCTGCGGGTAGCCATGAACGGCCTGGAAGCACCAGTAGGTCAGACTTACGCGACATTAGCTGGGTCGTTGAACGCGTCCGAGTTTTTGGAACTGGGCCAGCCGTTGTCCGACCTTGGCGCGGTGCTGCCACTTGGAAAAGGACCGCAAGACGACGAGTTCTTCCTCACATTCGACGTTCTGATGAATCCTTCCGCTTACAATCGCCAGCCGGATCCGACGCTCGTGATTACGGAAAACGATGTGCCCATAAACGAGCGTTCGTCAAAGATTGGACTGAAGACTTTTGATGAGATCGACGCAACCTATGCTGCTGTAACCGGCGTTAATCGCCTGGCCTTCCCGCTCGTCGATATGACCTTCCTGGAACTCCGCCAGTCGTTGCCGGCCGTTGAGGACATCAACACGTTCCTTTCTTCGCACCAGGTCGCTATCGCGCAGCTTGCCATTTCATACTGCGATGCGATGATCGGCGGCGATGGGATTGACCCGAACCCCGTCCCGAATCCTGACGCGGCAACCAAGTTTCCTGGCTTCCAATTCGGTGCTGCACCCGGAACAGCGTTTGCGGCCGGCGTGGAGCGCGACAAATTCGTCAATCCATTGATCAATGACATTATGGGCACAGGCCTCTTAAGCCAGCCAGCCCTTGCTGACGTGTACACAGAACTCGCAACATTCCAGGCTGCCGGTGACCGCCCCGATAATCTCATTGATCGACTTTTGGCGGGCGGCAGCAATACACGCGCTATATCAAAAGGTGTCTGCGCCGCCATGCTTGGCAGCGCAATCACTTTGATTCAGTAACAGACAGGACCAGGGAAGGATTATCATTATGGCCAAGAGACGCAATGTACGGCACTGGGATGCGCCGCAGCTTCACGGAGACCATCCGCGTCCTGTCACGCGACGCCAGTTCGTTGCGCAGGGTTTCATGTCCGGTGCCGCCTATACGACAGGTGCGGGCATAATGAGCCTGTTCGCTGACCCGCATGCGGCATTTGCGCAGGATCTGTCCACCCTATCGCAGGATTTGTTTAGCCAATTACAGACTCCGTGCGACATTGCGACCACGGGTGCCGGCAAGATCCCGTTCATCTGTTTCGATCTCGCAGGTGGCGCGAATATCGCGGGCTCGAATGTATTGATTGGACAAGCAGGCGGCCAGCGGGACTTTCTGGCGACCAACGGTTATGAAAAACAGGGGCTGCCCGGTGACATGATTCCCGGTCTGATTGACCCGGATCTGCAGCTTCCGTACGACAATTTTGACCTCGGTCTGGGCTTTCACCTGGATAGCGCATTCCGCCGCGGCATCATGAACAGTTTGAGTTTGGGCCGCGAGCAGTTCATTAACGGCGCAGTCATTCCGGCTCGTTCGGATAACGACACGGGCAATAATCCACACAATCCGATGTACGGAATCGCTCGCGCGGGATTGGGTGGGCTTGGTGCCGACGGCTCCATACTGACGCTTGCAGGCTCGGAGAACACGGACTCCGGTGGCAACTCGATGCTGCCACAGGGTCTGTACGATCCGGAACTTCGTCCGACCAAGGTCGATCGTCCGTCCGATGTCGTGAACCTCATCGACACTGGCGACCTTGTCGGCATCCTCACCAAGGACGACGCCACGGCTGTGATGGAGTCGATCTATCGAATTAGCGAACGCAAAACGGGACGGGTTGATACAGAGATCACGCGCGACGCCGTTATTAAAGAGATGATCAATTGCGGCTACATCAAGGCGGCCGACATTGCCGATCGCTTTGGTAATTTTGAGATCGATCCGGGCAAGGATCCCGAGATCGTTGATCAACAAGGAGCACCTGGTACCGGTATCTTTACCGAGGCCGAGTGGATTAGGGGTGATCGCGATGCGCGTGAATTCCAGAAGACCGCTGCCATCATGAAACTCGTCATCAATGGATTCGCCGGCGCTGGCTGTATCGAGATGGGCGGCTATGACTACCACGGTGGTCGACGCGCCGAAGGTGAGATCAAGGATGAGCTTGCCGGACGCTGCATGGGCGCCTGCCTTGAATACGCCGCACGCCGTGGCAAACCGCTGATGATGTACGTTTTCAGTGACGGATCACTTTCTTCGAACGGAGCCATTGACGCCACGGAGGAAGGTCGCGGCAAAGGCGAATGGGTGAGTGACAATTCATCCACAGCCGGCGCGTTCTTCCTGGTGTACAACCCGGGTCCAAGGCCAACAATCATCGGCGCAACGCCCGAAATACAGGCAATTCACCAACAGCTTGGGTACATGAGTTCCGATGGGTCCGTACAACGTGCCGCAACACCGGCCGCGAACAACGTCAACCTGCTCGTCAACATGGTCCTTTTGAATTACATGGCCTTACACGGTGAACAGGGCGCATTCGGCAACGTGTTCCCAAATCATGGCTTGGGAATTCCAAGCGTGTGGGACAGCCTCACAGCATTCACGCCAATTTGTAACGGCACAATCGACTTTCCCCCATAATTAGATTTGAAGGGCTGCAAGCGGGATATCGCTCATCGAAATGGCTCGCTGCGCTGCGCTTTATTTCCGATGAGCGATATCCCGCTCACAACCCTACCGTTATAATCCGGGCATGCCGGATACCGACGTCCTGAACAAATTGCTCGCCTGTCCGCGTTGCGACAAGGCGCCGCTGACACAAAAGGATGACGATCATCACTGCTCTGCATGCAAGATCGACTTCCCATCGATCGATGGCATCCCGTGGATGTTTGCTGAGCCTGAAGCAAGCCTCGGCGAATGGCGAGGTCGTATGCAACTCGCGCTGCAGACTTTGAGCCACGAGTCGGCGCGACTCGATAGCGAACTCAAAGACAAGAATATGCGGCCGCTGACCAAACGCCGACTCGAGCGTTATAAGAAAGCGACTGATTATCATCGCCGATCTTTGCAGAAACTGCTGCAACCGCTCGATCTGCAGTCACTGAGCGGCACACTCGAAACCTATTTGGCGTTGCGAACGCGTTTGCCCGGCGATCAGGGTCTGAACACCTATTACGCCAATGTGCACCGCGACTGGTCCTGGGGCGACGATGAGAACGAAGCGTCGATCAAGCAGATTCGCGCCGTCTTGCACGAGAGTGCTGAGCTCGGCAACGTGCTCGTGCTCGGTGCCGGCGCCGGTCGACTCGCCTATGATTTACACATGCAATTCGATTGCAATTGCACGGTCGTGCTCGATTTCAATCCAATGCTCATGCTCGTCGCACATTCGGTGACGCGCGGCGGCCACCTGAAGATGTATGAGTTTCCAATCGCGCCAAAATCGCTCGAAGACGATGCTGTTTTGCGCACGCTGGCCGCCCCGAGACCTGTCAGCGACGGATTTCATCTTGTGCTCGGTGACGCATTGAGACCACCGTTTGTGGCCGAGTCCTTTGACACGATTGTTACTCCCTGGCTGATCGACATCATCACCGAAGATTTGTCGGTGCTGGGCGCGCGTATCAACGGATTACTCAAGACCGACGGCCGCTGGGTGAATTTTGGCTCGCTGGCATTCGCAGACGCACAGCGCGCGCGTCAATACAGCCCCGAGGAAACCAAGGCTATCGTTGCTGAGTGCGGCTTTTCAGATCCCTATGTTTCGGAGGCGACCATTCCTTATATGTGTTCACCGGCGAGCCGGCATGGGCGGCAGGAAAAAGTCTTCACATTTTCAGCGTACAAGGAGCGTAGCGTCGAACAGCCTCCCCGACATTGTGCCCTTCCCGACTGGATCGTCACGGGCGAAGCACCCGTTCCGTTATCACCGTCGTTCAGATCACAAGCAATGACGACACAGATCTATTCTTTCATCATGTCGCTAATCGATGGCAAGAGAACCTTGCAAGACATGGCCGTGGTCCTCGAGAATCAGAAGCTCATGTCGCGTAACGAGGCCGAATCCGCGATTCGGTCCTTCCTGATAAAAATGTACGATGACGAGCAAAAGCAAGCGAGCTATTGATGTCCACAATCGAATCCATTCGAACACCCGATGCCCGATTTTCGAATCTCCCCGGATACGACTTTGCACCGCACTACGTTGAGGTCGACGGGCTACGCATGCACTACGTGGACGAAGGCCCTGCCGACGGTGCGGTCGTATTGTTGTTGCATGGCGAACCGAGCTGGTCGTACCTGTACCGCAAAATGATTCCGCCGCTTCGTGACGCCGGGTTTCGTGTGATCGCACCCGACCTGATCGGCTTTGGCAAATCGGATAAACCCGTGCGGCAATCCGATTACAGCTATGCCGGACACGTGGCCTGGATGCGGAAATTTATTGAAGCGTCGAATCTCAATGACATCACTCTGTTTTGCCAGGATTGGGGGGCATTGATCGGAATTCGCGTTGCCGCCGAAAACGAGCATCGCTTCGCGAGAGTTGCAGTAGGAAACGGAGCCATGCCAACCGGTGACGAAGAGTTTCCGATGGCGTTCAAAATCTGGCGCACGTTTGCTCGCTGGAGCCCATGGTTTCCGATCGGTCGAATCGTTCAGTCCGGGTCGGTCTCAGACTTATCGAAGGAAGAAGTTGCCGCTTATGACGCACCTTTTCCTTCGACGAGATACAAAGCAGGGGCGCGGGCCTTCCCGAAGCTGGTGCCCACTGAGCCGGATAACCCGGCGAGCGAGGATAATCGTCGTGCGTGGGAGTTGTTGTCACGCTGGGAGAAACCGTTTCTGACTACCTTCAGCAACCGCGACCCCATCACTCGCGGTGCCGAGCATCCGTTTCAGACCCGTATCCCGGGCGCGAGGAATCGCGAGCACGTAAGAATCCGCAATGCCGGCCACTTTTTACAGGAGGACAAAGGCAAAGAGCTGGCTGAAGTCCTGATCTCATTCATCGAAACCAAATAGGCCCCGCGAACGAGATGTTTGTCGAGGGAAGTAAAGCGCAGCATCGCGAGCCATGACTGAGACAAATATGTCGTTCGCGGGGCCTTTGACTACTTTTCGAGGTACTTCAGCTTGTCTTTGACATCGCGCCAGTCGTCGGCGTCCGCGGGCGGATCCTGCATCTCGGTAATGACAGGCCACTCCAGCGACAATTCCGCATTTAGCTTGAGAAATTGCTCCTGGCCCTCGGGAACTTCGTCCTCCGAATAGATTGCCTCGACCGGGCATTCCGGCTCGCACAAGGTGCAGTCGATACACTCATCGGGATCGATGACGAGAAAATTCGGCCCTTCGTGGAAGCAGTCCACGGGACAGACCTCGACGCAATCGGTCAATTTGCATTTGATGCAGGTTTCGGTGACGACGAACGTCATTTACAGCTACCTCGAAGCGGACGGCGTACGCTATGTGAAGTATGGCAGCATTTCAAGAAGCTAGACCCGCGAACGACATATTTATCTCAGTCATGGCTCGCGATGCTGCGCTTTACTTCCCTCGACAAACATCTCGTCCGCGGGTCTCATATTCTCCACCGTCCATTGGTAGAGTGAGCGACGCCGTCCGCCTCCAATTTGAGGACGTGGGCGAGTAACGAGCGCTCGGCCCAGCCATACAGTTTCGGGTCGACGTCCTGGTAGACGAGCGGTACGAGTTCGCGCGTTGTCAGTTTGGGGTTGGCCTCGATGGCTGCGACCACTTTCGCTTCGCGCTCAAGGCGATGCTCAATGATCCAGTCAATCGCACGGCTCGGGTCTTCGATCAGTTCACCGTGGCCCGGCGCCAGCGCGTCGCAAGCCAGATTCCTGCAGCGGCGCAGAGAGTCAATGTAGTGCTGCATATTGCCGTCGGGTGGGTCGATGACGACCGTCGAACCGTCGATCACGTGGTCGCCCGTGAACAACCAGTTGTGCTGTTCGAGCCGGTAGCACAGGTGATTCGACGCATGTCCCGGCGTGTGCACAGCCTCAAGACGAAACTCATCGGTCAGTAGTACATCGCCATCGGCTAACTCACGTGTCGGTGTGAACGTCTTGTCTTGATGTTGACCCTGCGGCGCCGGCATGCCCAGAACCTCGGCGCCCGTACGCTCGGCCAGTGCAAGAACGCCCGGCGAATGATCAGGGTGCGTATGCGTGACCAGAATCCACCGTATGGAACCCGTTGATTTTAAAAGAATATTCTCCATATGCTCCGGTATTGCAGGCCCCGGATCAAGCACGGCAACTTGCTTCTCGCCGAGCAGATAGGTGTTTGTTCCCGGTCCGGTCATCATGGACGGATTGGGCGCGAGGACCCGGCGAACGCCTGCCGCGAGTTCAGTGAACGCCATCATGCGAGTTCTTCCGGCGAAAATGCGGGCTGGTCACAGATCACACGTTTTTCCCCGCAAGCCCGCGCCCATTCAAGCATCGGCGATATCGAATCAAACCGGGCCAAGCGCTTCAGTGTCTTGCGTGTCGGGTACGGAACTTTCATCACCTTATTCTTACGCGCCTTGAGAATCTCAGCCGCCGGCATCCAGCACGATTCGGTGAGCTCGCCGCCGTCATGGCTGGCCGCCTGTGCCTCCGGCACTTCCGCCAGAAAAAACCGTGTCGAGTATCGCTTGGGCGAGCCCACGGGCGTTAACCAGTAGCTGAAGTATTGCAATCGATCGCAGCGCAGCGACAATGCATTGTCGATCGCGAACCGCTCCCAATCCAACGAGCCTGCATTGAGCGCTGCCCGCGCGACGACCAGTTCGTCCGCGCTCAAGTTATGGTCCGCAAGCAGCACGCCCGATTCTTCGAACAATTCACGAATGGCAGCACTGTAGTAGTCGAGTGCATCCCGTTCGATGTGGAGCAGGCGATTAGCCACGTCGGCCGACACGCCGCTGCAGATTGCATGAACCTGTGAGTCCGAGTCTTCCAGCACTCCGCCAGGAAACGCGAAGGTTGAGCCGAACGATGCATGTTTGTGACGTTTCACCATGAATACTTCCGGAGCGCCTGCTGCCGGGCGAACGAGTACTACCGTCGATGACGGCCGGGGATTCGAATCGTCAGCCGGCATCGGCGTTGTTTGCATCGCCTGTTTCGATGTACGCCTTGAGTCGTTGCAATGCTTCGCCGATCACAGCGTCGACGGGTCCAGCAATACTGTCGAGCCCGCCCGCCGAATAGCCGCCAACCGCGTAGAAAAATTTGATCTTCGTACCCCCGTCATCATCGGAAAACTCCCAGGTCATGTTACCGTTCACGCCCATGAGCCCTAACGGACCCAGGCCTCCGGTCATGCGCAAGATAGCGTTTCGGCTAACCCATGTCACAGTCAGGTGCACGACACCACCGCCGGCCGCCTCACAAAAGCAGCCCAAAGGTCGCGCGTCGATACTCAGCAATTCGGCATTGCCCGAAATAGTGTGCGCCGGATTCCACCAACTACCGACATCGTGCACTGCTGCTGACCACGCATCGGCACGACTGGTGGCGACGCTTACTTCGTGCACAAGCGTAAAACCACTTGCGCCCGCGTCGGTGACCTCGGCCGTTGCAATGCCGGTGATCGCCCCAAGAATGACGATGATGTACAAACGTAGAAACTGCATTAGCGCACCTCTTAAATTACTGCCACCTAGCTTAACTCAATAATTGAAAGCGACTGAAAATGAACGACGACTTGCGAGTGGTGTACGAGAGCCGCAATCGGGCTGAGTGTTCAGATCGAGCGCTGGTCCTCGCGTCACTTCGAATTCCCTACCAGATCGTTGACGACATAAACTCCTGCGCGCTGATCGTGCCGGCTGAATATTCGGCGCAGGCAATGGACCAGCTAATTCAATACGACGACGAAAATCCGCCGGCCATCGTTCGCAAACCTGCAGCCATCCAATATCAAAACGCTGCACCAGGACTGATCGGCTACGCGCTGATCGTGTGCGGCGTCGCCCTGCTGGCCGGCTTTTCCGTATCAAACTCGGAGTGGATCACGGCAGGGCGTGTCGATGGTGTATTAATTCGCGCCGGCGAATGGTGGCGGACGATCACCGCCCTGACTCTGCATTCGGGCCCGCGACATATTGTCAGCAACCTGGTCTTCGGCGCTATGTTCGGGCTGTTCGCCGGTCGGCTGCTCGGGTCGGGCGTCGCCTGGCTTGCGATCGTGCTTGCCGCGGCAATGGGCAACGTGCTGAACACCTTGTTGCTCGATTCCGCGCACCGCGCGGTCGGTGCGTCAACGGCCGTTTTTGCGGCGCTTGGGCTGGTCGCCGGATATGTCTGGCGTGGCAAATTGATGGCCCAGGACCGCTGGCCGTACCGGATCGGACCGATCGTCGGCGGTTTCGCCCTGCTGATGTACACGGGCACGGGTGGAGAAAACACGGATGTCGGTGCACACCTCATGGGTTTCCTGTGTGGGCTTGGCGGTGGCATCCTTTTGTCACGGGTGCGAACCCGACTGGTAAGTGCAAAGCTACAGGCCGTGAGTGGCTTGGTCGCCATCGCAATCGTCTGCGGCGCCTGGATTGCCGCGTTGCAATCCTGATTCGGCGTCGCATTCCTGTAGAATTTCGCATCGAATGAAGAAAATCCTGTTGTTCCTTTCTGTGCTGGGAATGGTCCTGGCCGCCGTACTTTGGATCCGTTACGGCGGTGGCGAGCCATACCCGGACCTCACAGGACCACCGCTGCTCGCGGAAGACGCACTCGAGGAAGTGCTGTCGTACCCCGAACCGATAGGCAACGTCGCAGTCAGCAAGGATGGCCGTGTTTTCTTCACGGTGCACCCGGAGTCCAGACCTCAAGGCAACAAGCTACTGCAGTACATCAATGGCGCAGCGGAGCCGTTTCCCGATGTTCAGTCGCAAAGCGAATTGTTCGACACGGTTTTGGGCGTCGTCATTGATCGTCAAAATCGTTTGTGGACGATCGATCATGGCAATCATGGGCTGCGTACTGCACGTTTGCTCGCATTCGATCTCGATTCCGGCGATCTCATTCACGACCAGACGTTTGACGAATCTATTGCGCCGGCCGGGTCGTTTTTGCAAGATCTTCAAGTGAGTGCCGACGGGCGAACAATCGTCATCGCCGACGCCAGTTTTTGGCGAAAGAGTCCGGCGTTGATCGTCTACGATATCGGCACTGCAACGGCGCGGCGTGTACTCGAACAACATGCATCGGTATCCGCCGAGAATTACGTTATTCGCAATCACGGCAACGCAATGTCGTTCATCGGCGGCATTGTCACATTGCGTGGTGGCGTCGACGGCATCGCGCTCACCGACGAGTGGCTATACTACGGCGCAATAACCGCGTCGGGGTTGTATCGGATACCACTGCGCCAACTGGTCAACCCGGAAATTCCGGATGCCCAACTCGACGCACATGCAGAACGCTACTCAAACAAACCCATCAGTGACGGACTTAGCGTCGACCAGGAAGGCAATGTCTACATCACCGATATCGAACACGGCGCAATCTTCCGCGTGGCCGAAAATCGCAAGCCCGAGACACTGATTCGTTCACAGAAGATTCGTTGGGCCGATGCCTTGTCGTACGGACCCGACGGCTGGCTGTATGTCGCCGACAGCGCACTATACGATGTCGTCCTTCGTCCCCGTGATCACATCAAGGCTCAGGGACCCTACAAAATATTCCGCTTCCAGACGGGCATCGAGGGAACACCAGGTCAGTAAATAATGCAGGTTTTTGTTCTTTACGCCACGGTCGTGCTGATCTGGGGCTCGACCTGGGCTGTGATCCCCTATCAACTGGGCGACGTCGCCGCTGAACTGTCGGTCGGCTATCGATTTGGCATCGCAGCCATTCTTTTGTATCTCTATGGGTTAGTAACCCGCCGCAAGCTTGCGTTACCTGCAGATGCCTATCCGTTTGTAGTCCTGCAAGGACTTCTGCTGTTTTCTCTAAACTATTTCCTGGTCTACTACGGCACCGCGTACATTACGACAGGCCTGGTCGCCGTCGTGTTCAGCAGCGTGGTCGTCTTTAACGCCTTGTTTGAAAGGATCTTCTTCAAATCGGCCCTCGAGTCGCGCGTACTGCTCGCTGCCGCGATCGGGTTCACGGGCATCGCGATGATCTTCTGGCCCGAAATCTCGTCGATCAACCTGCAGGACGATACCGTGGTCGGCATTCTTTTCGTGTTGGCCGGCACTGTAATCGCGTCGCTTGGAAACATGGCCGCCGTTATCAACACGCGTCGGTCGTTGCCTGTCGTCGCCGTCAATGCGCATTCGATGGCGTGGGCAGGCGCAATGTCGCTAGGCATTGCTGCCCTGCTCGGTCGCGAATTCACGTTTGCGACCAACACCGGCTACATCGTGTCACTTGCGTTCCTTTCCCTGTTTGGTTCGGCTGTCGCTTTCGGTTGTTACCTGGCGCTGATACGCCGCATCGGCGCGCCGCGCGCAGCTTACAGCGCTGTTGCATTTCCGGTTATCGCGCTTGGGATCTCGACCGTCATCGAGGATTACGAATGGACAGTCATTGCTGCAATCGGCATCATGCTGACGCTAGTCGGCAATTGGTTGATTCTTAGCCGGCCCGATAAAAACATCAATAAAACAGAGAGTTAGCGTAATGGATATACCAGAAATTGCCGACCCGAGCACGACCTGGGACAACGTCCTGGAGATGTTGCAAACGACCGGCCTCGAGTTCGGCATTAATCTTGTTACCGCGATTGCTATTTTCTACATCGGCAGGATCGTTGTTGGGCTTCTCACGCGCAGCCTGCGCAAAGTTATGCAGGCGCAGGAAATCGATAAAACGCTTGAGTCGTTTATCTGCAACCTGGCACGTATGGTTCTGTTGACGTTTGTCATCATCGCCTCGGTCAGTGCGTTGGGCATTCAGACGACTTCGTTTATTGCCGTCATCGGCGCGGCCGGCCTGGCCATTGGTTTGGCGTTACAAGGTTCTTTGTCGAACTTCGCATCCGGTGTATTGATCGTTTTGTTTCGGCCTTACAAGGTTGGAGATTGGGTCGAGGCGGCCGGCGTTGCCGGTACCATCGTTGAAATGCAGATCCTGACGACCGTCTTCAAGACCGACGACAACAAGAGCATCATTGTTCCCAATGGTCAGGTAATGAACAGTATCATCATCAACTACTCAGCCAATGACCAACGACGTGTCGATATGGTCGTTGGCGTTAGCTACGACGACGATCTGGACAAAGTTCGCGCAACGCTCGAGGACCTGATCGCGGCAGACGACCGGATACTCGATGATCCGGCCTGCACTATCGCCGTCGCAGAGCTGGCGGCCAGCAGTGTCAACTTTATTGTTCGTCCGTGGGTCAAGTCCGGCGATTACTCGGGCGTCAAGTTTGACCTGACCGAAGCGATCAAGAAACGCTTTGACAAGGAAGGCATCACATTCCCGTGACCGCAGCAAGACGTTCACCTGTACTCTCGGGCTACTGCCGAATAGATTCGCTACAGACCTGGGTCAATCGGTGACGTCGGGCTCGATGAAACACCAGGCAAGCTTGGGTATGCGCGATTTAAGCGTTCGCTCCAGCGCGTTGATCTCCGCAACGGCCGACTCGATATCAATGCCCGCCTGCAATTTCACCTTGGCAGCGAGCATCGTGTCGGGACCAAACTGAATCGTAATAATATTAAAGACTTTCTCGATGCCTTCATGCTCCGCGATGATCGCCTCTATCATTTCCTGAATTTCAGGGTCGGCTGATCGGCCAACCAGTAATGAGCGAACCCGCCAGGCAATGAACCCTGAAATTACGAGCAGCACACCACCAATGCTGATCGAACCCATCGCATCATAGACCGGGTTGCCAGTGACCGCGGCGAGGCTCAGGAATGCCAGCGCCAGGATCAAGCCAATCTGTGCGCCGATGTCCTCGCCCAGCACAACAATGAGTTCGGAACTACGCGTGTGCTTGAGCCATTCCCGAAACGGCCGTTCGCCGCGAATGAGTTTGATCTCACGTAGACAACCCAGCAACGATGCACCTTCGAGAAAAATCGCGAATACTAAAACCAGGATCGCCACCCACAAATGCGACAGCTCCTCGGGATTGTTCAGCTTGTGTACACCTTCATAGATAGAGAATAGTCCACCCAGGCTGAACAGCATCAGAGCGACGATGAAGCTCCAGAAATAGCTCAGTTTGCCGTAACCGAGAGGATGTTCGGCGTCGGGTGGACGCTGCGACTGCTTGAGACCAAGGTATAGAAGCACCTGGTTGCCGGTATCAGCATAGGAGTGGATGGCTTCGGCGAGCATGCTGCCTGATCCTGTCAGCCAGGCCGCCCAGCTTTTGGCGATCGCGATGCTGAAATTGGCGAGAAAAGCGTAGAGAATTGCTCTCGCGGTGGAATCATGTGAGCTCGAAGCCATCAAATACGGTATCTCTCGTCAACGTTTTAGTAATTCTGGCGTTATTCTGAATAGAGATTAGCAAGGATTAGTGATTTTATGCGCGCATTGGAAATTTCGGCTTTACTGGCCCTGGCAATATTGCTGTCGGGCTGTGCCGCCCACCCCGACCCGATCATCGACACC
>SMVB01020415.1_pt1 | contig 18140 bp, 18 predicted proteins | sample 2456461 | NCBI WGS metagenome assembly SMVB01 (sample SAMN11095934, study PRJNA526329) | marine sediment metagenome | biome: Marine sediment; feature: Surficial sediment; material: Deep marine sediment; isolation source: Hadal surficial sediment | place: Pacific Ocean | collected 2014-05 | depth...
GCCCGATAGGCGGCAGCACCCGCTCGAGGCCAAGCAGCGCGGACAGATTGATGGGACTCCGCTCCAGGATCGCCATGAACCGGCGCGCCGCTATCTCGTAGCGGCCCCGTCGCTCGAGTTCGAACGCTTCAGACAATTCCGTCGACTGCATCTGTTGCGCCACCACCAGCGCCGGGGACAGGAGAAGCACGAGGGCCAAAGCCGCACACAAGCTACTGGCGGCGTTCCGCATTTAGCCTCCTGAAGTAGTCGAGAATCAAGCGGCGCTCCTCGGGTGTGAACCGGCGCAGTTGGTCCCATCTGGGATACGGATAACGGGCCTCGGTACCCGGCGGCCCCGACAGCTCCGGAGGCACCCGAGCGTTGGCCTGGTCGCCAGTCTCGCTTCGGCGTTCCTCGCGCTCGTCCTCCTCGTCGCTGCGCAGGGTCCTCCCGGCATCCAGGAGTCGGCGGAACAGTCGTTCCTGTCGTTCCACGGTCTCCCGGTCCAGCCGGCCGGCCTCTAGGTCGCGGGCGAGCTGCAGCGCTTCCTCGGCCAACTGCTCGGCAGCGTTGAGGGCGCCCTCGGCATCCATGCGTTCGAGTTCCTCACCCAATGCACGCTGGCGCTCTGCCAAATCCAGCAACTGTTGCAGCAGCTCTTGCCGGCCTTCGACCATCATCGGCAGTATCTGGCCGGATTCAGATGCCATCGCCTGTTGTTCTTGCGCCATTTGCGCCATCTGTTCCATCGCTTCGGCCATTCCGGAACCAGACTCCGACCCCTCGACGTCCCCCCGGTTTCGCAGCAGTGCGTACGCGACTTCATTCAAACCGTCCAGCGCCCGCCCAGCGCGCGCTCCGGCTTGTCGCGTGTTGGGTGTCGCCTCCTGTAGCTCCTGCAACGCCTCTGTCATCTTCAACCGTGCCAGACCGAGGGCGGCACTCAAGTTGGGAGATACGAGCGCGTTTTTTCCAGCGGCGTTCTGGAGCCGATCGATCACGCGGTCGACACCCTCGCGAATCGCCGCCTGATCACCCCGCACGTCTCCTCCCGACTCGCCGCGCCGCAGGCGTTGCTCCACAGATTGCTGGCGTTCGGCCAGATCCGCGGTCTCGATCAGCGCGTCATCCATCATCTTCATCACTTCTTCGCGCCAATCCTGGCGCATCTGCTCGAGCTGTTCCCGCAGTCCGTCTCCCGCCGATTCGAGGTCTTGGCTGGCTCTCTCACCAGATTGTCGGGCCTGCTGTTGCTGTCCCTGTGACGCCTGCTGGGCTGCCTGGCGCATCTGCTGTCCTGCCCGCTCGGTACTCTGCTGAGACTGCTGCACCTGCTCACCACCCTCCTGAGCCCGATCGAGCGCCTCCTGGAGCTGCTCGAGTCGGTCCCGCAGACGCTCCGCTTCAGCGGCCAACGCTGCTTCGTCTGCAGCGAGCGTCGAATCCGACTGCCCGGCTTCCTCCATCGATTCGTTCCACTGATTCTGCCGGTCGGCCAGCTCTGCAGCGTCGTCTGCCAGCGTGGACATCTGTCCTTCCAGAGCCGCCCGCTCAAACAGTTCACGGCTCCGTTCCAACTGTTCCCGCAACTTCTCCTGGGCTTCCGCCAGTTGCTCGAGGAGTTCCTGCACCGCCTCCGCGTCCAGCTGTTCCAGCGCCAGTCGCAACTGCTCGAGTGTCTCCTGCATCTCGGGCGTGATGGCCTGCTCCAGCATCTGTTGCAGCTCGGCCAGCCGTTTGTGCCATTCCGGATCCGTGATGCCGGCGTCCCATCCCGACTCAGCCAGCTCTTGCAGTTGGTCCGTCAACTCCCTGGCTCGGTCCAACAGTTGCTCCTGCTCCTCGGTGATCTCCGCCGCCTCTTCCGCCGAGCGGAAATCCATGCGGTCGTTCGCATCGCCACGCGCGGCGGCGTCGCGCCGGTCTCCTTCGGCCGCCAGGTTGCGCGTTTCCTCCGCCAAATCGCGCTGGGCGCGCAACAGCGAATCAGTATCGCTCACCAGATCGTCGGCTGCGTCACGCACGGCTTCGCGAATGTCACTGAGCGACGGGAGATAGAGGGCGAATTCCCTTGTCTCACTCACTTGCGGATTCGGAGCGTTGTCAACGGCGCGGACTCTGTAATAGGCGGTGTCGCCCGGCAGGAAACCACGGTCGTTCAAGTCGATCACCCACTGCAACACCGCCCTGTCGGCGCCCCCTACAGGGAGCGGAATCGTGTCGGTTTCCGTATGGCCGCCGTTCCCTGTGCGACCTGCACGGCGGGTAGTCAACTCGATACGAGTGAGCAAGTGGTCGTCCCGGGCATCGATGACCAACAGTTGGCGCAAGGACGGGGCAACGGTCGTGTCGACACCCGGAACGGGCACCGTTATCTGCGGCGCACTGTCGGGAACAGCCACCACATGGAGCACCGGATTGGCGCTTTCCAACTTGCGGCCGGCTTCGAGCAACACTACGAGTTCCCAATCACCGCCCCGACGAACGGTGGCGCGACCGGAGAATCCGCTGCCCTGCACCTCCAAGCTCACCGAGTCCACAGCGGCAATGCTCCACGCAGCCGAACTAATGGGAACGGTGGCGCGACCCTGCACCCGTATTCGCGTGCCCACAGGCAAGAACACACTATCACCGGGATAGAGCGGTGCATCGGCACGCTCCAAGTACGCCGGAAACTCCGCGGAGAGAAGGAGGTCACTGAGGAAAGCCGGAAACGCGACACGCACCTGCACGGTTTCGGAGGTACTCCGCCCGCTCACCGCGCGGAAAAACCGGTCGCTGTCCAAGGGCCCGACCGTGGTACTCGCTCGTCCCACCGTGTCCAACTCGATTGCGGTCGTGTTCCACGGCTCGCCAGGGGCGCGACTCCACAATGTGGCGGTGCGGCGCCCTTCTGCGATTATGGAAACCGTCACGCTGTCCCCTCGACGGACTTCCTCTCGATCGAGAGTGAGGGTCACGGCGCCTCGCGCAGCGCCGAGCACCGATATCGGATGCCAGAAAGTGGAGCCTCGACGCGAGGCAGGACCGGAAAGTGCAAGCAACGAGACACCGACGACTCCGGCAACGGCGCTCAAACGAATTGAGCGGATACCGGCGCGGCGTACCGGCGCGATCGCTTTGCCACCCTGGCGATCCAGCCAGGAATAGGCGCTACGGTCTGCAGCGTCGAAGAGCATCGGGCTCCCATAGATGGCGTCGTCCACCACGCCCTCCACGGAACCCCGCCGCAGGCCGCCGAGGGCTTCCAACTTTCCCGCCAAGCGATGCACGCTCGCCTCCCTGATACGACGGCGATACCTGCGCACCCCCCAGACCACCGCGGCCGCGGCCGTGAGCCAAGCCAGCACAACCAGGGGCGGAATCAGCTGATATGCCCCCACCCGTCCAAGGACGACCCCCACCGCCAGGGCCACTAGCGTGGCAGCGCCGGTCGACAACAGCGCCGTTCCCAGCTCACGGCGCGCGATTTCGCTGCGCCAAACCTCCAGCCATAGCCGGGTCTTGGTCATTGGCCAGCCACCACCGCAAACACGTACAAATTCACTCCCATCTGCAAAGCCAGCTCTCGCACATCGGCCGGGTCGCCGTGCACGTCGGCATCCTCCCAACCATCACCCAAGTCGGTTTGGTACGAGTAAAAGACCGCCAGCCTGGTCCCCACAAAAATACCAAACCCCTGCGCCGGCTCACCATCGTGCTCATGGATCTTCGGAATTCCCAGAGGCATCTCGTATACGACGCTGTACACCGGATGGTCGAGGGGCACCTCTACGAGCGGCCGGTTCGGAAAGACCCGGGCAATCTCCCGCCGAAACGACTCATCCATTCCATAGTTGTCATCGGCGTGGAGAAAGCCTCCGTTCTCCAGATACCGCCGCAGGATCAACACTTCCTCATCAGAAAACAGGACGTTTCCGTGACCGGTCATATAGATGAATGGCATGTCCCAGAGATCGGGACCCGTGATAGTCACGACCTGCTCTCGGGCGGCTACCTGGAGCGACGTGCGCCGGCCGATTTCGGCTAGCAGGTTCGTAAGGCTGGACGGGTTGGCATACCAATCCCCACCGCCGCCATAATGGAGGCGGCCGATCGTGAGCGTGGGAGGCGCTTCCTGGCCGACGACTTGGAGGGGCGCAACGCACGCGATCCCGATGACCACGGCCCGCGACACGATCGCCCTCATAGCGCGGTAACCACCCGATAGGTCTCCTTCCGGGACACCTTCATTTCCACCGCCAATCGCGCCGCCACGTCTCGACGACTTTCGCCCATAGCCAGCAACTCGCGTGCTCGCGATCGAATAACCCCTTCATCAATTACGTTGCGCTCCCGAGGCTTGCTGGCGATGAGAACGGTAATTTCACCCTTGGGAGCTTCTTCGCGATAGTAACCCGCCAGGTCGGGGAGGGTCCCGGCCTTGACGCTTTCATGCACCTTGGTCAACTCTCTGGTAACAACCGCACGTCTCCCGGTACCACACACCCGGGAAAGGGCTTCCAGCAACGACACCAGCCGGTTGGGAGCTTCGAAAATCACCACGGTCATGGGACTCTCCGCCGCCACGTTCAACAGGCGATCCCGATCTTTGCCCTTGCGAGGGAGAAACCCCAAGAAGGTGAAACGGTCCGCCGGAAGACCGGAAACGCTCAAGGCCGCAACTACCGCCGACGGACCGGGAATCGCCACAACCTCGACACCCACCGCCCGAACCCGCTCAACGAGCGCAGCACCGGGATCACTGACGGCAGGAGTACCTGCATCAGTGAGCAAGGCCACAGACTTCCCCTCCTCGAGCATGCGCACCAGCTCGTCCATTCGTGACTGAGGAGAGTGGGCGTGAAAACTCAATACCTTGGGTCGTGCCCCCACGTGCCTCAACAGAACGCGACTCCGACGCGTGTCCTCTGCCGCCACCACGTCCACGCTGCAGACGACCTCCCCCGCTCGGGAAGAAAGGTCCCCCATGTTGCCCAAGGGGGTGGCGACGACGAAAAGCTTTCCCTTCACGACCCCACACCTCCGGCGGTAGAGCGGTAGTCCTCTCTCACTGCATGCGTCCTCACGGCAAAAGCGCCGCCGCGGGGCGGAGCAGGGAGATGCCGCCATAAGAAATCGGACGGGCAGACCACCAACTCGTCCGTCCGTCCGTCTTCCATCCTTCCACCCGGGGCAATTCGGCCCCGGACACGGATCGCTTCACCCCAAGTGGGCCTCGATCTTCTCGACGAGCTGTGCCTTGGGAACCGCCCCGACCACCGTATCGACGTGCTTGCCGTCCTTGAACAGCAACACACTGGGGATCGAGCGCACGTTAAAGCGCATAGCAGTCTTCTGGTTGGCATCGACATCAACTTTGCCCACCTTGAGCTGCCCGTCGTATTCCTCAGCCAGCTGCTCGATGATCGGAGCAATCACCTGGCACGGCCCGCACCAGGTAGCCCAGAAATCGACCAAAGCCAGACCCTCGTGTTTTCCAATCTCCTCATCAAATACGTCGTCGGAGAGCTGTACAGGAGCTGACATTATTTCTTCTCCACTATTATGTTGGGTCTGTCTACGCTTTCGGCATCGACGGGACGTGTTCCACGCAATATAACTTCTAATTCTTCCTCGGAGGATCAGTGCCTCCCGATTACCCCTCTATCGCTCACATAGGAGTTGCGGTTCCCAATATTTCCGCCGCCATGGCCTTCTATCGGGACATTCTCGGCGCATCTCCCAAACCGCTCGAATCGACCGACGGCGCCACTATAGTCTCTCTCCCCTTTGGCAACGTCGATATCGAACTGCTCGAGCCCCAATCCGACGACAGTCCCGTGGCCAAATTCTTGGCCAAAAGGGGGCCGGGCATTCACCATATCTGCTTCCAGGTACCTAATCTCGACGCCGCACTGCGACTCTGCCGTGACCGAGGATACCAATTGGTGGACGAGCAACCCCGCACCGGAGCCCACGGCTGCCGCATCGCCTTCGTGCACCCAAAATCCACCTCGGGGATACTGCTCGAACTCACTGAATAACCAACGCCGCTAAGCAGCAGCCGGTTCCACCGCCTATCGGCAGGTTCGGGCGGGGTTCCCTGCCTGGGTCAGATCGATAACCGACACCAACCACCCCTCCCCCACGCGAACCAACTCGAAGGGAACGTCTACCTGGCACCCCATCCTCATTAGGCGGAGGTGGTACGCGCGGGTCCCATCGTCCAGCCCAACCATAGACTCATCGGCCATTATCTCGTATCGCTCGTGTTTCAGCATGATTTGCATCACTCTGAGCCGCTGGTTCAATTCGACCCTTTCCATTTTCCGCGCTGCCAGACCGTCTTTCGTGCCCCACAGCTGGCTCATGGACATGAGGTCGTTTGCCTGAACAGCGCTCATGAACCGGCTCAACGTCACTTCCGGATCTACGGGAAGCATTATCGGCGGGAACCCCTTGGAGCCGCAAGCCATCACGGCCAACACTCCACCCAGGAGTAACATCTTACTAGAAGCTTGCGCCATATAGACCGTCACCGTGATGTTCCTTTCAACCGAAGCTAAACCTTCACAGTATGCGGGGCAACGATGCGTTTTTTCGTGAACGTCGACCACGTCGCCACCGTGCGGCAGGCCAGGCGCACCGACGAGCCGGACCCGGTGGCCGCCGCCGTAGCGTGCGAACGCGCCGGCGCCGACGGCATCACGATTCACCTACGGGAGGATCGACGTCACATTTTGGACGATGACGTGATGCGGATGTACGCCGCGATTGCAACCCATTTGAACCTGGAATTGGCCACCGCCGACGACATTGTGAAGCTCGCAACCGATCTCAAGCCGCATCAGGCGACATTCGTCCCCGAACGCCGGGAGGAGATCACCACCGAAGGTGGGCTCGACCTCACGGTCGATTCGGGTGGGCCAGACCCGCGGCTGAAGCACGCCATCGCCACACTGCGGGGCGCCGGCGTGCGAGTGAGTCTGTTCATCGACCCGGACCAGACCAGCATCCAGCGCGCCGCCGAGCTGGGCGTGGAGGCCGTGGAACTCCACACCGGTGAGTATGCCAACCAATACCGCGACACGAACGTCCCCCTCGAGCGTCTGCAGGAGGCTGCCAAGCTCGCCGAGGCTGCCGGGCTCGCCGTCCACGCGGGGCACGGCCTCACCTACCGCAACGTGCAGCCGGTGGCCGCGATCCCCGAGATCGAGGAGCTCAACATCGGCCACAGCATCGTGAGCCGCAGCATCATGGTGGGAATCGAAAGCGCAGTGAGCGAGATGCGCGCCTTGATTGCGGCGGCTCGCGTTGACTAACTCACTGCGGCACAGTAATTTAGCGTCCTTTACCGCGGGATGTTTCTGATGACGGAACCAATGGGAATGGCCGACTTCTTCACCATGGAGGCCGGGGAATACCTCGAACGCCTCGATGGGTTGGCTTCCCCTGCGGCGAGTCCTGATTTCGAGGAGTTCCACCAGATTGCCCGGGCGCTCCGCGGTTCGGCTCTCATGGCAAGCCAACAACAGATCGCAGCGGTGGCCGGTGGCCTCGAGACTCTCGCTCGGGCCGCCCGCGACGGGACGCTCACCTGGGATGAAGCCCATCGCCAGCTTGCCGTCCGGGCTGTTGACGACCTGAAGGTGCTCGTCCGGGCCGTCAACAGTTGGACCGACGCGGAAACCGTGCGCGCCCAGCGCATCGCTTCGGAGTTGCAGCAGGTTGCGGGTGCCACGCCACCGCCGGAGAGTCAGCCGCAACAACTCGACGCAGCCACCAGGGCGTTCATCGCACGTGAGGGAGCGGCGGTGGGCAGCGCACTCGACCAGGCAGCTAAGACGCTGGCGCAGAACCCCATGGGCGTGAGTTCCCTCGACGCCGTCCTCCGTGCCACACAACCGCTCCGCGGCATTGCCAGCCTTTCAGACTTACCGCCCCTGCCCGACCTGCTCGATGGAATCGAACGGGCCGTGCAGGAAATGATGCGCCGCACCGAACCGACGCCCAATCCGGGCGACGTGTTCGACGCCGCCGCCAAGGCGATTAGCCGGGTGTCCCGGGAAATAGCCACCGCAGGGCACGCCGATCTGGATGCTCACGAGGCCAGTGAGTTTGCGAGGCTGTTGGGTGTGCTCTTGGAGATGGGACCGGACATCATCCCCATCGAAGCCCTGTATCACGCCGACGGTGGGCCGCACGTTCTCAGCGAAGGCGAGGCGCCGACTCCGGGGGAAGCACCCGGTCAAATCGAAATGGTTTCCCTCGGCGAGTACCTCAAGCAGGCGGCCAATAATCTAGAAGGCGCGCAGTCCAATCCCCAACGTCAATTGCGAGCACATGGACTGGCGCCTACGCTGCGCACGTTGGAAGGGGCTGGACGGGGCACCGCAAGACTCGCCCACGCCATACGGAATGCGATCAGCGGCGGCGCTGCCGTCACCGACACCCAGGCCCTAACCGCGGCGCTGAAAGAGGCCGGTGCCATTCTGAGCGGCTGGGGCGAGGAAGATCCTGCCGTCATCGAAGAGCGGCTTCAGCCGGTCTCCGCAGCAATACGCGGGCTGGGAGAGCAACCCGTGACCGAGGTTCCCGTATCGCCCGCTCCCACGCCGGCAGCGGTGGTCGAGCCAGTCGTGTCCGCAGAACCGGAGGCAGACAAGGCCACGGTCGAGCCGGTAACGTCCCAACAACCAAGCGGTGACGACTGGCTTGCCGCGAGCTTTACCGACTACGATCGCCTGCTCGCCGCGGGAAGTGTCGGAACGCCGCTCGCCGAGCTTTTCGAGCAGCCCGTGGACGCGCCGGCCCCGGGCCCAGCGGCTTTGCCGACCCCTCCTGCAGCAGTTGAGGATGTGGGTTGGGTGACCCAATCAGACGAGGTAATCGCCCCGATCACAGAATATTGCTTCACCGGTGCTGCGGCGTTGAGACAAGCGATGGCCCTCAAGGAGAGGCTCCAAATCGGGGTGCCTGCGGACCATCAGGAACTACTGGAAGAAATCTTCGACCTCGTCGAGCTTGGCCTCCGACAAACCACCTAAGAGATCCCCCATGGGCAGAGCCGCGGTCGCCGGGCTCCTGATCTCGGGTTTGCTTCTATGGTGGGCGCTCCACGACGTGCACCTGGCAGAAGTGGCAGGGCACCTGCGCGCTGCCCGCTTCTTTCCGTTACTCGGTTGCGTAGTTACAGCCACTCTCGTGTTCCCCCTTCGGACCATCCGGTGGCAGTATATCCTGCAACTCGACGGGGTAAAGTTACCTTTCGTTCCTCTCTGGCATGCCACGGCCATCGGTTTCATGGCTAACAACCTCCTCCCCGCACGAGCTGGCGAGGTGGCGCGCGTGTATGCAGCAACACGGTTGACGGCGGTCCCGTTCATGACGGTAGCGGCGACCCTGGTGGTCGAGCGGATGATGGACGGGCTGACGCTGGTGACGATTCTGGCGCTGGCAGTGTTCCTCACTGGCTTCGAGATGACCACCACTGTGGGCCCATTCACATTCGGTCAGATCCTCGGCGGAGCAGCGCTGTTGTTCGTGGTGTCGCTCGGCGTTGCAGTGTGGGCCGTGCATTGGCCGGATCCAGCGCTAAAGATCGGACGCAAGACCCTGAACACGTTCCTCCCGGAGAGATGGGTGGAAAAGGGGATCCACGCCATGGAAGGCGTGTTCGATGGCTTCGGCGTGCTCCGGGAATGGAAGCGGTTGGGCCTCGTCACCGCATGGTCGTTCGTGATCTGGGGAGCGAACGGCATCTCGTTCCTGCTGTGCATGGTGGCGTTCGACCTACCGGTGCCCTGGACAGCCGCGTTCGTCATACAATCGCTGATTGCGTTCGGCATCTCGGTCCCATCGGCCCCGGGGTTTTTCGGCGTATTCGAGGCGGTCACGAAAGCGACATTGATTCTCTACGGGATTGCGCCGGACCTGGCGGTGTCGTACGCGGTTGGATACCACCTCTTCACCTTCGTTCCGATCACGGTGCTCGGTCTGTGGTCCTTGTCCCGGGCGCATCTGCTTCTCGCTGATCTTCGAAGGCCGCGCTCCGAGCAAGAATCGATTGAGGAATAGCCACGGAAACCACGGACCAACTCCCCCCACCCGGACAAACACTGGGGTTTCTCCGTTCCACCAACGCCAGTCGAGGCGCAACGGGGTGGAGGGGGGCCAACACATCCCGAGGGTGGGTGGGGATGCTGTGTTTTCCGTGGTTTCCGTGGCTATTTTCTGACGTGCCTTCTCCTCCGAGTACGTCCTAGTGAGCAACTCGACCGCTGACAGCGTAGACATCAAAGCCCACGCCAAGATCAACCTGTTCTTGCGCGTGCTGAGTCGAGAATCCACCGGGTATCACGGAATAGAAACCGTGTTCTCACTGCTGGAGCTGGCTGACGAGATCTCGATAGAGCGCACCGTGAGAGGGATCGACATCGAGGTAGATGGTGCGGACACGGGACCCGCCGAAGACAACCTCGCCGTGCGTGCGGCTCACGCGATGCTGGCGGCGACCGGCAAGAGATTTGGCGTCAGGATTCGCTTGAAGAAGAACATCCCGGTGAGGGCGGGCTTGGGGGGGGGATCCAGCGACGCGGCAGCGACCCTTCACGCGGTGAACGCACTCACGGGCGGAGCGGTACCGCACCATGAGGTTCTCCAGTTTGCAGCCAAACTCGGCTCGGACATCCCCTTTTTCGCCTCGGGCTCCTCGATGGCATTGGCGTGGAATCGGGGCGAGCGCCTGTTCAAGATATCCGGACCTCCTCGAGCCCCTGCCCTGCTGGTGATTCCCGAGGTGGGTATCTCGACTGTGACGGCCTACGAGCTTCTGGACCGGGCTGGTGGAACCCCCACTCCTCGAGGGGCCATCGTATTGGATCCCGACGCCTTCCGGACATGGGGTGGCATCGGGCGCCTTGGCGGCAACGACTTCGAGTCCGTCGTGTGGGGGCGGGAACCCAGAGTCCGCGAGGCATTCGAGCGGATGGCTCAAACTAGGCCATTGTTGGTAAGGATGTCGGGTTCCGGATCTGCGATCGTCGGGATCTACCGATCGGAGTCCGATTTGGAACAAGCTGCGTCGATGATCGGTAAGGCAGGAAGGGGATTGGTGCTAACGCAGACCCGGTCGAGCCCGGCCCCCGGACCAGTGGCTTTGGGCGCCACAGACCAATAGGTTGGTCTGCATGAGAGGAACGACACAGACCCTTTTGGAGGCACATGATGAGACTGGACAGTCCTGACCTGGCTGCGGCGATTGCCCGACTGGAGAGACAACTCCGCACCGTGAAGCTAGCCCTCGGCGCCGTTCTGATAGCGATCGGCGGCCTCTCGCTCACCGCATGGATGACTCCGCAGGGTGACACCATATCGGCAAGACAATTCATGATTCTGGATGCGGACGGGATTCCTAGAGGCCTGTTCGGCGTGCTGGCCGACCAAGCATCCATCGGAATGATGTATACGGACCCGTCGGGAAACACGCGCTTGGAGATGGGCGTAGATCCCGACGGTACGCCGAGGCTAGCCATGATGGATGAGCACGGACGAGTGCGGTCTGAGATCGCGATGAGGGACGACGGATCTCCTACCATCGTCCTGACTGACAGCTCCGAATACCGGCGTATCGCCATAAGCGCGAGCAACGACGGAGCCGGCCAAGTAATCCTGTTTGGCGACAACTTCGTCAATGAGAGCGGTGACACCGTGTCGGTCCAGCGCGCCATGTTCGGCACATTTTCCAACGGCGAGCCGGCGATTGTGTTTTCCGACGTGTCCGAGACCATCCGGGCCTCGCTCAACATGTCGGCAGACGGCGCCGCGCAGTGGAGGTTCTTCGGACCGACCGGGACCACCGCGAGGGCCGTGCTAGGAGTTTACGCCGAAGGGACGCCGATCATCGAACTAGCCGACTCGACCGGCATGGCCTCCTTCCGCAGGCTCGGCGGAATGCTCGCGGACACCGTGGTCGTGGCGCAGCAGTAACGTAGAATCCCCGTGGGCTGGCGCCGGCGGCGCACATGCCCCTGCAAACCCGGCTAGCGCCAAATGGCTGGTACGACTTTTGGCCGCGGTGGTGTCAGACTAAATTACACCGCGCGCCAGCCCCGCACCCGACATCACTGGCCCCTCGTCCAACGGCAGGACTCCGGCCTTTGGAGCCGGCAATGGTGGTTCGAATCCACCGGGGCCAACTTGGAGAAGCAAATGGAAGGCAACACGGCAGCAGCTCGCAGCCCGCAACGTGAAGTCGTCGAGGAGGTAGTGATCCGCTTCGCCGGAGACTCCGGTGACGGCATGCAGGTCACGGGCGCACAATTCACTCAGGAAACGGCCATCTTCGGAAACGACCTCGCGACGTTTCCGGACTTCCCCGCCGAGATCCGCGCTCCCGTCGGAACCACCTTCGGCGTGTCGACTTTTCAAATTCACTTCGGTTCTCATGAGGTACGGACTTCAGGTGACGCCCCCGACGTGCTGGTGGCGATGAATCCTGCGGCTCTCAAGGTGAGCCTCGACGATCTCAAGGTGGGTGGCATGATCGTCCTCGACGAGGGCACGTTCAACCGGCGCAACATCGCCAAAGCCGGCTTCGACTCCAACCCGCTCGAAGATGACACTCTCGCGCCGTACCAGACCCTTCGGCTCGACATCTCGAAAATGACGCTAGAGGCGGTCAAAGATCTCGACCTGTCGCAGAAGCAATCGCTGCGGTGCAAGAACTTCTGGACGCTCGGCCTGATGCTGTGGATGTATGACCGAGACCGCCGGGCGACGGTCGAATGGCTCAACAAGAAATTCTCGCAGCGTCCTGAGATCGCCAAGGCCAATGTCGCTGCCCTCAACGCCGGACACGCGTTTGGAGAAACGGCGGAGCTGTCGAGCAACCTCGTAGGGTTCACGGTGGCCAAGACCGATGTCGCTCCAGGTGTGTACCGCACCGTGACGGGCACCGAGGCTCTCGCCTGGGGACTCGTAGTGGGCGCCCGCGCCGCCGGGCTCAAGATCATGCTAGGCTCCTACCCGATCACGCCTGCATCGCCGCTGCTGCACAACCTTGCCAATCTCAAGGCCTACGGAGTTACGACCTTTCAGGCCGAAGACGAAATTGCAGCTGTGTGCTCCGCCATCGGTGCTTCGTATGCAGGGGCGCTCGGCGTGACATCGAGTTCCGGTCCCGGCATAGCGCTCAAGACCGAGGCCATCGGGCTCGCGATCAGCACTGAACTCCCACTCATCATCGTCAACGCACAACGTGCTGGCCCGTCGACGGGAATGCCCACCAAGACGGAACAGTCTGATCTATACCTAGCGGTTTACGGCCGGAATGCGGACGCGCCGCTGCCCGTCCTCGCCGCGTCCACTCCCACCGACTGCTTCGAAGTCGCGATAGAATCCGTGCGAATCGCCACCAAGTACATGACGCCGGTGATATTGCTGACCGAGGGATATCTCGCCAACGCAGCAGAACCTTGGCGCATTCCTGACCCGGACGACCTGCCATCGTTCCCGGTGAAGTTTCGCACCGACCCGGAGGGCTTTCAGCCGTTTGCGCGGGACGCCGATACGTTGGCCCGACCGTGGGCAATTCCGGGAACGCCGGGACTCGAGCATCGCATCGGCGGCCTCGAAAAGGACTCCGTCACGGGAAATATTTCGTACGACGCGGAAAACCATCAACACATGACGGATGTGCGGGCGGCGAAGATCGCCGGTATCGCACGAGACATTCCCCAGCAGGAGTTTCAGTGCGGGAAAGAGACGGACGTGATGGTCCTCGTTGGTTGGGGATCCACCTTCGGCCCAATCAACCAGGCTGTGCGGCAAGCACGTGAAGAAGGACACTCGGTGGCACACATTCACATCCGGTACATAGTGCCGCTGCCCTCGAACCTTGGCGACCTCTTGAACGGATTCGATCGAGTACTCGTACCGGAAATGAACAACGGCCAGCTCCTGACCCTACTCAGGAGCACCTATGCGATTGACGCAAAGGGCTTGAACAAAGTGTCCGGCAAACCGTTCAGGGTAAGCGAGATCCTGGATGCAATACGCACACGAATGGGAGACGCATCATGACAGGGACCGCTACCGGCCAACTGACCGCGAAGGATTTCACTACCGATCAGGAGGTTCGCTGGTGTCCCGGTTGCGGAGACTATGCGATCCTGAAATGCGTTCAGCGCACGCTGCCGGAGCTGGGAGTGCGGCGAGAAAACACTGTCTTTGTGTCGGGCATCGGCTGCGCGGCCCGTTTTCCCTACTACATGTCCACCTACGGATTCCACACGATTCACGGACGCGCGCCGGCTATCGCCACTGGGATCAAGCTCGCCAATCCGGACTTGGACGTTTGGATCGTCACCGGCGACGGCGACGCCCTCAGCATCGGCGGCAACCACCTGATTCACGTGTTGCGACGCAACGTCGATGTCCAGATCCTGTTGTTCAACAACGAGATCTACGGACTGACGAAAGGCCAGTACTCGCCCACATCACGGAGAGGCACCCGGTCGCCCTCCACGCCCAAGGGATCGGTGGAGAACCCGATCTCAGCCGCCGCGCTGGCCCTGGGCGCCAGTGGGCGGTTCGTCGCGCGCACCGTAGACACCCACCAGAAGCGGATGCCCCAAATCCTGAGGCGCGCGTACGAGCACCGTGGAGCGTCGTTAGTTGAGATCCTGCAAAACTGCAATGTATTCAACGATAAGGTGTTCAGCCACATCACGGACAAGAACGTGGCCGCGGAGCGACAGCTTCACCTCGAACACGGCAAACCGTTGCTGTACGGCGCGGACGACAGCCGCGGTTTGCGAGTCATACCGGGAAAGTTCGAACTAGAGGCAGTTACGATCGGTGAGAACGGGATTACCAAAGACGACATCCTGATCCACGACGAAACCAACCGTACACTCGCGTCGCTCCTCGCAGTGATGGAGCCGCCCGCGTTCCCAGTGGCCCTCGGCGTGATCTATTGCGACCCGGCACCAACGTACGGCGATGGTGTGAGACAACAGGAGGAGGTAGCCGACAGCGAAGCCAGCCTCGAGAACCTCTTGCGAGGAGGCGGCCGGACATGGACTGTGATGGAATAGGGGGGACGACCCAGCCCTGTGACCAGCCCGCGGTGCACGATCGCGAAGACCCACCAGCTACACCCCACAACCCGTATCGATGATCCACCTGAGATCCGTTGCTCTCAAGAAATCTCGGGGCCGACCAGATTCATTTCCCTTTTCTGTTCCCATCATCCGCACGCTGGATGTGTTGGAGTTCAAGGCTCCCGTAACGTTATTGGTGGGCGAGAACGGCTCGGGGAAATCAACCCTCCTCGAGGCGATCGCCTGTACTGTTGGAGCGGTCACGGTTGGAAGCGATGGAGCGGCAACGGATGAGACGTTGGAACAGGTGCGTCGCCTGGCCGACGCGTTGACACAAACGTGGCACAAGCGAACTCACCGAGGATTTTTTCTCAGAGCCGAAGATTTCTTTGGATACGCAAGAAAAATTTCACGTCTGCGTGCGGAAGCCGCCACACAGATCGAACTCACTGATGCCGCATACGAAGGAAGGTCTGAGCTAGCCAAACGACTTGCCAAGATGCCGCATGCGAGCACCATTGCCGATCTCGAGCGACGGTATGGAGCCGGCCTCGACGCGCAATCCCACGGTGAGAGTTTCCTCAAACTCTTTCAACAACGGCTCGTTCCGAACGGATTGTATTTGCTGGATGAGCCCGAAGTGCCATTGTCCCCCTTACGACAGTTGGCGCTTCTCTCGCTGCTCAAAGCAATGGTAGCGAAAGATTGTCAGTTCATCATCGCAACCCACTCACCGATTATCCTCGCGTTTCCTGGGGCGCAGATCTTGAGCTGCGACAGCGCACCCATTCAACAAGTGCAATATCAAGAGTTGGAAAACGTGCAGCTCGTGAAGGATTTCTTGAATGGACCTGAGAGGTATTTAGATAAGTTGTAGGTTATAGGGTGTGATAGGTGCCAGGACGTCGCCGCCACCACTCGTAGAACCACCAGCCCGAGTACCCCAACGCTGCACAGATCGCCGAGGCGCCCTCGCCACCCAGGTAGCGCTCAACGGCTGGGCGCCGATCGCGTTCGTCGTGCTCCCTCATGCATTCCTCCCGAATGCATTGGAGGAACGTACAACGCACCTTTAGAAGAATTATCTTCTAGCGACCGTGGGACCTGTCCTGGCACATCCTGCCGTTAGCGATGTGTTGGCGCTCATCACCCGATCCCTACGCTGGCGGCAGTCGTTTCGAATCCTTGGCCCCGTGCGAGACGCCCGCTCCGATCCCCAGACCCGCCAACACGGGAATAGTCAAGCCTCCCACGAACGGCAACACGAAGACGAGCACACCGGCGGCGACCCCGGTCGCCAACCCGGCAACCACCGGAGCGACAGGCCGCTGAACTGCCTCCACGAACCGCAGTTTCTCACGGACAAATCTGCGAGTCTTGAAGTACCCGAAACCGCCGAGTCCAAGTGCAATTAATAGATCAAAGCCCACCTTAGTATGTCTCCTCCCAACGTGTCAATACGAAACGTACCGCTCACGAGTTTCAAGGGCTAGCTCCCGTAGGGTCGATTCGGTTCGGTCATGGCAGAGCAAGCGACTGCCGCAACACCTCTATGTCACCCTCGTCATTGTAGAGGTGCGGCGCCACTCGGATGGCGTTGCCACGCAACGCCACTGATACCTTCTCGGCACGCAGCCGCTCGCGCAGCGCCGCCTGATCATACCCGGACGGAACGCGGAAACCGAACATGTGACCGCAGCGCCAGCGCTCATCCGTCACGCTGAACCCCGCCTCGAGAAGATCAACTATCAACTGGCCAGTCAGCTGTCGACAGTAGGAAGCTACATTGTCCACTCCCCACTCTGCCAGCTGCTCCAGCGCCGCCCTGAACATCGGAATCAAGATGAAGTTACTGACTTCGCCAACGTCGTACCGAACGGCACCACCGCGATATTCGTCTTGGTAATCCACCAGGCGGCTAAAATCATCACTCCCAGTGCGAGGGAGCCACCCTTCCTCCAAAGGCACGCCGTCATCGTACCGCGGGCCGCAGTACATAGCACCGATCGAGTAAGGTCCCCCGAGCCATTTATACGCGGCGCACACCACACCATCCGGTTGAATCCGGCTCACGTCGAAGGGCATAGCACCGACCGACTGGGTTCCGTCCACTATGAGAGCCGCGCCAACGTCACGCGCCCGGGCCGCAACGGCTTCCAGGTCGAAGCGGGTGCCGTCGGTCCAGTGAACGTTGGGCACCGCAACGACAGCCGTGTCGGCATCGATGGCTTCGAGCAACGCGGAGTTCCAGTTCTCCGCCCTTTCGGGACCGGGCGAAGTAGGAATAACAACCTTGAGCTTGGCACCGGTTTCACGGCACAGTCGCCGCCACGGATACACGTGCGAGGGAAACTGATCCAGCAGCGTGACCACGTTCTGGCCCTGCGAGACCATCGTGTTCTTCGCGAACGTCGATATGCCATACGACACCGACGGAACGATGGCTATCCGCTCGGGGTCGGATACGCCGATCAATCTTGCAAACAGCCTGCGCACCGCATCCGGACCTTTGAAGAAATCGTCCGTCGTGATGTCCGCCGGTACGACCTTTCGGCGGATTCCCTCCAGGCCGGCTGACTCGACCCGCTTTGAGAGCGGCGACATATATGCACAGTTGAGATAGTGCTGGTCGCGTGGGAGGGAAAACAAATCCCTCTTGCAGGATATCATGATTGTTCTCGGCAGCGATCTCTCGAGTCAATGGTGGACCAGTCTATTCCTCATGATCGCCGGATCGGCCGAATCAGGCAACCGGAACGAGAGTGGGACACGATCGATTGACGCCCCTGGGACAGCGACCCTCCCGACGGCAGGCTCCCCGTATGGCAACACACTGCCCGGGGGGTTACAAATGGCACGTTCCGGGCGCACGGTGGTATTGTTGCGGGACGCCGTAGATTTGAAACCAACAACAGAGTCGATCCAACAGACAACACCATGCGATTAATCCTTGCTCTATTCATGACGTCGGCATTGTTCAACCAGCCGCTCGCCGCGCGGCAAGACGAAGGTAACCAGGGATCGCGGGCGCAGAGGTCGTCAGTAGGGATCGCGGGCGGCTTAGGGGATAAA
>SMVB01441484.1_pt1 | contig 18131 bp, 15 predicted proteins | sample 2456461 | NCBI WGS metagenome assembly SMVB01 (sample SAMN11095934, study PRJNA526329) | marine sediment metagenome | biome: Marine sediment; feature: Surficial sediment; material: Deep marine sediment; isolation source: Hadal surficial sediment | place: Pacific Ocean | collected 2014-05 | depth...
CACCGGACATCAGTCCGGGGACCAGACGGGCTCTGCGGGTGCGGGGTCGCCGACGAACTGGAGGTCGCTGACGTAGGTGAGTTCGCGGATCGGCGGCGCCGCGGGTTGGGCCCGGGCGTCGGAAGGTGGAGCCCGGGTGGAGAGCCCGCAGTGGGTGAGGATCTTTTGGATGACGTGGCGCTGTGTGGGCTGAATGAAGCTGATGATCTGGAGGCGGTGGCCGCAGCGGGGGTATCGCGTGTCTCGTGGCGCCGCAGGTCTGCAATACCGCCGTCAACGCATGCCCGGAGGTCCTGGGCCGACTGCTCGAAGTCCTGGAGCTTCTGGCGAATCTGCTCGGACGCGCGGTCCACGAACTGGCGGTTGGCTTCGATCTCGGCACGGACCGGCTTGAACCATTGCTCGACGCCGTCAGCGAACCCCGTCACCTGCATCTGGTCGTCGAAAGGCAGCGAAGCGGCGGATCCCGGCGTCGGGACCGGTAACTCGCGGCGAGCGGAAACAATCCATCCTGTCCACGATCGAGGCGTTGGAGTTGTTCCGCCATCGCCGCAGGGTGTCGGTCACGAACTCCATGGTGTGCGAGGGAAGGGCGGCGATGCTGGACGAGCAAACCAAATATACTGGGCGGTACTGATCGCGATGCCGACCGGCGAACGCCCATCCATCATCATCCCCGTCCATGGCGCCAGCGAGGACGTCCGTGAGTGTCTTGCCTCATTGCGCACCTCCGGTGACATTGCCGCTGCGCACGTGGTCGTGATCGACGACTTCTCCGACGACGGCACGGCCGAGATGGTCGAGCAGGACTTTCCCGATGTCACGCTCGTTCGCCGCCCGACCAACGGCGGTTTCGCCAGCGCGGTCAACACTGGGATGGCACGGGTGCCGGCCGCAAGCCGGTTCGTCGCCCTGCTCAACAGCGACACGACCGTGGAGGCCGGGTGGCTGGCATCCGCGATCGAGGCCATGGAGGGCGACGAGTCGGTCGGCGTCGTGGCGCCTCGGATCGTGCTTCACGAGGATCCGGACACCATCGATTCCGCCGGCCAAGGATACACGATCGCGGGCTGGGCGTACCGCCGCGGCCACGGCAGCCGATTCGGCCCGCCGTTCGACCGGCCCGAGCGGGTGTTTGGCGCGACCGGCTGCGCAGCGGTCTTCCGGCGCAGTGCGCTCGGCGATCAACCGATGGTCTTCCGCGACGACTTCGTCTGTTACTACGAGGACACCGACCTGGCGTTCCGGCTCCAGCGAGCGGGATGGGGGTGCCTGTACGTTCCCGACTCCGTCGTCCGTCACAAGGTGTCGCGCAGCTACGATGCGCGGCCGGCCGCCAGGGCGTATCACGTGAGCCGGAATCTCGAAGTCGTCTTCTGGGAACAGGTGCCCGGGCGTCTTCTCTGGCGAGCCGCCTGCGTTCATCTGCTGTTCACGCTGCTGCACGCGACCAGGACGACCCTGCAACGGCACCCCCTCGCCTATGCCCTCGGCAAGCTGGCGTTTCTACGCAGCGCCCCCGAGGCGTGGCGGCACCGCAGGCAGCGACAAGCGGGCCACGACGTTGACCAGTGGATCGAGCGGCGGTGGCTGGCGGCTGTCATGAAGCGTCGATCCCGACAGGACGCTACAATGTGCCCATGAAGGGTGTCATACTCGCCGGCGGCCTCGGAAGCCGGCTCAATCCACTGACGCGTGTGACGAACAAGCACCTCCTGCCGGTCTACGACCGGCCCATGATCTATTACCCGATCCAGACGCTGCTCAACGCGGGGATCAACGAGGTGCTCATCGTGACCGGCGGCGAGCACGCCGGCGATTTCCTCAAGCTGCTGGGCAACGGCAAGCGGCTGGGGCTTCGCGAACTCAACTACACCTACCAGGAAGGCGAGGGCGGGATTGCCGACGCCCTGCTGCTGGCGGAGGACTTCGCCGATGGCGGGAAGATCTGCATGGTCCTCGGCGACAACATCATCGAGGGAAACATCCGGGGCGCTGTTGACGAGTTCCGCGCACAGAGCAGCGGCGCCAAGATCCTGCTCAAGGAAGTTGACCAGCCGCAGCGGTTCGGCGTGCCCCGCTTCGAGAACGACCGGATCGTGGAGATCATCGAGAAGCCCGCCACGCCGCCCAACAACTGGGCCGTCATCGGGATCTACATGTTCGATGCGGACGTGTTCGACATCGCCAGGACGCTCAAGCCGAGCGACCGCGGCGAGTTGGAGATCACGGATGTGAACAACGCGTACATTCGGCGCGGCGACCTCACCACCCACGAGCTGGACGGCTGGTGGGCCGATGCGGGGACGTTCGAGAGCCTGCATCGCGCCGGCTGTCTGGTCAACGAGACCGGCGCCAACCACGTGGACGAGCCTGCCGACGCCGAGGTCGCCGAGGGTACGCCGGGTGAGCCCGCGTCGAAGCATAGATCAACGGTCCGCCAATGAGCAACTCCGGCATTCTCATCATCGGCAGCACCGGAATGCTGGGGCGCGAGCTGGCCGCCGAGTGCGCCCGGCGCGGCACCGACTGTCGAAACCTGGTGGGCCCGGACGACCTGGACGTGACGCAAGCGGCGGCGGTCTCCGAGACGTTGCGGCGGGAGATGCCGGCAGTCGTCATCAACGCCACGGCGTACACGGACGTGGACGGTGCCGAAGCGAACCGGGCGGAGGCTGATCTCGTCAACGGTGCCGGTCCGGGCAACCTCGCCCGTGTGTGCCGCGAACTCGACTGCATGTTGGTTCACTTCTCCACCGATTACGTGTTCGACGGGCGGGCCGGCCGGCCGTATCTCGTTGACGACGAGCCCGACCCGATCAACGCCTATGGCCGTTCGAAGCTTCTCGGCGATCGAGCGATCGCCGAGGCCGGTTGTCGGCACCTGCTCATTCGCACAAGCTGGCTCTTCGCGGCGCACGGCCACAACTTCGTACGAACGATCCTCAGGCTCGCGGGCCGCCAGCCGACGCTCAACGTCATCGACGACCAGCACGGTCGACCGACGTACTGCCCCGACCTCGCCCGGATGACATTCGACCTGGTCGATCGCGGCGCACAGGGCACCTGGCACGCGGCCAACGACGGGCATTGCACCTGGTTCGACTTCGCCACGGCCATTGTCGGGCAGGCGGGCAGCGCGTGCGAGGTTCGCCGATGCCCGACGACAGACCATCCGCGTCCCGCACCGCGGCCGGCGTTCAGCGTACTGGACCTCTCGGCAACCACTGCGCTCATCGGATGCTCCCGCCACTGGAGCGACGCGGTCGCCGACTGTGTCGGGCAGTTGACCGATCAACCGGTCACGGAACCGCGGTGACCTCGACCCACCGGAGCTCACATGACCACGGGTATCAACAAGATCCTCATCACGGGTGGGGCCGGGTTCATCGGCAGCAACTTCATTCGTTACCTGCGAGCCGAGCGTCCCGACTGGCAGCTCGTCAATTACGACGCCCTCACCTACGCGGGCAACCCGGCCAACCTCGCCGACCTCGCCGGCGACGATCATTACACGCTTGTCCACGCCAATGTCTGCGATCGCAAGGCCGTGGTCGAGGCGCTGCAGGGTTGTGACGCGGTCGTTCATCTCGCCGCCGAGAGCCACGTCGATCGATCGATCGACGATTGCGCGCCGTTCATCTCCACCAATGTCGGCGGCACGCAGACCCTTCTCGACGCCTGCCGCGAAGTCGGCGGCATCCGGAAGCTCGTGCACGTCGGCACCGACGAGGTCTACGGCTCGCTCCCGCTGGACCGGCCCGACCTGAGCTTCGCGGAGGACTGGCCCGTGCAGCCGCGCAGCCCATACGCCGCCTCGAAGGCGGCAGGCGACCTGCTCGCGCTGGCGTATCACGAAACGTTCGGAGTGCCGATTGCGGTCACTCGTTGCTCGAACAACTTCGGTCCTTACCAGTTCCCGGAGAAGGTGATACCCCTGTTCGTCACCAACCTGCTCGACGGCAGGAAGGTCCCGCTGTACGGCGACGGACTGAACGTTCGCGACTGGGTGCACGTGGTGGATCACTGCGAAGCCTTGCTGGCCGTTCTCGAACGCGGCCTGCCCGGCGAGGTCTACAACATCGGTGGCGACAATCAGCGGAACAACTTGGAGCTGACGCGGGCGATCCTCGGCCTGCTCGACTTCGGCGACGACATGATCGAGCATGTCACCGACCGTCCGGGTCACGACCGGCGTTACGCGGTCAACGCCGGGAAGATCCGCCGCGAGCTCGGCTGGTCACCAACGCGGAGCGCCTGGCCGGATGCTCTTGCCCAGACCGTGGAGTGGTACCGCGCCAACGAATCATGGTGGCGACCGCTCCAGGCCAACGCCTTCAACGCTACTAATTTGAGCGCTCCGTAGGACCCTGCGGGTCCACACTCGCTTTCGTACAACCCGCCGAATTCTGGGTGGGACGGTTTGAGACGGACGCCGAAGTCGGCCGGCTCGGCCGTGGTGCGACGTTCAGACACGGCCGAGCGAGCTATCGCTCGCTGAACCGTGCCACTCCAGCAACGTCCGGCTCGCGTCGGCGTGAGAGCGGCACGCGATCACATCCTCGCCGGTCGCGATGCCGCCGGCCGGGTCATGGAGGAGCTTGAGGCCGACACCGGCTGCCGCGGCTGCCTCCATGTCAGAGCGAGCGTTGCCGAGCATGGCGGAACTCGCCAGATCGAGGTCGTGATCCTTCGCCGCCTGCAGCAACATCCCCGGTGCCGGCTTGCGGCAACTCGATTCGCGACGGTACCGGCCGACCCCGGCGGTCGGGTGATACGGGCAGAAGTAGACCGCGGTGATCGGCGCGCCCTTTGAATCGAACTGCTCCTTCATCCAGTCGGTCAGCCGGTGGAACTGGGCCTCGTCGTAGTGACCGCGACCGATCCCCGACTGGTTGACCACCAGGATCAGCAGGAAGTCGTTGTCCCGCGCGGTCCGGCACAGATCGAAGATGCCGTCGATGAAGTCGAAGTCCTCCACCCGGCACACGTAGCCGTGGTCCTCGTTGATGACACCGTCGCGATCGAGAAGGAGGGCCTTGGCCATTATATTTGTTGCTTTGACAATACGGGTTCCACGAGCGACCCCGACCTACGCGTCATTCGGTTCGAGGAGTCGTTTGCCGACGGCAATATCGCCGTAGGTTCCCACCAGGTCGATGAACTCGTGCTTCCCGGCCGAGTCCTTTTGCATCAAGAATTGATTGTGCGGAAGCGCGTATATTCTGGAAGACGTGGCCTCTGCAAAATAGACCGCGTATGGAAAAACGAACGTTGGTTCGTAGCACGAAGAATGCTGCCAGATCGCACTACAGAAGTCATCGCCGGCGATCCACCCTCCGTCTCTTATTCGGGGATAGACCAGTTGCAGGTCAACCGTGATGCCGTTCAAGGTATGGTCACCGTCGATATACGCGAAATCAACGCTCTCCTGCTCGATTTGCTCTATGACCTCTGCCGTTGTCCCTTGCAAGACATGTCGTATGTCTTGAGCGAACGCCGTCTTCTCCAAAGCCTCCCTGCGATAGGACTCGAACTCCGAATCGGAGACATTCATTGGCTTGTTCCAGCGCTCCAGTTTTCTCCATGGGTCGATCATGAAGTACTTGCTGAGTCGATGACGGCCAGACAGGATCGCCTTCGCAAAATCACCCCGATACACGCCGATCTCCAGGAAGGTCTCGATGTTCTTGCGACGCAGGAATCCAGACCACATCTCCACACGCGATGTGGCGTCACTGGCACAATCCCTGATGAGTTCCATATTGTCCATAGGCTGTTACACCACCCTGTTTGACATATCATCTCGACAGAGAGTCTCGAGAAGCCTGGAGAGCAGCATATGCCAAAGCGTGATTCCTTCGATGGAGCCGTTGTCCAAGGAGCTGGAGACCTGTTTGGAGACAAGGTCTTTTACGTGAGCGAAGGTCGCCGGCATTGGATTCCCGATGGAGAATGGTTTGAACACACACGGCACACCTACCCCGATGACGTAACCACGATTCCAGACCGGCTCTTGTCTTGCTTTCTCCCTGCCGGAGGTGCCCCACGACCATGGAACGTCGACGATTTCAACAGTCCCCCCCGCAAGAGTAGTTGCCTGATGCGAGAGATCATGGTCTCTCAACTCTCAGGAACAGGAGTGGAAATAGGAGCTGCGGCAAACCCACTTCCAATCCCCCTGCACTGCAACGTCTTGTATGCAGATCGTGAAGACAGCACTGCGATAGGATCGACGTCGTACCCCGGCCAGAACCTCGTTGACATGGTTCCAGTCAGTATTCATACCAGCCTTGAAGAACTGAACGGCATTGCCGATGAATCAATTGATTTCCTGATCGCCTGCCACGTCATCGAACACACGTCAAACCCCATCAAGGCCATAAGGCAGGCGTATTCTCGTCTGGTTCATGGCGGGCAGCTGGCGATGGTCGTTCCCGACATGCAGCGCACCTTTGACAAGGAAAGAGACCTTACAGAGCTGGCCCACTTGATCGAAGACTTTCGAGACCCGTCTCGCGAAAGGGACAAGCTTCATTACCAGGAATTCCACAAGAAAGCGTTCAAGTGCCCGCCGGACGAATTCGAGAACGTCTGGAAGAGGAATTGGGAACAGCGATCTGATATCCATTACCACACCTGGACCTATGAGTCCTTCGCTCGGATGCTGGAGTGGGTGCTGGACAATGCGGCCCCTTTTTCCAACGTCTGGTCGCAGAAGACTCTCCCCAACATGGAACATGACATCGAGTTCTACTTTCTGCTCACGAAGTAGTACCCTGTAAAGCGACTGTCAAGCACTTGCCGGGCGGCTGCAACCTGTCAAGAGGTGGTGCGAGCATGAACTTCGCAACAACGCCAAGGCTCGCATCCCAATCGCTCCACGCATTCAGGATCTCGGCCGAGGCGGTCTCCCGGACCGCCTTCAGCGCTTCGTAGTGATCGATCGCATACGAGAGCGTCCGCGATATGCACGAAGCGCTCGGAAGCGCGAGCAGGCAGTTGTTGCCGTCTCGTAGCAGCCACTTGTTCGCCTCATTCGCGTTCGTCACAACGAGCGACCCACAGGCCATCAACTCGAATGGCAGGTACGACGGGTGCCGTGTCATCATCATGACGAACCCCAGGTGACAAGACCTGTAGAGATCGCCGGTGCCGGAGTATGACAACAGCCCGACGTTCCTGACGACTCCCTTCAAATTGAAGTCGGACGGGTCCCAATCGGCACCCGCGCAGACAATGTCGACGCCATCGCGATATTGTTCCTTGAGACGCCGCAGACCGGCAGTGGCCAGTTCGAACCCGTTTCTCGGTATTCCAGGCCGCGCGTAATAGAACAATCGCTTCGGGGTTTCCGGCAAAGCGTGACCGTTGGGAAAGAACACGCTGCTATCGATATTGGGCTTCAGGACAACCGCAACCCCTCCGTAATTCTCTTCGTACGTCGCCTTAATTGTTTGCGTGTTCGCGATACCCAGGAACCCGAAACGATACGTCAATTCCGCCTGGGCGTACGTGCTTCCGGCAGGATAGAACGCCGGCTCGAAATCCTGGATCAAGTAGAACTTGTAACCGGTGTTTCGAACCGCAAGCAGGACGTAGGCGGTCGTCCATAACGTCGCCACCGAGTAATCCGATGGCGGAATGTTCAATATGGCCTGGACGGAATCCAACACGACAACTTCTGCCTTCTTGAGGCTGGGGAATGCACGCCCGATGTTGTCTTCGATCCAGGACTTTCTGGCAGGCCCGCAGCTCACTATTCGATTCGTGATGCCCAGGACGCGGTTCAAATAGTCCGCCAGCCTCAGGATGGTCATGATACCGCCGAAGAACGGTGTCTCGAACGAAGGCAAGTACCAGTTGCAAACCCTGTCCTCGACAACAGGAGCTACTCTGCCAGGGAACTGCTGGGTCTCGCCCAGGTGTTCCGGCAGGCAATCGATAATTTCGGCGAGCTGAATCGCGTCGCGAGAGTATCCAGACCATGTTGATTGTCGGAGAACATATTCGTTGCCGAGAACACGTTCCGCGATCCGAAGGACCGCCGCTTTCACATACCGTTTCATTTCAAAGCCCTAACGGACTCACCTCTGAGAATGCCGGGTTGAAGAAGGGATCCGCATGGAAGCACGACCCATCATTGTTCCAATTGGATTCCGGAGGCTCGTCGAAGTAAACCGTCGCGAACGGATTCACCAGTCCTCTCCGGTTGTCCTTGGCCAGCTCGATGCAAAAGCCGGCGAAATCATTCGAGTCATGACCTGTCTTGTCCAACCGCGCCATCGCAAGCCTTGCGTCCTCGCCATTCAACGCGATGGCGTATGGTGAGGCCGCTCGAACGTTCCTGTACCACAACGCGCCTCCAAACCACCCGAATGAATACAGGGAAGCTCCACCAAACAACGGGGCGGAATGGCCTGCCTGCGCCACGACCCGTCCAGCCTCATAGACGGTCCCGTCAGGGTTCATGGCGAGGGCGCTCGTCCACGCAATTTCCGGATGACTTGCGACCCATCCGCTCAACTCGGAGATCAACGTTTCAGAGATTCCAGTGACGGCGCCATCCAGCAGGACACATGTTCCCACATCGTGGCCTTCAAGAACACGTTCGAGGCCCATTCGCCAATTGGCGGATTTCAACTGGTGGAACTCAACACGCCCTTGCCAGACATCTCGAAACATCGCGAGTTGCGGATTCAATACTTCTCGATGAACCACGTGAATACGCCGAATGACTTCCTGCCTGGCAGCGCGCAATTGATTCAGTGTGTTGACCAATTCGCCCGTCGAGCGGCTCTGAACGACCACGACATCAACAGATCCCTTCTCTTCGGGCCAACAGACTCGAAACAGGCCTTCCGGCGTTGGCACAACGGTCGCCGGCAGGCCGCGACGAATGAAATGGTCCTGTTGCGATTTCAGCTGTCCAGCCGCAGCGTACGGCTTGGCGTGCAACCCGGTCGCGGTCGACGATGGCAGTATTCGCCAGTGGTAGAGAATAGACGGAACTCGCGCGATGCGATCGGTTTGTTCTGTCACACGAAAGAACAAGTCCCAGTCCTGCGCGCCGTCGGTCTCGGGTCGCCAGCCGCCCACGTCGCGTACGAGACTGGTTCGGATCACGTTGAGATGCGTCAGGTAGTTCACGGAATGCAGCATTTCAGGGCTCCACTCCGGCTTGAACAGCGCGTTCAGTCGCACTTCTGCTTCAGACGAAATGGAATCCTTGTCTGAGTAGAGAAAATCGAGTTCGGGAGCATCCTGCAACTTCTTGACGATTTCAAAGAACGCCCACGGTGCGAGCGTGTCGTCGTGGTCCAGCAGCGCAATGTAGTCCCCATCCGCCAATTCCAGCGCGTCGTTGGAGTTCCGCGAGATGCCGCCGTTTGCGTCGAGCTTCCTGAGGACGAACCGAGGATCTGTGCCGACTCGCTCCTGCAACCACTGCCAATCGTGTTCGTTCCGGGAATCGGACCATACCAGGCACGCCTCCCAGAGTGGATAGGTTTGAATCTCCAAGCTGTCGATCAACTCGTTCAAGACCTGTCTCGGCACGCGATAAATCGGAACGATCGCGCTGATCTTCGGTCGGTACTCAAACTCCTGGGCCTGTTTCCGTTGGACTTCCAAGTCGTCCGGAGTCGGCTCATGCGCTTGAATCCACGACTTCAACTGTGGGTCCGCGGTGACGTCGACAGGATTGGGGCCATTGCCCGGTGCAGGGGTGCCGTCGGGACCTCGACGTACACGTCGCACTCTCAGATGCGTCTTCAAGTGAGCCGCGGACTTCGAAATCGCCATCCTTGGCCCGGTCTCGACCGTGGTTGCCAGGAACTTTCCCAACAGCGTCGCCAGTGACCCCCGACGGGTACCGATCGGCGCGAGGCTCGCTCGCCATCTTGAGATCGCTCTGCCCAGCTTCGAGCCGGACGTCGCTCTCTCAACATTCAGGATGCTCAGTTCCTGGTCGAGATTGTCGACCAGTTGATCTCGAGCACGCAGCGCAGTCCGGAGGTCTTGGGCTCGCGACTTCAAGTTCGATTCGATATCACGGAGACGCTCGACGTGTTGCTCGGATGCCGCGAGATCAACACCGAGCGTCTCAGTCCGTTTCTCCCGTTCGGCCGCAAGCGAACGAGACTCCTGCAGCTCATTCGTGCGATCTGCGATTGCCTTTTGAACATCTTCGAGTTCGCAGTCGCGCTCGGAAATCACCCCCTTGAGGAGCTCCAGCTCACGTCCATGTTCGGCAACCTGTCGGCTGAGCTCGCTGAGTTCATTGTCTCGATGCAGAATCGTGTTGCCGAGCTCTTCGATTTGAGTTGTCTGCACCTGAAGCGTTGCTTGGCTGTCAGAAATCTGCCGGCGTTGACGCTCCGACTCAGAACCAAGGTCTTCGATCCTCGCCTCATGGTCGGAGATCACCTCGTGGCACCGCGCCAATTCATCTTGGGCTTCGCAACAGCTCGCGTTCAGCCCCGCATTCTGCTCCTGGAGTGCAGTTATCTCCTTGGATCCGGCGTCACGAGCTTCCCGCAATCGGCCCATCGCCCTGGTGGTCTTGGTCTGCTCTTCGAAGAGTTGCAGAAAGCCATGGTTCTTCAAGACGCTGCGAAAACCCAGGTAGTCACGCGATCTGAGCCTGTTGCTCAGGAGCCTCTCGGACAGATCGGCAAGCTCCGTCGAAATCGATCGTCCGCCGGAGCCTCGGTGACGAAGCGTCGAGTCTATCGCGATGGCCGCAGAGCGAACACAACTTCCCGAGACGCCCAGCCAGTCTGCCAACTCTTGAGTGCATGCCTCGGGCCGATCCACGTAGGCGTCGTAGTTGGCCAGGCAGTAGTCTTTTCCATCCAGGAAATACCCTGCCATGTAGCTCGAAAGAGTGACCAGCCTTTCGGAACGCGTAGAGGAGGCATCATCGAGCACTCGGTTCGACGTCAAGCACGAAGACAGCTCGCGGACGGACCAGACATACCTGACTCGGTAGCCCAGAGACGCCAGCACGGACGCCCAGACCGGCAACGTCAGGCAGAAGCGAGGATCTTTCAGCGCTATGCGCTTCGCCGCCGCAAATTCAGTTGTCAGAAACTCCTGGATCGCGGCCTCGAAGGCCTTGATCAGCGACGGCTTGTACTGTCGCTTCAGTGGAAGCCAGTCGAATCTGAGGTAGTCGTATCCAAGCGCATCGACGATTTGATTGTTCAGATCATTCAGTGATCGAAGCTCAAAGAACACCGGGTTCCATGGATGTTCAGTTGGATCAACGAATCGTTTCGGATCTCCAAACGAGAATCCAAGCTTTGAAATGACATGGCTGACACAAGAGGTGCCGCTTCGGGGTGCTCCGATGACGAGTACGGCGGTTGCATCCCGTTTCATGGATGGGGAGCCCTTGATGCGCTGTCGACGTCGGCCGACCGTTGAAGCGTACTGATGCGAGGCGCTTCCGTATTGAATTGTATCGGGCCCATGTGCCTCGTCTTTGATCTTTCGGCGTCCACGCGAAAAGCCACAGCGTCAATGATCCGGTGCAGGAACTGGTCCTCGTCGTCCACCACGCCCCGGCAGCCGGCGTTCATGAAGTACGTACCATGGGAAAGGAGATTGACGAACGAAAACGTCACCAGCAGGCTGTCGCCGGAGCGGACCGCGCTGACGCCCTCGCCGACAGGATGCGAGCCGGAAGCGCCCAGGACAATGCCTGTTGTCGTCTTGATCGCCATGCCAAAGTGAACACACCTGGCCGCACCGGAGAAGTGCACTTCGTAGCAGTACGAGTACTCAAGGCCGGGCGCCAGGACGTTCACGACTTCTCCGTGCTTGTTTTCGATTCGACTGTTACGAATTTCGGCACCGTTGCATTCATAGGCCATCGTGCTCTGGGGCACGCAGGACGGGTCGTACCGCTCCCAAGTTGAACTGTCTGCTGTCACAGCTGCGGCGGCAATCTCGTTGTCGCCATCCGGCGGCCGCGAGTTCGGTGCCATGCGAGCATCGTCGGGAGGTCCAAACAGCATTCGATGATAATTGTCGACGGCGAGCTTGGCGTTGCCCATGAAGATCCGCGCCCCGTTCTCCAGGAGCAGGACCCGAGAACACAACTGGGTGACGATCTGTGACGCGTGGGTGACAAGCACGACAGTGGCACCGGAATCTCGAATACGTTCGATTTGCGAATAGCACTTCCGTTGAAACAGTTCGTCCCCGACCGCCAACGCCTCGTCAATTATCAGGATGTCCGGGTTGACATTGATCGCGACGGCGAAAGCCAATCGCACGAACATCCCGCTGGAGTAGGTCTTCACGGGCTGGTCGAGAGAAGGCCCGATGTCGGCGAATGCTGCAATGTCATCAAATCGATCGTCTACCTCGCGCCGCGAAAGGCCCAGAAGCGCAGCGTTCATGTGCACGTTCTCGCGCCCGGTAAAATCGGGGTTGAACCCCGACCCCAGTTCGAGAAGTGCTGCAACACGGCCCTGGATCGACACCTCTCCCGCGGTGGGAGCGACGATGCCGCAAATAATCTGCAGGAGCGTGGACTTGCCGGAACCGTTGCGGCCGATGATCCCGACCGTTTCGCCCTTCATCACCTCGAACGAGACGTCGCGGAGCGCCCAGAACTCCGTGAAGTACGTGCGTGCTTGCCGGCCCGTCCAACGCTGTACCCGCGGCAGGAGGAACTGCTTCAGACGGTCACTCGGCGAGGCGTAGATCTCGTAGCGTTTACTCACGTTACGGACCTGGATGGCCAGCTCTTCAGAGGACATCCGCGAACCCCTTGCGAGTCTTCTGGAACCAGAAGAATCCCGCCCAGGCGACACCGATCGCGACGAGCATGTACACGCCCAGTCCAAACCAATCGGGCATTCGTCCCCAGATGAGAACCTCACGGGCCTGCTCGATGATGAATGTGAGCGGGTTCGACATGATCCACATCCGGTAGCTCTCGGGCAGGGCGGACAACGGGTAGCAGACCGGCGACAGGAACAACAGGACGGTTGTAATGATGCCGATGCTCTGGCCGATGTCTCGGACGAAGACCCCCAGCGAGGCAATGAGCCATGCGAAGCCCATCGTCAGGATCACCAGCGGCAGGAACACCAGCGGTGTGAGCACGATGGTCTTGTGCAACTGTCCGTGGAACAGGGCAATCGCAATCAGGAGAACCAGGAGGTTGACCAGGCCATGAAAAATCGCAGCACCCATCCGGACCACCGGCAGCACTTCCAGGGGAAAGATGACCCTCTTCACATAGTTGATATTGCTCAGCATCAGTCCCGGAGAGCTGTTGAGCACCTCCGCGAGAATGCCGTGAACAATCAAGCCAGAGAACAACACGACGCCGAACTGGGCCTTGGTCTCGTCCTCCGAGACGCCCCACCGGGCCTTGAATACCACCGCGAACACAAAGGTGTAGACCAGCAACATGAGAACCGGGTAGAGGAAGGACCAGAGCAATCCAAGCACCGAGCCCTTGTAGCGACCGACGACTTCACGGCGCGTCATTTGAGCGATCAGCCGTCGATGGCGCCAGAGGCTGGCGCCCATCGCCCGAAGTGACGTAGGCTGAGCTGCATGTGGATTCATCGAAACCCTGTTATAGCCTAGCAGGCCGCTAAAGAACTGGTTCGCCGGCTGAGTGCGATGCTCTTCGTCACGGGGGGCGCCGGCGACTCGATGGCCTATTCACGGATATTCCGAGAGTCGATGGCGTCGCCGTGGCGAAAACGATCGTGCTCACGGCGGTGAGTCCAGTTCTATAGTGGCCTGCTTAGGAATCGTAACAAAATAAGTTGATGAACGGACAGCAATACGGTCGACAGAGTCGATCGCCCAGGGGAGGCTACTGTACACGGATGTACGCCGATGGTCGCGACGGTACGGGACAAGTACCATACGCTCTTGCCAGCGTTGAACGAAAAACTGAGACGACGGTGGGCAGCGTGTGAGGCGATGGCCCTCGGTCGCGGCGGAATCAGCGCGGTCGCGCGTGAGACAGGGTTGTCCTGGAACACTATCAAGCGGGGCATTCGCGAGATCGAGGAAGAGTTGCCGCACCTGGCCGAATCGATCGAACGGCAGGATCAACAGCGGATTCGGCAGCCGGGCGCCGGGCGTCCACGGCGATCGGTCGAGGATCCGACCCTGGTGAAACATCTCGAGAAGCTTTGGAGCCGGTCACGCGTGGGGATCCAACCTTTCAGCTGCTGTGGACCTGCAAGAGCACCCGCAAGCTCGCTGCCGAACTGACAGCCAAGGGGCACACGATCAGCCACATGACGGTGCTCGCTTGCTGGCCGAACTGGGGTACAGCATTCAGTCCAATCGCAAGACGCGCGAGGGGACGTCCAATCCGGATCGTGATGCTCAGTTCCAACATATCAACCGGAAGGTCCGGTCGTTCCAGCGACGGGGGCAGCCGGTGATCTCCGTGGACACAAAAAAGCGGGAACTGGTGGGCGATTTCAAGAACGGTGGTCGGGAATGGCGTCCCAGGGGAAGGCCGCAGGAGGTTCGAGTTCATGACTTCCGGGACCAGGACCTGGGCGTCGCCATCCCCTACGGCGTTTACGACCTGAGCCGCAACGACGGCTGGGTCAGCGTCGGTATCGATCACGACACCGCCGAGTTCGCGGTGGCGACGATTCACCGCTGGTGGCGCAGAATGGGTAAGCGAGCGTATCCCCGAGCGAAGGAACTGCTGGTCACCGCCGATTCCGACGGCAGCAACGGGAATCGTTCACGGCTCTGGAAACTGTGCGTTCAGAAGCTGGCGGATGAGATGGGATTGAAGATCTCGGTGTGCCACTTCCCTCCGGGGACGAGCAAGTGGAACACTATCGAACACCGTATGTTCTGCCATATTACCGACAACTGGCGACGGCAGCCGCTCGTGAGTCGCGCGATCATCGTGAATCTCATCGGCCACACCACGACACGCAAGGGACTTCGAATCAAGGCCGCACTCGACACTCGCAGTTACGACCACGGCGTCAAGGTACCTGACGAAGAGTTCAAAACCATCAAGGTTCGCCCGATCGCCTTTCACGGCGACTGGAACTACACGATCCACCCCAGGCTCCGGCGGCGTCATTGATCAAGTTACTTTGTTACGATCCCTTAGACCGCGAAATCATTTACGATGAGCCGGCTCATCGTAATCGGTCCGGTGGATCGTGATAAGACCCCGCATGAGTTCCGACCGCGTCGTCGACATTCTATTGGCCACCCGCAACGGGTCACGCTATCTGCCACAGTTGCTGGAGTCCGTGGCGGCACAGACGGATGACCGCTGGCACCTGGTTGCGCGGGACGATGCCAGTGAGGATGAAACGCCGGCACTCCTGGAGGGGTTCCGAACGGGCCGGCCCGCCGAAGTCGATCTGGGCCGCGAGCACATCGGTGCTGCGGCGAACTTTGGCCGGCTCGCCCAACGGAGCACTGCCCCGTTCGCCATGTTCTGCGATCAGGACGACGTCTGGATGCCGGACAAGATCGAACGCCTGATGGAACGGATGAACACCCTTGAGTCCCGTCTGGGATCCGAAACGCCCATCCTCGTTCATTCAGATCTCCGCGTTGTGGATGCGGACCTGTCCCCGGTACACCGGTCCTATTGGCGCTTTCAGAACATGGCCCCGGCCCGGGACGACTTGATACAGCTGCTGGCGCAGAACACCGTGACGGGTTGCGCGTCGCTGATGAATCGGGCATTGATCGAGCGAGGGCTGCCGATCCCCGACCATGCGGTGATGCATGACCACTGGTACGCGCTGGTGGCGGCCACGTGCGGCATGATCGATTATCTCGACGACGCAACGGTTCATTACCGGCAACATGCCGGCAACACGACCGGTGCCCAGCGGTGGGGGCCAGGTCGCATTTGGCGCCAGATCCGGCTCGGCCGAAGTGAACATCGCAGGAAGATGGCTGATTCCGCTGCGCAGGCCCGCGCGTTTGCAGGTCGTTACGCCGACGTCATTCCGGATCGACAACGGCAGGCTGTCGACGCCTTGGTACGGCTGCCAACCCAGAGTCCATGGCAACGGCGTCGATCCATCATTCGTCATCGCCTCTGGAAGAAAGGCTTCGTACGGAACTGCGCCATGTTGCTGTGGGCGTGACGCGGCTCTCTAGAATCGACCCGCCGCGAACAGCGCAGCATCTGCAGTGTGAATGTTCGCCAACGTCCCGGTGTCATCGTCATAGATCCATGTTCCGAACCCGGTGAATACCAGAGCCAACTCTTCAGACCCGTCACCGTCGAAATCACCGGCCACCATCAAGGCCGCATCTGCGGTGTGAATGTTCGCGAACACCCCGCCGACATACTCAAAGATCCACGTTCCAAACGCCGTAAAGCTCACCGCCAACTCATCACTTCCGTCATTGTCAAAGTCGCCCGCCACAAGCAACGCCGCATCTGCAGAGTGAATGTTAATGAGCACCCCGCCGTCGAAGACCCACGTCCCGGCGCCGGCAAAGGTCACAGCGAACTCATCAGCCCCGTCATTGTCGAAGTCACCGGCCGCCAGCAAACCCGCATCATCGGTGTGAACGTTGGTGAGTATCCCGGTGCCATGGTCGTAGATCCAAGTTCCGAACCCGGTGAAGCTCAACGCCAGCTCGTCAGCCCCGTCATTGTCGAAGTCGCCGGCCGCGAGCAGTGCTGCATCGGCTGTGTGAATGTTCGCGAAGATCCCCGTGTCATCGTCGTAGATCCACGTTCCGAACGCGGCGAAGACCACCGCCAGCTCGTCGGTTCCGTCATTGTCGAAATCACCCGCCGCGAGCACTGCTGCATCGGCAGTGTGAATGTTCGCGAAGATCCCCGTGTCATCGTCGTAGATCCACGTCCCGAACCCGGTGAAGCTCAACGCCAACTCGTCGCGCCCGTCACCGTCGAAGTCACCCGCCACAAGCAATGCCGCGCCGCCAGTGTGAATGTTCGTGAACATGCCGGTGTCATCGTCATAGATCCACGTTCCAAACCCGGTGAAGGTCAACGCCAGGGCATCCGGCGGGGGTGTTACATTCGTAGAAAACAGGTCCCCGCTGGCGAAGACAGTCCCACCGGGGGCGGTGAAGGTTTCCTCCCATCGGACAACACCGACGTCCCGTGCCACCCAGTTCACGAGCGTGATCGTCACGTCGACCGACTGACCGTTAATTGAGCCGCTCAGGGTGACGATCGTCTGAACCCTCACCGTGTCGAAGATTCCCAAGTCAACGGAGATCGTCTCCATCGCCTCAACCGTAGAGATCGAATTGAAGACGAAAGCGCCACTGCCTGCTCCGACGATCGTGAGACTTGCAACACCGTTTTCGGTCTCCACGTCCCCGATCTCTGCAACTGCGTTCACAAAGACGATGGGCGTGTCGAACGTCATTTCATAATCGCCGAATTGGGATTGCCTGTGCAGCCGGACCCCGTAGGCATCGACCGTGTAGTTCTGCTCAAAACCGTCACTGCCCTGGAACACCTTTGTCGGAATCCCGTTGATGTTCGTCGTTCCCGGCAGGACAGTGGTCGTCACGAACAGACCACCGACGACGTAGGTCCATGCATCGCCCGATTCGGCGGGGAAATAGTCGGCAGTAATGAAACCTGCCGACGCGGTTCCCGCACACGCAAGCACAGCGACTAGTGACAAGCGGAGACTCTTCAACTCGCACCTCCTGAGAGCACGACTGCGTGCCGCGGTGAACCCCGGATCAAACGCCTTCGCCGAGCGATTCCCGTCCGAGATCGTATGCAGCCCGTCCGTGCCGGCCAATGGCATGGAACGCTTCCGCGGAGCGGTCACATAATCGCGCATCTTTGCTCAGGCGAGCTGGTGCCAGTACTCGGCCGGCATGTCGACGGCCAGTTGCAAAGCGCCGTTGGCACCGGCGTACAGCGGCTCCACCGCGACGGTGACCTGGCCGCCGCCGAGCTCGGCGAGGCCGTTCTCGATCTTCTGGTTCAGCCCGTTGAGCAACGCACCGCCACCGGACATCAGTCCGGGGACCAGACGGGCTCTGCGGGTGCGGGGTCGCCGACGAACTGGAGGTCGCTGACGTAGGTGAGTTCGCGGATCGGCGGCGCCGCGGGTTGGGCCCGGGCGTCGGAAGGTGGAGCCCGG
>SMVB01009292.1_pt1 | contig 18105 bp, 17 predicted proteins | sample 2456461 | NCBI WGS metagenome assembly SMVB01 (sample SAMN11095934, study PRJNA526329) | marine sediment metagenome | biome: Marine sediment; feature: Surficial sediment; material: Deep marine sediment; isolation source: Hadal surficial sediment | place: Pacific Ocean | collected 2014-05 | depth...
CGGGTACCGCTACAAGTCTTTCAGTCGTTGCCGTGGATAACGCGACACCGGCCAATGCGCTGGCCAATTTCTCCTGTATATCGGCTGGCACATTCAAGGCCGGTACCGATGTCGTCTCAATCAAGCGGGTGGTCGGTGCGCGGACGGCGATTCCGTCCGCCGGCAGCATTTACCTGCTGACCAATGGCACTGTCGGACTGCTGCACAGGGAACCCATCGTTGGAGCACCGGCCGTTGTTGTTCCGTTGCCGCGCTCCGAATGGGAGTATCGGCCCAGTATTTACTTCGTCCGCAACTTCGCAAATGTTGCCGGTGATGGAATCCCAACACTCTGTCGCAAGGTGCTTCGTGGTGCCGGGCCCAGTATGACAACTGAATGCATTGCGACTGGCATCGAAAACCTGCAATTAGAATATGGAATTGATACGACGAGCGATGGAAACCCGAATTCGTTCGTGGCGAACCCCACTTTGCTGCAGATGCAAAGCGTCGTGTCAGCGCGAATTTTTCTGTTGGCCAGAACGACAGAGATTGATACCCGGTACACCAATGACAAAACCTATTTGGTGAGTAATTCGCCGGCATTTGCGCCGGCCGATAACTTCCGTCGCCGTGTTTATTCCACAACGGTGAGTATTCAAAACATTCGAATCATGAACAAGATGGGATTTTGATATGAAGGCTTTCTCAATAGCCAATCGATACAGGCAAAGTGGAGCGATACTGGTTATCGCCTTGCTGTTTCTGGTGACCATTACCCTGTTGGCAATAGCGTCAATGCGCTCGAGCAACATCGGTTTGCTAATGGTGCAGAACGACGAGTCAAAGGTAACTGCCGTGCAGGGCGCGCAGGCACTGGCGGACGCAATCGTATCGGATCCCGGCTCTACGCCCGTCATCGGTACATCGGGGTACACCATTTGTACGTACGCCGGAAATAACTGTGATCGGGATGATCTTTCTGTTGAAAATGAATATCTCACGGCGGCCATTGCATCCAATATTGTCAGCGCCAGGGTTGAGCGGATGGGTCCGACTTTTCGTCCGCCGCCACGCATCATCGAATCGAGTATTGACAAATTTTCCAGCGCATCGTTTGAAGTAACGACCATCTATGACCGGGTTGACGAATCTCTGGGTCGTCAGCAAATCACGGAAGGTGTGCTGGTTCTGATTCCGGCATTTTGAGAGCGCAGCTTACATAAAGAGAAATTGGTATGGATACCTTGCATAACAAACTTTTGATCACGATTGCCATTGCATCTCTGATCGTTGTTATTGGAACGGCCAGGGCCGACGATACGGATGTGTATCTGAATGCTGGTGTTGGCCTGCCGGCAGGCAGTGAGCCGATGGTCATGTTCTCGCTGGACTACCGGCCCAATCTTGGCGCAACGGCGTGCAACAACGGTACTTGCGATACGCTCATCAAAGAAGGCTACATGAGTTCAACGGGCCCTTACACTTTTTTCGATGTCTTGCGCGGCGCTCTTCGCAAGGTATTCGACCCACTGGAAGGGGTTCGTGTCGGGCTGATGCTGAATCACAATTACAATAGTAGTTGCGAGGGTTTCGGCCGTACGGGTTGTAGCAATGGTGGCTACATCGCAATGGGGTTCAATGCCTTCGTCGCGGGTGACGCCAATGGCGCAAAGGCCCGTTTCCATTCTATCTTGGACTCCATGCCTACACCCGGCGGAGGCCGGAGTCACAGCTATCAGGGCAAAGAACTGTTCTTCGAGTTCTTCCGTTACCTGACCGGACAGGGTGTCTACAACGCCCACAACGGATATACAGACTACGGGACCAGCAATAAATTTAATCTGGATTCCGATTACCCCGCGATTTCCTGGGATAAAAGTATCGAAAAACCGCCGGCTACGAGACCGACTTACGTATCTCCGATTGGCAGTGCTGGCGCTTGTTCAAAGATTTTCACTATCAACCCGATTTTCTTCGTATCGAACCAGGATGACAATTCCGACGCAGCGATCGGGTCGCCAATTTCCGATGGCGGGTTTGGCTCACCACAATCCGAGTTTGCCGATGTCCTGCAATACCTTAACGATGCTGATCTGGCAAATGGAACCTATGGTACTGCGCCCAATCTGGATGATAAACAAAACGTAATTTCATATTTTATTGTTAACGAGAAATTTATCAACACCACTACCATTGGCTATGCGCGCGCAGGTGGTACTGGAAGTCCGTTGGCATTGACCGAAAACCCGGATGAACTTGTCGCGACACTGGAGGAGATTTTCAAACAGATTCTTAGCGTTAGTACGACCTTCGTCGCTGCATCCGTACCCGTCAATGTATTCAATCGCGCCGAGATTACCGACAACGTTTATATCGCTCTCTTCCAGGTGGATAAGGGCTCGAAACCTTACTGGGTTGGCAACGTAAAGAAGTTGAAGCTGTTGTCAAGTACGACTGACGATACAGCAGCCCTGGTAGATGCGAATGGGGCAGGCGCAATTTCCGGTGATGGTCGAATTCGATTTAGCGCGTTGACCTATTGGACCGTGCCCGGTGCTCTTCCCTTACCTGATCTCGATGACGGTGAAGTATCCGGGCGGGACGGGCGAACCGTAGCCCGTGGCGGAGCAGGGCAGAAGGTTCCGGGCATGCTTTCATCAAGCCCACAGGAGGCAAACGGTCTGGGCGGTCGCACGATTTATTACGATGCGACGTCCTCCAGGCTGGATGACCTGAATGTTGATCTTACGACAGCGGCAACGTTGCAATCGGACCTGGGCGCCGCAACTGTCGCCGAGGCGGCTCAGTTGATTGCCTATGCACGAGGTCTGGACGTGGACGATCTCGATGGAGACGGCGAACGAGCTGAGGCTCGGGAATGGATTTTTGGTGATCCCTTGCATTCGCGCCCGCTGCCGATAAATTACGGTGCGATTAGCGGTTATTCTATGGAAAATCCCGCCATCTATCTCGCTGTGGCATCGAACGACGGTATATTGCACATGATTCGCAACACGAATTCGGGCGGTTCACAGAGCGGTCAGGAAGTCTGGGGCTTCATGCCGAGATCCGGCATGTCGGCGCAAAAGATCTTACGTGCGAACGCGACGGGAGCTGCTCATCCTTATACCGTCGATGGTGCACCGGTTGCATTCATACAGGATGTCAATCGAAACGGAACGATCGAATCCAGCGATGGCGATCGTGTGTATCTCTATGTGGGCATGCGTCGCGGTGGCAAGTCCTATTATGCGCTGGACATTACTGATCCGAATAGCCCCAAATTGATGTGGACGCTGAACAAGTCGGGGGATTTTTCGGAGCTCGGGTATACGTTTTCGAATCCTCGTGTAGGAATGGTCGATACCGGTACAGGACCGAGACCCGTCATAATGTTTGCGGGCGGTTACGATTTCAACAAAGACGACAGGTCGACAGTGGGTACGGATGATTCGGAGGGTGCTGCGATATACGTAGTCGATGCGGAAACCGGTGATCTCATCTGGAAAGCGCGTGGCGGATCCGGTGGCGCTACATCGAAAGTTTTCGAACATCCAAAACTTGTTGACAGCATTCCATCCACTTTGAGTGTCGCTGACACGGATGGCGATGGATTGACCGATCGCATCGTGGTTGGCGATACAGGTGGTAACCTATGGCGTGCAGATATTGACGGTAAAGTGACTGGTGACTGGAAGCTCACCTTGCTGGCGACGTTAGGGCGACATGCGACGGGTGCATCAGGCATTGATGATGATCGCCGATTCTTCCATCGGCCGGACCTCGTTCCGGCATCCGATGACAATGGCCTGTTCGACGGTGTGTTGATAGGTTCCGGTGACCGTGCAGATCCGCTGGATCAGGGCGGGGTTCCGGTTAACTTCTTCTATCTTGTAAAAGATCGCAACACCAATCCGGGTACAGGTACGGATACTGCCATCGGGCATGACAGCCTTGGAGATGTAACGGACAACTGTTTGCAGGAAGGTGGAAGTTGTTCCGTCAATCTCGGCAATGGCTGGCGCTTGCAGATGGAGGAGCCGGGCGAGAAAATTCTTGCGACGGCCTTGACGATGACGGGCTCCGTTTTCTTCACAAGCTATCTTCCGCAAGGCGGTAGCAGCGCTTCGGCTTGCGCACCGTCTGAGGGTGCGGGAAGGTTATACGCAGTGTCGCTGCAAAATGCGAGTTCTGTACTTAATTACAACACCAGTGACGATGATCCTTATCAGCCGGACGTTCCCACGACCAGTGAGGACCGTTTCCTTGATCTCAATTCGGCGGGAATCCCGGCAGAGGTTGTGTCGGTTCCGCCAAACAAAATTCTTCGGCCGGATCTTCAGATAGATAACGTTGATGCGACAACACGGTGGCGAACTTATTGGTACCTCCAGGAGGACATCGATCAGTGATGTCGCTCAGGAACAGAAACAGACCCGGGGTAAAGCTCATGTATTGGAAAAATTTGCGATCAAAAATGCCGCAAAAGCAAGCGGGCGTCACATTGCTCGAACTCATGGTGGTCGTGGTGATCATTGGCATGATCTCGGCGTTCGCGTATCCCTCTTACATGGATTTCGTTGTCAGGGCGAAACGGGGCGCAGGCAAGTCCATTCTGCTGCAGGTCGCCGATCGGCAGCAGCAATTTTTTATGGATAACAAACGCTACGCAACCACACTCACCCAGTTGGGGTTCCCGAGTAATCCCTTCTTTGTTGCGGATGATGGTGCGTTTGTTGGCGCAGGTGATACCGCGCGTGTTTACGGTGTTGCGCTTTCGAACACCACCGCGACAACCTATACGGTCACGGCAGCGCCGCAGCAGATCCAGGCTGAAAAAGATACCTACTGCGGAAGTCTCAGCCTGACCCACACGGGGACGAAAGGCCAGAGCGGCCCGGCCCAAAACTGCTGGTAGTCGTGCGTGCGCCAGCGCCGCTACAGGCGGCGCGGGGCTAATGGCTTTGAGATTGAAAAACGGGAAGCCGCCGCTAACAGGGCTTCGCAATGCCTGATCAGGCGGCCAGCGACTTGACCATCTTGTTCAGGCGGCTCTTGTGACGAGCAGCCTTGTTCTTGTTCACGACACCCTTGTTGATCATGCTGTCGATAACTGGCACGGCCGCCTTATAGGCTGCCGCCGCACCTTCTTTGTCGCCTTTTTCAACGGCATTGAGCACGTTCTTGATATGGGTCCGCAACTTTGAGCGGAGTCCCATCTTGTGAAGGCGGGTTTTTTCTGACTGTTTGGCGCGCTTGCGCGCTGATTTAATGTTTGCCACGCGATAATTCCGTCTGGATTGGTGTCCGCCCGGGAATGTAACAACTCACCCGGGTCCAAAGAGCCGCGTATTATTCGTGCCTAATGGCTGATTGTCAATGATCTGTGGCAAGCTCTGGCCAATGCCGCTCGCCGGGCGGCTGTAGCACTGATTCCTGGCGCCAATTCAGGATAAACTAGCGCTCACCAAGGCCCTGCCGCACCCGCTTATGCCCCCGAACGATTTACCTGAAAACCAAGATAATCCGAACCGGCCCAAACCAGGGGAATCAGGGCGGCATCTATTGAAGTCGACATCCGTTGTCAGCGGCATGACGCTGCTGTCACGTGTCCTCGGTTTGCTACGGGATATCGTATTTGCGCGGTTTTTCGGCGCAACGATCGTGATGGACGCATTCATCGTTGCGAATCGAATTCCGAATATGCTGCGACGGTTTTTTGCAGAAGGCGCATTCTCGCAGGGTTTTGTGCCGGTGATGGCGCGATATCGCGAAGGGCACAGTCACGCTGAGGCCCGCCAGTTGGTGGATGCCGTCGCGGGAACCTTTGGCCTTATTCTGTTTGCGGTAACAGCAGTCGGTGTAATCGCGGCACCACTCCTGGTCGCAATCGTGGCACCAGGCTTCATCGGTGACGATGGCCGATTTGATCTCGCAACGCTCATGTTGCGGTTTACGTTCCCCTATCTCCTTTTCGTTTCATTGACGGCATTTGCCGGTGGAATTCTGAATACCTACGGAAAATTCGCTGTGCCGGCTTTCACGCCGGTCATCCTCAACGTCGTCCTGATCGGATTCGCCGTCTGGCTGGCGCCGCACCTCGACGAGCCAGGCATGGCGCTTGCGTATGGTGTGCTCGTCGCGGGGCTCGTACAGCTTTGCTTCCAGATTCCGTTCCTGGGCCGGATCAAGGCGATACCAAGACCAAGTTGGCACCCAAGACATGAAGGCGTCCGGCGCATTGGAAAACTGATGTTGCCGGCCATATTCGGCTCTTCGGTGGCCCAGATTAATGTTTTGCTGGGAGGAATCATTGCATCGCTGCTGGGCGTCGGAAAAATCAGCTTGCTCTATTATTCCGACCGGCTGATGGAGTTTCCCCTGGGCCTGTTCGGTATTGCTCTGGCTACCGTGACCTTGCCGCATTTGTCGCGCCAGCATGCAAACAAACTGCAGCGGGAGTTTTCGAATACGATCGACTGGTCTATGAAACTTGTCGTGCTTATCGCTGTACCAGCCGCGATTGGATTAATTGTGATGGCTGAACCGCTGGTAGCGACAATATTTTACGGTGGCGAGTTCACGGAATTCGACGTACGCATGACGGCTCTGAGTTTGCAGGCGTTTTCAGTCGGGTTGGTTGGCTTTTCATTCGTCAAGATTCTTGCGCCAGCCTATTTTGCTCGCGAAGATACGCGAACACCGGTTCGATTCGGTTTGATAGCGCTGGGCGTCAATTTTGTATTGAGCGTGACTCTGGCTTTCTGGATGCAGCGCGCAGGGCACGTCGGCGCTCACGCCGGTTTAGCGCTGGCCATATCAATTGCGGCACTCGTCAACGCGTATCTGCTTTACAGAGGATTGCGGCGCGACGGAATTGTTCAGCATTCGTCCGGTTGGCGATCTTTACTGATCAAGTTTCTCGCCGCGAATGCTGGTATGGGATTTTGTTTGCTAATGCTGCAACGCCCATTGGCCTTGTGGCTCGAGACAGGGGCGCTGACCAGGACGGTGTGGGTGTTGATCGATATCGCGGTTGGTGCGGCCGTGTATTTTGTCTTGCTCTTCGTGCTCGGCGTGAGGCCGAGGACATTACGACTTCGCTCCGAATGATAAAGCCATGCAATTAGTCCGCACTGACAGATCGTTCCCGTTTTCTCTCCTGGCAAATGGGAGCGTTGCGACAATTGGCACATTCGACGGAGTGCATTTGGGCCATCAGTATCTGCTGAAGCGGGTGCTTGCCGAGGCCGTTGCACGCAATTTGCCGTCTGTGGTTATGAGCTTCGAGCCGACACCCAAAGAATACTTTTCGAGCGGGAACCCACCAGCACGCCTTGCCAGCTTTCGTGAAAAATTTGAAACATTCAGGAAAATGGGGTTCGATATCTTCTACTGCCCTCGATTTGGTGACGAAATGCGCAGTATCGCAGCCGATACGTTTATCAGGCGGCTGTTAATCCATGCGATGAATGTACGACACCTTGTTGTGGGTGACGATTTCGAGTTTGCAAGAAATCGCGAGGGGACGCTGGAGGAGCTTAAGCGAGTGAGTGGGCCCCTGGGTTTTAGCGTCGAACATGTTGCGAGTATTCTTGCTGGCAAGGAAAGGATAAGCAGTACGGCGATCCGTGGATTATTGCGTGAAGGTGACCTGGCTGGCGCCCGGCGGTTGCTGGGAAGGCGGTACCGGATGTCAGGGCGGGTGATTGATCGAGAGGGAAGTAGTCGGGTCGATCACAAAGACGTGGCCTTCCTGAACATGCGGCGACGCCGATGTGCGGTGAACGGAGTGTTTGCTGTTATGGTCCATGGTGTTGGCGACAAGCCAACGGGCGGCATAGCGTCTGTCAGCAATGGCGGAATCGATGGAGATACACAGCGCAAATTTGCTGTGCTCGTTCTTGACCCATCCGAGGCTCCGGGCAGCGCGCATGTCGATGTTGAATTCATCGAGCGAATCAGCAGTGATGCAGTCAGTGGGCGGGGAGTACCGCTGCTGCAGGAAATGCAACGTCATGAGAAAAAGGCCAGGAATATTCTGGCGACAATTTGACGATCAGGAATATTTTCGAGGAATCAGGATATTGAGTAGTTTGGCAAAAAGTGAATCCAGCAAATGGCGGACATTCTCTGCCTGGATGATTATTTCTTTTCTGGTAGCAGGTCTGGACCAGTTGACCAAGATGGCCATCCTGAAGTGGGTGCCATTGTACGACAAGATCCCGCTGAACTCGTTCATCAACATCACGCACCAGCAGAACAGAGGCGCCGCTTTTAGTTTTCTTGCCGATGCAGGCGGTTGGCAGCGATGGTTCTTTGCCGCGCTCGCGACCATCGTTAGTTGTGGCATCGTTGCCTGGTTGTTCCAGCTGCGCAAGGAACGCCAATTTGTTCTGTCTGCTGGATTGATTCTGATTCTGGGTGGTGCGATAGGAAATGTCATTGATCGCATTCGTCTTGGCTACGTAATCGATTTCTTCCAGGTACTCATCGCGGGATGGCCGTTCCCCTCGTTCAATGTTGCGGATTCTGCTATTACCGTAGGTGCCGCACTCATTATTATTGACGCATTGTTTTTCTCTGGCAAAAAGCCTGCTTAGCAGTCTGTTGAAAAAGCCATGGATGGATTTTTCAACAGGCTGTTAGACCAATATTCCGGGCGCAAAAAAAAGCGCGCTGAATGCGCGCTTTATCGGGAATTGTCCATGACTGAACTATCGAGTACGTGTCCAGCAATTAGTATAGGGCAGTGACGTCTTGGCTCCCGTCGCATTAATTGTGAAGGTCAAACAAGCAGCCGCTTCTTTGCCGCCCAACAAATAGGATGCAGTCGCAGTATAGGTATTGGCGTCTGCGCCCGGAGCGACATCGATGTTGTACGAGCCTGTTTCGGTCTTGAAATCGCCAGCTACCGCAAAGCCAAGATCAGTCATGTCACTGGTGTAGGTATTTTGGTTGAGGTAAAAGCGCTCCTGGTTGACTGCAATTTGCAGTAGAGCAGCCTTCGCTTCATTTCGCTTGGCACGAGCCGTAAAATCGCGATAGTTCGGATATGCGATCGCAGTAAGAATGCCTATGATGACGACCACGATCATCAATTCCATCAAGGTGACGCCGCGCATTTTTCGGCGCGTTGCATGATTTAACGGTAGCTTCTCGATGCGTATCATTCAATTCCGTCCTGAGTCCACAAGGTTCTTACCGGATAGGGGTCGAATCCCGGATCTTCGCACTCGACACCAATACACAGGATGGGCGGCGGTGAGCATTGCGCACCTACGCAGGCATTCGGGTCATCGGGACTGGGAAAAATGATCGCTGGCCTTGGCGCGATGCCTCCTTGCTGCAGTACTGTAACTCTGGCAGCATCGGCATCGTTCTGAACAAGCGATGCATAATTGGTCACCACGGGGTCACCGTTAATGACACTGACTCGGTAAAGAAAATTGCGGCCGACGGTGGGTTCGCACGGATCAAGCGCATTGATTTCAGAAGAAAATGCGACAAAAAATACGCTGCCATCGAAAGTGAACGAGTCGACCAGGACTTTCTGCGTTGCCGGCAGTGTGAATTTCCAGCCTCTGTTGGTTGTGCCGACCGCAACGCCGAGTTGGCCACTGACCTCGACAAGATCTGAATCCGTCGCAATGACATAGCTGTCATAGTCGCTTTGGCTTAACCGGTTGAAAACAGCGGGGTCCCGAAGAGAATAAAAACGGTCTGTTGCGCTATTGTCGAGCGGGTGTGCGCGGTAGCCGGATCCAATGCTGATCGAAATATAGCGCTGACCGATATAGGGATCAGTAAACACAGAAACATCCGGCGCTGAGTAAAAGCGGCGCGTGTCACCTGCTGTGGGTACGCTCAATCCTTCGGCACCCAGTTGAGCGATAACGCCACCAGCCACAAGATTTGACGGTGTTTCGCCATTGGTAATGTCAAAACGCCAGATCTGCCCACCAAGATCCGATACATACATTCGATCAGCCAGGCGATCACCGCTTAAATCGATGACTTTCACCTCGGTGGCAATTGCACGGGTCATTGCGCGACCGCTTGTGTCGAGCGTCAGGTCTGCGCCCGAATCAATACCGGCTCTCCATAATTCGGCGCCGGATTTCAGGTCGAGCATGTAAATTCCGGCACCCGCATTATCGTTCGTAGTGGGAAATGTCGAAGTATCGTGCACCGGATCATAGCCGGCACCGATAACAACCACAGCCTGGTCGGAATTCAAACCGGGGTCGTCAATATCGATGCGTGCGATAACCGGTCGGGACCAACTCTGCCCAAAACCTGAGTAGGTCTTATTCCACAGCAATATTGGCGAGTACTTGTCGGTAACATCGAGGGCATAATAACTATTGCCGCCACGTCGCATGCCGAAAACAAGATGTACAAAGTCGGTGCCGTCGATGATGCCGTTTTTATCTCTATCAACGACAATGGGCACTACGTCGCCATCAATCCCGTATCTCTTGTAAGTTGCATTAGGATCGAAGTACAGGAGTGCAAGTTCCGACAGGAGTTCCTTTGGAATAAAAGACCAGAGTTCGACGCCAGTGGCGCCGTCGATCGCGTGGAGGTAACCGTCATTGGTTGCCGTGAATACCACAACTTCCTCATTGCCAACTGAGCCGCCATAAACGACCGCAGCAGGTTGCGAGTGCAGTGGGTCACCCATGACATTCCGCACGGTTGTCGCCGGATTGCTGTCGATATCGCGAACGTCTTCGCCCCTGGCCCAGTTGATGAGGTCGTCAATCGTAGGCTCGCCAGCTGCACCGGTTAGCCCCAGATCGGCAGCGCTGTACGCCAGGGCGTTTGCTACCGAAACAGCATTAGTGGAGTTAGTTAAGTCCGAACTGATACCGTTATTTGTATAAAGATTTCTCGAAGAAGGGCTTGGCAACTGATTTGCGGCACCGCCCAGTTCGACGTCGATTCCATCGGGTCCGTTCACGGTCCAAAAGCTGTCGGCTGTGTCAAAAAAGAATCCTGTTAGAGGATTTACAGCAGGATCTGTATTGGCATCGGTAATTTCGCGATTGACAATGCGGAATTTCTTGAGATTACCGGGCCAGTGGGCGCGATTTTTTGACTGAAACACCGTCATGTACAAATCATTCAAATTCTGAGTACGATTAAACGCATTCACGGCGACGGCGGGCGATGTAAATGCAAGCGCTCGTTCATTGGCGTTATTGAAAATCTGCAGCAATGCGAGCGTCAGGCTCTCTACGTCGTCGGCCAGATAATACTCACCATCCGCGGTCGCATCCGCGGTGGCTTGCAGAATCGGTAGATTGATCGTGAAGCCGATAGTGTGGGTAGTGACTGTCTGGTCACCTTGTTCACCGGGGCTCAAATCCGGTATGCCAAGATACTCCGCGATGTCAACCAGGCAATCGCCCTGGTTGGTACCGCTGCAGGATGTTCTGCCGAGTTTGGCGAAAAAATCAGGTAACGTGGGCGCGAGCGATTGCGCGTCAAAATCTTCGACAGGTTCACCGTCAGTTAGCAGGACATTGTAGTTTTTCGTGCAGACCGGGCTCTTGGGTGCATCGTAAATCTGTGGAATGGCACTTGACAGGGCATTCTGATCGGTCGGGTTTTTCGGCGTCCCCGTCAACCGCATCATTTCTCCGTAATGCGCTTCTGCTCCGAGCCAATACAATGCAGACTCATACAATGTTTCAGCCAACGGTGTTCTCCCGTCGGGTAGAATATTGTCGATAACGGTGGCAAGCGCTGCGCGATTACTGTCCAGATCGGTCATGGCCTGGATCACAGCACCGCCGTCCATATCATTGAATCGCATGATGCCGATGTTTGAGCTGTTGATCGAATCCATGGCGATTTTCGTTGCAACCTTGACGATATCGAGTCGGCTCATATCTATAGGTACCGGATTCGCCCGCCAATTGAGATAATTGCCGTCGTAAACGGTAATCGAGTCAGCAGCCGGAGCGCTGCCCCAGGAAAGTTCGCGATCCGGGTCGGATGTATACGGCGAGATGTCGGTTCCGGCCTGGGCGTACGAATCGGATCCTGAGCCATCAAATCCTGAGTCGGCCTGGCACTCTACCGGATCGGTTGCGTTGTTATTTTCAATGGACTGCCAGCGGGTAGAGCCCGTATTGTCGGCACGATATTGCACCATGATGCCCTGGTACTGGCCGATGCCGTCTATCTGACGTTTGGCCTTCTTGCAAACAAAGGCCGTATTGTCAATGACCCTGTCGTTTCCAGCGCTGCAGGCTGGCACAACACCGATGGGTGTCCAGTACAATTGCTCGGTATTACAGTCGCCCAAATACGGATTGGCACCGTTGTACGGAGTAATCGTGGATTCCATTGTACTCATGCTTCCCGATGAATCGACGATCAATAAAATATTGGCATTGAATGGATTCGAGTTATTGCCCGGCGTGACCAGTAGTAATTCAGTGTCATCAGCCACTGCCGGCGCGCCTAGCACCAACGCCAATAACATTCCAAAACTCGTCCATTTAGTTTTATTCACTGAGATCTTCATGATCTGGTCCTCAATCTTCGATTCGTTGCTTGCTGACTTAGAGCGTGACAGACATTGATGTAACCGTGTCGGACTCAAGGTGATGCATGACAATGACTGTCTTGCGATTTCGGTTGTGCGCGCCGGAAAGGCGAAATCTGAAATCCGCCAGCTCGACCGATTCATTATTCACAATGTATTGTGTGGCACTGGTAACGTGTATGAATTCTTCCGCGCATTCGTGGCATTGCTTGAATCCTGCCACGCCATTTACCGAGGCAGGCGCCCGGAATTCACTCAACGAAATTTCGTAGGCGCGAGTGACAGTGGTGAATTCCGCGGTGGCCAAACTGCTGATTCCGACCATCAGTGCCAGCAAAATAATTCGAATGTTCATGGGTATATCTCCGTATCTCATGTCGGGTTGAATGAGCTTCATCAGAAAGTTGCCGGCGCCGGGCCAACGACATAGAAAGCCTGGGAGTGAACTGCAGAGGCATCACGATCTGTCGTGCTACCCGCTGACCGTAACGACGACGCCGTCGCTGTAGTGTTGAAATGAAAGGCTGCGACGCCACTACCTACGCCCAGGCTGAAGGCGCGATCCGGCACCAGGGTCCAGTTTTCATAAACAGTGACGGTGCTGACTTCCAGGTCGGTACCTGCACCCTGGGTTATAGTTACGTCAACTTGAGTGGTAAATCCACCCACTGAAACCGACTGTTCGAGTCCAGCTTCAGCAGCTTGAAATGCGTTCTCGCTATTTTGATCATTGCGCGCCATCGCCAACCCAGTTGTTGCGGTATTCATGCCCGAGATTGCAAGGATTGTAATGACCACCAGCATAATAAGACTGATGACGAGCGCCGCGCCGCCCTGATGCTGTTTTTTAAATGCGTATTTCAATGTCATTTTCCTGATGTGGGCTTTCATATTCTGGAGTTACGCAAAAGAATTGTTTTGGAGACAATCATGCGACGGTAGTCATCGTTCGGTACGCCAAGGTCAACATCGCCAGGCTCGTAATCGGTTCGATCAACAATCCCCATCTCGGGCGAGAGAGAACGGACAACGATCCATATTCTTGCTGTAATCACCTTCGCGGCAGGAATCCAACCTCCCGACGTTGGGTCAAGTATCGGGTCACCAGGATTTACGTATCGATCAACGGACTTGTCCGCGTTCATGTCGATTCCGAATTGCACTTGTAAATTTTCCACTCCGGGCGCGATCTCAATATCGGTTACTGCCGGGGCACCGCCATTTATGCCGAGCGTTTTACGGCGCAAAGTAGGGACTCCCGGGATGAGTGCTGAATCGGCAGCCACGTAATAGGAATGGACCAGGAGGTTGTGAGTCTGGGACGTCAAGAGATCGAATCCTGTTGGCATGATGCCATCGTCCAATATCTCGCCTTGAATCCGGGTTGATTGAATTTGCAGTCGCCCGGGCAGGGGGGCGACCGGCGCAACTGACGCGCGCCGAATAGTGACAACGTCGGAATTGGGTTGTGCGCCGAGTTGCGCAGCACAAAGCAATTCATAGGCATTATTACTGCCTTGAACCGGTCGCGACAAATTCAGTGCCCAGTCGGCGCCACAGTTCGGAGTGGGGAGGGTTAAGCCGTTGGGATTCGCATCACCGGTGACAGAACGGCCCTCTACCGCATCGCCACGACTGCTAAGACCGTAGTTGCTTGCCATTCGTAAATCAGCTTCAATCGTGTCCATGGCGAATTGCGCGGTTTCCTGGACGCGAGCTATTGAATCGTTAATGACATAGGCCTGGCGACTCTGGTTGTAAATCTGCATCGCGCCAATCATCAGGAATGATCCGATGGCGAGTGAGACCATCAACTCAACCAGAGTTACACCGGCTATCGATGCCAGCGAATATCGTGAAGGAATAAATGGGGCACTTGCCTGTTTCATAACATCAGATTCCAAAGACGGGGATCGTGATCCGGTATTGCGGCGAAGGACTTTGTCCCGCCTCATTCCAGGTCACAGTGATTTGGTAAGTGCTCGGGCTCACCGCGTTATTAAATAAGATGTTGACCACACCAGCGGGCAGTGAGCTGCCAGCCTGATCTGCCCAGAGAAGGATATCGTTTTCCGCCATTTCGGCAGGGGTGCAATCAACTCCGCCGTTCACGCAGCTGTTGTCCGCTCCGGCCACCATATATCCGGCGCCAGCGCGCGGGTTGGCCCGAATTCGATCCGCGATATCTCCGGCGAGCGTTACGGCTTGATGGCGAAAAAGTGATGTCGTGCCAGCTTTCATAGTGTGGACATAAAGTCCGGCAATGCCCAACATGCCCACCGACATGATCACCAACGCAATCAATACCTCGACAAGGGTAAATCCGCACACTGGATTGCTTCGTCTTTTTACTGAATTCAATTTCACTGACATATTCTCACTTTGAAAATCCGTGACTGCCGACTACGGGCATCCACCCTGCGCCGTTACTTGCGCAACCTCTCGCAAGACCATCGCCCGCCCGATGGGTGTGACGACAAGAACGCGGGCCGCTGAGCTGCCGCCGGCCGCAACAAAATTGCCGTTGTCATCGCAAAAGCGAGCCGTCTGAATGGCAGGTCCGACACCGATGCTGCCAGCGCCGAGTCCTGTCGCGGCGAAACTGAAATAATTTGCCCCCGGGGGTGGCCCATTGGTAATGATATCGATACTGCTGTCGACGGCAGGCAGTGCCCGCAATATGGACTCACCCGCATCGCGAACGGCATCGCTGTTCAGATCAACAAAGACAATCAATCCGTCTTCCAATGTGCCACCGCAGGTGGCCGCCGGAACCATCGAATTGTTGCTCGCGCAAATTGTGATAGTGGTCTTGGCGCGGGCCGCCTCCGAGCGTGCCAATTGGAAGGTTGCATGCAGGTCATTGGCTGCGGTGCTGATGCGGCTGCTCTGTGTGAACGAACTGAGACCGGGAAGGCCGATCGACATAACCACGCCGACAATCAGCAGAGTAATCAGCAATTCATAGAGCGTGAAACCGTTCTGGTATTTGGTGTTCATGATCGCAATATACGCCGTAGTTTCGGCGCCTTTGGAAGTATCCGATCAGCGGCTTGAGACGACCGACAAGCGGTCGAAATCGGGCAGTCCAGTTAACTTAATCCACGCATTCATAGGCTTTGCCGCGGCGGTCTTTACGTGCCACCCGGGGGCGGCCGGTGTAGCTGATCACGACCGCCCTTGATTCGCTCCTGCCGCTCCTGTCGCACACGATCAGCGTACCGTTGGTGGCCCGCAAATGTGTCGAACGGAACGAAAATGTGGCCCTGTTCGCTTGAATCCGGGCCATTTCACCGACCTGATGATGTCGGATCAGGGATTCGGCATCGGTGCGGATATTTAGTCCAGTCCGACCAATATTGGCAAATATGATCCAGCCCTTCGACCAATCGCCCTCGGCGTCACAATACAGTGAGTCCCGGCTCGGGCAAATGGTCACCACGCGCCGGCGAACGATGGATTCTTGCCGGGCCCGGTGGACGGCATGGAAGAGGGCATTTGATTCGACCCTGAGGCGCTTGTCGGCCATCAGACTGGCAAATGAGGGGAGGCCCAGACCCAGGATGGTAGCCGCGATTGTGAGTGTGACCAGTAACTCGTAAAGGCTGTAACCGGATGATTGATTTTGACGCTGCATCACGAACCTCCGTGTCCGAAGAGGCGAGGCTACACCAGCGAAGCTCTTGTTGAGGGGCCAGAATCAGGGCAATACCGTGAATTTTTGCGTGCAATTCGAGTTCCGGACAGGTCAATTGAGAACGATATTCGCTTATACTGGCAAATTGGACTCAATCTAAAGGATCTGTCCATGTCTAGTGCGGACCTCCGAACCCGACTAAAACAATTTGGTATTGCACCAACGACGCAACGTCTCGAGGTTGCTGAGATTCTGCTGGGGAAGCCGCAGCATCTGGCCGCCGACCAGATTCTGGCGATTTTGCGCGACAGGGACAGCAGCGTCTCCAAGGCCACGGTCTATAACACATTGCACCTGTTCGGCGAGAAGGGCCTTGTCCGGGAATTACACGTTGATTCAAGCCGGACTTTTTACGATTCAACGACCCATCCCCACCACCATTTCTACCACGTGGAAAGCGGTGAGCTAAGTGATATTCCGGCCAACCAGGTCCAGGTCATGAATCTGCCGCCCCTGCCGCCGGGTACCCAGCAGGATTCGATCGAAGTACTGATCAGGATTCGCGATAAAAAGATCTGAATATTCCCAATCGTCGCTCTGGTGGTGGTGACAAACCGGCGCTATAATCTCGCGCCGCTGGTTGAGGCCGTTGTTTGGAGAATGAATATGCCAGGCCACGGATGACGGGAAAATATCTTGTACTGCCGATATAGCTCAGTTGGTAGAGCACATCATTCGTAATGATGGGGTCAGAAGTTCGAATCTTCTTATCGGCACCAAATCCGCCCAACCCTTGCCACAGTAACCACTCCCAGTGGGTGCGGGTTTATCTTTAGTAATGAACAACATCAGAGTAGCAGGCGTGCCCTAAGTGCCCTATGGCGGCACCTAAGATCTTGAAACAGGAGGTCTCTAAACAAGGACACCCACCAAAGAACCCAAATCTAGAGATCTCGCCCCATTTCTCCGCTCGCAACCCGGCCCCCCTTCGATTCCAATAAGGTCACCACGGACGGAATCGACATGACCCTGGCTCGCAGTCAACAAATCAGTCTGGAACACACACCGTACTATCACTGCACCTCTCGCTGTGTTCGTCGTGCCTTTTTGTGCGGCAAGGATGACTACAGCGGTAAGAACTTCGATCACCGTCGCCAATGGCTGGAAAGCCGCCTTGAATTGCTCTCCGGTGTGTTCGCGATTGATTTACTCGCCTATGCCGTCATGAGCAATCACTACCACGTGGTCGTGCGTATCGATGTGGATAAATCAACGGCCTGGTCGGACGAGGAAGTAGTGAAACGGTGGGGTCTGATCTATTCGCTACCCGAGGGTGGGGTCTCAGAGACACGCATAGCAATCTGGCGCTCACGCCTTGCCGATCTTAGCTGGTTCATGCGGTGTGTGAACGAGACCCTGGCTCGACGAGCGAACCGGGAAGATGACTGCAGTGGACGGTTCTGGGAGGGTCGTTTCAGGTCACAGGCATTGCTGGATGAGACCGCACTTATCCGTTGTATGGCCTACGTTGATCTCAATCCGGTTCGCGCTCAAATTGCTGCCACACCGGAGGCATCAGATCATACGTCCATCAAGGCGCGTACTGAGGGCAGGGATCATCACCTGATGCCCTTTGCCTCTCATGGCTCTGAACCCGGAAGCACGATCCCAATGCATTACAGAGACTACCTCACGTTGGTTGACTGGACGGGCCGCGCGATGCAGGGCAACAAGCGGGGTCATGTCGCAGCCAGCGAGCCACTGATCCTGCAGAGACTGGGGTTTGAAGCCGAAGACTGGATCAGAGAAATGCAGCATTACGGTCGCTGGTATTACCGTGCTGTCGGTTCATTGCAGGCATTGAGCCGTTACTGTGAGCATCTGGGGCAGTGTTGGTTGAAAGGCGTGGGGCACGCAGTCTAAA
>SMVB01150200.1_pt1 | contig 18105 bp, 12 predicted proteins | sample 2456461 | NCBI WGS metagenome assembly SMVB01 (sample SAMN11095934, study PRJNA526329) | marine sediment metagenome | biome: Marine sediment; feature: Surficial sediment; material: Deep marine sediment; isolation source: Hadal surficial sediment | place: Pacific Ocean | collected 2014-05 | depth...
ACGATTCATTATAAAAATCTTCGAAAACAGTTTAATTTCAAAGAATATCTATGGCACTCAGTTTGGGCTCTTCACCTCAAACAATAAAGACAAATAAAGGTGCTAAGATGAAACTCAAATTATTAACAATCGCTTTTGCAATATTATTACTCACACAAGCTTGTGATGTTCACGATCCCTACATAGAAGTTGATTATACTCCACCCGCAATTCCAAAAAACGTTGTGGTAATGAACGGCGATAACAGGGTTGATCTGTTTTGGGATAACAATAGAGATTCTGACCTTGCCGGTTATAATGTTTATGTTAGCGATAGTTATGACGGAAGATATGAACTCATCGGTTCTTCTGATTATAACAGTTTTGCAGATTACTACGCAGAAAATGGTGTAACTTATTATTATGCAGTTACATCTTATGATTATAACGGCAACGAAAGTGAACTCAGTCATGATATAATCTATGCAACTCCTCGCCCGGAAGGATTTAATCAGTCTGTTTTTGATTACAGAAGGTTTCCAAATAATTCGGGCTATTCATTTTCTAAATATTCAATATTCCGCTATGATGACTTGAACACCGATTTCTTCTTTGAGATCTTTGAAGATGATTTTTACCTGGATGTTTGGGATGATACGGATATTCAAGATATGGGACCAACGAATGATATTTATGATATAGAATTTGCACCAATTTCAGGTTGGTCACCAACAAAGGATGTTGAAGTGATTATAGGACATACTTATGTAATCTGGACCTGGGATAATCATTTTACCAAAGTAAGAATTTTCTCAATGACTGGTGATAGAATTGTTTTTGATTGGGCTTATCAGCTTGTTGAAGGCGAGCCTCAATTAAAGGGTTTAAGAAATGGTGAGACAAGAACATCTTTGAAAAGAATACCTGTCAGACCGTAAGATATTATAGAAAGTGCGATTCGTGACAAACTTAATAAGTAATTTGGGCGGATAAAGAATTAACAAAAATATTTGGAAATGAATCGCACTTTTTAGCAATTTAGAATATAATTATTTATAGATTTCCGAGAAATATTTATTAAATTTAAGGCACAATGAAGAAAATAATAATTTTAATATTGTTCCTTATTTTGGGGCAGCAGTTCTTTGCACAAAAATATCCTATCAAGAGTGATCTAAATTTCGGCTCGCAAAATACAATGGCTTACGAAATTCTGGAAGAAATCGAAATCGGAATTTCTAAAACAAAACTATCCGTTATTTCTCCTCATTTATCTTCACATATCTATCTAAGTTTTCTTAACGGAGTCTCCGGTTATTATAGCGCTAACCAGGCATACTATGTATTGGAAAATTTCTTTAAGGAACATAAAGTCACTTCATTTAAGTTTGATAGTTTTGACTTCAATACAGTTACACCTTTTGCTAAAGGCACTTATAATTATGAGCACAAAGGCAATCGTTCCGAAGCAAAGGTGTATCTTACTATGAAGTTGACTGGCAAATCATGGAAAATAACTCAAATATCAATTAATTGATCGATGGTTAATAATTTATTTAAAAAATTGAAAGGCGATAAAAAATATTTTGCTATCGTCTTTTTTATTTTAATATTAATTATTATTTCAGGAATTGTCACACCTTTAATAATTAATCAGCAAAGAAGGAGTTGGGATTCAGAGTTAGCTTACCAGATTGTTGAGATTGAAAAATCTGTAAAGACATTATTTGGTAAGAAAGAATCAAGATTATTAGCAACTAAAAGTTGGCTTAAAAGAAGTCTTTCCGAAACTTTCAAATCAAAATCTTATCAATACAAAGAATTAATAGAGCTGGTAAACCATGCTGAAAAGAAAAACTATTCATTAGAGGTTATTGCACCAAACGGGAAACTGATTGCCTGGAACGAAAATATCGCAATCCCGCAGGAAGAAATATTTCCCCTAACATATCCACTCGGTGAAACTTACTTTCATAGCGGCGGCTTAACAACATATCTAACTATTATTGATACGGTCCTAATTCAGAATGATATATTTTATTTAATTGTTAGTGAAAAGATAGAGAAACATTACACTCTTCAAAATGAATTTTATTCTGACGAAAGTTTTTCTAAAGAGATTTCAGAAAAATTCTTAACCAGGTTTATTATTGATTATGACCCATTTGCTCCACCGAAAAGAGATGGAAGGATTTACTCGTTTCCGGTTGTTAATTATAGAGGGACTAATATTGGGCAGATAAGTTTTTATAAACCATCATTGAATGTTACGATAAACAGCATTCGCGATATAACTACTAAAACCCAATCTGTATTGGTTGTGCTCGTATGTATTTTTATGGGACTAAGTTTTAGAAAAGAGTTTTTAAGAATAAAATACAAATCGCTTAGGTTCCTGTTTCTCGTTATATATTTAGCTGCTTTTAGACTATTAATTTTCATTGTTGATTTCCCTTCAATGTTTCTATCGGGTTCAATAGCCGATCCGGCAAATTTCTCATCAACTTTTGCATGGGGATTGGTTAAATCACCTATTGAATTTTTTATTACCAATTTCTTTTTAGTGATAATCGGAATTCAATTATTCCGATACTGTTATCAATACTTACAATCTGAAAAAACAAATCGCTGGTGGTTTTTAAATTTACTTTCTGTACCTGCACTTCTTATTATTTTCTTTTTTTTATTAAGGGGATTAAGTGCCGCAATTAAAAGTGTTATTTTTGATTCGACGATAAGATATTTTAAAGACCCAACACCAGTTCCAGACGCGGATATTTTGTTTATGAACCTGAATGTATTAATGTTTGGTTTAGCTGTTGTACTGGCAATGGCTGCGTTGGTAATTGTGGTGGGAGTATTCCTGAAGATAAAATCACCTAAATATGATCTATTAAAATTTTCCATATATTTTATATCAATTCAAACACTTGCTTATTACTTTTATGATTATCTGCCGGAACCATTAATTACTTACCCGATGGTTTTTTTATTCATCAGTTTAGTTTTGTTGCTGCTGTACGTTGCATATTATAAAATGCCAAGTTTTTCCCAATTACTACTGTATGCAACCGTAATATCTTCCATTATTATTGTGATTCTTATGAACTATTTTAATCTGCAATTGGAGCGGCAATCATTAAAAACGGTTGCGTTTGAAATAATAAGAGCAAATGAAAACTTACTGCATTATATGAGCGATGAAACTTTAAACAAAGCTTTAAAAGATGATGAGTTAATGAATAGCTTTTTCAGATCAAATATTAATTATGATGCTGAAGCTTTTAGAGTTTGGAGCAACAGCCCGATGCAGAGGGAATCGATAAGTTCCGGGATATTTCTTTACGATATGGATAAAAGAGAGATCGGAAGTTTTTCAGTTGATTTAGAAAAACAATACAACATATTCAACTACTTTGATGTAATAGAATTAAGCGAAATAAATATTAAAGAGGTTGCCGATTCAATTGGAAGTGATGTAATTACTTACGTCGGAGTTACTCCTGTGGTGCGAAGAGAAATCATTTCAGGATATATCGCTGCAGTTACCGAATTCAATATTGGTAATATTGGCTCAAAAAATATTCCTGATTTTCTCAAATCAAATAAAGCATTATTAGGAGCTGCTATTGATGCATCTTTGCTAAAAATATTTGAATTTACCAACGGAAAACTAACACAGGTTTATGGTGATATTTATCCTTCGCGGGAACAAATGATACCTATTTACAATGCTAACTTTTCGGAGTTTAATGATGCTTGGATAAACTTTTCGATTTATGATGAAAACTATATCGCTTATGTCATCAAACTTTTTGAATACGGGGATGAAAGAGTTATTACCATTGCGGCGAAGGAAAAAGAAATAACCTGGAACCTATTTAATTTCTTTAAGATATTTTTGCTTCATACAATATTTATACTATTGCTGTTTGTTTTTCTTAAAGTTACAAAATTGCTTAAAGTTCAGGCATCTTTTAGAACAAGATTGTTATACGCATTTCTTTTGGTATCGATTGTGCCGTTAGCTTTGCTTGCAGTTTATAACAGGGAAGTAGTATCGGAAAGAAGTGAGAAAGCGATATTTACAGAATTAAGTAATCGTTTGGATTATTTGGAAAATCATATTACTTCCCAGTTAGCAAAACATGAAGATAGGGAACTTACAACTGCATTCCGCAACGCCGGAAAGGAGTTGGATATATCATTCGCTGTTTATGTGAATACGGATTTGCTGTACAGCTCTCGCGATGAACTTTATCGAACCGGCTTGTTCAATTACAAATTAAATTCAAATGCACATTATAGTTTAAACTATCTTAGTTACAGAGAGTATCTTACTAACGAAAATATTGATAAGTACACATTTGATGCTTATTACAGGAAAATTAATATTAATAATGTTTCGCTTATCATCGGGGTAAATGATGCCTTCAATAAAATTAAACCAGCGTTTTCTTCCGCCGATATTGATGTAATTTTATTCGGAATATATTCTTTTGCATTAATAATAATTATCATTGTAAGCACGGTGCTCGCTAATCAAATATCTGCACCGATAAGACGATTAACAAAAGCAACGGAAGCGGTTGCGAAAGGTGATCTGGATATTGAGTTGGAAAATAATGAGAAGGGCGAGATGAGAGATCTTTACAAAGGTTTTAATTTGATGACAAAAGAATTGCAGAAAAATCAGATTGAACTTGCAGAGCTTGAGAGAGAAGGTGCATGGAAAGAAATGGCAAAACAGGTTGCGCACGAAATTAAGAATCCTCTAACGCCAATAAAATTAGCTATTCAACAGCTCATCGCTTCTCACAAAGATAAGAGTAAAGACTTTGATAAAATTTTTAGGAAGGTGACAAAAACAACATTGAATCAGATTGATAATCTTGGGCAGATTGCTTCAGAGTTTTCAAGTTTTGCAAAAATGCCAAGCATAAAACTTGAAAAATTAGATGTTGTTCCAATAATAAAGGATACAACCAATCTTTTTACGGATGATAAAATTAATATTGATTTCGATAGCGAAGTTTCGGAAGCAATTGTTGAAGCAGATACCTCGCAATTAAGAAGAATGTTGATCAATATGATAAGAAATTCCATTCAAGCAAATGCAACTGATATTGCTATAAGATTAACAACAAAAGCTGATAATTATTCATTAATAATTGTAGATAATGGAGAGGGGATTAGTGATAATAATAAAGAAAAAATATTTGATATTAATTTTACCACTAAAGAAAAAGGCATGGGTTTAGGTTTAAAATTAGCAAGAAGGTTTCTTGAAGGCGTGAGCGGAAAAATAAATTTGGTGGAATCAGGTTCTTCAGGAACAACTTTTGAAATTATAATTCCCAAATATAATTCATCCGCAAGTGATTAGGGAGAAAGATATTGACTGAATTAACTCCTCAACAATCCAGGGCACTCGATTTTAAACATTCAATTTCATTAAGAGCAAATGCAGGTTCGGGAAAAACTTTTGTGCTGGCAAAAAGGTATTTACAAATAGCAATTAAAGGAGCGGTGCCGTTACAGAATATTGCAGCAATTACATTTACTGATAAAGCTGCAGGAGAACTTTATAAAAGAATTGCTGAGGAAATTGAGAGTCAGATTTATTCATCTACCCAAAAATTTGAAAGAACAAAACTTGAAAAAATCAGGCGCCAACTAGTTTCAGCAAATATCTCAACTATCCATTCATTTTGTATCAATATTCTAAAAGAGTTTCCGGTTGATGCAGAACTAGATGCTAACTTCACTCCCATTGATGCCAACAAATCTTATGAGCTGTTAGAATTATCTATTGAAGAAACCTTAAAGGAGAAGTTAGAAGATACAGGCAATGAAGAAATTAAATATTTAATAAGATTATTTGGATCAAAAATAAATTTAGTGAAGCAGTTGCGCACGTTAATAGATAAACGGAAAACTGTACTGAAATTAAAAAATAATATTTATCATGATAATGCTGAAAAGATAGCCGGATATTTTAGAGAATCATTTAATAAATATTTTAAAATTATATACTTACCTCAAATAAAATCTTTAGTTAAAGATTTAACAACGATCAATAATAAAGTTATTGATGATGATCCTGATAATGAATTGGCTAATAATGCAGTTTATTCAATAAAAGAATTAACTAAAAACTTAAAACCTGAAGAAGTAATAAAAATTATTCGTCGAATAATTGAAACTATTTGTACAAAAGATAAAAAGATTAGAAAGGCAAATTACTTGCCTGCTGGTTTAAGATGTGGTTTTGAAGATGAAATAAATAATGTTGAAATTATATTAAATAATTTATGCGACATTGAAATAAATGAGCACACAAAAAATATTGAATATCAATTAGCATTAGCAGGTAAACATTTAATTAATCTTTTTGATGACACCTTGTTTTTATATGACCAGAAAAAGATGGAGTTAGGTTACCTCGATTACGAAGACATATTAATTAAAACAAGGACTCTGCTTCAGTCCGGAAATGCTGCAAAATATTTATCGAACAAATTCAAATATTTAATGGTGGATGAATACCAGGATACAAACGAAATACAATACGAAATATTTATGCCCATACTCGATTATCTGAAAAAAGGTAACCTGTTTATAGTTGGTGATGAGAAGCAAAGTATATATAGATTCAGAGAAGCAGAACTCGAAGTATTTAATAAAACGAATTTAGATATTTCAGATAAAGATGGAAGCGAATACTTAATTACACTTCCCGATAGTTTTAGGATGGAACCTGAAATCTGTCTTTTCACGAACTTACTATTTAAAAATCTTTTTCATAATCCAGATAAACTTTACAATGAAGTTGAACACTCAGAACTAATTTGTGCTAAATTTGATAATACGAGTGGAAATGTTTCTATTCTAATTGCTAAAGAAAATTCTGATACAACCGAAGCCGAATTATTATCCAGACAAATATTAAAATTGCTCGGCGAAAATTCTGAACTTGATTGGAAAGATACCGCAGTGCTTGTTCGCAAAAGAAGTTCATTTAAAGAATTAGAAAAACAATTTGCAGAATTTAAAATACCTTACAGAATAATTGGCGGAAGAGGATTTTTCCAGAGACAAAGCATCTATGATATTTATAATTATTTTTCATTTCTTCTCGATACAAACAATGATGCTGCATTAATTGGAATATTACGTTCACCGTTTTTTTCAATAAGCGATCTTAAAATATTTGAGATTTCGTTAAACTATGGTCATTCTTTTTGGGAAAAAATGCTCGAATCTAAATCAGATAATGAGCAAGTAACTGCTGCGGTTAATCAACTAAGGCAATATCTGCAATCAGCAGGGAAGAAGGATTTCAACACACTTCTAACTGAAATATTTGAAACGACAAACTTTTTAACCGTGCTCGCTTCCCGTTCTGATGGTGAACAAGAATTGGCAAACATCGAAAAGCTGCAGAGAATCACCAACTCTTTTTCAAATCAAGGATTCAAAACTCTTTACGATTATGTTAACTTTCTTAAAGATGCAATTACTAAACTTGATGAAGAAGCACAGGCAGGCTTAGCTTCTCAGTCAAATGCGGTGAGTATCTTAACACTCCACCAGGCAAAAGGGCTGGAGTACCCCGTTGTATTTCTTTATAAGTGTAATGAAGTTTCACAAAAGAATACGGTTAAATCGAAATATATTTCGGTTGATAAAAAATTTGGATTGCTGACTAAAGTGCCTGTTAATGGAGATTATTTCAGTGATTATAAATCTGTCCCTTTAATATCAGTAAGCGACTATATTGAAACAAAAAAAGAGTTGGCAGAAATAAAAAGACTGTTTTATGTCGGTGTCACAAGAGCTAAAAAATATCTTTTCTTATCGGCGACATTAAAGAAAAACAACAAATTTAGTCCATCAAGCTTTATGGGATTACTGATTGCTGGATTGAATATTAATTTAGATTTGATTGAATTTATAATTGAAGATGATTTGAGATTCTTAAGAAAGGAAAATAATAGCTATAAAACTATTACGAAGTTTTATAAAACAATTATTCCTATCATAAATGAAGTTGAATTATCGGAGGTAAAAAAAAGTAATATCGATGAACAAATTAGAACAAAAAACTTCTTGTTGAGAAAAATAGAAGATACTAGCAAAGGAGAAATTATTTCAGCTACAAAGGTTGCTTCTTACAGCCAGTGTCCGTTAAAGTATAAATTTATTTATAAATATGGTTACTCTGATCTTTACGATGATTTTCGGTCTTTTAGAAATAAAAATTTTTACAAAAATAATTTTAATGATGATATTGGTCAAGAAGATATTCGGAACGAAGATGAGGTTGAATCTTCGCTAATAAAGAATGCTTCAAGTATTAAAGGACAAATAATTCATAAAGTTCTTCAAAATGAAATTAGCATTGATAATTTGGAAAAATATATTGATAATGAATTTGCTGTTAGTTATCCCAATTTCTTTGAATCACAGGAGATCAAAGAAATATTTTCAAAAACCATTCTAGATATGTTAGATGGTTTTTATCATTCCAGTGAGTATAAATATCTAAGCAAATATTCCAGGTATAAAAATGAAACTGAAATTTACCTAAATGAAAAAGACTACTATCTGTATGGAATAATTGATAAATTAATAATTACAGACGATAAATGTATTATCGTAGATTATAAGACAGATGATATTGAGAAGAAATTAATTGAAAATAGAGTAAAATATTATTTAAATCAACTTAACTTTTATGTATATATTGTTAGTAAATTGCAGAAGGAATTTGATGAAATAGAAATACGTTTAATATTTTTAAAGTTCCCTGATAACCCATTCGTAATAAATTATAACCATAAAAATATTGAGGAAATAAGAAAAGATACTTTAAAAATAATAAAAGGAATTTTAAGGGAAGAACATCCTAAAAATCTTTCGCATTGTTACGAATGTAATTTTTCAATAAATAATAAATGCATAGTTTAACTTGATAAATTTTAATGCAGATAAAAGTTAAAACAATAAGAAACCTCGAAATTATCGAGAAGGAATTAGACTCAATTTCTTCTGGTGTTATGGTATTACCTTTGGAAGAAGATTTTGAACAGATTGCAACAAATTTTGTTTATCATGACAAAAATATTTTCGTGTTTATTCAAAATAAAGAGTTGTATAAAAATTTAAAACTTGAGTCAATTGTAAAATTTACTGCTATAAAAGAAACTACGCACGGAAAGAAAAATAAAAGCGCTAAAGAAAACATTTACAATTTATTTTATATCTCGGTCAGTGGAATTATAAAAAATGTGCGTGAGAAAAAACTTATAAACAATATTAAACAAAGTTTTATACAGAAATATTCCGGTAGGCTTATTGAGTCCGATAGCAAATCAAAATCTTTTTCAAGACTTGTTTGTATAGACACTGAAGAATTAACCGCAACTGAAGAAACAGGAGTATAAATAAAGTACTCTCTATTTGCTTTCATCGAAGAGTTACAACATCAATAAAGGAGCAGTTTTTTGCTAAACTATATCTGGCTATCATTAATAGTTTTAGGGATAGCTTCTGCGCTGTATATTGATCTTTCCGATATTACCTCTAATAAATATCACAACAATGAACCGGTTACTTTAATATTGGAATTCCGCTCTCCTGTGCTAAAAGATACTAATGCCGTTTATGAAGGTGTTGCTATCATTGGTGCAAAAGATTACAATTCTGTATATGGTGATTCTCTAAAAAGAGATTTTAGTGTACCTGTTATTTTAACTGCAAACGAAAAAGACAAAAAATCAAATATAACATTAAAGATAAATGATTCTACTCCGGCTCTTTGGAAAGAGATGGCGAAAGCATCAGGTAATGAAGATGAAATGCTTGCAGTTATAAATTTTATACATACAGATAATCCATACAAACTTAGCGCTTCAATTTTTATTTCGCCGGTTAGTTTTATAATGATGAAGAATGTAACCAATGAAGCTATCGGTAAAGCCGGTGTTGCTGTTAAAATAGCTCTGGGATTAATTGGAATAATGGCTTTATGGTTAGGTGTAATGAAGGTTGCTGAGGATGCCGGATTGATTGCAAAACTTTCTAACTTGATCAAACCAATAACAAAAAAATTGTTTCCCGAAATTCCGTCCGACCATCCTGCAATTGGTGCCATGTTAATGAATATATCTGCCAATATGTTGGGGCTTGGTAATGCAGCAACACCTTTCGGGCTTAAAGCAATGGATGAACTGGATAAACTGAATCCGGAAAAGGGAACTGCAACAAATGCAATGGTAACTTTTCTTGCAATCAATACTGCGGGACTAACCTTAATTCCCGTCACGGCAATAGCGGTTAGGGCTGCACAAGGAAGTGCAGATCCCGCTATCATAATCGGCACTTCAATTTTCGGGGCAACATGTGCAACAGTTACAGGAATTGTTGCAGCGAAACTATTTGAAAAATTTCCAATCACTAAGGGGGAGTTTGGCAATTGGTTTAGAGAAAACTGGAAACTGCCTGCAGCAATTCTTCTGATTATACTTTTCTTCCTTATTGGTTCGGTTACAGGATTTCTAAGTGTTATTGCATCTGTTTTCTCATTCATTAATCCTGAAATATTAAAAGATGTAATTCAGATATTATCTACTGTTGCCATTCCTTTTCTAATTTTATTTTTTATTGGTTACGGAGCCATAAAAAGAGTTAAAGTTTATGAGCAATTTGTTGAAGGGGCAAAAGACGGATTCAATATTGCAATTAAAATTATTCCTTATCTTGTTGCTATGCTCGTGGCAATTGGGATTTTTAGAGCAGGAGGAGCATTAGATAATTTGCTAATTCCGGTTATGAGAATTGTTACTGATTTAATTGGAATGCCTCCCGAAGCCCTCCCTATGGCACTTATCCGCCCTCTTTCTGGAAGTGGTTCGTTAGGTGTTATGGCTGAAACGATGTCTGTTTATGGTCCAGATTCATTTATCGGGGTGCTTGTCTCCACTTTTTTTGGAAGTACGGAAACTACATTTTACGTGCTGGCAGTTTACTTTGGTGCGGTTAGTATCCGGAAAACACGCCATGCTGTTGTTGTTGGTCTTTTAGCAGATGTTGCAGGGATTCTTGGTGCTTTGTTTATTGTTAAACTTATGTTTAGCTGAAACGGTCCCTGCGAATAGGGGCGAGTTCCATATGATCAAATAAAGAATTTATAAACATATAAAACAAACGGCTGTCATTCAGAAAGAAACTTGTTACTTCAACGAAATCCAAAAATAAACAGGATAAAAAAAATACTGACAAGATTCATGCATTCCTTCCGGACAGGCAGGCAGAATGACAATTGAGATTAAATTCGAAATCAATTAATTCAATGAAACGGACATATTAAATTTTAAACAGACAAAATCTGGCCAGGCATTCATTCAATCATCCAGACATTCATTCATAGCCAATGTGGAGGCTAGAAATATTAACAGAGGGAAGTTTTTTTTACTCTCATCTCTCATTGATATATGATCATAAAAAAAATTACCACGTATATTTATGACTAACTTGTTGAATATCTAAAGTGTATTAGGTAGTTTTAAAAACAAAAAAAAGAAAAAGTAAATGAGAATTGGAATACCTAAAGAAACTCTTTTTGAAGAAAGAAGAGTTGTACTGGCACCAGCCGGAGTAGATTCACTTGTAAGAGCAGGGCATACCGTTTATTTAGAAAGCGGTGCCGGGGAGCAAAGTCACTTTACAGATGAAGATTACGGTTCGATCGGTGCTCAAATAGTTTATAGTGCTGAAGAAGCATTTAAACGATCAGAACTAATTGTAAAGGTTGCATCTTTATCAGATGAAGAAGCTGAAATGCTCCAGGAAAACCAGATACTTTTTTCGTTCTTGCTTCTCGCGCTTGGAAAGAAAAACGTAATTGAGAATCTTCTTAAGAAAAAAATTACTGCCATTGGGTTAGAACTAATTGAGAATAATTCACGATTGCCAATTCTTCATGCAATGAGCGAAATTGCCGGACAACTTGCTATTCAAAAAGCCGAACGATTTTTAGAAAGTTATGTAAAAGATGGACGAGGTATATTGTTAGGAGGAATTACGGGTGTTGCTCCAGCAGCAGTTGTTATTATCGGCGCAGGTGTTGTCGGTATATCAGCAGCCCGGGCTGCTTTGGGAAGAGGTGCACAAGTTATTGTTATAGATAATGATTTAAACCGACTGCGGCATGTTGATATTTTGTTTAATAAAAGTGTAACAACCGTAATGTCAAATCCTTACACAATTTCCAGAGGTGTTAAATTTGCCGATGTTTTGATTGGCGCAGTTCTTATCAAAGGTGAAAAAACTCCGCATATCGTTAGCGAAGAAATGGTAAAACAAATGAAAAAAGGAGCGGTTATAGTTGATGTTTCAATCGATCAGGGTGGATGCATCGAAACAAGCAGAGTTACAACCATCTCTGACCCGGTTTACCGTTTGCACGATGTAATACATTACTGTGTTCCAAATATGCCGGCAATGGTTTCGCGTACTGCAAGTTACGGATTAAACAATGCCTCAATCGATTACATAATTAATATTTCCAACAACGGTTTATCAAACGCATTAATGGGTGACGAAGGTTTAGCGAAAGGTGTTTGTACGCATAAAGGTTCCTGTTGTAATGAATCGCTGGCTGGTATATTCGGTTTAGAGTATCGCCCGTTTAGAATTTTCCCTACTAATTAATTGACACGGAAAGTTTGTAAGAAAAAAATTATTTCATCCTTATTTATAAAATGATGGATACCATTAAAGAGATAAAATTGAAAACACTTCCTACTAATATCCTGAATATTTATAATCAAAAAGTGGTAACTGCCGACGAAGCAGCCGGGCATATAAAATCCGGTGATAATATAGTTATCCAACCTGGCTGTGCTGCACCGATGGAACTTATTAAAGCTATGGTTAACAGAAAGGATGAACTTGAAAATGTAAGTTTGTATCACATTCTTATTGTTGGCGATCTTCCTTATGCAAAACCGGGAATGGAGAAACATTTTAAGCACATAGCATTTTTTATTGGTGGTAATACCAGGGAAGCAGTTAATAATGGAAGAGCTGAGTTCATCCCGATATTTCTCTCCGAAGTACCTTTGTTATTTAAACACGGGCACATAAAAACAGATGTTGCATTGATTCATCTCTCTACGCCTGATGAGCATGGATTTTGCAGTTACGGGGTTGATGTTGGTACAATAAAAACCGCAGCAGAGAAATCGAGAATAATAATTGGACAAGTAAACAGTGAAATGCCGCGAACTCTCGGTGATAGTTTTATTCATATAAATAAAATTAATTACATAGTAGAGAAGAGTGAACCAATAAAAGAATTACCACAAATTGATCCTAATACAAGTAAAGAATTTCTTGATATTTACGATAAAATTGGAACGAACATAGCTGAACTGATTGAAGATGGTTCTACTTTGCAAATGGGAATAGGAGCAATTCCTGACGCTGTTATGAATTACCTGGCAGACAAAAAAGACCTTGGCATTCATTCCGAAATGTTTTCCGATGGGATTATTGATCTAGTTGAACAAGGAATAATTAACGGTGAACAAAAAACTCTGCATCCTGGTAAAATTATTGCTGGGTTTGTTTTAGGTACAAAAAGGGTTTACGATTTTATCGATAACAATCCGGTTATTGAATTCCATCCACAAGAGTATGTTAATGATCCGTTTGTGATTGCGAAAAATAAAAAAATGATAGCTATTAATTCCGCCATTGAAGTTGATTTAACAGGTCAGGTTTGTTCAGATTCAATTGGGACAAGGTTATACAGTGGAATTGGCGGACAGGTTGATTTTATAAGAGGTGCGGCTCATTCGGATGGAGGCAAAGGAATTATCGCACTACCTTCTGTAACCAAAGACGGAAATATTTCACGAATTGTACCTAAGTTAAAAAGCGGTGCAGGCGTTGTTACTTCAAGGGGCGATGTTCATTACGTAATAACTGAATATGGCGTTGCTCTTCTATTCGGTAAAAGTATTAAGGAAAGGGCGCGAGAGTTAATTAATATTTCTCATCCCAGGTTCCGGGATGAGTTAACTAAGTATGCAAAAGACACTTACAAAATTTAATCTATCTTAAAATGATTGCTGTTATCGGGGACATCCACGGTTGTTACCATACATTAATAAAAGTATATGAGGAAATCAAAACAAGGTATCCTGATATACCGGTTTATTCTGTGGGCGATCTGGTGGACAGAGGTAATTTCAGTTATGAGGTTTTGGAATTCATAAAACAGAATAAGATAAGGTTTACCGCAGGCAACCACGATTTAATGTTTTATTATTATGTAACCCAGCCAACTCACCCAATTGGTAAACCCTGGATACACAACGGTTCGGAGTCAACAATGGAATCTTACAGCACTCATGTGGCTGCTATGAGAGAGCATTTTGTAATTATTAAAAAAGCTCCTTTGTTTTTTAATCTAAAAGATTGTTTTATTTCCCACGCAGGTATTTCCAGCTACTATCACAAAGTTTTTAAGAAAGATATTTTTTCGGATAACAATAAATTAAAAAAATTATTAGAGCAGGAATTAGTCAGTTCTCATGGTGTTATCTGGACAAGAGATGAACTGATAAATTTAGGCAAATTGCAGATTGTTGGGCATACGATAGTTAAGGATCTATACCATAATAAGAAAAGTGATGCTCTTTATATCGATACTTCTGCTTTTGCGGGCAATAAATTAACTGCAGTGATCATTGATAATAACAGGTTAATTGAAAGTATAGCAGTTGATACCGTTCCGATAGATATAGCGTAATTGTTTGATCCTTAATTTTAAAAACACCGTTGTAAATAATTATTCAACAATAAAAATGAAAAGTATAACTGATATCCTTTCCCACACTCCAAAAAGTTTTATTGAATTATTGAACAAGAACAATATTCAGAAATTTTATTTTGTTTATGATGAGAAACCAAAAAAGCTCGTTGCTTCTCACACAGTTCTTCAAACAATAGCGGATTACTTTAGTGAAGACAAAAGAGATTTTATCAATCACGAAGGAATGTTTTTTAAGATATCTGATAAGTATGATATGATACACGGCGCTTTTGTTCACAGAACAAACAGGGGACAAGCAGCAGGCGGAGTACGTTTCTGGCAATACGATACTGTTGAGGATTATTTTCGTGATGGTTTAAGATTAGCTGCCGGGATGACCTTTAAAAATGCTTTGGCCGGTTTGTGGTGGGGAGGAGGTAAAGGTGTTATTGCACACAATCCTGAGTTAGATTGGAATGATATAAACTTAAGAGAAACTGTTTATAAAGAGTACGGTTCATTTATTTCTTCATTGAAAGGTTGTTACGTTACGGCTGAAGATGTCGGAACAAATGTTAAAGATATGGCAAATGTTTTTTCCGGAACAAGATTTACGACTTGTATCCCATCAGAGTTCGGCGGCAGCGGTAATCCTTCCGTAGCAACTGCAAATGGTGTAATATCCGGAATGGAAGCTGCTCTTGAATTTTTAAATATGGGAACTTTGAAAGGAAAAATAATTGCGTTGCAGGGTTTGGGTCATGTTGGTGAGCCGCTTGTAAAAATGCTTCTGGCTAAAAATGTAACTAAAATTATTGGCGTTGATATAAATCCTGAGCATATAAAGAATGTTAACAAAAAGTACTCTGGAAAAAATATTTCATTCAAATTAGCTAAGAAGAATGATATATCTGTTTTCTCAGAAGAGTGTGATATTTTTTCTCCAAATGCTACCGGGGCAATTTTAAATCCACATACAATTCCAATGATAAAAGCAAAAATTGTATGCGGTGCTGCAAACAATCAGCTTGAGGATTTGAAAAGGGACGGACGAGCTTTATTTTAGAGAAGAATTACTTACGTACCCGATTTTTTAACAAACCGTATGGGAATTGTAAATTGTGCAAACGAACAATATGGTTACGTAAATAATGATCCCGAGATCAACCAACATTTCAGTAAGGATTGGGAACACTCAATTTACAATGTATCGCAACAGGTTTTAAAGGAATCTGAATCATCAAACAAACCTACGGCAGAAATTGCTTTAAAAATTGCAGATGAACTTTCAATGGAGTTACATCCTATCTTTGGTCATCGGGGAAAGCAGATTATAAAATCTTTAGTGGAGAACGGAGGGTTTAAATAGCCGGATATTATCGTAGATATGCCAGATCTCAAAGGTCTGGCATATCTAAATAATTATGGGTTTTATTAATACATTCCGCCCATATCACCCATTCCGCCGCCTGGCATAGGTGGCATTGCCGGTTCATTTTCTTTTTTCTCAAATACAACTGCTTCAGTTGTGATTAAGAGCGAAGCAACAGAAGCAGCATTTTCAAGCGCTGTTCTTGTAACTTTGGTAGGATCTATAACCCCTGCTTTAATAAGATTTTCATACTTTTCAGTAGCAGCATTAAAGCCGAAGTCATCCTTGCCTTCCAATACTTTCTGTAACACCACAGAACCTTCAAGACCGGCATTGTTAACAATTTGTCTTAATGGCTCTTCAAGAGCTTTCTGTACTATTTTGATTCCTGTAGTTTGATCGAGGTTTTCACCTTTCAGTTTATTCAGTTTTTCGATTGCTCTAACCAAAGCAACACCGCCGCCTGCAACCAGACCTTCTTCAACTGCGGCTCTAGTGGCATGCAATGCATCTTCAACTCTTGCTTTCTTTTCTTTCATTTCAATTTCGGTGGAAGCACCGATCTTAAGTACTGCTACACCACCCGAAAGTTTTGCCAATCTTTCCTGAAGTTTTTCTTTATCGTAATCAGAAGTAGTTTTTTCAATCTGAGCTTTTATTTCATTAATTCTTTTCTTTATATCGTCAGTCTTTCCTGCTCCTTCAACTATAGTAGTATTATCTTTATCGATAACAACTTTCTTAGCAGAACCGAGATAAGAAACTGTAGCGTTCTCAAGCTTAAAGCCGCGCTCTTCAGAAATAACAGTAGCTGAGGTAAGTACAGCGATATCTTCAAGCATAGCTTTTCTTCTATCACCAAAACCAGGTGCTTTTACTGCAGCAACTTTAAGCGTACCGCGAATCTTGTTAACAACAAGTGTAGCTAATGCTTCACCTTCAAGATCTTCAGCTATTATCATCATTGGTTTTCCCTGCTGAGCTACTTTTTCAAGAACAGGAAGTAAATCTTTCATTGCAGAAATTTTCTTGTCATGGATAAGTATCATCGGATCTTCAAGGACTGCTTCCATATTTTCAGTATCTGTTACAAAGTAAGGTGAAAGATATCCACGGTCGAATTGCATACCCTCAACAACTTCTAATGCAGTTTCAGTTCCTTTAGCATCTTCCACTGTAATAACACCGTCTTTACCTACTTTATCCATAGCGTCTGCAATAAGATTACCAATAGTCGAATCATTATTTGCGGAAATTGAACCAACCTGTGCGATGTCATTTCTTCCGTCAACATCTTTGCTGATTGATGCCAAATATTTAACTACTTCAGTGGTTGCAAGGTCTATACCTCTTTTAAGGTCCATTGGGTTTGCACCTGCTGTAACATTTTTCAAACCTTCTCTGTAAATTGCCTGCGCAAGAAGGGTAGCCGTAGTAGTTCCATCACCAGCATCATCACTTGTTTTAGAAGCAACTTCACGCACCATCTGAGCGCCCATGTTTTCAACGGGGTCATCTAATTCTATTTCTTTTGCTACGGTTACACCATCTTTTGTTATTGTTGGCGCACCAAATTTTTTCTCAATTATTACATTTCTACCCTTTGGTCCAAGCGTAACTTTAACAGCATCAGCAAGTTTATCCACACCGGTTTTTAAACCGCTGCGTGCTGCACTGTCATATTCAACTAATTTTGCCATAATATTTCCTCAGTTTTTATTTTTGTTATTTAAGTTATTATACAATTGCGAAAATGTCACTTTCTCTCATTATCAAATACTCTTCACCGTCTATGGTTACTTCTGTACCGCTGTATTTTCCGTAAAGAATTTTTTCTCCCACTTTCACTTCCATCTCTACAATCTTACCATCATCCGATTTTCTACCCGGTCCGGCAGCTACTATGGTTCCTTCAACAGGTTTTTCT
>SMVB01397841.1_pt1 | contig 18105 bp, 17 predicted proteins | sample 2456461 | NCBI WGS metagenome assembly SMVB01 (sample SAMN11095934, study PRJNA526329) | marine sediment metagenome | biome: Marine sediment; feature: Surficial sediment; material: Deep marine sediment; isolation source: Hadal surficial sediment | place: Pacific Ocean | collected 2014-05 | depth...
ACGATTTGGAAACCCTGAGGAAGGCTTTAATATATTGACCAAACAAATCACTGAACTTAAACCTGATAAAATATTCATCGCCTATGGTTTTAATGAATCCTTTGATGATGAAGCAGGCATTGATGCATACAATAAAGGCCTAAACCGCCTATTGGAAATGCTCAGTCAGCACTGCCCCGAATTGATCCTCATTTCTACCCTGCCTATGGAAAAAGGTTTTGGAATACCCGCAGCGCACATAGAAACACGAAATAAGGAACTTAAAAAGTATGCAGAAACTACCAAAGAGGTAGCCATTAAGGGAAAGTACCGTTTCATTGATCTGTTTAACCCATTTAGCAAAGAGACTAAATACACAACAAATGGGATTCATCTTTCAGCAAATGGATACCGTAAAACAGGAGAATTGATTTCAGAAGCATTAACACTCCCCACACCCGTGATTAATATTGACTCTAAAAAGGCCGATCATATCCGAAATACTATTATCAAGAAGAACACTCTTTTCTTTCACCGCTGGCGACCACGCAATGATGCTTTTGTCTACGGAGAACGTAAAGATGAACAACGGATTGCTCAGGAAGAACCTGCACAGATTGAGCCATTCATAGCAAAACAGGAAGCAGCAATTACATTATTACTAGAGGACTTATGATGAAAAATATTAAAAAAATATCCTTACTACTCCTTTCTATTGGTTTATTAATCCAAAACCTACAAGGACAAAATGACTTACAGGACATACCAAAACCAGATCTAAAGGAGGAGCAAGCATCCTTTTCTATCCTTGATGGCTTTGAAATAAGTCTCTATGCGGCGACCCCTATGATCGAAAAACCTACCCAAATTAATTTTGACAGTGATGGCAGGCTCTGGGTTTGTGGTAGCCATATCTACCCTCAATTAAACGTAAATGAGGAACCTAGTGACCGGATTGTAATACTTGAAGATACCGATAACGATGGAGTGGCCGATAAGTCTTCCATTTTCTATGATAAGCTCATTATCCCAGGTGGTGTACTTCCAGATAACCGAGGTGGAGCTTATGTTGCAAGCGGTGACAAACTCATTCATCTAAGTGATACAAATGGTGACGGGAAAGCTGATAAATCAGAGGTTTTACTCACTGGTTTTGGAACAGAAGATACACACCATACCCTCCACCGACTTGGTTGGGGGCCAGGAGGGAAGTTGTATATGCTTCAAGGCTATTACATTTCGTCGCATGTAGAAACTGCTTATGGACCGCGCCGTCTCAATGGCGGAGGTCTCTGGACTTATGACATATACACGCGACGCTTGGAAATTTTCACAAAGGGCTATGTAAATCCCTGGGGGCACTCAATTAGTTACTGGGGGCAGTCTTTCGAGTCTGATGGTGCAGGTACCGGCTTTGGACATAGCTTTCCAAACTCAGTTTTCTTGGCTTCTCCCGGTGAATCACAGGCCTTACCCTCGCTCACCCCTAAAAGTCCCAAAGCCAGTGGTATTGAAATTATTAGCGGAAAACATTTTCCGCCATCATGGAAGGGTAACATCATTACCAACGATTTCCGTGCACACATAACAGATCGCTACTCACTGAAAGAAGATGGAAGCTCTTATATCGCGACACTTGAGCCCACTTTTCTGAAATCAACGCACAAATCTTTCCGTCCTATAGATGTCACAATGGGACCTGATGGAGCCCTTTATGTTGCAGACTGGTATAGCCCAATTATACAACACGGAGAAGTTGACTTTCGTGATGAACGTAGAGATCATCAGCATGGTAGAATATGGAGAATAACTGCAAAGGGAAGGCCACTGCTTGAAAAGCCCAGCTATAATGAATCGAGCATTCCTGAATTGTTGAACCTCCTCAAGGCAGATGAAAACTGGGTGAGACTCCTGGCTAAACAAACGTTAAAATCAAGAGAAGCCAGCCAGGTGATACCCGAAATTGATAAGTGGTTGAGTACTCTGGATATACAGAATCCCGATTATGATCATCACAGACTCGAAGCACTCTGGACAGTGCAGACTCTCAACTTAATAGATATAGACTTACTAAAATCCGTATTAAAATCGAAAACAGCAGGAGCTCGCTCAGCCGCTGTTAGGATCCTTTACTATTGGAATAAAAAAGTACCTGATGCACTCGACTTACTTAAAACAGCCGTTCAGGACTCAGATCCAGGTGTGCGACGTGAGGCGATTACTGCGCTGAGTCAATTCACTTCAGTTGAGGCCTTCAACACGGTCCTCCTTGCCTATAACGAGAATATGGATCGTTCCTACTCGTTTGCATTACGTCAAACCTGTCGCATATTATCCAAATATTGGCTCCCTTTAGTCTCCAATGGCGACATGAAACCTCAAGGAAATGATGGCGCACTTATCTTTGCTCTTAAAACAACAGAAGACCCAAGAGCAACCCAGCCGTTAATTGATTTATTTAAGAATAGCAAAAATCCTGATCCAAGCATCCTGGCCGTAATCGGGAAAATGGGGTTCTCTGAGCAACTAAATTTCCTTACGGAAATTGCTAGTACACAAGGCAACCCTCACACAAGTGATGCAGCATATGGCCTGCTAATTGCAGCAAGAGACAGAGGTATCTTCCCGTCTAAGAATAAAGATAAGGCAGTAAAAAACCTTTTTACATTCGATGATGAGTCAATCCAAGAAACTGCCTGTGCGCTTACAGGTTATTGGAAAAGTAAAGAATTTATCGATGTACTTAAACAAAAGTTGAGTAGGTCGAATACAAGCTATGCCATTCAAGAAAGTGCCGCCCAGTCTCTGGCTATGTTTAATACGGACGACATTCGTAAATTCTTTGCACAGATTGTTGCCGAAGACCGTTCCATGAGTTTAACTAAGTTAGCTGTATCGGCACTGGTTCGACTTGACCTTACTGAAGGCGTAGAAGCAATAATTGAGCTGCTAATCACAGAACCTGATAAAGAAACAATCATCTACTTAATCAATACTATCATAAAGAAAGAAGGAGCCTTTAAAGCTTTTGTCATAGCAATAGATGGAAGAACGTTGGCTACCAAAACCGCTTCACAAGCCTCTCGTATTGTACAGGCATCCGGACGTGAGGGAGCAGAGGAATTAATGGCTGCCTTGGCTAAAGCAGGCTCTGTAAAAATTGCCACTACTAATGGCCAAAGGACTCTGGATCTCATCGCAAAATTAAAAGACGGCGACGCAAAGAAAGGAAAAGAAATATATCACAGACCTGAACTTGCTTGCATCTCATGCCACAAACTCAAGGGAGTGGGCTTAACTGATATCGGCCCTGATTTAGGTAGTATTGGTGCTAGTGCTCCAGCAGACTATATCATCGAGTCTTTAATAGAACCAAGTAAAAAGATAAAAGAAGGTTTTAAATCATCTACAATAACAACAAAAAATGGAGACTTTTACGCGGGCTCAATAATTTTTGAAAATGCGAAAATGATTAGAATTAAAACTTCTGCAGGAGCAGAAGTCTCTATACAAAAAAGTAAAATTAAATCTCGCGAGACAAGTAAGGTTTCAATGATGCCTGCTGGGCTGACAGATGCCTTAAATGAGGGTGAATTAATTGATCTCTTGAAATACATTACAGAACTTGGGAAAAGCCGTTAATTAGGATCACCTATAAAAAAATATATACGCTAACTAATACATTATAAAAATGAATCAAACTGCAAAAATAATTATCGGGATTTTAACCATGAGTTCATTTGTTATGATCCTTTCTTCAGCCGGCGATGTTGCCAAATTGAAAAATACAACCAAGGATTCTCATGTAACCCTGACAGAAAGTGTTCCGGTTCAATTAAATTTTAAGGTAAGGTTACTTGCTATAGATTCCAATGAGGCCTGTGAGATTGCCGACTATAACAATGATGGTATTCTCGATATAAGTGCGGGCCGAAATTGGTATGCAGGCCCAGATTATGTGCCACGGCCGCTTAGGGACATTGCTGAGTTCGGGAAAGACTATCTGGAGAATAACGGAGAGCATGCTATTGATATGGATGGTGATGGATGGATAGATATTGTGTCCGGAAGTTTTATTCCCACCGAAGTGAGCTGGTACAAAAACCCCGGTAAGGAAGGGTTGGCCATTGGCAAGCTTTGGACCCGGCATAAGCTTCAGGAAACTGTCTCTCAAAATGAAGTTACCTACCTGCATGATTTTGACGGAGATAACAAACCTGAATATATTGCCAACAGTTGGATAAATAAAAATGAACAATTGATCTGGAAAATACAGGCTGAAGGATCGAACAGCTCGATGCAAAAGTGCACTATAGGAGAAGTAAATGGGCATGGTATAGGGTTTGGAGATATTAACGGTGATAACAGAGAAGATATCTTATTTGAAAATGGTTGGTACGAACGACCTCCAGGAGATCCGCTAGCACAAGCATGGACATTACACTCAGATTGGGATTGGAAACATTCCAGTTGCCTCATGATCGTGACGGATTTGAATGGTGACGGGCTGAATGATGTGATTAGGGGAAGTGCCCATAACTATGGTCTATATTGGATGGAGCAGTTGCCAATGAAAGAAGGTAAGAGCCAATGGAAGAAGCATATCATTGATGATACATGGTCTCAGGCCCATGCCCTTGCCTGGGTAGACCTTGATGGCGATGGTAACAAGGATCTTATCACAGGGAAAAGAGTACGAGGACATTCCGGCAGAGACCCTGGTGCCGATGAACCGGCAGTGTTGTATTATTATATTTGGAATAAAAAAACAAAAACGTTCACTCGCAGAATTATTGCTGAGGGTGTAGGTACAGGCCTTTTTATTCGTACCGCTGATTTAGATAAAAACGGAAAACTTGATATTGTTGTTTCGGGAAAGTCGGGTACCTATTTGCTGCTTAGTCAGTGAATCACTTGATGAAATTTTTAAATCCAAATTATGCAATAATTCAATATGGGTATACCTATAATAATTGAACTCAGTCTATCAATGAGCAAGCTCATATTATCTATTTTAATAATAGATGCTAGGTAACTTTTTTATTAAAAACAGGAAATTTAATGCTAGCATATTAGAATGTCTAAAAGGTAGTTATATGATAGGTTATGAGGTGATGCCTAAGCATCAAAGGATTAAAAAAAATCGAAAAGATCGCAATAAAAAGCATTTTTGATGTGTTTCCGACCAGCCACTAAATAGTTGCCCTTAGCTTCCGGTCATTGCCAAAAATATCTTTTTGTAATTCGATATGCTGAAAACCTTTTTCTTGTAATAATTCTACAGTTTCTTTGCCTAAATACTGATTAATTTCAAAATAGATTTGACCTCCATTATTTAAATTTTCCTTAGCGATGTCTGCAATTTTATCATAAAAAAGTAAGGGATTGTTATTTTTTACAAATAGTGCCAGGTGAGGTTCATATTTCAAAACATTGTTTTTTATCTTTAGTTTTTCCAATTCTCTTACATAAGGCGGATTACTTATAATGATGTCAAATTTTACAGGAAATTTTTCAACTTTAAGAATATCTTCTTCTAAAAACCGTATTTCAACGCTGTTTAACAGTGCATTTTTTTGAGCAATTTCCAATGCTTTTTTTGACACATCTAATGCCCAAATAGTAATATTTTGTAGTTTTTTAGCCAATGAAATTGCGATACAACCGCTTCCGGTACCAATATCTAAAAGGTTTAAAGATTTTTCTTTATTCTTTTCTCTATCATCTTTTGTGTTTTTAAGAATCCAATCAACGAGCTCTTCTGTTTCCGGTCTTGGAATCAAAACATTTTTATCCACATAAAAAGGAAGCCCATAAAATTCAGTTTTACCCATGATGTATTGAATGGGAATTTCTTGTTTTAGTTTTTTGATTGAATCAGAAAAATAAATTTGATCAATTGTTGAAATCTGTAATAATGGATTTAATGCAATATCAATCCTTTTTAAATTCAACCGATATTGTATTAATAAATAAAAAAAGCTCTCAATTTCTTTTTGCGGATAAATTGAATTGAGTTCAGAGTGAAATTTATTTTTTACTTCTTTGATATTCATTATAATGTTTTTATCATCCACATATTGCAGCTATAATGACCCGTATCACCCATACGAGATTCCAAAGATTCGAATCCTGTTTTTTTGTACAATTTTCTGGCATCTTTCATATAGGGAAGTGTTTCTAAATAACATTTTTCATAACCAAATGCCCGAGCTTTTTGCAAACAAATTTTCATCATTTGAGAACCTAGATTTTTTCCTCTCGCATCAGGTGAAAAATACATTTTTTGTAATTCGCAGATATTTTCATCTGAATTTTGCAAAGGCATGATGCCGGCACCTCCTAATATTTGCTCACCATTTGCAACCACGAAATAACAGGATTTTTCAGAATTATAAGTTTCAAACATATTATCGAGTTCTTTATCTTCATAGGTAGTGCCAACTTTTGGAACTCCAAATTCCAGCAATACCTTTCTAATGATTATTGCAAGAAATTGATTATCATTCATTTGTATTTCTCTAATTATAAAGTCACTCATATTTAATTTAAAATTATATTTTTGTGTTGTGAAGATACATGAAAAATATATGCAACGTTGTCTTATATTGGCAAAAAACGGATTTGGATCTACGCGGCCTAACCCTATGGTTGGTAGTGTAATTGTTTGCGATGATAAGATCATAGGTGAAGGTTATACAAGTCCTTATGGAGGAAATCATGCAGAAGTAAATGCGATCGAATCTGTAAAAAATAAAAGCCTATTGAAAAAGGCTACCATTTATGTTAGTTTAGAGCCCTGTTCCCATCAGGGTAAAACACCGCCATGTACGGAATTAATTATCAAATCTCAATTGCCAAAAGTTGTTGTTGGTATTATTGATGATAATAGTTTGGTTAGTGGAAAAGGAATAACGCGTTTACGTCAGAATGGATGTGATGTAATGGTTGGTGTTTTGGAGAATGAGTGCAAAGAGATTAACAAACGGTTTTTTACATTTCACAATAAAAAACGGCCTTATATCATATTAAAGTGGGCAGAAACTAAAGATGGTTTTATTGCTCCGGTATATCCATTTAAGCCAGAAGAAAAAATTCATGTTTCTGATAATCGAAAACCTGTTTGGATATCAAATCATGTTTGTCAGCAATTGGTGCATAAATGGCGAAGTGAGGAAGAATCTGTATTGGTGGGAACAAATACGGTAATCAGGGATAATCCAAAGTTGAATGTAAGAAAGTGGACCGGTAATAATCCGATTCGATTGGTTTTGGATAATTCATTGAGAATTCCACATAAATTTAATGTGTTTGATGGATCGGTAAAAACAATAGTTTTTACAAGCTCGAAAACAATGTTTGAAAAAGAAAAAGAAAATATAATTTTAGAATATATTGATTATTCTAAAAGTATTCCTCAGCAAATTTGTGATACGTTATATGAATATGAGATACAGTCAATTATTGTTGAAGGCGGCGCTCAAATTTTACAGAGTTTTATCTATGATAATTTATGGGATGAAGCTAGAATTTTCATCGGTAATACGATATTTAAAAAAGGCTTAAATGCCCCTAAAATAAAAGGTGTATTAACTTCCATTGAAGAAATAGATTCAGATATTTTAAAAATTATGCATCCAGCAATTTGAATAAATCCGATACATATAAGACTATTAAAAATTCAACTGAAGGTGAAGTATTTAAAGATAAAGGAAGTAAATTTATAGGTTATGCATTTCCGGTTTCCAATGAAGAGCAAATCAAAATGCAACTTGATGCCTTAAAAGTAAATCATCACAAAGCCAGACATTGGTGTTATGCATGGAAATTAGGGGTTGAAAAATTTTCATTTCGAGCCAATGATGACGGAGAACCCAATAATAGTGCCGGAAATCCTATCTACGGGCAAATACTTTCAAATGATTTAACAAATATACTGGTCGTGGTGGTTCGATATTTTGGAGGAACAAAATTAGGCGTTGGAGGATTGATAAATGCCTATAAAACATCAGCCAAATCGGCATTGGAAGTATCTCAGATTATTCAAAAAACAATGGATATAGATTTTGAATTGAAATTTGAATATATCGATATGAATAAGGTCATGCGATTGATTAAAGAAAAAGGAATTCATATAGTGAGTCAGGAAATGAATATACAATGTCATCTTAAAATTTCCATAAGAAAGAATGAAGCTGAAAATATCAAATTAGCCTTCAAAAATTTAAGATGTGTACAAATAAAGACAATTGATTTTATTGAAAAATAAATTCTTTGATCCTCCTTTAGGTTTGCTTTGACGGTTGAGAAGATGGTTTAACCTGACTGCAATGTATGCAGGCTTACCTTGAGGTAGCTTGTTGCTAAAATGCCCCTGTAAGAGTTAATTAGTATTGGAATAAATTTTATCTAATAATTCATGAGGAGCTTTTGTAGGTTTATTTTTTATCATATCGATAAAAACCAATGAAGTAGATCCCGTTGCCAATAATTCATTATTTTCATTGTAAACTTCCATGTCAAATTCAATTTTAACAAGCGGTTTTTTTTTTAAAATTGTAACGATGGTAAGTAGGTCATCATATTTAGCTGGTTTTATATAATTAATATTTAAATTTAAAACTGGAAGCATAATATTGGATTCTTCCAGGCTTTTATAGCTAATACCCAAATTGCGAAGCCATTCGACCCTTCCTACTTCAAAAAACTGAGCATAATTCCCATAGTATACGTAACCCATTTGGTCTGTTTCTCCATATCTAACTCGCAATTTTGTTTCATATTTAATCATTTTTTTGTATTTTGCAGGTGGACTAGTTTACATAAAAAATAATTAATAATCAATAGCAATTTAATTTTTTTATGACAAACTTTATTCACACTTTTGTATAACGAATAAGAAAACGTATTTTAGCTTTATTATAAGGGAACCAGGTTAAAATAAAAAAAGAATATTACTAACTTCAATAACTTTTTAATTGTAATGACAGAAAAAGCCTCCTCGGTATGGAATAATTGCCTGATTTTTATTAAGGATAACATTAAGCCACAAGCATATAAAACATGGTTTGAACCTATAGAACCGGTAAAGATTTCAGGAGATGTTTTAACCATTCAAGTTCCCAGTAAATTCTTTTTTGAATGGTTGGAGGAACATTATATTAAATTATTAAGGGTTGCTTTGGTTAGAGAATTAGGTGAAAGTGCAAAATTGGTATATGATGTAAGAATGGAGAATACCTATAGCAATAGAAAACCGCATACTGTAAAATTCCCAAGTTCAAATAAAAAACCATTCAACTCTCAGGGAATGACTATTCCATTAGAAATTGATGAACGTCAGTTGAAAAATCCTTTTGTTATTCCCGGAATACAAAAAGTGAAAATTGAATCACAGTTAAATCCAAATTATAATTTTGAAAATTTCATTGAAGGAGATTCAAATAGATTGGCTCGTTCGGCTAGTATGGCTGTTTCGAATAAACCAGGAGGGACTTCTTTTAATCCACTTTTAATTTATGGAGGGGTGGGATTAGGAAAAACTCATTTAGCACAAGCTATTGGAGTAAGAATTAAAGAAACCTACCCTGAAAAAACGGTTTTGTATATCTCTGCCGAAAAATTCACCCAGCAGTTTATTGATTCTGTAAAAGGAAATACCAGAAACGATTTCATTCATTTTTATCAAATGATAGATGTTTTAATTGTTGATGATGTACAATTCCTTTCAGGAAAAACAGGTACTCAGGATGTATTCTTTCATATTTTCAATCATCTGCATCAAAACGGCAAGCAAGTAATTTTAACTTCAGATAAAGCACCTGTAGATATGCAGGATATTGAACAACGTTTGTTGTCAAGATTTAAATGGGGATTGTCGGCAGAATTAATGCCGCCGGATTATGAGACTAGAATTTTAATTTTGCAGAATAAAATGTTTAGAGATGGTGTTGAAATACCTGATGAAATAGTTGAGTATGTAGCAAAGAATATCAAGACCAATGTTCGTGAATTAGAAGGAGTTTTAATTTCACTAATAGCTCAATCTTCATTCAATCACAAAGAATTTACACTTTCATTGACCAAACAAATTGTCGATAAATTTGTTAAGAATACTAAAAAAGAAGTTTCTATTGATTATATCCAAAAAGTAGTTTCAAAATATTTTGAAATGGATGTTTCTACACTTCAATCCAAAACCAGAAAACGTCATATTGTACAAGCGCGACAATTGGCCATGTTTTTTGCAAAACGCATGACCAAAGCTTCTTTGGCGAGTATAGGCTCTCAAATTGGTAGCAGAGATCATGCAACAGTATTGCATGCTTGTAAAACTGTTGATAATCTTACCGAAACGGATAAGCAATTTCGAAAATATGTGGATGAACTAACGAAAAAGCTTACTTTTTAACAAGTTTTTATGAAAAAAGTTTTAATGGTTTGTCTCGGAAATATCTGTAGATCACCATTGGCTGAAGGAATACTTAAATCAAAAGTTGATGGGAGTAAGGTTTTTGTCGATTCTGCCGGTACCGAAGGTTGGCACCAAGGAAACCCACCCGATCAAAGATCAATTGATGTGGCCAAGTATCATCATATCGATATTGCAAATCAACGGTCCCGAAAATTTAAAGCTTCTGATTTTAATGAGTTTGATTTGATTTTGGTTATGGATAAAACCAATTATATTGATATTGCATCTAAGGCAGAAAGTGAATCGGATAGACAAAAAATAAAATTGATTTTGGATTTTTCACCGAATACTTATTCAGAGGTTCCTGATCCATATTATGACGGAAAAAATGGATTTGAATTTGTATATCAATTGCTTGATGAGGCCTGTGAAATAATCCTGAGTAAAATATAAGAATTGTGAATACAGATTATGGCAAATTATTTTTAATTCCAACCACATTAGGTGATAATGAGCCCCTTGAAGTGATGCCTATTTCTGTAAAAAAAATCGTTGAAAAGGTTGATCATTTTATAGTGGAAAATGAAAAAACGGCAAGGCGGTTTATCAAAAAAATCACTCCTCGAAAATCACAACCATCTTTACACATATTTATTCTTGATAAGTTTACTTCAGATTTAGAATCAAAGGCCTATTTAGATGCTTGTTTAGAAGGACAAGATGTTGGTTTGCTGTCAGAAGCGGGTGTCCCTGCCATTGCCGATCCGGGATCCAATATAGTGATGCTGGCGCATCAAAAAAACATCAAGGTTGTTCCTTTGGTTGGGCCTTCTTCCATATTACTGGCAATGATGAGTTCGGGATTAAATGGGCAGAACTTTACTTTCAACGGTTATTTGCCGATTGAAAAATCAGAAAGAAAAAAAGCAATCAAAGACTTAGAAAAAACATCTAAGCTTAAAAATCAGTCTCAGATTTTTATTGAAACCCCTTATAGAAATGATAAATTATTTGTCGATTTAAAGAGTTTACTTATACCATCAACTTTTTTATGCATTGCAGTGGATATTACGTTATCAACGGAGTTTATTAAAACTTTAAGCATTCAAGACTGGAAAAATCAAAAATTAGATTTACACAAACGGCCTTGCATTTTTATCATTCATAAATTATAAGCGATTTTCTTTGACAGGAAATTAAACCGTTGCGTTTTTCACTGCTTTGATGAATGAAGTATCATAGCCTGAAAATAATTTCATATAATATTCAACATCAGTTCCAAAAGCGTCAACAAAAATGTTTGCTCCTTTGCTTCGTAAATAAATTTTAACATTACCAGCACCAGCCAGGTGAGCAGCTGCCAAAATACCGGATTCCGTAATTTCAACTCCGTTAATTGATTGTCCTACACTTCGCTTAATGTCTCGTTTCAAGATCCATTTATTAAGTGAACATAAGGCTACAAAAGCATCTTCCTGTAAAGCCGGATTATTTATGAAATCTAGGGTATTATAAATTTTCAATCTATGCAAGGTAGATTTTCCAAATTGGTACTTACCCAGATAGCCTAATGAATTTACTTTATGATATTTACCTTGTGATTCTTTAAATGCCAAGGCTTCTTTAAAACCAATAAAAGAATTGGTAATTGTAGGGGTGTAAATTATTTCAAATTTTTGAATACCCATGGTTACTGTTGCAATAGCATTTACCTTTGGTAGGTTATATTGAACTTTTTTATTATTGTCAATATCTATCGAACTTATTAACGTAAAGGCAACAAAAAAAACGATCCCCAAAGGGATTAAAATTCTTTTTCTTTTCATGATATTGTATTTATTAGTTAGGGTTCTAAACTATACAATTAATTTAGCTGCAAAGATACTCTATTTATATAGATGGAAAAAAGTTAATTTATGTTAAATGTTTGAGATATAAACATTTAAAAATATAGCGCATGAAATTTGAACTTATTTTGGCTATATTCAAGGGTTGGAGCAGGTATTTTAATAAAATTAAAAACATTAAAAACTGTTGATAAAAATGCCGAATTTGTTTTAATTTTTGTTAAATCAACGTCAATACTGCTATAAAATTGACGATACCTATTAGTTTCTGTACCGTCAAATCCTTCAATACCGTATCCAATGGCGAAATTTAACCATTTCGGGAAATTACTGTCCTTAAAAAAAGACCATATATTTATTGATAACCAGTAAGTTTGGCCATTATAATCTTTAAGTGATTGTTGCAAAAAATCCTCACCTAAAGTTTCTTCCCAATATTGCGGATTATCGGTTTGATGAAAGGAATATTTCAATTGAAATCGTTGTTCCTCCCATAACAATTCCTGGCCAATTAAAATTCCTGTCCCGATTGCATTTGCGGCAACATCACCCATGGAAAATCCCCATTCTTCTGAAAACCCATCTAAAACTTCAATCAGAGTCAAAAATGCAAACCCTAAAGTTGCCCCGTACACTAGTTGATTTTTTTTACTTTCTCCAGCCCAAGCCAAAGCATTCATGCCCATTTTTCCTATATAATAGGAGCTGAACATATGACCCATTTTGTCCATTTGAAACCATTGATCATTGTCATTGTAAAAATGAAAATTAGATCTAGGATAGTCGGCGTACCACAACTGGTTCAGTCCTATTAACGCTAAGCCGGCTCCAACGGATTCAGTTATAATAACCGCTTTTATTCTATTTTTATTTAAGGTATCTGATTTTTGAAAAAAAGGAGTTTTATTTTGTGAGAAGGCGATTAAAGAAAATCCAAAAAAGAACAGAAATATAATATATTTATTATTTTTTTTCAAAATATTGAATCTTATCTATTTATTCCTTGTTTATTTAACCAGTTTTGATATTTTCTTGCATTGATATTGTGTTGTTTCAGTGATTTAGCAAATTCATGTTTGCCTATTTGAGAAACACTGGCACACATATAATAATAGGAGTGAGCCTTTGGTACTAATACAGCATCAATCGATGAAATGTCGGGCATGCTAATGGGCCCCGGAGGCAAACCAATATTTTGATAGGTATTATAGGGAGAATCAATGCTTAAATCTTTGTATAAAACTCTTTTAAAAACAGCATCTTGCCCATGTTTTTGTTTCAATGCATAAATGATTGTCGGATCGGCTTGTAAGGGCCAGTTATCATGATGCCGATTGAGGTATAAACCTGCAACGGTAGGGCGTTCAATGACCAATGCTGTTTCCTTTTGCACAATAGATGCTAAAATTGATACTTCAAGAGGTGTTAAGTTTTGTTTTTTTGCATTTTCCAGCCTTTCATCATTCCAGAAGGAATGATATTCCTTAAGCATTCTTTCTCTAAATTGTTCAGCAGAAGTATCCCAATAAAGTTCATAAGAATTTGGAATATACATAGCTAAGGCCGTACTGCTGTTAAAATGATTCTTTTTGAGAAAATCATCATCTTGCAAGACTCTTAAAATAGAAACAGAATCAGCTTCAATTTGAATAGCGATTCTACCCGAAAGTTTTTCAAAAGTATCTTGATTGTTGAACATTAGTTTTACAGTTTCGGCTTCGCCTCCTCGTAAATGATCAACCAATTCATTATTACTCATTCCTTCGGTAATCATGAACTTTCCGGAACGAATTTTATTTTGATAATTTTTCTTTTGTGCGACCCAGACAAAACTATTTTTATTTTTTAAAAATGGATTTAGTAACTCTTGAATTTTATTGAAATCTGCCTTGGCTGGAATATAGATATATGCTGTTTTTATAACATTATTATGATATATTTTACTGTAAAACTGATAGGCGAAAAAACCTCCAATGATAAGGATAGTTACCAGTAAAATTGCAATTTTCTTTTTCATTTTATTCGTTTGGAATTTATAATTTGATAAAGATGTACATCTTTGAATGTTCCATTGTTCAAAAGCCAATCTTTTTGAGTGCCAATTTTTTTAAATTTCATTTTTTCAAAAAGTTGAACGCTTTGGATATTATCTGATGCAATATTGGCATAAATTTGGTGTAAATTAAGTTGGGTAAAGGCATATTCGATAAATATTTTTAATGCCTCAGAAGCAAATCCTTTATTTTGAAATTCTTCCAATATTAAAATTCCAATGCATGCTCGTCGATGTTGAGGATTAAAATCAATCAGATCAATAAATCCTATATTTTGCATCGTTTTTGTATTTTCAATAACCAAACGTAATTGTTTGGCTTCGTAAATATCTTGTTGAGCATTTTTTAGATATTGTTTTAATAGGTGCTTTGAAAAAGGAGTTTGTGTGTTGCTAACTTCCCAATAGGCATTGTCATTTTCTGTATCATACAAAAAATCCAAATCTTCGGGCTCCAAAGCCCTTAAAGTTATTATATCGTTTTTTAAATTATGCATGTTTTCAGCTATTAGATCTTAACCTTTGGCTTCTGTGGGGCATAAATTGCATTTTTTCTTAAAGTTTATTATTAATTTTCAACTTCGTTTCAATCATTCCTTTATATACAAATGTTGCCGACCCCTTTAAAACGATATTTTTATAATAATTATTATCCGTATCAAAACTAACTTCTAAATCGCCTCCTGTAGTTTTTAATAGGATTGAATTATCGGCTGTTTTTTTTGCATAATGACTGGCAATAGCTACGGCAGTAACTCCCGTACCACAACTTAATGTCTCATCTTCAACGCCACGTTCATATGTTCTGACTTTAAAAGTATTCATATCAACCTGTTCTACAAAATTAACATTAACTCCTTCTTCAAAATACGGGCTTCCATATCTGATTTCTTTACCACGATTCTTGACATCAAGCCTATCTAAATTCTCAACAAATATAATGTGATGTGGCGAACCTGTGTTTACATATAAATGATCATCAAACAAATCAATTTGATGTACATCATTCATAACCAACCTAATCAAATCATTATCAATCGTTGCATGATATGTTTTTCCAATAGCCTTAAACGCTGTATCAATTTTAAAAATTCCTAAAAAATGGGCAAAAGCGACAATACATCTACCTCCATTCCCACACATACTGCCTAAATTTCCATCTGCATTAAAATAAATCATTTCAAAATCGGTTGATGAAGAGTTTTCCAAAAGCATAAGCCCATCTGCTCCAATACCAAATTTCCTGTCACAAAGTTTGTCGATGAAATCAATATTTTCTTTAGGAAAAATATTTTCCCGATTATCAATGATAATAAAATCATTACCCGTGCCTTGATATTTATAAAAATTAAGATTCATTTTGCAAATGTAGACAATATTCCTAAAATAAAAATTCTGTTAAAGTATCGTTAAAGTGCTGTTTTATTATGTGTATTGGCTTAATTTTGGTAGCGTTGAATTTCATTCGGAAGCATTTAAAATGACATGGATCAATTTATCTTTTACATGCGGAATAAAAGGAATCTTTTTAAAGGTATAAAGTTTATATAGTTCAATTAACAAAAAATAAAATTTTACAGATGAAAAAAATATTAAGTTTAATTTTAGTTTCGGCTATAGGAGGTGCTTTGACACTAAGCACTTATTTATTATTTTTTGATCATACAAATAATGATATGGTTGTAATAAATAGTGAAATGCCCATGGCAATTCCAACAGATTTTAAGCCTATGTTGGTGTCGCCGGTAGAAACAACTGATTTCACAAAAATTGCCAAAAAATCGGTTGATGCAGTTGTTCATGTAAAAAATGTTTCGGTATCCCGATCAAATAGCAATCCGCTTTTAGAGTTTTTTTATGGCCAATCATCAGAAAGCGAGAGCAGCAGGGTAATTGGTACAGGTTCAGGAGTAATTATTTCTTCAGATGGTTATATTATAACAAATAACCATGTAATTAAAGGAGCGAAGAAATTGGAGATAACCTTGAATAATAAGGTTACCTATACAGCTGAAATCATAGGAGCAGATGAAAGTACAGATATTGCATTATTAAAAATCGATGCTACGGATCTGCCCTATTTAATAATTGGAGACTCTGATAATTTGAAGGTTGGAGAATGGGTTTTGGCAGTTGGTAACCCTTTTAATTTGACATCAACAGTGACCGCAGGAATTGTAAGTGCAAAAGCACGGGATATTAATTTATCAAATAATAACAATAAAATTGATTCTTTTATTCAAACAGATGCCGCAGTCAATCCGGGAAATAGTGGAGGAGCCTTGGTTAATGTTAGAGGGGAGCTTATTGGGATTAATACTGCCATATCGTCACTAACCGGGGCGTATATTGGTTACTCATTTGCAGTACCATCTAATATTGCTAAGAAAGTTATAGAAGATTTATTAGAATTTGGTAATGTACAAAGAGCTTATTTGGGAATACATTACCAGGAATTGAATGGAAATATTGCCAACGATTTTGGAGTTTCGAGTTCAGAAGGTGTTATCATTACTAAAATAATTGAAGAGGGAGCTGCGAAAGATGCAGGTTTGAAAGAAAATGATGTGATTACTAAGGTAGATAATGTAAGAATTACTAAATTTTCTGATTTACAAGGGTTTTTGGGCTCCAAGCGTCCGGGAGATCAAATCGAAGTTACTGTGTTAAGAGATGAAGTCGAAAAAATTCTATCCGTTAAATTGAAAAATCAATTTGGTAAATTAAAGTTTGGTAAAACGGATTTTCAAATTACTATATTGGTGAATTAGTTTCTATTCCTAATAAAGAAGCCAATAAGTTTAATATCAATTATGGTGTTAAGATTGTGCGTTTAAAAAATAAAAATTTATACAAAAGATATGGTATAGAAAGTGGAGATATTATTTTGGAAATTGAAGATCAGAAAGTATCCTCGGTCATTGAGGTTGAGAATTTGTTGAAAAAATATCAGAATAAGGATTATGTTGTTTTACAAATGCTGACACAACAAGGTAAAATAGGATATATAAGGTTGAAAGATTATTAAATTCAATTTTTATTAAATGTTCAAAAGTCGTTCAATTTGAACGGCTTTTTTTATGAATTTTATAAAATAAAACATCTATTTTTGTCATATTAATTTTAAACTGGGATTATGCAATAGGCTATCTATTACAGCTTGAAATTACTTCAAAATAAGACGCATCGTTGAAGTTTTCGATTTCACCGTAGCGGTGCTATGCTGAATTCTCCAAACTGCCTTATTTTATAGCACTCTCAGGCTTCATGACGAAACCCTATGCATAATCCGGGTTAAATTAAAAATTTAAATAAATGAATTCTAATGAAACTTATGAGAAAGAACTCTCTTTTCAAGTAGACAGGCGCAGAGCTACTGTTGAATTAATTAAAATTATCAGTGATCTTTGGTATGACAAAACTGTAGAATTGGTATTGTTTAGAAATCAGTTGATCGATAAAAATGTAAGTGAGATATTAAGTCTGATAGAATATGCAAAAGAATTTGTTCAAAAGCCAATTTCAATTTTTGACACCGTTGAAATCGCTAAAAAAATTCAAGAATTGGATTTACCACCGGCAAAAATTGATTTGGGAAAATTGGATTATATCTATCACTTGGTAGGGGAAAAGAATATTGGAGAGTTTGTGACTGAAAAGTTAAAAGATGCCAAAAAATCCAACGGATTTCAACCTAAAGATGTAATTCTTTATGGATTTGGTAGAATTGGAAGATTATTAGCTAGAGAACTCATGTCGAAAACAGGAAAGGGTAAGCAAATGCGATTAAGGGCAATTGTTGTTCGAGGTGA
>SMVB01000942.1_pt1 | contig 18097 bp, 17 predicted proteins | sample 2456461 | NCBI WGS metagenome assembly SMVB01 (sample SAMN11095934, study PRJNA526329) | marine sediment metagenome | biome: Marine sediment; feature: Surficial sediment; material: Deep marine sediment; isolation source: Hadal surficial sediment | place: Pacific Ocean | collected 2014-05 | depth...
ACCGTGAATGATAAATAGGGTCAGAGTAAAAACTAATCTCGCCATACGGCAACCATAGAGTTTTGGTTGCGGCTACGTTTGTAATTCTCTCGTCGTATCCATCAGGTATTGCTTGAGTGTAATGTAAAACTTCGGTGCCAGCGGTAACTTATGGCACTGAATTAGAATGAATTAGAATTATATGGAGCTATCGGCTACTGACTCTGCTCGAGGATGTATTCGACAGCGGCTCGAATTTCTTCATCGCTGCACTCAGAACAGCCGCCGCGCTCGTCCATTTCGCCGATGCCGGCGATGGTTGTTTGTGTCAGTCCGTCGATGCCTTTGGGAATTAAGAGCTCCCAGTCAGCTTTATCGCCTATTGCAGGTGCACCGCTAAAAAAGCCGCCGATGAAACTATCGTGACAATTGGCGCAGCTGGATTCGAAAACCTCCTGTCCGGATGCTTCGCTCGAGCTATGCTCATCGGCCATAGTTATAGAGGAAACGGTTAAACAAACGAGAGTCATGCAGAACGAACGCATTGCCTTCATTGATATTCTCCGCGATAGAGCAATTAGAACTACTGGTGCCGGTCATTAGTGAGTGTACTAGTTTTCTGGCCGGTTGGTCAAAAACTTAAACATCGGTGCCAGCGGTAACTTATGGTACTTATTCGCTAGAAGCTAAATGGGATCAGAGTAAAAACTAATTTGGCCAAACGATATTCGAATAGATGTGTTTAACCTCATCTATCAATCAAAATCACTGGCACTGATGTCCCATTCAAAAAAACGTACATATAAAATTATGAGTTATGATATTTGAGGGATAGGTATTCAAAATAGGGGTTTAGTTAAAATGAAAGCAAAGCATTTAGCTAAATGTTTACTTGGGTTGCTTTTGTACGGTGTCGTTTCAATCGAACCGGCGCTCTCACAACCCTACGAATCCGGTCATCAGCCTCTGCAAATCTGGGATAACGCGGCCCGGGCCAATATGCCGCTCTGGGTTTCGATCTGGCTGGGAATAATGATGACAACCTTTGCGCTCGGGTTTTTATTTATGCGACGTCATGCAGAGGCCCGTTGGGTCGTGGGGGGATTCATCTGTATGATTTTGGTAACGGTGGCGACGGGAAGGGTGTTTGGACTTGTGCCGCTCTCAGGCCTGTTTTCTTTAGTCCATATTATCTGTTGGTCGCCTGCTCTTTATGTACTGCTGACACGCCGGCCATTTCTACAAGGCCGCTCACTATATGCGGTTTGGTCAGGTGCCATTACCGCCTGCATTATTTTTTCGTTTATTTTTGATATCCCGGATGCGGCCATCTACCTCGATCATATGTTAGGCATCGGGCTTTTATCCTGACCCAATTTAAATAAAAACTTCGGTGCCAGCGGTAACTTATGGCACTGGAATTAATTTAAAGAGCTGCCTTCTTTTTCGCCTGCTTTTCTTTGCGTTTTTCTTTCAGGGTTTTTTCGGATTTCTTCTTAACAGCCTTTTGGGCGTTTTTTCCTTTAGCCATGAGTGCATCCTCGCTGCTCAGCAAATGTCGCTAAATGTAATATTACAGAATCATCGGTGCCAGTGGTAACTTATGGCACTTATTCGCTGGAAACGCGGCTGGTATGACGGTTTTGTTGTAGCTTAATGTTGTCGGTCTATTGGGTTTGGGCCTGGGCCGGAGCTACGTTGATGCCTCGTAAACCTCGAATCCACCTTCCGGGTGGTTTTTATCATGTCATTCTCCGTGGCAATGGCAGGCAGGATATTTTCTTCACCGCCACTGACCGAGACATGTGGCAAGCCCTTCTGCAAAAGGGTCTCGGCCGATACGGTCACCGAATTCACGCGTATTGCTGGATGACTAATCATATCCATATGGCCGTGCAGGTGGGCAGACAACCGCTGGCAAATTTTATGGGCTACGTTGCCAGCAGCTACGCGCGTTTCATAAATCGAATTAACCGGCGTCCAGGACATCTCTTTGAGCGTCGCTACCGAGCTATCCTGATCAATTCAGATGAGTACCTATTGGAACTGATTCGTTATATCCACCTAAACCCAGTGCGCGCGCTGATGGTAGAACAGCCTGCCAATTACTGTTGGAGTAGCCACGCGGCATACAGCGGTGGGGAGCGTCCCGGTTGGCTTACTGTTGATTGCATATTGCAGATGTTCGCCGTTACCGCAAATAAGGCTCATAGGCGCTACGTTGAATACATGTTGCAAGAGCCAGAGGAGGGCACAACTGCACTGCTGCGTCAGGGGCTGTCGGGCGATGATCGAATTCTGGGTAATGATGATTGGGTAGAAGGTGTTCTGGCCGCGGCAGGCCATCACGTCCCGGAACGAACACTGGAACAACTTATAGCTGAAGTCTGTCGGCAACACCGTGTTCATGAGGCCTCTCTGGCGGAAAGTTCGCGCTGTAGAGAATTGGCAAGAATCCGGACAGAAATCGCTCTGCTCGCAAGCGAACAAGGCATCGCGACAATTACAGAGGTTGCTCGTCGTTTTGGTCGAGCCCATTCAGGGTTGGTGCGTTCCGTAAATCGCCTCAGGGATAACCGGTGCTAAGTGCAATAAGTTACCGCTGGCACTGAATTACTGAATTATACGTCAATAAGCGCGGGCACCACGTGTTCGCCGATAATGCGAATTGAATCGGCGGGGTTTTCGTACAGGCAAAGTGCAACACCGGTGGCGCCTGCCTTGCCCTGCTCCCGCAACTTCTCGATCTCCCCGTCGATATCCGCAACCGCGGCAGCGGCGACCCCGCGAGCAACGATTTTCGTCAAGATGTCCTCGGGCATGCCCTCGATATCCGAGGATTTACGGTAGGCGCGCACGAAGGCCGGGTAATGTTTTGCGACGACCGCTGCTTCCTCGGCGTTCACCACATCGTGGATGAATGGCTCCCAGATTGTGCCGCGTGCCATCAGGTACTTGCGGGCTTCGAGCTGCGCTTCCTCCTGGCTTTGCTTTACGTGCCACGCCCAGAAGTTAATCAACGGGAAATCTGTCTGGTCGCGGCCCGCCGCCTCAAGCACCGGGTCGATAATCTCGCGGGCCCAGCGTAACCGTACCGGTGTGAAGTCGCTCGTCATGATGCCATCGGCATGACGCGCAGCCATTTTCAGCATTTGCGGCCCACCGGCGGCAACCATTAGCGCCGGCGGTCGCGCCTTTGCCCAGCTTGTGTCGAACCAGCTCATGGAATACAACTCGCCCGCGTAAGAAGCGGGCTTACCGGATGTCGCGAGGCGCAATATATCCAGGCACTCGCGCACGGCACGCACCATGCGCACCGGCTTGATGCCCATCGCCCCTATGGTGCCACCGCCACCGCCGATTGCGATGTGCGCTCGCCCCTCAGAAATTTCGTTGAGAGTGAGCAGGAGATTCGCCATCTTCATCGGATGAACCTCGAACGGGCTAAGCGCGGTAGGACCCATGCACAACTTCTTGGTGCGCTCCGCCATCGGCACAAAATTGACAAAAGGATCCCGGCTGTCGAGATGGTTAGATACCCACACCCCGTAGATGCCGTAGCTCTCTGCCAACGCGCCGAGCTCTGCAACCTCGGCGGCAGAGATGTGCGGTTGAAGAATAAGATCGACTCTCACAGGATCAGTATGCCTCAGTTGGGGCCGGGCTGCAGTTCAATCGGTGCCAGCGGTAACTTATGGCACTTACTTAGTGGGTCATCGGTGCCAGCTCAGGTGGTAACTTTGTAATTTATTCGCCCGGAAATGCGTCTTGTAGCTAAGGGCGCATCAGGCTTGTTTGCGTTTCAACCAGCCGAGTAAGCCAAGGCCTGAAGCAAACATCCAGACTGCAGCGGGGATGGGAACTGCTGTCATAGCAAAATTATCTAAGGTCATGTCCCCGGTCAATGTTGTTCCAAAAACTATTTCAGTTTGCGAAGGGGTGATGACTAAGGAATTGATGCCGTGCCAGCTATCATCAAAAAGTATGGTTTGCCACGCGCCTGATTCTGCCCCATATATTTCGAGTTCAGCCAGCAGTTGATCGCTGGCATCAAGAGCGCTTATGCGATATGGCCCGTATGCAGCAGGAGGGCGGCCATCCGGATATTGCGTGACAAACAGATCAAGGGAGCTGAGATTAAATAAGGAGCCATCTTCCTGCGTCACACGCAGCTCAGGATTTTGCTCTTGCCCAATAAGGCGCAAGGTGCCATCAAGGGTATAAATATGAGCGGGGTCGCCAGGCATTGCTCCGAGTATCGCAAAGTCGAAGCCTTGCGGCGTGCTGACCAGATAATTTGGGAACACCTCATGCGGTGTAGATGGGAAATCATCAAACGTAACTAACGCTGCCTGTGCACTACTCGTTGCGAACAGCACAACAGCTAAAATAATATGCTGCATTGGATGCCTCCTTAAATCCCCAGACAATATTCTTTGATACCTAATTGTTTTCGGTATTTTAGCACGGGAAACAAACTGGTGCCGGGCACTACTCTATAGCTTGATTATTTTCTGTCGGATAAATAAAAGTGAAGAAATAAAAGCGTTCGAACCGATTTACCTGCCATAGAGTCTGTGATTGCGGCTACGTCTGTATGTTTCTATTTGTATCCATCAGGTGTTGCTTGAGTGTCTTAGATCCATAGCCCGGGGCTCGCATATCATTGACCAGGTAATACTGAGTCACCTTCAGGAACGCTGAAAAAACACCGATTTTCCTGACGAACAGCCCTATAAACCACGTGATACGGATCAGGGCGGTGAGCACCCAGGCGGGGATGCTGACGATCTTCGGTTCTTTGCCCAGGGATTCGAAGACCATCTTAAGCGAGTCTCTATAGGTAATGATATTATCGGGAACGTCCGGCCCGCCAAGAATAAAGACCCGGTTCCTGCGTTCACTGTTGCTAATGCTGCTAACCATAAACTCGGCCAGATCTTCTTTGGCGATAGGGTTGTGGGTAGCCTGATTGCCCGTGCCAACCACATAACCTGGTTTGCCTTTCATAATCATCTTAGTTTGCGTGTCGAATACCCAAAAGTACGCGGTCGGCCTTACGATGGTGTATTCAATCCCCGACCGCATGAGTGCGTCTTCCATTTTCAACTTGGCAAGCTGCAGCGGCAGGTCCGGCTTCCGCACGCAGATTGCTGACAGGAGAATGAACTTGCCCGCTCCGTTTTCCTGGGCGGCATTGAGAACATTGAGCGTAGCCTTGTAGTCGATATCATCGAAGTCCTTTGGCAGACCCGACCGAGTGGCTAAGCATGAAATGACGACATCAACTTTTCTGGCAAATATTTTTGCCATGGATGCGGGGTCAGATACATCGGCTACGACCACTTCTGCTCCGCCAAACTGACCCTCACTGGCAGGAGATCTCGTGACTGTAATAACGTCATAACCCTGGCTTACTGCTTCCTCGACTACGGCACCGCCTATGTAGCCCGTGGCTCCAATAATCAGAACCGTTTGCGTGTTTTTAGTGTCATTATTCATAGTGTGGAAACCCGAATTGATGCTTCATCCATTTAATAGATCCTGACGCTTCTATAATAAAAGGGGTCGAACCGATTTGCCAACCTGTTGGTTAGTCAACTGCGCTTTTTAAAATAGGGGTTAAACCGATTATTCCCGGCTCTTCCCTATAACGACTCTATATAGTGCAGTTCTGTCTCATTGATGCCGGGGTATGGATCGACCTCCTCACCACCTTCAGGCAAGATGCTACGTTCGCCAATCACCAGAGGAAAGTCAGTATGGAAACCAGAGAGGCGATCCGCGCCCGCCGGGCAATCAAGCACTTCGATCCCAATCATCAGCTGACTGATGAAGAAAAGCGCGAAATAATCTCGCATGCAATGCTGGCGCCAACGGCTTTCAATATACAGCATTGGCGGTTCGTCGTGGTCGAAGACCCGGAATTGCGTAAACAAATCCGTGCGGTAGCCTGGGATCAGGCACAGGTAACCGATGCTTCCCTGTTTATCGTGTTGTGTGCCGATACCAAGGCCTGGGAGAAAAACCCGGAACGTTATTGGCAAGAAGCTCCGGCTGCGGTGCGCGAATTTATGCTGCCGGAAATTGAAAAATACTACCGTGGCAAACCGCAGGTAGAGCGTGACGAAGCATTTCGGTCAGCCGGTATAGTCGCGCAGACCCTGATGCTGACCGCGCAATCGATGGGTTACAGCTCTTGCCCGATGGACGGCTTTGATTTCGATGCGGTAGCAGAACTGATTAATCTGCCCGACGACCACCTGATTGCCATGTTTGTAGCGATTGGTAAAGGCACTCGCGATGCCTGGCCACGACCGGGTCCGTTGCCAATGAATGAAGTCGTCATTCCCAATCGGTTTGAGAGATAAACTCAGCTAAATAACTAAAAAATAGGGGGGCTGAGTTTCCAGCTTCTTATCCATGGGTTCTAGATATCAATAGTGATTCAGAGGCAGATGTCATTGCAAGCTTCCATACCCAGGGTGCTGGTATTCTTTGTGGTGGTGTCGAGGTAAGTCTTGTGGGTGAAACCATCACTGGTGACACATTTATTGGCACCGCTATTATTGAGATGACTGATTGTAAAAGTCTGGGTTGTCACCCGTAATGCTTAAATTTTGAGCTTTGGTGCGTGGCATCTAATTATACTGTTGGCGAGGCATACCCCTTATGCTTTGTTTTGGGTTACGGCAGCTGCATAACGATTGATATGATCAGCCTGCCCGTGCACGTTGTGCTGAAGCCAGTTGTTTGTCTGTCCCGAAGAACCGGTTCCAGTATCGAAACATCTGAGCGCAGCGTTTGCGTGCCCGATTTCGTGCGTGGCGCTGCATATGCATACTTTTGGGCAGCATTTTCCGAATCGCATCGTTGGTTTCCACATCGATGACCAGATGGATGCGCTCTATGTCACTGCGGTTGTGCAGTCGGTGCGGGAATGAAAAATCACCGTACCACAGTTCACCGGGGCGCCAACGGAGGTCCTCGTGCGAGATTTGAAAGTCGACCAGGTCATCGGTGACGATCGGGATGTGCAGCCGTAGCAGCCGTGAATCGACGGTGTGCCATGAATCGTAGTGCCAGAATACCCTCACGGCCAGGCTCAAGCCGCAGCAGGCGCACGCGACGCTTCTCGCATGGGAGAGAGTCGATGATCTGCTCCATCAGTGGCGCATGCTTCAGTGCGGGTGTCTTACTCAGGACAACATTTGAATCCTGTAAATCATCCTGATCATCAAGGGGATTGCCATCAATGGCGTGTAGGGCTACACCCGTCCAGCCACCATGGTGATAGTGCCCGAACTGGTCCTGTGGTGCGTAGTGTTCAATGACTGTGTCGAACTCAGCTTTCAGTTCGTCAGCCGGGAAAGTTTGTTCGAGTCGTGCTGTTAGCTCAAGCCCATGCCAACGCGTGTCCAACTGCTAGGGGTACTGGTGGTGTGAGAGGGGCTTGGTTGAGGCAGTCAGACTGGGATCAGAGAAGCTGGCAGCCTGAAGCATTCGTAGTTTATGTTTAAGTTTTTGCATCAACTTATATTCTCCCGCTCAATGCGCATATTCAAACGTAAAGAGGAATCTGAGCTATGGCTAGAGTTGCTTCCGCATCTGCACAATAGACCGGGATCAGAGCCTAATAGCCAGACTGTGCCCGGTATCGGAATGATAGCTTTAACTGACAGTATAATAGATTGCTCTCACTATTGACTATAATTGGCTTCAGTCTAACAGAGGTAACTGAGCCCTTTAATTCTACCGGTGTACATTGGGGCTAGTAGTTCCTATTGTGGCGGTGAAGAAAAGCTATAAAGCAGTGCCCGGCACTTGAATAGGCACTTGCCCCCAAACAGGTTTCCAAATTAAGGTCACTGTCCCTATACTCCTTCAGCGATATGATGTGCGATCTTTCTGTCTAATTCGGCCAGCCAGTTTGCGGGAATCAGCTGCATGACATCATCAAGCATATGCTTTGCTTCAGCCCGTTCAGTCGCATCATTGGAGCGCGCGATCGTCACTTGCAACCACATGTAGAGTTTTGCCAGGTCCTCAGGTGTGATCAGGCCAGTTTCCGGATCCCCCTCGGCAAGATAGTGCAGCTCCGCGGTTGGGAAATAGGCGAGAGTATTGGTGCCGGGCACCGCTCTATAGCTTTTTCCGTTATCAGTGCCTCGACAGCATCGGCCGAATGCGGGCGAGTCTGGTAAATCAACGGATCTGGGTAGCTGCGTCAATGTGCTGAACCCCGGTAAATCCATCACCCCGAAAAGCCAAAGGTCAGAAAGAGATCGTCAAAGTCTGTCCTTATGGCGCGGTTTCCTGGAATTAAGGAGAAGCAGATTCCGCAGGCACGGATTTTTGATGCACAGCGGCTGGACAATGGCTGGGAGTAAACCCGTGCGCGCAGTGTTGCCCGACGGATGTGTTTAAGTCGGTCAAGCTTAGCGATGCAAAAATACAGAAGCTGGCAGCGGACCAGGGACTGGAAGTTTTGCAGCCTGAGCTGGGTACCAAACCACGTGTCTATTATTAAGAAGCTGCGTTTTATGACCCGTGTTTTGTAGGTGGATTGGTTGCAGGGCTTGTTGATGGGGTTGATGAGTGCTTTGAAGGTGCTGCTGGTGTTTGAGCAGGCGGCTGCTAGCCGCTAACTAATGGTCCGTTGAACCGGGGGAAGATCAAACCCACTACTGTCCCACTTAATCGCACCAGCTGTCCAGCTGACATAGTTGCAGTTAACTCGGATGGGGCTGAAGTCCGGGCTGTATCAATGCTGTAGTCATCAGTTTTCTTGGTGGATAAACAATAGAGTTGGGACTGAGCTTGCTGCTTGTTATGACGCGACCTTTTAATTGCTTTAGTTGCTAAACTTGCCTTATGAAACTAGGGCTAATGGCAGGCTTGCCGCTAACACGACTTTATCCGGATGAGGAGCAGGTTCTGCTTGCGGAAAGTCTGGGTTTTGACTCGGCCTGGGCGGCTGAAGCTTATGGCAATGATGCAGTATCGCCAGCAGCCTGGATGCTCGCACGTACCAGTCGTATCAAGGTAGGCACTGCAATTATGCAGATGCATGCACGTACACCAGCTTGTGCGGCAACGACAGCGATTACCCTGAATGAATTATCAGGTGGTCGATTTATATTGGGTCTGGGGCCTTCCGGCCCAGGGGTTGTAGAGGGATGGCATGGTGTGCCCTACGGCAAGCCGCTCACACGACTGCGTGAATACATAGAAATTATTCGTCAGATTGAAGCACGCGAAGAACCGCTGAGTTATGACGGCGAGTATTTTCAATTGCCGTATCTTGCGGAGGATGCCACGGGTTTAGGGCGTTCACTTAAGACCACGTTAAAAAGCACGCATGCATTAACCATCTATACTGCGGCAATTACTCCGCATGGTGTGCGTAATGCTGCGGCTGTTGCAGATGGTTTTTTTCCTGTCTGGATGAATCCGGAACGTGCTGATTTATTTGCTGATTCTATTCGGCAAGGGTTACAAAAATCAGCTGGCCGCCGGTCAGCTGATTTTGATACGGCACCTATCGTGCAGGTATCCATGGGTGATGATCTCGACAAGTGCCGGGCGCAGGTTAAAAACTGGCTGGCTCTGTATATAGGTGGTATGGGGCCGCGTGAGAGTAACTTCTATAATCGTTATGCGATACGCATGGGTTATACGGCAGAGGCGGAGCAAATCCAGAATTTATATCTGGCTGGCAAGCATCATGAGGCAGCCGCTGCTGTGCCGGATAAGCTTGTTGATGAGATTGCACTGGTTGGGCCTGCAGCACGTATTAAAGAGCGGCTCGAAGCCTGGAAGAAAGCAGGTAAGCAAGGTGAAGTGGGTACCATGCTGCTGGCAGGTGCCTCACCTGAGGCCATGCAGTTAATTGCGAATGAAATGCTCTGATAAAACTATTAGTGCCAGCGGCAATTTATGGCATTTATTCGTTAGAGATTGCGGCTATGCATATCCGGCTATAACCTAAAGAGTATTGGCACCGGGCATCTTGCTATAGCTTGTATTGACCCATCACATACTGATGGTTGTATAAGCAACAGGGTTCAGTCCCCGTTCCTTGTCAGTGTGCGGGCGCCGGGTCATTGTGTGGGACGCCGGGCGATCACGCCCGCGTGTTCCTTTCCTTTAGCGTGCTTTCTCGCACTTGACAGAAAGTCAGCCGAGATAATCTCCAGTCCTGAAGCATTGCATACACGGCTCAAAATATCCGGGTCCAGTGGGTTGATAAAGCCGGGGTGGCCTTCGGGGTCGGTGCCGGCAGGGAGCAGGTCGATATAGTCGTCGACATAGCCCGGCCACGGGTCGCCGGCTGCCTTACGTTGTTCGTAGCGATCGGCATGTATATACCAGGGGCCTGTGTAGGGTGTGTCGGTGATGAGATACAGCTGCCCGCCCGGTTGCAGCCAGTCATGCATCTTGCGAACTGCAGATTCGATCTGTACACCATTCAGGAAGTGCAGCACGCGCGCAGCAAGTATGGCGCCGAAACTGTGGGGCGGGAAATCGACACCGGGCAGGGTGGCCGGGCTGCACCGAAAATGTTCCTGCTGTTCCACAGGTACGCGCTGCTCGAGTATCTCCAGGTGGCGTGGTTCCATATCACATGCGAGCACCCTGGCACCCGCATCCAGCGCGGCCAGTGTTGCAACCCCGTAAGCGCAACCGATATCCAGCACTTCAGTATTGATGCTGCCTGCGTAGCGGGCAAACTCCTGCGAGTAAGTATCGAGCGTTTCGGTCATCCAGCCAGTTTTATTCAGGGTTGGGATGAGTCCCTCTACGTAGGACTCGGGGAGTAGATCATCAGGATCTTTCATGCGGCGATCATAGCGCGGCGCACGTTCGGATGCAGCTGGCTCCGGTAACAGGTCTAATAAGGGTGCCGGATTTATTTCAATTTGCTGGCACCGTGACGTAGGCAAACGATCCGTCGCAAGATTGGGTTGTTTTATTTCGGTTAAACTAAAGCCATGCTCCATGATCCGCATAAGCAACCGATCCCACTTTCGGCTGGTCCCTTTCAGACCGGCATCAGGGGGCAATCGACACGGTGAAACGAATCACAAAATTAGCTGGCATAGTCTTTGCCACTGTTTTGATGTTGGGCACGTTTGTGCCGGTTAACGGAGCTGCTGGTGATGCTGAAGCAGTAGGAAAACATGCGCGTATTGCATTGGGTGGTCGGTTGTTCGATATGTGGTATGACGAAATCGCTACAGATTTTGTGCCGGATAATCCGCAAACAGCTGTAGCCGACGGCAACGGCGGCCCGAATGATGATGGCACCCTGAACGATGTAGCTGGTTTGCCCATCCTTAACACGGGCCACAGTTATCGTCTCAAAAATCTGTTCGGCTGGGATATGCGCGGCGATGCCGGGATTTATGGTCATGAATATCAGGCCAAAGTTTTTGTCCTGCCATCCGGCCCACTCAGTTCACAGCAGGCTGATATCTCGCGTGCCGAGTGGATTCAGCGCATAGCGGGTGGAGCAGGGGGGTTACCTGCTTATAGTGATGTACTGACCGCGCTACAGATTGAGGCGCTGGTTGATTACATGCTCGCGGTGCGTGACAGGCAACTGCCACATCCGGATGACCTGTATACGCTGTCGAGTGACTCGCCTAAGGGTTTTATTCTCGCACCCGGCGGTGATGCAGCCAGTGGTCACAAGTTTTACCAGGCGCAATGTGCCGAATGTCATGGTGATGATGCGACAGAAATCCTCTTCGATAACGGCGAACAAACGCTGGGGATGCATGCGCGCTACTATGGTTATGCCATCGCTATGATTACACTTGTGGGGGAGCCAGGGTCAGATATGGGTCCGCAGCTTGACTTCGACATGAGTGCCGCCGAACAAACAACAGCATTACTCAATCTGCTCGCAGCACTTTGCGACCGGACACGCTACCCGCGCGGTAATGCATCGGATCCGGACGTGCCCAATGACGACCCACGCTGCGGCGAATACCTGCGTTGAGCTGCATCATCAGTGCCCGGTACCAGGATACTTATGCTGCTACCACCCCGCAAAATTAATTACAAAGCAATACCAGGTACAGCTTTATGGCGTTAATATAATGGGGCTTTTTGTCACATGCCCATTTATTAGGCGTCAAAGGGCTAGACAAAAAGTCACGAAAATGCGGTTCATAAACCAATGATGCCGGTCGTAACCCTGTAATTTATTTGGCCAATCAAAAATAATTTTCCCAGCAGGTAACAAAGTTACTACTGCCGCTTATGTCGTGTCGTCTCCCTCCCGGCGGCGGGTTTGAGTATTAAATTTCATTCATTTTGATGATGGAGTAAAAAGGGTGAGGTGCTAAGCTTCTAAGCAATAATGGTGTCGGTGCACAGTTCCTCGCCAGGCCAACAACAAAAATAATCACGGCTCATACCAGAGCCGACTATTTGGGGTATTACTTTTTTAATTGAATCAGCTCATGCGGCATTGGCGGGTTGTTGTACCAGTATGCACAGGTTCTCGCCAGGCCATAATAATTATATGTTTAAGAGTCTTTTCCCAGGGGCAGGACAACAACAAAAAAATGAAAAGTATTCAGACAATTCCATTGCTGGTTTTATTGTTTGTGCCACTTTTGTCGCCTGCACAGTCCGTAGTTCGCGGGCCATACTTGCAGATGCCCACTCCAAACAGCATCATCATCAAGTGGCGCACAGATATAGCTACAGATTCGGCAGTTGGCTATTCAGTTATTGACGGCGTGCCTTCCAGCGTATCAAGTATTGCGTCAACAACAGAACATGAAGTGACTCTGAATGGTCTGACTCCGGATACACTTTATAACTACACTATTGGTAGCACCAGCCAGATGCTGGCAGGTGGAGATCTTAGTGCAAATGGTGATGGTGAGCACTTCTTTACAACGGCACCTTTGACCGGCACGGATAAGGAAACACGTGTATGGATTATCGGTGACTCCGGTACTGCTGATGCAAATGCGGCGGCAGTCAGGGATGCGTATAAATTTGTTGCCGGTGCTCGTGGTGCTGATATCTGGTTGATGCTGGGTGATAATGCCTACGCTGATGGAACTGATATTGAATACCAGGCAGCGGTATTTGATATGTACCCACAGATGTTACGCCAGGTACCGCTCTGGTCGGCCTTGGGTAACCACGATTTGGACGATATGATTGCTAACCCACCGGGTGCTTACCCACAGATATTTTCATTTCCTGAAGTGGGTGAATCCGGAGGTGTTGGGTCGGGTACAGAAAGCTATTACTCCTTTGATTACGGCAATATCCATTTTATTTCGCTGGATTCAAGTAGTGATGCTAACAGAGCCGCTGGCAGTGATATGTGGTCCTGGCTGGAATCAGATCTTATTGCTAATACACAAGACTGGACCATTGCTTTCTGGCACCACCCTCCTTATACGCTGTTTTATGGACTGGCCATGAGGGAAATGCGTGAAAATGCATTGCCCCTGCTGGAGTTGTATGGTGCGGATCTGGTACTTGCAGGCCACAATCATTCCTATAAGCGCTCTTTTTTGATGAATGGCCACTATGGTGATCCAGTATTACTGACACCTGCAATGATTCTGGATGGTGGTGATGGCAATGAGTATGGTGATGGTACATACGTCAAGCCAGGGCCGGCCGGAACAGCGCATGAAGGTACGGTATACGTAGTTGTTGGTACATCGGGCAAGATTGGCAATGACCTATATGGTCATCCGGCCATCTATACGCAGATGGATGTCCTTGGGTCAATGATGCTGGATATATCCGGCAACCGGCTGGATGCGGCATTTATTGATTCGACCGGGGTGGTGCAGGATGAGTTCACGATTATCAAGTCGCCACCAGCGGTTATTGATATTGATGTTGATCCCTGGAGTGAGGCTAACCTGGTTAGGCCGGCATCAGATAATTTTATTCCGGTTGCAATCCTCGGTATGAGTATAGCCGCAGGAGATGCCATTGATTTTGATACTTCACAGATTGATTTCACTACATTGAAATTTGGGGTTGGTGAAGCAGCAATGCTTACTGTTCCATGGGTTTTGGATGTCGATGGTGATTCAGAAACAGATGTCCTTGCCGGTTTCCGTACTCAGGATGCCGGTTTTCTTTGTGGTGATACCGAGGTAAGCCTTGTGGGTGAAACCTTTACCGGTGACGCCTTTGTCGGCATGAGTACTATTGAGACGATTGATTGTGAAAGCCAGGGTTGTCATCCATAATTCTTAAATCATGCGCTTTGGTGTCAGGTATCTGTAGTTGCTCCTGAAGCTGGCTAATAGTCAATAAAAAGGCCCGCTACAGAGGCTGTGTAAAAACTCCTCACTTTTTCGGGCCACTGGAACAGCACCCCATTTACAATCGTCAAATTGCTAATTTACGTACCTGGCAGCCCATCAATTTCTTCAGATTGTCAAAAAGCCGGTGGATTTCTCCACCGGCTTTTCTCATTTAGGGTTTTTACACAGCCTCTACAGCGGGCCTTTTATTTATCAATGCCAATAAGGTGTTGCCGACATACGCTCCGCTGGGCTGTGATCTCAAGTCTCAAAATTAAGCAGTTACCACCGGCGGCATTAAAAAGATACTCAAATGTAGCGTCAAGATATAAGTTTAACTTAATGGTATTAGTGTAGCCGGGTATCAAGTAGAATGCGGCGCAGCATCGGATACCAGTAATGGCTCAACAAGAAAAACAGGCACTGCCAGACATTCATGCCATTGCTGCCGCTTTACCGGAGCTCGATGGAGGTCGCCCGACCGCGACCAATCCGGGCATCCTTGCAAAGCGATCCCACGAAATCATGGTAATGCCGGGGCACCGAGCCGGCCGTAGCGAAATTGGCCGGGCGATCGATTTGATCAATCATTCCGCGTCAGCTGTCGCAACTATCCATCGTGCTGCGCGCCGCAGGCAACCGCTTGAGTTGCAGCCTGTTAAGCAGGCCATAGACGGTCTGATTGAAAATTTCGAGAGCGACCCAAATACGTTGATCTGGGCGCTTGCCGCAAACCGCCGCATGTACTATCTGGGTCGTCGGTCGGTAGGTTGTGCGGTCTGGGCACTGGCGTTGGGGCGTCGCCTGGGTCTTGACCGGACTGCCCTGCATGAACTGATGCTGGGCGCTTTATTGCTGGATATAGGTAAATTAAATGTACCGATTGTGATCCTGGTCAAGACCCGCGGGCTAAATGAAACCGAGCAAAACTTTGCGCGCCGGCATGTGACCGAAGGTATTCGTATGCTGGAATCAGTCGGCGGGTTATCGGCGGCAACGGTAGAGATGGTGCGTTCACATCATGAGCGTATTGACGGCAGTGGGTATCCATACGGTTTGGAGGGTGATGAAATATCGCTGTATGCACAAATTGCAGGCATTGTTGATAGCTTTGATGCGATGTCTTTGAGTCGCTATTACGCGGACGGGGTGAGTGGGCATGCAGCGCTCAGCACGTTGCAGAAGCAGCGTGGGGAAAAATTTGATCCGGCTTTAATTAATCAATTTGTCAGCGCGATCGGTGAATTTCCGACCGGAACCTGGGTTGAGTTTTCTGACGGCTGTACGGGTATCGTATGTTTGCAGGCTCCTGCAGACCAGGGGGGTACACAGGTGGTGCCTGTAGCGGATGCTGAACAGCAGCCATTTCTTGAGGTCCGCTGGTTGAGTTTGCATGAACATAGTGAGGTTCGGGCGTTGCCACCTGCAGAACGGCCACGCCACGCCGCTGCGATGGAACGGAGCCTGCAAGCCGCGATTTACGCGCACGGGGCGCCAAAAAGGCAACTGGCACCATTGGTAACTTTGGGGTAATGGGTGCCGGACATAACTGTTTAACTTATCGCGGTTATTTCTGAATTGTTTAATGGTGCGCGAAAGTGCCGGTTGTGAACGGCCAGCCCGCCGCGCCCATTCCCTAATGGTGATAATTCCATTACCGGCCGCGTCCGTGGCGATAGCGGGCCTTTATATTCCGATAGCAGTCGGTATACGTGCTACGCAACCTTCTGCAGGAACTCCCTGAGTGAAGTGCCTGACCGGCCCATCATGTCCTGGAAGGTGCTGGTCTTGATACCCGGTGTCTCGCCATTGGCAATTTCTGCGAACAGATAGGCCACAGCATCCGAGTGCCAGTCATTTCTATGGAAGGGGCGAATGGCTTCCTTGAAAGCTGCGGCATCGCAGTCATCGTACTCGACATCCTGGCCAATGACTTCACCTATAACTTTTGCGACTTCATCAAAGGTCATTGCTTCGTCGGGCCCGGTAATGTCGTAGCACTGACTGTAGTGCTGTTCGGAATTGTCATCTGTCAGCACGTGGGCTATGAATGAGCCCGCATCTGCGCAATCAGTCAGTGCCACAGTGCCGTTACCCATCGGCATTGACAGTTTGCCGGTAGTTTTTGCTGACGCAGGTGAGCTGCGAAAGTTTTGCATGAAAAAGCTGGGCCGAACAAAAGTCCAGTTCATGCCGGATGCCATGATGGCATCTTCTGCTGCAATGTGTGCCAGTGGAATCGGGCTGGTAGTGCCGCGTACTGCTTCGGGTGAGGAGAGCTTTAATAACCACGGCAGACCCGCCTGTTTTGCTGTTTCTATAAATGACAGTTCCAGGCGCTGCTGGTCTTCGCCATTCGGCAGGATCAGCAAGGCCCGGTCGATACCTTTCAGGGCTGCCTGTACCGAGGTCGAATCCTCCAGATCACCTTGCACGAGCTCGACGCCCCTGGTCGCCCACTCTGCGGCTTTGTCGAGGTCACGGACCAGTGCCCGGAATTTAACACCCTTTTCCAGCAAAGCATTTGCGGTCGCACCACCGTTATTACCTGTTATACCCGTCAGCAAAATCATCAATCTGTTTCCTTATAAAAACCTTCCAGAATAGGGGTTGGCCCCTTCTTGATATACGTTGTTGTCTGTTATTGATATCGAAGGGGGGAGCTATTGTACATGCATAAAAGCCTTGTGGAGCAGGCAGTAATATCCGGCCATCTCATTGCGGGAGCTGCGACCCTGTAAGCTTGTTCTTAGCCTGACCAATGACCTTGTTGGCAGCTCTTCACAGCCTCTTGGCAACCAGATGTTTGTTGCAGTAATATCTACCGCCATACTACTCAAACCAACTACAATGGCTGCTGACAGGCGTCATTTACTTATAAACCACCAACGTTCGAACTGAACCAGATAAGACTATACCTGCGATTTTTAACTGCCTGCACGCGGCACGCTAAAGGATAGCGCGACAGCATGAGTGAGCCAATTTATCAATCATCCACCAACAGTGATTTGCCTGAGCGCGAGATAGTCGCTGAACGTGATGCATCGGCGTATGCCCCAGGTCGTTGTGTGATGTATGCTGTTTTTTCCGATCTGTTGGCATCTCCTTTTGACGCAGAACCGGCTGTTGCTGGCGAAGCAATGGACGTCGCTGACTTACAGTTGCCTTACAAACTTGCCGGGCTGCAGGAGTTACTCGATGAGTGGCGCATACTTCGGACTGAAGGCAGTGATGTATTGAATCGTGAGTACAGCGGCTTGTTCGAAGTGGGTAGTGATGGCCCACCGGTGCCAATTCGCGAGGATCTGCATCTGAGCCAGCCAGCCGGTGTGCGGGAAGATATTGTGCGTTTTTATGATTTTTTTGGTTACGGGTTGGAAGAACAATTTGCGTGGTCGCCGGACCATTTGTCCGTTGAACTTGAATTTATGCATTTTCTGTGCTTCAAGGAAGCACAGTTACTGGAAGAAAAAAATTCTGGTGAGGTAGTTGATGCAACACCATACCAACTCGCCCAGAGTGATTTTTCCGAGCGGCACCTGTGTAACTGGATATCGGAGCTGGCAGAAAAGGCAGCCTCGCAGGCGGATGGAATTTATCCCCGGTTGCTGGCAGCGCTGACCCAGTTCGTGATTCAAGACTTCGAGTGGCAGGCCAGCACGATTAACTAAAGCAGCAAATTAGATCGACCGGTTCCGCGGCAGGGGGTCAGATCCCAAAAGCTACAGGACAGACAGAAATGCGAAGTAGCAGCGCCGGAAAGATGGACCGGTTCCGCGATAGGGGGTCAGACCCCAAACGCTATGGAACAGAAA
>SMVB01381401.1_pt1 | contig 18093 bp, 11 predicted proteins | sample 2456461 | NCBI WGS metagenome assembly SMVB01 (sample SAMN11095934, study PRJNA526329) | marine sediment metagenome | biome: Marine sediment; feature: Surficial sediment; material: Deep marine sediment; isolation source: Hadal surficial sediment | place: Pacific Ocean | collected 2014-05 | depth...
CGATTCAGTAGTTCTATTTACCATAAACCAGGTAGTCAGGCAGGATTGCAGTGGAGACACGTTAGATGTTAGTCTTTTAGGAGTGACTGATGATTTTACCATTACATACACGCTAATCGAATCCGGTAGTGGAACTACAACAACGGGCTCTCCGGGCAATGATAATTTCAGTATTCCGGTTGCTAGTGGAAATACCTATACACTCCAGGTTCAGGCTGATGGATGTACAGATCAAGTCACAGGTATTAATGTAAACCCAAGGACAAACCTGAATTTACTAATATCGCCACTTTTTGACATATGTAGTGATAATGCCGTGATAACAGCTACATCTACCAATGCCTTAATTCTGGAATGGACCGGCCCAAATGGATTTAATGCCTCTGTATCTCCAGGATCCAATGTCAATGTACTAGCCGGTGGTTCCGGGCAATATTTTGTGACAGCTGTTGATGGCAATAATCTACCTCCATGTGATACTACAGCCGTCACTCAAGTAAATCTTGAAACATCCCCTGATCCTGTCATTGAGCCACTATCAGACGGGTGCGATGGCACACGACAAATAGGTGTGACAAATTTAACAGGAACTAATTATTCTTATTTATGGTCTAATAATTCAACTGCGCCATCCATAACAATTACAACATCTGCACCATATGATATAATAGTTCGAGACCAAAATACCGGGTGCCAGGGAGACGACATGTTGCAGGTTGATGTTTATCAGCCAATAAATGTGGCGCTCACTGTGGATCAACAGGCTTGTGAAGATGGCAATTTAGTGACACTTTCAGCCACCGTGATTCCTAATCAAGCTGTTACTTATGAGTGGTTCCTTAACGGCACAGAGCTGAGTGATACAACAGCTATGCTGGAAACTTTTAACCAGGGATTATATAGATCTAATGTCACTGATGTGGCGACTGGAAATTGCCAGGCATCTTGGGAGTTACTAATAATACGGGCGCCTAATACTCCAAGTAATATTGAACCATTGTATGTGATTTGTCCTGAACCACCGGCAGACGAGGTAGCGGTGATTGAGCCGGGAAATTTTATTACTTATTTGGCATTTAGTCTTGAGACAGGGGAGCAGATTTTTGAAACTCTGCCCGGTGTATTTGAAATTACTGAGGAAGGCGTATATAATTTTGAATTGGAAAATGAATTCAATTGCTGGACGCTGGATACCACGATGGTGAATGTGGATTGTGTGCCGGTCATTTATGCACCAACTGCTTTCAGTCCGTATGCCAGCATGCCGGATAATCAAACGTTCAGGCTTTTTCCGACCTATGTTGGAGACTTTCAGATCTTCATATACAATCGATGGGGCGAGTTGGTTTACCATTCAAGTGATTTGGATTTCATGATCAACCAAGGCTGGGACGGAATGAGAAATGGTAAGCTTTTAGCGCTGGGGACGTACTCATATGTTATCAAATTCAAAAGCATTTCTGAACCGGAGCGAGGCGTCATCGAACAACCTGGAGGGGTGACACTATTGCGGTGATAATGATATTCCCTGACTTGTGCCACCCTGGCAATATATGTTATTTTGAAAATTTATATTACTTAAGTAATTCTTCTACTTCCTTTTTAAGAATAGGAAGGTGTTTTATGATTATCAACCAAAGAACATCTTCTGTTACGCTATCATACCCGTGAATTATACGATTCCTGGTGTCAACTATTTTTCTTGAATCTGTTATTATGATATTTGGGTCACTTTTTAAAATGCGGTTTAATGCTTCGCCTATAATTTCTATATTACGTTCAACAGCCTTTCTTGTTTTTAAATCGCGTTGAAATTGAAAAAAATCTCTTTTGTCGGGAAGAAACTCATAAATCTCTATTATTGACTTGTCAATATCCTGTAGCCAGCTTTTAATCTCAATCGCCATAGATTAACATTTTTGACTTATCAATACTTTCTTTTAAATACGGATTTCGCAACCCACGTTCTTCTAATAAATCAATCTTCCGGTTTAATAAATCCTCTAATTGAAATTTTAAATCAAAATAATTTTCCGCATAATCTAAGGGAGTTTCCGCATTAATATCAACTATAAGATCGACATCACTCAAATCTGAAAAATTATCAGTAACAACTGAGCCAAACGCAAATAAGTGTTTCACATTATACTTATTGCAAAGCTGTTCAATTTGATATTTATAAGTGTCCAAAAACATTGAGTATACTTTTCTCAAATATAAAATAATATATTTTATAACGAGGAGCGCATTTTATATTGTTTGCAATGAACCTGGTACAAGTAGTGTCTGTCCATAAAGTGGGATCTCTGCGTTACGCCTGCCTGTCCGGTAGGCAGGCTTGTTTCTGAAAAACTCATTTACAAACGCAAACTCAGTTTTTCAGAAACTGTGCAAGCCTTGATCTCGAACATTCTGAACAGACTCTGACTTTATAGACGGGCTCTAAGTAGTAACTTTGATTTGAGTGTCAGTAGCGTACGGCAATTATTTTACACGATGTGCACACTTTGAAAGGAGAATATATTATGAAATTTAGTGTGCCAAAGGCCTCTCAATCGGCAAGCCTAAGGTGATCGATGGGTAATAGTCCGCTTTTGATTTCCAAGATTGTACCGGTTAATGAAATTTTTAATATTCCCCTTTGTTTAGTGCCTTTACAAACGATGGCGTAAAATCAATTTATAGAACAATCTTTTAGTAGAATGTAACCGGTTAATTTTTATAATTTTCAGAAAATCTTGGATCCGGGTTGAAATCTCTGTATTCCTTTTTAATGTTTCTGTCACTCGGTTTCTTACTATTTTCCCATGTGGCGTCCAGCTCGAGTTTAGCGATGTCTTTTAGATTCAGATGGATAGATAAATTTTTGAGTTCATTTTGAAATGACCCTTCACGCCGACTAAGAGGAAGTGCATATTTGCTGGCAAAAACATTTCCGTAAATTGTCAGATCATTTCGTTTTTGTGAAACGTAATTAAGTTTTTGCATAATTTCTGAAGGAGGTTCGCCGATTACATTACTTGCTTCCAACGTTCCCAGCGTGGCTGTTGCCGTACCGCCAATGCCGGTTACCCATTTTTGCGCGTCGCCTTCAATAATCGTGGCCAAACCGGTTAACCCGCCTAATCCCGCTGTTATAATGGATCGGTTTTTCTTGCCTTTTCTGGCAGTTTTGTATTCCTTTTCGAATTGATTTTCTTTTTCATTTAGCTGAACAATCATGTCCCAGGATCGTTCCAGTACGGTTCTGTACTGATCATACAATACACGATCTTTTTCAACCAAATCTTCAATGTCCTCCACAGTCACGTGGATCAATTTTTCCGTTCGGTTTCTCTCCTTATCAATCGCAAAGAAATTAATACTAAACACATCTTTTTTTCCTTCATCATTTATAAAATCATATCCGGGAATCCAGCTAAATTCATATTGCCCATTTTTCTTTTCCGTAAGAGATTCATCCTTGATTTCTCCATTTTCAGAAACAAACCCAAAAGAAAGAAGATCATCTTCACCATTTGGATCTGTTAAGAAAAAATTCAATTGCAGTTCTTCATTTTCTTTCAATTCAAATTTTTCTTTGTTTGGGATCATCATAATTTCCGGGGGAAGATCAGCTTGAGAAACTTTGATACTTATCTGACCAATAGCCTTAGCCCCTTCCGGGTAATCCTCTACAGTAAATGACAGGTAAAGTGGATTTTTTTGTAAAAAACTAAACTGTCTTCTGGATGGTTTCCAATAGATCTCTCCTTTTTTATCCAACGTCATACCCTGTGGCAATTCTTTTAATACCGGTTTAAAAATGATCGAATCTCCATCCGGATCGTAAGCCAACCCTTCCTTGTTTAGCTGGTATTTATTTGGGCTGTTAAACTGAATGTAAAATGTTGGAAGTTCATTAACTACAGGCGGTCTGTTGACATGGTTTATATAAATGGACAAGGTCTTAATATCGTCATTTCCTTCCGTATCAAATACTCTAATTTTAAGGAGAGTTGATTTGGTATATTCATCCCTGGAAGTATGATCAAAATCAGGAGTCCATTTGAAATTACCATACTGATCAAGGTTTCTCATTAATTTGTCAGGTTCTAATAATTCAAATTTGTAAGTACCTGATCCACCGGTTGCGTCGATTATGAATGAAAAAGTTTCTCCTTCATTTTTAGTATCCCAATTGTTTGTAATCGGAAGTTGAATGGAAATTGGATCAAATTTGGGTTCATCAATTTGTTCATCTACAATATTCGCCACCGATGATGGAGTGTCTAAACTATCTTGCCTTATAATTTCTGTTTCGGCAACCACATCTCCATTTCCAATAACTCTTATTTGTCCAATCACATAGTTTCCCGATGGAGATATGGCATAAAAATCAATGAGGATTTGTTCCTTTAGCTTATTAAATTGAGCGGATGTCGGAGACCAGGTGAGCATTCCTTCATTTGAAAAAAGAAATCCATCCGGTAAATCTGTAGCTGTTCTGAATTGGAAATTTTCTGAATGCTTTCTGATCTGAGGATTATTTTTTAAATCAAATGAGTTCAATTGCCCATGACTAACAGAAAACATGAGCGTAACTTTTTCCAGTGTATCTATGGAATTTGAACCATTCATAAATAATAGTGAATTGCCAAATGCAACAGGTAGGAATGATGAATATATAATAAGGAATAATAAAAGATATCTACCGCAATATTGAAAGTTTTTAACTCGCATCTGTTTCAATTAGTTTAAAAAAGTATTTGTGTCACAATACGCCCACTCTAAGATTTCCGCAAAAGTAGTAAGAGATTCATTAATAAAAGATTCAGAATTCTATTTAAAATGTCATCTGACATGCTATTCCATTTAACTATGCCAAGTAATAATAGTATTTAGCTGCTTTTCGAAGTTCAAATCTGTACTATTAGAATTCTATAAAAAGAGTGTAATTTCCGATTTTACTGTTATCTCAAATGAGATTTGTAAAGTTCACAGGTAAATTAAAAAAAGCTCCAATCTATTAAATTGGAGCTTTTTATATTTCAGAAGGCAAAAACAGTTTCCAGTTCCTAATTCAACTATTTATCGCTTTCTTCATCAGAAGGTGTTTCATCCTTCTTAGCTTTAGGAGCGGCTTTTTTCTTGGGTTTTGAAACCTTCTTTTCTTCCGCTTTTTCTTCAATAACTGCTTCAGTTTTCTCTTCCGGAACAGCTTCAATTTTCTCCACTTTCACCTCATCTGCTACAGATGACTCTGCTGTTTCTTTTGGAGTTTCAGCTTTTTCTTCCTTCTTAGTTTCCGGAGCAGGCTTTTCTTCTTTCACATCAGCTTTTACCTCTTCAACTTTCTTAGAAGGTTTCGCGGCAGCTTCAGTCTGAGCCTTTTTGATTCCTTCCATTTGCTCCTTTAAAGCAGAAAGCGCTTCTAAATCTCCAAGCGTATCTCTTTCGATATCCTTATTGATTTTGGATACGGCACTTCGGGCGCCGCCGGTTTTCTTTTTAGCAGCAGGTTTTTGCTTCTCTTCAGTATGAGTTGCAGTATGTGATAGTACAATTCTCTTATCATCTTTGGAGAATTCTGTTACTTTAAAATCCAAAGTTTCACCTGCGTTTGCTGTACTTCCATCTTCTTTCAAAAGATTTCTGCTAGTGGTAAATCCTTCAATTCCATAAGGAAGTTCCAATACTGCGCCTTTATCATTTTTACTGATGATGGTACACTTATGAACAGATCCTCTGGTAAACACAGATTCGAAAGTATCCCATGGATTTTCTTCAAGTTGCTTATGTCCCAGGGCAAGCCTCCTATTTTCAACATCTAGCTCAAGAACCTGCACTTCAAGCTCATCACCAACTTTCACAAACTCCGAAGGGTGCTTGATCTTCTTCGTCCAGCTTAAATCAGATACATGTACAAGACCATCAATCCCTTCTTCAAGTTCGATAAAAAGACCAAAGTTGGTAAGGTTTCTAACCGCGCCAGAATGCTTGGTGCCTATTGCATATTGCGTAAGTACATCTTTCTTCGTCCATGGATCTTCTGACAATTGTTTGATACCCAATGACATTTTTCTTGATTCTTTGTCAAGTGTCAATATAACTGCTTCTACTTCGTCTCCGATTTTGATGAAGTCAGATGGATTTCTCAAGTGCTGAGACCATGACATCTCAGAAACGTGAATTAATCCTTCAACGCCCGGTATGATTTCAAGGAATGCACCATAATCAGCCACATTAACAATTTTGCCTTTTACTTTAGATCCGATTTCAAGATCTTCGGCAAGAGCATCCCAAGGATGAGGCGTTAATTGCTTCATGCCAAGAGAAATACGCTTTTTATCGTCATCGAAATCAAGTACTACTACATTTACTTTTTCATCAAGATTGAGTACTTCCTCAGGATGACTAATTCTACCCCAGGAAATATCTGTGATATGCAATAATCCGTCAACGCCTCCAAGATCAATAAATACACCAAAGTTGGTCATGTTCTTAATCACACCTTCAAGTACTTGTCCTTTTTCCAGGTTATTAAGTATCTCCGCTTTTTGTTTTTCAAGATCTTTCTCAATCAAAATCTTATGCGATACCACAACGTTATCATTTGCATAGTTGATTTTAATGACCTTTACTTCCATTTTTTTGTTCACAAATACATCGAAATCCCGAATTGGTTTTACATCGATTTGTGATCCGGGAAGGAAAGCTTCAACGCCAAAAATGTCAACGATCAATCCACCTTTAGTTCTTCTTTTAACAAAGCCATCAATAATCTGATCGTCTTCAAAAGATGCCTTGATATTTTCCCAGGCCTGAACAACTTTCGCTTTTCTTCTTGAAAGAACCAGTTGACCTTGTAAGTTTTCCTGCTCTTCCAGATAGACTTCAACCTTGTCTCCAATTTTCAAGTCTGGTATGTCTCTGAATTCGTTCAGAGGAACAAGTCCGTCTGATTTGAATCCGATATTGAGAATTACATCTCTATCAGAAATTCCTACAACAAGACCCTCAACAACCTCTTTTTCATTTACAGTTGTTAAAGTGCCTTCTATAAGGTCTTCCATTTTTTTTCTTTCCTCTGCAGAATAATCTTCTCCAAAACTTTTGGAGCCATAATCATCCCAATTAAAATCCTCATCTGGTCCGGAGGTTTTTTTAGGAGTTTCTTCGTCTTTAACCTCTGGTGTTTGTGTTTTTACTTCGGGTTCTTTTGCCGCTTCTTCAGCGACTTTTTCTTCAGCCTTCGGAGTTTCTATATTATCCTCTGCTACCGGAGCTTCTTCAGCTACTTTTTCTTCAGCCTTCGGAGTTTCTATATTATCCTCTGCTACCGGAGCTTCTTCAGCTACTTTTTCTTCAGTCTTCGGAGTTTCTATAATATCCTCTGCTACCGGAGCTTCTTCAGCTACTTTTTCTTCAGCCTTCGGAGTTTCAATATTATCCTCTGCTACCGGAGCTTCTTCGGCTTTTGTGCTTGCCTCAACTACTGCATCGCTCGATTCAGCTTTCGGAGTCTCTTGAACTTCGGACTCAACCTTAGATTCGTCTTTTTTAATTTCTTCTTTAGAATCACTCATACTTCTTTTCCCTAATTGATACTCACCATTCTTCAGGGGTAGAATGATGATTTTTTATTGTTAAACCATCGCTTCGATTACTTTCGAAACCCGTTTACTCAAACGGATTGCAAAAGTAGTAATATTAAATGACAATAATTTCTAGTGGTTTAAAAAATAATTGATTATTTGTCAGATAAAAGGTGACACAAAATACATAATCATTGTCCCTTTTCCTTTGACTTGAATTGGATCTCGTTTTTCAAATGCAATTTTATTGGTTTTTGTAAATTCTGTATCTCTAATCAAAAGATAGGTTTCTTCAGAAATGTTTATCCGCATTGGCACAGAATTACGTTCCATTCTCGACGCAGTGTTGATGGTATCTCCAAACACATCATAAATGTATTTTTTGACCCCAACTATGCCACCGACAACAATGCCGGAGTGCATTCCAATTCTCATGGTCCATTTTAATTTTGATGTTTTATTTCGATTTTTAATAAATTGAATAACATCCATGGAAGCCCGGAGCATCATTTCCGCATGACTATTATTTTTTTGTGGCATACCGCAAACTGCAAGATAAGCATCTCCAATTGTCTTAATTCTTTCACAATCATATCTGACCATAATCTCATCGAAAGCAGTATAAATATCATTAAGTTCCTGAATGAGTTCTTTTGGGTCAAGTACGGATGAGATTTGAGTAAAACCAACAATATCAGAGAAATAAACGGTAACGTCATCGAATTTCTGAGGATCTGATTTCCCTTTTTCTTTCAAGTCGTTCACTACTTTTACTGGCAAAATATTTAATAGCAATCGCTCATTTTTATCTTTCTCTATCAGAATTATTTTATTGGCTCTTTTCATTCTAAAGAAGGAGTAAAGAATGATCAGAAATGACAACATTATCATCATAAATCCACCAAGAAGCAGACGCCTCGTGTCTTTGATCTCATTAGAAAAATCAGTTTCCGGAACCACGGCCCCGATCATCAGTGTATTATTAGCACTCAATTCGTAACTTTGTACTCCGGCCCACCAGATTTCATTTTCAAACCGAAATGATAGATATTTATCTGTATTGTTTTCTTTTTCATATTCTTTGATGGCTAGATTTAGTACTGGAATATCAAGATCAATAAGTCTTTTTAATGTATATTTTTTTCTGGTATTTATATCTGCAAACCGATCGTCTTTTGGCAATCCTATAACTTCAGCGTTTGCGGATAAAATAAATATTTTCCCGTTTTCAGTAATGTCAATGGTTGTGGTAAAGTTTGATAAGTCCGCAATCAGTACATCCATTGCTATCACAAAATATTGTTTAGAACTTTTATCAAACCATTTTGTAGATGCAGTTATTCCCGGTTGTTTTGTGGTAAAAAATGTATAGGGTGATGTCCAATGAGAAATAGTGGCATTGGAGTTGTTGAGGGCAAGTTTGAACCAGGGACGTTCTCTGGGATCATATTTGCCTTCATATCTTTTCTTTTCAATAAAAGAATTTTCGCTATTTTTATCAAAGGCATAATAATATTCTAAAGGTAACTCATCCTTGCTGCCATTTTTGGTTATTCTTACCACCCAAATACTGTCCTTTTGTAAGAGCATATATTCATCGCCCTTTTCATTGGCAATCATGATGGAGGAGATGGATTTGGATGTTTTTATTAATGGCATGAAAAGGTCATTTAAGTGTTTTTGATTATCAATATTGTCAAAAACTCCTTTCATACCTCTTTCCCGGGCTGTCTCTAATCTCTGGTTTATCGGTTGAAAAATATTGTTCAGCTCTTTTTCAGTAAGATTAAGTCGATCCTGAATCATGACCTTCGACATATTTTGAACAGTCGAAGACAGATTTTTATACATAGTAAATAAAGTAACTGTGGCAGCGATTAGAATCAAGAGGATAAGATTTCCAAAAATTACATCATAAAATCTCTGAAGATTTTTCATATGTTTGATATTTGTTGAAACCCGATTATTGATAGATTATAAACATACTCTTGTGAGCCCTCCTGTCTGGCAAGACTGGCCTTAATAAATATCTCAAACATAGTCTGTTTCATTCTTTTATATTCATAAAATTATTGTGAATTTAAACCAAAGCTTTATCAGACAAAAGGGATATTAAAAATTTACATGAGACTAATAGCTTCTAAGAGGTTGGTTTTTATCGGTAAATGATTGGATAAATTAATAAGGAATTGCTTGATTTGATTTATATGATATATGGCAATCAACGATCAATCGTAATCGAACTGATTTAGACTGGATTACATGAAATGATTTATGGTAAATTTGTTTGCAATATTCCTGTATGATAATCTAATTTTACTTTTTGGAAAAGAAGATTAAGTGTTGCCTGGGCTTTTCCTGATGCAGCAAACACAAAATTATTATTTGAGTTGGTGAGCTCAATTAGACTCCCCACACCGAGATTGTACTTCTCCTGTTGTACCATCAAGGCCATAGAGGCTGCCTCAACTTGTGCAATACTTACTTCATATGCCGATCGTACATCCATAAAATTTTGGTAAGAATTACGCACATCGTTTAAAATGGTCTTTTTGAGATTTTCAGTATTAATTTTTGAATTTTCAAAAAATACCTTTTGACGTACATATTGGGTTTTATTTCGGAGACCAGAATATATGGGGATATTCAAGGACAATCCATATGAACTACTCTTGTTATCAATAGTGAGCTGTTGATCTAAGCTTCTGATTGACTGATCGTTGAACCTGGTGCTTAAATTGTAGAATGCGTAAAGGTTTGGAGCAAAACGGGCTTTGGAAATAGAAATGGCTCTTTCTGCAACTATTTCAGTCGATTCAAATTGTTTTATATCAGGGCGGTTTGCGATTGAAATTTCATATAATTCATTCAGGTCTAATTCGATCATCCGAATTTCATCCAGATCCCATCCTGGATCGCTCAGGGTAAGCTCCACTGTAGGATCAAGTTGAAGCGTAATGGCCAGATTTGACTTGTTGTTGCTTAGATTATTTTTTGCTTGAAGAGCCAGCAATTCCATATTTTTCACTACTGCCAACTGGTCATAAAGATCAGATTTGGGCTTGGTTCCCGCTTCAACCATTGCATCGATTTGGCGAGAGAGCAATTCTTGGGTTTTCAAATTATCTTCTGCTATTTCCAGCAGCTCAGTATCCAACAACACTTGGAGGTACTGATTTGTAACAATAAAAATCACGTCCTGAGATGTTCGATTTATCAAATGGTTTTGTGCATTATATTCTGCATTTGCAAGCCTTGCACTATTAAGTTGAGAAAATCCACTAAATATATTAAGGTTAGCATTTAACGAGCCGGATAAATTATCGCTTGTAGTATTAATCGTTCTGGCCTCCTGCTCGATAAAAGTATTTCCACTGGATCGCCAACCACTAATACTTGCGGATATGGATGGAGCCATTTCTCCCCGGCTTTGAGCTTTTTCAGCTTTTATGACCTTCATTTCATTTTGCTGCATTCTGAGATTCACATTTTGCTCCAGAGCGATTTTTATTGCTTCCTCATAGGAAAGGTCAATGTCCTGCGCATTCAACGACATGTTTACTAATATCAAAAAGACAAAAAAAATATTCCTCATAGTAAAAATTGTTTCCCCCATTTCTATGCTTCCAACTGCTCTGCCTTAGTATCTTGTCTCACGATACCATCTTCCAATCTGATAATCCTATCTCCGTATTGAGCATTTTTTTCAGAATGTGTTACCTGAATGATGGTCATACCTTCTTTATTTAATTTCTTAAATAATTGCATTATTTCATCACCTTGTTCAGAATGCAAATTACCGGTTGGTTCATCAGCTAATAGTAATTTTGGTCTGCCTACTATAGCTCTTGCGACGCCTACAAGCTGCTGTTGTCCTCCGGAAAGTTGATCGGGAAATAGATCTTTTTTAGCCACCATCTGAAACCGGTCAAGCATTTCAGCCACCATGCTTTTTCTTTCTTTTGATTTAATTCCCTTATATAACAGTGGAGTTTCAATGTTTTCATACACTGTGAGTTCATCGATCAGATGATATGCCTGAAATACAAATCCAATATGATGTTTATGGATTTCTGATTTTTTTCGTTCTCTCAGATTCAGAACAGGCTCATCCATTAAAAAGTATTTTCCGGCAGAGGGTTCATCCAAAAGCCCAATGATATTTAATATTGTAGATTTACCTGCGCCACTTGGTCCCATAATGGTTAAAAATTCGCCCTGTTCAATATCCAAGGATACATCTTTAAGTACAAATGATCGCTGGTATTTATTTTCGTAGTACTTATCGATATTTCGTAATTTTATCATAACAGATATTTTAAATAATTTAATTCAGCCTTGCCAATAAACATGCCAAAAAAAATCAATGAAATATAGAAGTATAAGCGGATTTTTAATTGAATAGATGCAGACGAATGTTCGTTTGCGAAAACGGGGTGTCTGAAATCGGACACAAAAAAAAGGTCCTGCTGTTAGACAGAACCAAAATTGCAAGCAGAAAGTTTTTGATTAATTAATTGTAGCTGCAATATACAAAGAAAACAGCGGAATTTTCATCTGTTTTCTTTAACCTTTTTTTCTAAATTTCAATCTATATAGTAAGGTGGGATCATTTGAACCTGAATTTGTTCGCAATTTTTGCTTTAACCGGAACAGGTCTTATTGATTTATTAAGTATTATGCTTCCGAGCAGATCAATTTCCTGATTTACCCTATCCAGCATTGCTAACACTCTTTTCGCTTGTTCTTTATTCATGATGTGTGAATTGTTTTCAAAATAGATATACTCTTTTTCCTCTATAAGGTTATGTTAATTACATAAAATAATTTAGAATTTAATTGAAGTATGAGTGAGATTCAGTTCGAAATGAAATGTATTGTTGACATAAAAATTGACAAAATGGATATGCAGGGCAGGACTTTTCTATGAAACAACGATTCCAAGTGGATCAGAAAAAGCTGCTCTGGCTTTTAATAATTCCACATGAATTTTTTGTAGTTCAGTTTGTCTGTCAGAATCTTTTTCACTTTTTAATTCTTCCTTATTGAGATCAATTAACTTTTTTATTTTATGGAATTTAATTCTTAAAATGTTGTTATATACGGAATCGGTAAGCATATCCTTCTCCTTGGGGACAAAAATCCGGTATCGTTCCCAATTTTCACTTACTTCATGTCTTTCCGATATTATGTCCAATACTTCGTTTCTTATATTTTGATCTTGGTGATTTGTAAAATAATCAGCGTCAACAACATTACCTTTCTGAAGCTCCCCTTTGAAAATATTGAGTATCTCATTGTAAATAGGCCTGGTAAATTCAACAGGATCAAGCTCTTCCATATAATGTTCGACAAGATTATAATCATTTTCAATTTGATTAAATCCATAGTTTATTAAAATTCGGATAGCTTCTTTTTCCTGAAAAGCAACTGAGTCAAATTCTTCCTTTTGTTGCTGCTCTTCAATTTCTTCAATGAGCTGTGCAGGCTGTTCGCGATATGCCTCCCTTTGTTTCTCCTTTCTCTGATTGATCAGGATTTTATTTAGCTCTGCATAAAGTATTTGTTCCTCCAAGCCAAGCAAATTGCTCGTTTCTTTTATGTAAATAGCGCGCTTTACCTGATCTGGAATTGTGGATAAACTGGAAATGATATGACTTATTGTTTCAGCTTTTTTAACCGGATCATTTTCGTGACCATCCAGCAATAACTTTGTTTTGAAATGGATGAAGTCTTGCGCGTTTTCTTTTAAAAACTGCTGAAAACCCATAGCGCCTAAACTCCTTGAATAACTGTCAGGATCTTCCCCATCCGGAAAAACGATGGCTTTCACATTCATCCCTTGCTGAAGAATCATATCTATTCCTCGTAGCGATGCTCGAATTCCTGCGGCATCTCCATCAAAAAGTACGGTAATATTTTCTGTATGCCGATGAATAAGTTTTATCTGGTTTTCTGTCAGGGAAGTTCCTGATGAAGAAACTACATTTTCAACACCATGTTGGTGAAGACTTATTACATCTGTGTATCCTTCTACCAGATAACAATTATCCGTCTGCCTAATGGATCGGCTGCTCTGAAATAAACCATACAACACATTACTTTTGTGATAAATCTCAGTTTCCGGACTGTTGAGGTATTTTGGCTGGTTCTTTACATTTTTGAGAATTCTGGCCCCGAAAGCAATTGCTTTACCGGTTTCACTATGAATTGGAAAAATAACCCGTCCTCTAAAGCGATCGTATTGTCTTTCTTCTTTTTTGATAACCAGACCGGCTTTTTCCAATAAGTCGGGACTGTATCCTTTTGATAGTGCATCAGTCTCCATCGCATTCCATTGATCCAGGCTATACCCCAACTCAAATTTTTGAATGATCTCATCCGTGAATCCTCGCTCTTTATAATAGGTAAGACCTATGCTTTTGCCCTCCTCAGATTCATGTAGATTTTTCTTAAAATAATTTTTGGCATAGTTTAATACAATGAACAGACTTTCTCTCTCATTCTGTTTTTGAATTGCCTCAGGAGATTGCTCTTCTTCCTCAATTTCAATCCCATACTTTTTTGCAAGGTATTTTAATGCTTCTATGTAGCTGAGTCCATCATATTCCATTATAAAGGAAATAGCATCACCTTGTTTTCCTGAACTGAAATCCTTGAAATTTTGATTTTTGGGGAAAACGATAAATGAAGGTGTTTTTTCATCTGTAAAGGGGCTTCTACCCTTATAATGCTGACCTGTTCTTTTTAAAGTCACAAAATCGCCAATGACATCAAGGATGTCCATGCGGTTTTTAATTTCATCTACTGTTGCGTTACTTATATTCAAATCCAGTGAGTTTCAGTAATTTCAAAATTAAGAACTAACAAAACAGAAAGAAATGTTTTTATAAAAAGCAGGAATAAATTCACGATATTTGCGGCCTGTTTAAGTTTTTGGATTTAATCTAACTAAATTCAAGCATATTAGTTAATTATTTAAGATTCAGTTTTGGAGATGATGATAAAAGAAGAAGAAGTATTAAATGCCCTTTCAAATGTGATGGATCCTGATCTTGATAAAGATTTGGTTACTTTGGGAATGATACAGGATTTGAACATTACTGAAAATAAAATTGCCTTCTCTGTGGTGCTGACAACACCCGCATGCCCACTCAAAGAAATGTTGAGGAAAGATTGCATTGAAGCAATTGATAGCTTGGGTTTGAATGGTATTGAAGTGGATATAAACATGACCTCTTCTGTCACTAGTACCAGGATGGATAATTTACCATTATTACCCAATGTAAAGAATTTGATAGCTGTTGCATCAGGAAAAGGAGGAGTTGGAAAATCCACAATTACCTCAAATCTGGCAGTTGCATTATCAATAACAGGAGCTAAAGTCGGAATTATTGACGCAGACATATTTGGGCCGTCGATGCCAACTATGTTTGGTTGCGAAGGTGAGCGGCCAACGATTAAAAAAGTTGATGACAAAAATTGGATCATTCCCATTGAGAAATATGGAGTTAAAATCATCTCAATTGGTTTTCTGTCTCCCGGCGATAATGCGATTGTTTGGAGAGGTCCTATGGCAAGCTCGGCATTAAAGCAATTTATTTCTGATACGGATTGGGGAGAACTTGATTATTTATTGTTTGATTTACCTCCGGGAACAAGCGATATTCATCTCACAATGGTACAAACAATTCCTGTGACTGGCGCAATAGTAATTACCACACCGCAAAAAGTTGCTTTGGCGGATGCTTCAAAAGCAATATCTATGTTTCAACAACCATCGATAAATGTTCCGATACTTGGTATTATTGAAAATATGGCATATTTCACTCCCAAGGAATTGCCGGACAACAAGTACCATATTTTCGGAAAGGATGGAGGTAAAAAATTAGCTAAATCAAATGAATTGCCTTTTTTAGGAGAAATACCCTTAGTGCAGAGTATCCGGGAAAGTGGCGATGAAGGAGAACCTGTTGTGTTAAAAGACGAAATTGCTGCTGAGGCATTTATGACTCTGGCAAAAAACATGGCTCAACAAGTTGCCATAAGAAATGCAAATCATGAGGAAACTAAAGTTGTTGAAGTAAATCAATAAATTATGGAAGATAGTACTTTAGCAAAATCAATTTATCAAAAGGTGGAAGCCGCTTTGCAAACCATTAGACCATATTTAGAGGCAGATGGTGGGGATGTGAAAATATTGAATATTGATGAAGAAGGTAAAGTAAAGCTGGAGCTGCTTGGCGCTTGTGGTTCTTGCCCAATGTCGACAATGACCCTTACAGCTGGAGTAGAGGAATCTATAAAAAGAGCAGTTCCGGAAATCACCAGCGTGGATGCAATTAATATTACCTCTCCCAATGATCCAGAGGCAAAACTTCCAAATGGTTATATGTAAACTAATTTTTCACATAATACGTTTACTACATACATTTTTTAAGTATTCAAAGAGAAAACCCATTCGATAGAAAAATTGGTAAAAAAATATTATCTCTTTATTCATGTATTGATCATTACGATTCTTTGTTTTGGAAATAAGGCAATTGCTCAAAAAAGATGCAGTACGGTAGAGGCTGAAAAATCCAGAAGAGAAAAATACAAATTTCTTCCACCAGAATCCGAGTTTGAAAACTGGATGTCCAAAAAAATTATTGAGCGACGAAATAAACTTGTTCCTTTTGGAACAAAGGAGGTCGGTGAACCTGATAAAATAGCGGTTGTTGTTCATGTAATTTACAAGGAAGGTGAGGATTATGGAGAAGGTGCAAACATAAGGGATGAACAGATATACTCCCAAATTGAAGTTCTAAATGAAGATTTTCAACGAAAGAATGCAGATACTATAAATACCCAGACAGAGTTCCAGATATTCGCGGGGAAACTGAATATTGAATTTGTACTAGCCAGGCAAACTTCCAATGGAGATCCTACCACTGGGATTATCAGAACTCCGGGACCAAAATCATCGTATTCTACTTCAATTTCTGATCGTGAACTACTTTCTAGTATAAGTCAGTGGGATCCAAATGTTTACCTAAATATCTGGGTAACAAATTTGAGTAATTCTTTTATTGGTTTGGCCCAATTTCCGGACTATAATTTGCCAGGTTTAGACGATGAACAAAATACTGATAATGAAGCTACTGATGGACTGATAATAGACTATACTGCCTTTGGATCAGTAGAGAAAGTGTCAGGATTGGAATTGCGATCTTCCTATGATCTTGGAAGAACAACTACGCATGAAATCGGTCATTTTTTAGGACTCAAACATGTTTGGGGAGATGGTGGATGTTCCAGTGGGGATTATGTAGATGATACACCAGATTCAGATCAGGATTATTCAGGCATTTGTACACCTTCTGAGCAACTATCATGTGGATCTAATGATATGTTCGAGAATTTCCTGTATTATACAAATGATGAATGTATGAATATATTCACCAAAGAACAGATAGTTAGGATGGAAACTATTCTCGAATATGCACCTAGAAGAGCTTCATTGGTCAATTCAATTGGCACAGAACACAATGGAGATATATATTTTGATTTAGCGGTACATTCCATAAAATCTCCCGGGAAAGTAATTTGTGATGAGGTTTTAAATCCTGTTGTAGCTATTAAGAATAACGGAACCGTTCCGGTTACTGATTTTAGCATTGTTTATAAATTGAATAATGAGGAACGAACATATATCTACGAGGGAGACACGATTTTTGCCGGTGAAATCGTTGATATTCATTTAGGCAATTCTACTGTTCAACAAGGCAGCTATGGGCTTTCTATTACATTAAATAATATTCCTGAAGATATTGATGGAACCAATAACCAAATGGAACATATTTTTGTTGCTGACAATCAAAGAGATTACATTCCATTGAGAGAGCAATTTAATGTTACTGAATTGAATTCAACAAGTTGGGTCACAATAAATGAAGATGGAAAAATCGGTTGGGAACTGACTAAAGCGCCCTTGGTTCTTGATGAAAATATGGCTGCATTTATTAACCTATATGACTATTCGGAATTACAACAATTGGATTGGCTTATAAGCCCTTCACTTGATTTTTCAGAAGCATTGGAAGCTAGTATGAAATTCAGAGTTTCTTATGCAAAAATTATGAGTTTCAATGATCAATTGCATGTGGTGGCATCAAAGGATTGTGGGGCTAATTTTGATGATGTGTTAGCGGTTTTTGATAATTCTGATTTATCAGTCACTGAATCCGAAGATTTTTGGGAGCCGGCAAGTCAAAAAGATTGGATTACGCATTCTGTTGACTTGACTGCATATGTTGGGTTGCAAAATATCAGGCTTGCCTTTCTAATTACGAATGGTTTTGGGAATAATCTGTATATCGATGATGTTGAGTTTTATGCTACGGCAGAGGATGATGTTGTAGAAACCGCACAAAGTAGTTTTACTCTTTATCCAAACCCAAGTAATGACGGACTTTTTAGGCTTACATTTAATACTAGCGAACGACAGGATATTGTTGTTCAAATTCATGATCAG
>SMVB01145448.1_pt1 | contig 18086 bp, 16 predicted proteins | sample 2456461 | NCBI WGS metagenome assembly SMVB01 (sample SAMN11095934, study PRJNA526329) | marine sediment metagenome | biome: Marine sediment; feature: Surficial sediment; material: Deep marine sediment; isolation source: Hadal surficial sediment | place: Pacific Ocean | collected 2014-05 | depth...
CCATTTTGCAGTAATCTGATTTCCCTCAGTACTGATGCAACTTCATAGATATCTCCGCTTTTGAGTTTATCTGCGTATTCCCTGTAACGTTTATTCCAGCTTTGATTTCCATTAGTCCTCACGTTACTTTTCTTTTTATTTCCTAAAATATTATAAACGCGGGAAACTTTACTTTTGGATACAATTGGTCTCAGTCCCACAGTATTTGCATTATCAGTAGGTACCATAACTGTAACTTCATTGTCTAGTACCTTGAGAATATAAAACTTTTTTGCAGTACCGCGAAATTCTTTACTCTCTATACCCACAACCTCAACAACCCCGTGAGCAGGATATACTCCATTATCTCCGATTTTAAGCATTATTTATGACCTTATTGATTATTATTGACTAAACCCCTTGAATAGAACTAATAAGATAGCATAACTTAGTGGGCTGGTCAAACGCAATGTTAATCTATCACTTACTAAATATTAATAATATTAAAGATTTGAAGTTTCTATAGTATTATGCAACTCATTAAATATGAAATATAATCTCTGTGCATAAAATATGAAAAATCTTAACTGCGATATTCTTATTATTGGTTGTGGCATTACCGGGCTTACTATTGCAAGGGAGCTTGCTGAGAGGAATTTTGAAAATATCATAATTATAGATAAGGAAAGTCGTATAGGTTCTCACGCAAGCGGAAGGAACAGCGGAGTGTTACATTCAGGTGTGTATTACTCTGCTGGCTCTCTTAAAGCACGGTTTTGCGTTGAAGGAAATCGCCTAATGAAAGAGTACTGTATAGAAAACAATCTTCCTATAAAAAACATTGGCAAAGTTATTGTAGCTGCTGATGAAAAAAGATTAGAAAATTTATATGAACTAAAAAAAAGAGCAGATCATGCAGGGGCTGTGGCAAAAATTATCGATGAAAAACAGCTAGCCGAAATAGAACCAAACGCCTTCACTTTTGAAAAAGCTCTCTTTTGTCCTGACACTTCTGTAGTAAGTCCACTGCAAATTCTTGAGCATCTGGTAGATAAACTAAAATCATCCGGGAAGGTAACGATCAAGTTAGGCACTTCATTTAAGGGTCTGATCGGAAACAGTAAGGTAGTTACAAATTATGGAGAAATTAAATTTAAAAAAATAGTTAATGCAGCAGGGGCTTATGCAGAAAAGATAGCCCAGGTCTTTGGAATTGCAGACCAATATAATATTATTCCTTTTAAAGGAACGTATAAAAAACTAAAAAAAGAATCATCAAAACTTGTAAATGGCAATATATACCCTGTTCCTGATTTAGATAACACGTTTCTGGGGGTTCATTTTACAAGGAGTGTGGATGGGACAGTTTACGCCGGTCCAACTGCAATTCCTGCGCTTAGTCGGGAAAATTATGGTATGTGGGAAAAGCTGGACAAAGAAACACTTAAAATTTTATTTAGAGACGGCATATTAATTCTACTGAATACTTCATTTAGAAATGCAGCTCTAAATGAAGCAAAAAAATATCTTAATCATTATTTTTATAAAGAGGCAAAAACTCTTGTGCCAAAACTAAAACCCGGTGATTTGGAAAATAGTAATAAAGTTGGTATACGACCACAGCTTGTGCACTGGCCAACTAAAAAACTCGTTATGGATTATGTAGTTTTAAAGGACGGCGATTCCATCCATATATTAAATGCTATATCGCCGGGGTTTACTACTTCGATGGCTTTTTCAAAATTTATCGTAGATAAGTTAGAAAACTGACAAAATATACTAAATTGCCAGTCTTAGCTTAGTACTCATAAAACCATTTAGTAAGACTCTTCTAATATTGGGACTTCTTAGGATTTTTACTACGGCACTGCTATGCCAGTCGAAATTTCCTCTTCTCGAAATATAATCGAGTATCCCGTCCTTGCCTACTGCTTCAAAAAGTTCATCAATAGAATCATCGCTAAGCTTAGAGAAGAAATTGTGGAAATACTGGCCATACTTTATTTCATTACCAATAACTTTTTTCCAGCCAGATTCGTATTCGCAAAGGGTATTATCAGAAAAATCATTGGTGCTAAAACATTTGTCTATAACATCAGATGCTATTTCGGCGCTGAGTATCCCGTAAAAAATTCCTCCGCCGGTTGTAGTCTTAACAAGCCCTGCGGATTCACCAATAGCTATAGCTCTTTTTGAGTAGCTTTTTGATATGGAGCCAAATGATATACCCCTTTGTTTATAATTAATACATCTGTTGTTTTTTTCTAAATCATAGTTTAGTTCGCAAAGTAGATTGTTTATACCTTCTTTAGAATTGCCCTCAGTCATAACTCCTACCCTTGTTCTACCATCATCGAGTGGAATTGACCATCCAAAAAAGCCGTCAGAATATTTGCTTCCCCAGAAAAGCTTCAATTTATCATTTAATATTTCATTAATCTCTACCTGGATTGCCTTTAATATTTTTTTTGGCCTTCCAAAACCAAGTTTTGAATGAAGGTTAAATCTTACGCCAGTTGCAAGAACTACAATTTTAGATTTAAAGTTCTTTATTTCTTCACCAACCAGTACTTCAATATCAACATGCTGCTCATTAATATTTATTGATCTAACGATGGATCCACAAAAAATTGAAGCTCCTTTTTTGCTGGCTATATTAAATAATTCATAGTCGAATTTGTGCCTATCAACTACAGATACAGATTGCTGGGGATGAGAGTATTCGATATAACTGCCACAAGGTGATACCAACTCGACATCCTGCAGTTTTGCAACTATAGAGCTTTTAGGAAGATCATACCTTGTGAAAATATCATTACTTATAACCCCCGAGCAGACAACATCCTCTCCTATTACTTTGCTGCTATCAAATAGTGCTACATTGTATCCTTTATCTGATAGAAAAGATGCAGCTGATAATCCGCTTGGTCCTCCCCCTACTATTATTATATCAAAGTCGTTATTCAATTGTTTAAAAGTGGAAAATTGATATGATTTAAACATAAATAAATATATTAATGACCATAAAAGTCAATACGGGGTTGCTAAAACTATAGGTATAACAAGATATTAATTGTGATCAAAAATAGTAACTCAATATGGATATATTTTTAAAATTTATTTATTGGAATCGCAATTTATCAATATATAATAACTTCTCATTTTACAACTAAAGGAAACAGGTTTAATGCCGGAACTAAAAATTATAAGAAATTACACCGAGAGAGAAAATTCACATACTTTAGAGTCTTACGTTTCTTCCGGGGGTTATAAAGCTCTGGATAAAGCTCTCAAACTGCAGCCTGAAGAAATAATTGAAACTATAAAGAGGTCAGGGCTGCGGGGCAGGGGGGGCGCAGGATTTCCTACGGGAATTAAATGGGGATTTATACCAAGGGATTCGAAAAAGCCGGTTTATCTATGTTGTAATGCTGATGAGAGTGAACCCGGAAGTTTTAAAGACAGAGAAATAATGGAGCAGGATCCCCACCAGATGCTGGAGGGAATAGCGATAGCCTGTTATGCCATTGGCTCTCATAAGGCATACATTTATATCCGAGGGGAGATGCCGTATGCTGCAAAAATAATTACTGAAGCAATAAACGAAGCATATAAAAAGGCATATTTGGGTGAAAATATCTATAACTCTGGATTTGATATTGATATAGTTCTTTTTAAGGGTGCAGGCGCTTATATATGTGGAGAAGAAACAGCTCTTCTTGAATCCATAGAGGGCAAGAATGGTGAGCCAAGACCAAAACCTCCGTTTCCTGCTCAGATTGGACTTTTTGGTTGTCCTACCATCATAAATAATGTAGAGACCCTGGCGTTTGTCCCTCATATTATTAACAATGGCGCCGAATGGTTTTTGGAGATTGGTCAACCCAAAAACACGGGCACCAAAATTTATGGACTAAGCGGCAAGGTAAACAAGCCGGGGCTTTATGAACTCCCCCTGGGTATTCCGATTGGGCAGTTGATTGAGGAGTATGGCGGGGGAATTCCAAACGGAAGAAAGGTAAAAGCCATGTCTCCAGGAGGGTCTTCTTCGGCGATACTCGATATAAGTGAAATTTATATACCGATGGATTTTGATTCTCTTGCCGAGGTGGGTTCGATGCTAGGGACCGCCGGTGTAACCGTTATGGATGATGAAACATGTATGGTTAGGGTTGCGCAGAATCTTGCCCATTTTTACAGGGATGAATCTTGCGGTCAGTGTGTTCAGTGCAGAGAGGGTACATGGTGGCTTGAAATGATGCTTTCGAAAATTGAAGCCGGCAATGGATCTATGGAATACATAGATATCTTGCTGGATGCTTGTTCTCAGATGAGAGGGACAACCATTTGTGCTCTTGCCGATGGTTGTGCTATGCCTATTGAGTCAATCATAACAAAATTCCGTGATGAGTTTGAACAGCATATTACCTCCGGCAAATGCCCTTTTGACAATAAATACATGGGCAGTTGGGGATAATTGTAAGAGTTTATGAATCTGATTATAGGTCTGTTACTAATTACTAGCAATTTTAATTTACTGCAACTAAGACCAACTACAAATACAACATGTTTAACTTCACAAGAAAATTTAATTTCAAATTCGGATTTAGTAGCTTCAGGAACTATTGAAGAATTTTATGATAAAAAGCTTTACTCAGTGAACTTCGATTATAATCTTATAGTTTTTAAGGTTAATGAAGTATTGAAAAGTACTATTAATGATAAAGATGACCTTAGAATTTCTATTAAAACCTTGGATTTACTAAACGAGTCCACTCTTATCGAGAGTCATAATAATAAAAAGGAAATTGTTATCTACTTAAAAAAATCTTATGGTGTTGTGTCTTGGGAAGAATGGACCCAGTCTGATATTTTATTTTCTGTACAGCAATACTCTGAGGAATTAGTAAATACTATTAAAGATTTCAATCCAGAATCATGCAGTACTCACTCTCTCCAATAATTCATAAACCCTGTTCACCATCGATCTTGGGTCTTCAATAAAACCAGCGGCAACAAGCGCATTGTCATATAGCTGTTCAACAACCAGTTTTGCTAAATCCTTGTCGGAATCTTTCAAGGTATTAAGATTTTTTATTAGATTATGATTCGGATTTATTTCGAGGTTAATTTCATTTTTCGATTCACCAATTTCTTTATGAATTGACTTCATAATTTTGCGCATACTCGGCGTCATGATTTTATCGGCGTTTAAGGCTATAACAGGACTGTCTACAAGTCTTTTACTTATGCTTACTTCTTTTACCCTGTCTCCAAGCTCATCACTTATCCATTTACACAGGTCTTTTGCCTCTTTACTTTTAAGACCGTCTTTGTCTTTTTCTTTCTTAATATCATCGAGCTTAGCTTCCGAACTGTCTGCAGATACTAAATCTTTATCATCAAATTTGCCTATATTGTTCATCACAAATTCGTCTACCGGTTCTAAAAGATAAAGGACTTCCAGTTTGTTGGCCTTAAATGCTTCCATCTGCGGGCTGTTTTCAATTACATCTCTGCTCGGGCCAAAAAGGTAATATATTTCTTTTTGATCCTGCCCCATTCTGGAGACATAATCGGTAAGAGAAGTTAATTTGCCAGCTTCTGTATGAGAAGATTCGTATCTTATAAGTTTTGCAAGCTGCTCCCGATTGGTAAAATCCGTAGCAATTCCTTCTTTAAGATAAACCCCGAACATCTTATAAAACTCTTCATATTTTTCTGTTTCTTTCTTTGCTTTTTCTTCCAAATATTTCAAAAAACGGTTGGTTATAGCTTTATTGAGCTTGTGAATTAAAGAAGTATCCTGCATCGATTCGCGTGAGATATTCAAAGGCAAGTCGTCGCTATCGACTACGCCTTTGAGGAACCGAAGCCAATCGGGGATTAATCCATCAGGTTTTGAATCGATTAGTACTTTCCTGCAGTATAGGCTTACTCCGGGCTCAACCCTGCCCAGGCCAAACCTCTCGGTATTTTCCTGTGGCACAAATAATAAGGAGTTAATTGCAAGTGGAGCATCGGCGCTAAAATGAAGGGTATATCTTGGTTCATCGAATGCATTTGCCTGGAATTTATAAAATTCAGTATATTCTTCTTCTTTTATCTCATTTTTGTTTCTCATCCAGATAGCCTGGACTTTGTTTACCTGCTCGCCATTTAACTTTATAGGAAATTGAACAAAGCTTGAGTATCGGGTTAGAATGCCTTTAATTTTTTCAGGCTGAGCAAACTCCTTATCTTCGTCTTTTAAGTGGATAACAACTTTGCAGCCTCTTCTTTGACCTTCCTCTTCAGATATTTCATAGCTTCCTGATCCATCGCTTACCCAACGGAGATGTTTAGCATCATTTTTCCAATAATGTGTAAAGACCTCCACTTTTTTAGCCACCATAAATGTGCTATAAAAACCTACACCAAACTGTCCAATAAGATTACTGTCGATGTTTTGCCCTTTTTTTACTGCCTCTAAGAAAGCTTTAGAGCCTGAATGGGCAATAGTTCCGAGATTTTCTATAAGTTCATCTTCAGTCATTCCCAGACCAAAATCTTTTATGGTTATTGTATTTGCTTCATCGTCAGTTGTAATTTCAATTTCTAAATCGAGATTATCGTCGAATACATCTTTTTCTGTAAGTTTTATATGCCTTAATTTTTCAAGCGCATCGGATGCGTTTGAAACAATCTCTCTTACAAATATATCTTTATCTTTATACAAAGAATGTACTACAATGTCTAAAATCTGTTTTACTTCAGCCTGGAATTCATACTTGCTTGTGCTTACTTCAGCCATAATTAACTCCTAGTTGGATAATTTGATATAAAATTCTCTGAAAATATATGTATGGATTTGTAAATTTCAAGACTATCTTTTAAGAAAACTGATAAGTTTGATATGAATTATGAAAATAGATGATTAATTTTTATTAAAAGAGTGGACTGACGGAGTGCTTTTTAAATACTCATGCCAGCTTTTCTCAAGCACTTTTAACCCGCGCCTCAGTACATACAATTGATAGAAAACAAAAGAAGGAGAAATAAACTAGAAATTTAAACAGGTCAGATTTTGTTAACACAAAACAGTTTACTTTTTATATTTTGATAAATATTCTTTATATCCCAATTTTTCAATGCGCTTGTATTTTGTTTCAACATCCCTTACGAGATCTTTCTTAAATTCTACAATCTTGTCCTGCAGTCTTGAATTACTGGATGCTACAATCTCTGCCGCTAAAATCCCGGCATTCTTGGCACCATTCAGTGCAACTGTAGCCACAGGCACGCCTGCCGGCATTTGTAAAATTGAAAGAACAGAGTCCCAGCCGTCTATTGAATTTGAAGATTTAATAGGAACACCTATTACAGGTAGTGGGCTTAAAGATGCAACCATTCCGGGCAGATGAGCTGCTCCTCCGGCTCCAGCAATTATTACTTTAATCCCTCTTTTATGGGCATCTTTTGCAAACTTAAACATCCTTTCCGGGGTTCTGTGAGCCGAAACAATTGTGATTTCACAATCTACTCCAAGCTCTTGCAGAAACTGTGCCGCTTCCTGCATAACGGTTAAATCGGAATCCGAACCCATTATAATACTAACAATCGGTTTTTTCATGAGACTGCCCTCAATGTATGTTTTACAATATCTGCTTTTTTTAAGGCATTATCAATATTTTTATCTATTATTGTAACATGTCCCATCTTTCTAAATGGCTTTGTCTGTTTTTTGCCGTAAATATGCACTTTTACCCCATCCAGTTTCATACATTTATCCAAACCCTCATATACCACGTTTCCACTAAACCCGTCTTCACCCAGTATATTTACCATAACAGAGTTAATCATGAGATCAGTGCTACCAAGAGGAAGGCCCATAATGGCTCTTATGTGCTGTTCGTATTGTGATGTAAGGGCTGTTTCAATCGTATGATGACCGCTGTTATGAGGTCTGGGAGCAACTTCATTAATTAATATATTATGGTCCTTATCCAAAAACATTTCGACTGCCAGTATTCCAACAAGTTCAAATGCCTTAATAGTGTTTTCGGCTAAATCAATTGCAATTTGTCTTGAGTTTTTTTCAATTCTGGCTGGAGAAATCAGATATTCAACAATATTTGCATTTTTGTTAAATTCCATCTCAAACGGATCATATGTTTTAATTTCTCCAAACTTATTTCTGCAAACAATAACAGAAAGCTCTTTGCCGATGTCTACTAAATCTTCTACAATCGATTGTCCTTTAAGAAGGTTGTCTAAGTCTTTTTTGCTATTTACTAATTGAACTCCTCTGCCGTCGTAACCAAAACGACAGACTTTCTGCACAAATGGGAGGTTTAGCTTACCCTCTTCTATATCACTTAGAATCGCTTCATGATCTTGATAAATTTTATAATTGGCTGATTTTAAATTATTATCCTTGAAAAAATTTTTCTGTTTACCTTTGTCCTGAATTATTTTTAGAGTTTGGGGATCAGGATAAATAGTTGTCCCTTCTTCTTTCAACCTCAGCAGTGCATCTGTATTTACATGCTCGATCTCGATAGTGATAAGGTCTACTAATTTCCCAAAATTGTATACACTTTCATAATCCTTAAAATCACCCTTAACAAATTTGGTGGCAAGCTTTGATGCCGGGCAGTCGTCTGTAGGGTCTAAAACGTAGATATCTATGTCCCAGGCGCTTGCTGCCTGAATCAACATCTTGCCGAGCTGACCGCCGCCAAGAATTCCTATCTTAAATCCTGTGCTAAAACAATTTTTCATTTAACTAAATTTATAAACGAAAATCCTAGTTATAACAAACCCTATTTCTTCCGTCTTTCTTTGCCTTATAAAGTGCATCGTCTGCTGCTTTAATTACATCCTGAACATCATTTAGTTTCTCGGACTTCTGAGCAACTCCTATACTGACAGTAATCTTTTCATTTTTTGCTCTTCGAAAGAATACAGGAATTGTCGGTTTTTTCCCGGGTCTTTTTTTACCCCTAACACTGAACTGCTGCTTTTCTATATCTTTACGAAGATTTTCAAGTTTATTAAATGAATGGTCTCTATCTTTGTTTGGGAATAAGATTGCAAATTCTTCCCCACCATATCTGTAAGATTTTCCACCCCCTCCAACCTTATCCAATCTAGAAGCGACCAATTTTAAAACCTGATCTCCAACGTCGTGGCCATACTTATCATTGAATTTCTTAAAAAAATCTATATCAACAAGGCCGATAGAATATTTATTCCCAAGACCTGTTATGGCTTCGTCAAATGATCTTCGTGAAGGAAGCTCTGTAAGTTTATCTTTATACGCCACATCATAAGAGGTTAGTACAAAGCTTACGAGCAATATAAGTCCCGATGTGCTGAGACAAAAGATCTGATCCCATGTACTAAAATCAGAATAGAACAAAAATAGAGTAACCAGGTATGCCCAAAAAAAACCGTTATCGGAGAAATCTCTTTTGAAAACGAAGTCCACAAAAAAATAGATCAGAACGCTTAAATATATCGCAAGAGAAATCTTGGAAAGTAACAGATTACTGAAAAACGGCTTATCAATTGTGCTTACATCAAATACGTTGTCAGCAAAAACCTTTTCGTGCCCGCTTATATAGATATAAAGAAGAATCTGTATTATTAAAAGAATCGAATACTTCCAGAACGACAGCTGGAAAACCCCTCTTTCATGCATGTTGTAAATTACAAAGAAGTTGAAGGGTAGGCACAAAGAGAGCAAAAACAGGTTTAAATTTATATTAATAATATTTCTATAAAGTACAAAACCAACTAAAGAGAAGAAAAGTACAGAATAAATAAGCCTGCTTCTTTTAAAAGACAACCCTATTAAAAACGAAGAGGCTAAAACTATTATAGAATAAATTTCTATAATATTGACCGATACGTTATCTAAGAGATTGAATTTAAATATTCCCAAAAGGGATAATAATATTATTCCTCCCGGTATAAAAAAAGAAGTCATATTTTAATTAGTGCTAAATATTAATAAATAATGAATGGAAACTTACAAGAATATTAAATTAATTATAAGAAAATAAAAAGTTTGTAAAATAATTATTTTTACCAGACTTCTAATTTTACAACTGTTTCTTTAAATTCTTCAGGAACTTTTTTTATGTTGTTTGTATAGTGTTCTATTCCCTGCTCATCTATCCATTTATAGACATACTGCGGTTCACCGTCTTGCTCATCGTATTCTCTTTGCTCATCTTCATTTAGATTTTCATAACGCTGCTCCGAATATTCCTCGTTCTGTTTCTTTTCATCTAAATATTCATAGCGAGAATCCTGGTATATGACCTCTTCATTGTCTATATATCTGTAGGTATCATAATATCTTGATTCGTCGTATCTTCTGTCATAGTAGTCTCTATTGTAGGAATAATAATAAGGATAACTATAATACGGTTTATAATGATAGCCATAGTAACTGTAGGATCTATAAGGCTTATAATACCCATAATAACCAAAGCTCAGATTATTCCCGCCATAATAAAATCCGTAATTACTACCGCCATGATGGTTATATTTGTTGTGTTTGTAGTGATGTTTTTTAGCATACGATCCATGATGTCCCTGATTTCTGCCAGAGTAATGAGGGCTTTTGTGTTTACTGAAATGATTTCCACCAGAATGTTTGTTAGATTTATAATGTTGTCCACCTGAATGTTTGCCGCTATTAAAATGATGTCCCGAATGTTTTCTGTAACCTTGCTTAGAAGAAACAGAATGATTTCCTCGTGATCTTGCTAAAGTAGAACTATATGTGAGAACAATAAAGAGTGGGGTTAGGATTAATAATATTATTATAATCCTCATATACAAAGTCTAAATACTATTTAGCCGATTTCAACAAAGAAAGAAAATTAATAACCTTCTCTATCCCAGGGGGTAATGGTATCGGAGTTTTGCATCCCATACTGACCAAATCCCACATAGCTTATATCTAATAAATTTTCAGGGAGTTTCTCTAAAAAATACGACGAACCATCTCTGCTATGGTCTGCCCGGTATCCTCCATGGAAATTGTACCTGCCACCCTGTGACAGATTTCTTGTGATGATGAGCTCGTTTTGAGCCCTTGTCATTGCCACATACAATACCCTTCTTTCTTCTTCCTCTTCATCAAAGTTGCCAAGGCTTCTTACATGGGGATACATCCCTGGTTCTACTTTTATTAAATAGCAGGTCTTGGCTTCAGTTCCTTTAGCGCTATGTACTGTTATAAGAACAACGGCATCGTCACCCTCGAGTCTGCTTGCCTCACTTGTGGATATAGGGTCCATTGTGTAGGTTTCTATGAAAGACAGCAGGCTCTTATGTTTTTTAGCCAGGCTTGCAAGCAGATCAAAATCTTTTCTCCTCGTATCCCATTTGCTGTATTTAGTTTTAAGAAGAGGCTCTAATACATCAATACCGGCTCTTATAGCATCGTGAGGGTTAGCCCATTTTTCAATTACCCTGTGAGGGCCGGCTAAAATTTCAGGAATAATTCTCTTTTCTGACCGCAGTATTTCAATTGCCTCGTTAAATAAAGGCGCTTTTTTCATCCGCTCTATTATTCTCAAAGCCGTTACATCGCCTAATTTCGGCCAAAGTGTTAAATATCTTATCCAGGCAATCTCGTCCTGATGGCTTGCAGAGCAACGCATTAGTGAGAGCAAATCCTTTACGTGAGCAGATTGCAAAAGGCTTGTGCCCCCTATAAATTTATAAGGAACCTGTTTTTCAATTAAAATTGCTTCTAAGGTTCTTGAGGCAAGACCACTTCGTGTAATTACCATTTGATCATCCCACCGGCACCCTGTTTCATGCCGCTGAACTAAGTCTTCCGCAATCCACCTTGCTTCTTCAAAATCGTTTTCAAAATCAATGAGGACAGGGGTTATCCCGGTTCCCCTTACAGATTCAAGATTTTTATTATAATTAAGAGTGGACTCATTAAGAAGCCAGTTGGATAGATCGAGAATACCTTTTGTCGACCTGTAGTTTTTTTCAAGTCTAAGTATAGTGGAGTTCGGGATTCGGCTTGTAAAGTAATGAACATTCTTAAAATCAGCGCCTCTAAATGAATAAATGCTTTGGGCATCGTCCCCTACGCAAAATAGCAGTGCAGGATCGCGAAGACCTTCTAAAATAAGCCACTGCAGGGGATTTGTATCCTGCATTTCGTCTACTAAAATATGATCATAATAATTTCTTATTCTTTCTCTAATCTCCGGGATCTCATGAAGTTTTTTAGCAAAAATATGTAGAATATCGTCATAATCCAGATAATTGTTATCTTTTTTACGGGTTTCGTACTCTTTTATTATCTTAATTACTTTTTCGAATTCTTCGTCTTCAAATTCGGTATATTTATCGAGATAGTCTTTAAGCGGTTGGTTGGTGTTTTTTGCATAAGAATAAAGTTGAACAAGTTTGTCAGAAGCGGTGAAATTTTCACCTTCTTTTTTATACTTTGCCCTTACAAGCTTCATTAACTGGATCTGATCATCCCTGTCGATTACGGTTGATGATTCAATTCCAAACATCTTCGACATTTTTCTCATTGTATAGAGGCAGAAGTGGTGGAATGTGCCTGCAAGGACTAAATTTGAGATTTCACCAACCTTAAGGCTCAGGCGGTTTATCATTTCCTGAGCGGCCCTTCTCGTAAATGTGAGCATGAGTATCCTCTGCGGTTCTACCCCGGACTCGATAAGATGCTCGGCTCGCGCAATAATTGTCCTGGTTTTTCCAGTGCCGGCTCCAGCAAGCACTAAAACGTGCCCGTCACTATATTCAACTGCGGCTTTTTGCTGACTATTTAGTTTCATCATGCTTTAGGATTATTTTAATTAAAATTTAAAAAGTAGTGTGAAAATTTATACGGCTTTCTTTTTATACTTGTAAAATATGTCTGTCAGTATTTGTGTTGGTTGTTCTGAGAGACCGAACTTACCTATATCGCTATCAAAATCATCAACGCTGCCATGCCCGATTAATAAACCATTAACCCTGCAGGCAGAAGTAGAATCAATAAACTGCTCTGTGGAAGTAAAGATTTTTTTGTAGTCATTTAACAAGACAGGAACATTTTGCAGATGATATTTTTGGTGGTAATTTTCGGCTAAATAGAATTTTTCATAAGGGATAACCTTAGTATTTATTTGACCTTTGAGTTGTGAAGTAAGCTGCTCTTTGGATTTAAGAATAATTTTTTTTTGTATTTCATCGTGAAAGAAAATCGCATTCATATACTGCCGCTTCCATGAGTAGATAACTGGGTTGTGACTTTTCCAAAAAATATCCACGATTTGTTCAAAATTTATGATGTCTGCATCAAAGTCTATTTCTAGAGTCTCAATATGATCTCCTATATTATGGTAAGTCGGGTCTGCCATCTTGCCCCCGGCATATCCAACCCTTGTTCTTATTACGCCATCCATGGCTCCAAACTGCCCGTCGGGGCCCCAAAAACAGCCGAGGCAAAAAGTGGCTGTTTCAACCTTTCCGTGCTTTTCTAAATCGATTGGGGGCACTGTTTTTAGTTGAGAATCCGTCATTTTCACCTACCTTGTTAATTTTATAAACAATTAACTAAATGAGTATACTATCTAATAGTTATGAGACAATTTAAAAATAAAAAGATTCATTGAAAGATAATCGCTGTATCCATCGGAATTAGGGCGTGTAGATGCTCAGTAATTAGGTAACTGATTTGGTAAGATAAAATAACCAGGGAGGTATCTAATGAAATACAGTGAAATAGTAATAGTAAATATATGGATACCTGATACAACCATTCAGGTATGACATATCGAAGCGTCATTGCGAGAAGTTTATCCTGAACTTGCTTCAGGATCTGCGACGAAGCAATCTCAAGAGCACCATACTTTTACAAAATGTACTGAGTTTATCGAAGTGCGTGTTGTGTAGCCAGTCATTCCGTGATGTTTGTACACGGAATCTATAGCGTTTCTAAATATGGATACCTGATACAACCATTCAGGTATGACAACACACTTTTCTGTCATTCCGCCATGTCTCCCCGATAAAAACTTTCGAGGACAGGTGCAGACGGAATCTATAGTGTAAAAAAACCACTCCTGTTGACAAGAGCTTATTATTATATTTTGGGAACAGAAGAGGTTAATGCATAAAATAGGTTGAATTTTTCTTCAGTGTTAAACGCCTGAGAAAGTAAGTACTTTTTGAGGGGAAGATATTGCGAATAAAACAGATATAAATCAGGAGGAGGATTAAGTTATGGATAAAGAGATATACGATAATAGCAAAAGGTGTTTTGAAGGATCATGCACAATGAGAGCATATATGTCACACATGAAGGGAATGATGAGAAGCGGGAAAATAATCCTGCCATTTGTGTTGAGCTTTCTACTGGCAATAGGAGCGTTGGCAAAGGGTGGTGATCTTCTCTGGGACGACCAGTTTGACAAGGGTGGTGGTGAAAATGAGGCCTTTGCCATAACTGCCCAGGGAAACAGGGTCTATGCAGCAGGCAGTGGGGTGACAGCCGGTGGCGATACTGAGTTTGTAGTAAGGGCATATGATGCCAGATGAGCTGATGGGCAGCTATGGATCAAGAATTTATCAAATAATACTGACAGACGCCAATTAAAATAAAAGCAGTTATTTGTTAAGCGTAGTTTTGTAGCTGTAACAAACTAGATTTTATCATGCTTATGTAAAAGTTCATATACATATGAGACAGTAATAAAGAGCAAAGAGGGGTAAACTACATAGCAAGGAGGAACCTCTCGATGAGTTATTTTAGTATAGCAAAAGGATTTCATGAACTATCAAGCCACCCGCCGCCTGAGCTAACCCTTTGGCTGTGGCTTGGTTAGAGAAAAACTCTATGAAGAATATTTAGCATATATGCTCTGATAATGTTTTACTTCGTCTAATTTCCCTCTTTTTTTTGCACCATTCAAATAAATTATACATTTTTTTATTAATTCTTCCCTGGTTTTTTTATATTGTTCGTCATTCAGAGTTCCGCTCCTAAGAATTTTATCTAGGGCAGCAATCCTGTATTTATCAAGGCCGGGCTGCAAAGATAACTGATCGGGTCTGCCACCGTCTTTGATTGTAAGTGATTGGGGAATGAGTTTAACTTCGTATCTGCTTGTGGCTCTAAGCCAGAAATCATAATCTTCACATGCGGGTAGAGACTGATCAAAAATTCCAATATCATCAAATACATCTCTATTTACAACCGACGTCGACATGCCTATGCAACATATGGGAAGGGCATTAAAATATACATATCCGTCAGGTTTTTTGTGTTTTTTCTTCTGATTTAGCAGTCTGCCTCTTCTATACCAAACTTCTTCGGTATGAAATATCTTAATTTCGGGAAAATTGTTTATGAATTCAAAAGTTTTTTCTAATTTATTTGCAACCCACCTGTCATCTGAATCAAGGAATGCAATATACTTTCCATTTGATTGTTCCAGGCCTTTATTTCTGGCAAAAGATACCCCTTTGTTTTCCTGGTAGAAATATTTAATTCTTTTATCTGAATATTCATATAACATCTGTTTAGTATCATCTGTAGAACCATCATCAATGATGATTATTTCAAAATCATCAAAAGTCTGATCAAACACTGAATTCACTGCTATTTTTAGAAAGTCTTTTCTGTTAAAAGTTGGAATGATTACAGTGAAAAGTGGAGTATCAGTCTTAGGGTTCATTTATTTATATAAGATTTCAATAAAATATATTATATTTAATAGTGACTGGAAATATAATTAATATAAAATTAGAATTAAATTATAAGGAGGTAATTTTATGAAGCTTATTTTTTCATTAATGTTTGTTCTTACAATATTTTTCACACAATTAGAAATGTCTTTTGCTGCCGGCGACATGACAAAACAAGAGCCTGTTGAAATTTATGTTAATCTTGGAAATGAAAAAGGTGAAATAAAATTTTTCCCAAACAAGCTTTTGCTTGAAACCGGGAAATTATACAAACTTATTATTAAAAATAATAGTCCACAAAAACATTACTTCAGTTCCGATAAATTCTCTCAAGCTGTTTTTACCAGGAAGGTTCAGATTAGCACTAGCAGTGGAAAGCCTATTGCCGAAATAAAGGGTTTGGTTCGTGAGATTGAAGTATATCCCGGAAGAACTGCTGAGTGGTGGTTTGTTCCTTTAAAAACCGGCAAATTTGATGATCTAAGGTGTACTATCCCCGGCCATGCAGAAGCAGGTATGGTGGGAGTGATAGAAATAAAATAGGTTTATTGAACTTGATTAAAGAATATGAAACTGATTATTTCATTGATTTTTATTTTGTTTTTTTCACACGCAGCTGGGGCTGAAATGTATAAATGCATAGACGCAAACGGCAAAGCATCTTATAGTAATTTACCCTGTCCTGAAGGAACCAATTCAGAGCAATTGAAATCCTTTGGTAAATTTACAAATCAGTCGGATGAAAGCTATGATCAAGATTTAGAATATCAGGAGAATATAGAAGCAACCGAAGTTACACCAAAACAGAACTCACAAAGCGTACTGCATATTAGTAATGGAGAAAGGGTATATCTGCAGGATCATATGGAATATGGCAAGTACACAGCGTTTTTTTTCTATGCCCCGTGGTGTCCATACTGCAGAAAAGCAAGACCGCTGATTCAGGATTCGGCTAATGCTCATGACAATTTGGTACTGAGAGAAATAAATATTGTTGACTGGAAAAGCCCTGTTAAAGATCAATATCAGATACCCGCAATACCTTATTTCAAACTTTATGACCAAAAGGGAAACCTTATATCGGAAGGTACACAATCTTCATCCAAGGTGTATAATTATATATTGGATCCAAACCTTATTAAATAATTAAGTTTTATTGATATTGAACCAATATCTTCTGATCCCATGAGTCTTATTCTTCTTAATAACTTTTTATTAAATTTTCATAACAATAAAACTCTTTGAATCTTTTGTTATAGATATTTGTCTAAATATGTAAATAAGGGATGTAATTTAAACAAAAAAATGAGAAAGGTGCTAATTTTATATAGTATAACGAATACCAGATTTGAGAATTAATAAATTATGCCACTTAACCCCACCATCTCCCAAGTGAAGTCTGGTTTTTAATCAGACTTCACTCCCTCTGTAGTTTATAATTAATTCCCTTGAGAAATATTACTATTGCAGTAACTATTGGTATCAGTTTACCGAACTAATACAATAATCATGATAAAAGCAGTAATTTTTGATATGGACGGGGTGATGATAGACAGCGAGCCGCTCTGGGAAAAGACAGAAAAAATCATGATGGCCAGGAAGGGTTTAGCATATAATCCTGTTTACAGGGAAAAAATTGTTGGATTAGGACAAAAAGAATCTGCAGTACTCCTTAAAGAAACCTTTTCTTTAAATGAAAATATTGAAGATATAATTGATCAAAGGATTTCCGTACTTCTTGATATTTATGACAGGGAATTATCTCTTGTAAGAGGCTTAACAGAGCTTCTGGATTCAGTATCAAAAAGTACTTTGAAAGTTGCTCTAGCTTCAAGTTCACCGCTTAAAGTTATTGAATTTGTTCTCAGTAAGTTTGATCTAAATAAATACTTCGATCTGGTTGTTTCAGGGGATATGGTCGAACATGGAAAACCCAGTCCTGATATTTATAATTATACTGCCGAGAGTCTCGGATTAGAGTGTGATGAGTGTGTGGTAATTGAAGATTCCATAAATGGAGTTATTTCCGCAAAAACAGCAGGTATGTACTGCATAGCAATTCCAGACAAAAGACTCAATCCCGATGGTTTTAAAAAAGCGGATATAATCATGAGCAATTTAAAATGTGTTGACATGCAGTTGTTAACTAAATTTGGTGTCTAAATGATTTTAATTTTAGCTCAAACTTCTTATTTCTGACTGGAGTTTATATAAGTTTGAATAAAGCCCATCGTTTTTAAGCAATTCGGTGTGCGCGCCCTCTTCAATTATTTCACCGTTATGAATTACGATTATACGGTCAGTTTCTTTCACGTTTGAGAGTCTATGAGCAATTATCAATGTAGTAATTTTTCCTTTCCCTTCTTTGATTTTACCTTGAA
>SMVB01283040.1_pt1 | contig 18080 bp, 27 predicted proteins | sample 2456461 | NCBI WGS metagenome assembly SMVB01 (sample SAMN11095934, study PRJNA526329) | marine sediment metagenome | biome: Marine sediment; feature: Surficial sediment; material: Deep marine sediment; isolation source: Hadal surficial sediment | place: Pacific Ocean | collected 2014-05 | depth...
CTATACGCAGCCCCCGCACCTGCAGGCATGTTGGCGGTCGACCTGACCCTCGACGACCACCCCAAGGTCGTTGCTAAGGCGTTACAGCGGCCAGCCAGTCACACCCATACACTACCGGCCACTGCTGAGCACTTCGAGGTGCATAGCGGTCGTGTTGAATTACGCATACCGATCACAGTCAACGGAACGGTCGTGAGCGATGAGGGAATCGATGAACTGACGCTATCAGGAACCGTTAGCTGGCAAGTTTGCGATGATCAGGTTTGCGATGTGCCACAACAACAGCCATTTGAAGTCACCGTGCCCGTGACCAGCGTCGTGGCATCTGACCTGGGAGCACGGCCTGGGGAAAGTGACGTCGCGGCGAGGAACGCACTACGGCACTTCAAAAAAATGACCAGCCGGCGATTGTAAAGAACTGTAGACATTAAATAGTGGAAAAGCACAGATGAGTGAGTTTGCGGGCTTTGCAGTCGTGGCGCCTGAAGCAGAAGGCTTTGCCCAGGATCGCCAGGATCGTATCAGTGCGGTGATGGCCCAGGCTGTTGCTGACAAGGAGATTCCTGGAGCGGTTACCGTGGTGTGCCGCCGTGGCAAAGTAGTGCATAACAACGTCGTCGGCACCCTCGACATGCATCGACCGGAACCGCTGGGCATGGACAGCCTGTTTCGGATGTATTCACAAACCAAACCAGTTACGGCAGTGGTTGCCATGACCTTGTTTGAGGAAGGCGTAATTTTCTTAGATGATTCGATTTCTAAGTGGCTGCCGGAGTTCGCTAGTCCACAGGTGGTCGCGTATCCGTCAGCGACTGACCGGGTAAAAGGTTCGCCGCTGAGCCTGGGCCGCACTCCGACCGCTCACCAAAGCGCCGTTGTGGCATCGATGGAGGGTGCTGGTTTTCTACCCTGGGATGAAAGCATTAACGATCCGCCAGGTACCTACGAGGACATGGTGCTTGTTTTTATTGTGGCGAAGAAAACATGCAAAGGTTGGTGGCCGATCATAGCTGGAACATCGACGGCGAGTTGATCGTGCGTGATCCGTCAGAAACGGCTGAGAAACTGGGGAAAGCTAATCGCAAGTTGATGTCGGGTAATGGCTTGTTCGGTGGGATGCTCTGCACGCCACCGGATTATGCACGTTTTGCGCAAATGCTATTGAACGGCGGGAGCTTGGATGGTGTACAGATCATTGGCCGGAAAACCGTCGAATTGCTCACTACAAATCACATCGGCGAACGTAGTGTCGACCTTTCAGTGGGTCCAGGCTACGGCTTTGGTTTAGGCTATGCAGTCCGTAAAGGCATTGCCGGTACATTTACTCCCGGCTCACCAGGGACATTTGGTTGGGGCGGCGCAGCAGGCACATGGTTCTTTGTCGACCCAGTGGAAGAACTATGGGGTATGTTTTTTTACCCATGTATTTGGCTATCAGTTTTCGCCCACAGCTGACCTGATGTTTCGCTTTGAAAAGATGGCTTACGAAGCTTTGATCGGCTAACTGCTCTAGCCCAGGTGGACTTTGTCCGCTCAAGGCTGGATATGGACATAACCTTTGTTGATTTCCTCGATCATGAAGGCAACGCCGGTCTGCACCGTCTCAACGCCTGGCAAGACCGCAGGGCGCGTTTTGGTACGGCGCTCTATAGTGTCCAGGGTGTTACCGCAGACATAAAAACGTACACCGTGATCCATCAGACTTTTAATGCGTGCCTGGCGTTCATTGTCTTGGGCAAACATCAACGGCACGCCGGGGCCAAAGGCAACGATCTCTATATCGACCATGTCCTGGCCACCATAATGTCTGGTTAGATTGTTAGCGATATCCAGGACCAGACTGTAACGCGTCGCATCATTCTGACTGACTTGTAAAATGACGTGCGCTTCGGCAAAGGGTTTGTCTTCGCTCAAAGGCTCCTGACCCAACGCGACTTGCGAAACCAACAACAAAAACAGACCAATAAATCCTCTCATAACCACTGCCAACCCCTTCATAAGTAGTTTTCCAAACCCGGGTTGTTAACTATGCCGTGCAACCGCGGTTGATTAATGTTTTCTAACAGGATGTTTTTGCGACCCCGCAAGTGCTCAGCGACCACATCCCACACCGGTATCCCCTGAGATTGCTGACCAACGGTTGCCCATCCCGCTACCCGGTACTTCTTGACAGCATTCAGCAAGGACCCATCCGGCAGACGCAGCTCGCTTATACGAGAACCGATCTTTTCATGTGGCGAACAAGCGAAGTTAAAACCGCCGACCCGGACCATATCGCCACCTTGCTGAAGATAAGGGTCCGGGTGGAACAAGTTGTCACTCACACTTTCGAGAATAAAATGTAGCTCTTCACCCGACATCTCACGAACGTACGTTTCCGGATAGGTTATCGCGGTCTGATCCAGCACCCGTTCCATGGTTATGGTTTCCCCCGGCAGAACCGAGGTGCCCCATCTGAACCCGGGCGAGAGGCTGAGTTCCGCATCGAGTTGTTCGCGCAACGCGTCGCAGATGATCTGATCGAAACTACCGTTGAAGTTACCACGCCGATACAACAACGTATCTGTCTGCGCCAGCGGCTCGTTGAGTTGCGCCAGATAGGGTGCGCGCACGCTATCAATATGGCGTTGCATATCAACATCCGCAGCCAGTAGATTCGAAAATATCGGCATCAGACGATAGCGGTACCCTTGGATCTTGTTGGCGATCTTGTTTGCGCCAAACTGAATATCCAGCACGCCGAGAAATTTTCCATTTGAACCGGCATTTGTCACCACCGTTATGCCACCTGCATTAACGACGGCAACGGGAACCGGCACCCCGTCATGGGTATGGCCGCCGAGAATAAAGTCTATGCCACGAACCCGCGAAGCCAGTTTCAGATCTACGTCCATACCATTGTGAGAAAGCAGCACGACCGCATCGACAGTTTCTTCGACACGTATCCGCTCTACTAATTCCTGAAGATCGCCTTCTTGTATGCCAAACGACCAGTTGGGGATAAACCTCTGCGGATTGGCGATCGGCGTATAGGGGAAAGCCTGACCGATGACGGCAATGCGTCGGGCGTTGACAGTCTTGATCACGAAGGGCGGAAAAACATGCCCTGAATCTTCATCAAAAACATCGATGCCATCAAACAGCGCATCTTCGGTCGCCTTAACATTCTGCGCGACGAAATCACCGCTAAATCGATCCACGTTATCCAGAGTTTCCGAGTCTTGATAGGTAAACTCCCAATGACCCGTCATGACATCGACACCTAGCAAGTTGCAGGCATCTACCATGTCCTGACCCCGGGTCCACAGCGCCGTGCCAGACCCTTGCCAGGTATCGCCACCATCCAACAGCAATGCGCGCCCGTTCACCTCTGCGCGCATACGATCGATCAACGTTTTCAGGTGCGCAAAACCACCGACCTTGCCAAAACGTTCTGCTGCCGCCGAGAAATCCAGATAAGTGAGTGCGTGCGCGATTCTGGCATCGTTAGTCGGAAACTCGCGGAGAAGATTTCTGCCCACCAGATGCGGCCAGCGGCCTTTTGCTGCTCCCACGCCTATGTTGACATTGGGTTCACGAAAGTAGATCGGCAGCAGTTGGGCGTGGGTATCGGTCATGTGCAACAAGCGGACGTCACCCCAGGATTCAAGATCGTACAAGCTGCGTTCAGGAGATTGATTGAGATCCATGCAGCCACTTAGCCCGGCAACAATGGACGCTTTCGAAAGAACGTCAAAAAATTCCCGGCGATTCACTGCCAGCGCCTATGGGCCAAAAGGCGGGCGCGTCTGCCAGTCAACGGCTTCCTGTTCCGCCTGGGCAATTGAAGCTTCCGCCAGAGCCATAGCTCGGCGTATTTGCGATTGGGCTGCGTCCATGTCACCGGCTTGTTGCGAGACTTTGCTCGCCTCGATCAACTCCGCCGTGGCACGCCAGGCAAAGCCCAGATCCTGGGACTTCTGGTACATATTCTCTGCCATCTCCAGCGGGGTTATCTCCACACCGGCTTCAACCAGAGCAGAGGACTGATCAGACACCCCACCTGGCGAACAAGCAGCCACTATGGCAATAAACCCAGCCATAACGAATAGATGCATAATGTCGTGCATAAAGATTTTCATTCAACTTTCCTGCTTACTTGCGGGTCGCCGGACCATTCCATCGCAGCCCATTGCTCATGTATGTCAGGAAGTATTCGAGGTTTCGGTACTCTTCGCTTTGCAAGGCAAATGCCACTGCACCTACCTGGCTGATACATTCTTGAAAGCGTTTGTGCAGGCTACCGATCTCTTGCCACTTCAATCGATAAACTGGCCAGTGGGACACGTGCCCAAGACTCGCACTTAGTATTTCGGCGCGCAATCTATTACCTGCCAATTGCACGTGGCAGCTACCGCAGGCAAAGTTCAATTGGCCGCGGCGGGATTGATAGAACCGTTTCCCTGCACTATAAGCAGACAACTCAGCCGTGGTCGCCGGTGTTGCCACATCAATCACCGCCCCTCTGGATTCAAAGGCAATATGTGACACCAGCGTTACCAAATCTCTGCTGTCGTAAGCCAGCGGCGCTTCGGTATGAGCTTCCCGACACTGATTAATCGCCAGTTCCAGGGTCACCACGCTTGCACTGTCCTGATCGAAGTACGGATAATTCTGCCTGACACCGGCACCACCAAAACAATCGGTGTATCCGGCGCCATCGGCAAACGGCACTTCAAATAACTCCGCACCTTCATCCACCGCGATTTCGTAAAGCGGGAAATCTTCCAACTCAAGCCACTGACTGCGCGCGTTTGCATCTATCGCATACACACCATTCATATGCTCGCTAAGTGGCACATCTGGAAAGCGTTGCGCATAGAAGTCTCTGAACGCAGCACGATCAGCTTCCGGGTCTGCTTGCACCTCTCCTCCAACCAAGGCGACAAACAAGGCACCGCACCAGGCGACAGGCAGAACCAGTAAACGACCGGTCACTATTTCAGCACCAATTCGCCGGAACTTCGTTCGCCGCGATTGTCGACCCAGGACACCTTAATGACATCGCCAGGAACACTGTCCTTCACTTTGAAAGAGAAAAACGGATTCTTGGACACGGCCGGCCCCCAATGCGCGACAATGACTTGTTTACCATTTTTATAACAGGTCACCGTTTCAATATGATGCGCCGGGATAAGCGCACCATCTGCGTCACGACGTGTGCCGGTTTCCATCGGGTGCGGCATCAGTGTTTTTACCTCGGCGATACCTGCTTTGATCTTCCCTCGCATCTTTACTTTTGCCGCCATGATTAACCTCCGCACCCACCGATCGTGACTTTCACTTCCTTGGCAGTGGTATATATCTTTGTCCGTGTTTCGATATACACATGCACCATTGAACTTTCTCCCATTTTGACCCTTGTCGACACATCGGCGAGCACATCGGCAGATAGTTCGAATCGACTGGTTAGCGGGTTGGGGTTGTTAGCGATCACAATGCTGATGGCCGTTACGCCTGCAATATCAGTCGACACGGTAACCGGTACCACAGCACCGTTTTCTGCGATGTCAGGGATTTTGAATCTGATCCGATCGCTTTCCTCGACGGGTAGCCCGTGCAGAACCTCTGCAAGCGCACCCTCAAGGGTGGTCGCTTTAAATCCATCACGTAAACTCGCCAGCACCCGCAGGGGACTGGCCAGGGTCGCGACCGTTGCGCCCAGAACTGCCATTGTGTTTATCCATTGCCTGCGGTTCATGCTGGTTGTCTCCAATGAATCTTGAAACTAAAGTGAGTGTATGTAATCGACCAACAGGTCGAGTTCGTCTTCACTCAGAATATGGTGCCTACCATAAGGCGGCATGACGGAAATCGGGTTTTTTCGCTGGGAATCCCATATTTGACTGTGCAATGTTGCTCGATCCGGGAATCTTGCCTTCATCATCACCAGCGGCGGCCCGGAATTCCCCGGCTGTTCCCCCTCGTCCATCATGTGACAAGACAGACAATTGCCCTTGTTACGGTCGAGGGCAATCTCCTTACCTTGCTGCAATGCGGTTTTGTCAGCGAGCACCGTGTGAGCGCCAAATAATGAGATCAACAATATAAGTCGGGTCACGAACAGTCTGGTCACGAAGATTCACCCACCATGTAAGGAACTGCCTGCTCAATTTCATCGTCTGACAACGGCACGAAGCCACCCCTGGGAGACATCACACCGGCATCGCTGGAGATGCCATTGACTGCATTATCAACCATCACCTCAGCTCCGTTGCCGATGCTTCCCCGCCACACGTCAGGATCGCCAACAATCGGTGCGCCGCCAACGCCTACCTTATGGCAGATTGTGCAATATTGATCATATACCGGCTGGCCAGGATGTTGTTGGCTTATGGTGTCCACAAGACCATCCTCCTTGCCTTCTTGCTGGGTACTGAGGACCTCGGAAATAATTTTGATCGCCGCCGGATCCTGACAATCTGACATGCAGCGGGTGTTGAATACATCTGTTCTATGATCGGCCACAAAGCTCGCTTCATTGGGAAGTCGAATCGAAACAAGATTGTTCTGATCGAGAACAAGATCGTCTTCCAGCAAGTCATTGAGGTACACGACATAGGCAGTCAGTGCGCAAGTCTCATCCGCACTCAAAGACTCGGGTTGGGCAAAAGGCTTTGCTCGATATATGTAGTCGAACAGCATACTGGTATAGGGCCAGTAACTGCCCACGGTTTTTGTCGGCCGGTCATCCAACAACGACCCTTCGCCCCCGGCAAGCACTGGAAAGCGGCCAACACCTTCACCATGGTAAGTCACCTTTGGCGCTTGATGCCTCGCCATTGTCCAGGGCCTCTTCGGCGGGCGCAGAGGCTGTGAGGATGACCGGCAACATCAGCAGACTAAGAAATCTGAACATTGGTCACGATTCCTTCAGGCGATAGTTTCGGGGTGTGGATGGCATTCTGGTGATAGACGGAATTTGAACCTCGCACCTGGTGTAATTGCCCATAGGTAGGCTGCACGTATCCTGTCGCATCCACCGCTCTGGACTGCACCAGGGCTTCACTGCCATCCGCCATCAAATCCGTATAATTGGAGGTCTCTTCATGTTGATAGCAGGGCTAATCACCGATTTCCAAGCGACGCAGCCATTTGACACAAGTGTTGACTTCCCAACCGGGGTTAACAAGGCGCTACGGATAACCCTGTTCAGGCCTCAGCATCCCACATTTTTGGGCAAACACGACCAGCGCATCATCCAACGCTTTGTCCATCGGTATGCTGCGACTCATATGCGCGCCATCGGCACCTTCTGCCAGCACCCAAGCAGCGTTGGCTTCGGTCCCAACCTCTTCCAGCAGGGTCGAAAGCCGCACCCCGGTCCATTCACAACAGGCCAACATACCGTGACGGAATTGCAACTTATCCATCTGCGCCCCACGCCGCTGGGGGTAATGATGCCGGTCAGATCGGCCAGCGGTGTAAAACTGATGCTGGCGATTCGATCCGCGGATAGCCAGTCAACCGTTCTGGGTTGCACCTGCGCTTCATAGGCAGATGGCGTACCGTAAGGTTGGCTCACCACTCCGTGGCCAAGTTGCTTTGTCCAAGGTTGGACATTTGGCGGAGCACCAAGCCCGATTTCAAGAACCGGCGGCGTTCAATTCCACTCAATTGCTCCCCTGATTGGGCAATTGACTGCAATAATTTGTCCAACTTACGTTGACTCAAACTGTAATCCCCATTAATTCCCCATCGCTTTTGTTGAATTGTTTGTATATTATAATTTTAGTACGTAAGAACAACCTAATATTCTATTGTCAAGAAAGGGGTTGCAGAAACAAATGGCCGCGGAATTAGCACGTGAAGAAGGTATGGACCTCGGGCTCATGCAGGAGAACGCGGCTCGTGCCAGCGACTTGATGAAGCTCTTGAGCCACCCTCACAGGCTCATGATCTTGTGTGAACTCAATCAGGGCGAACGATCTGTCGGCGAACTAGCGGAAAGAATCGGCATCAATCAATCGCCGCTCTCCCAACATCTGGCTCGTATGCGCCACGAAGGCGTTGTAGAAGCTCGCCGTGAAGCACAGACTGTTTACTACTCGTTAGCAGGTGAAGAAACTTCTGCCGTCATCTCTCTGTTATACAGCCTCTATTGCCAACCTGGGGATGTTAAATGAAGGTATCGAAAATACTCGCAATCACCATCAGTCTGTTTTGCGCTGACCAACTACTAGCCGAAACAGCCACAGGTGAACCAGCCCCACTGTCGAGCGCGGTGCTCAACATATCTGAAAAGTTCACCATAGCCGGCGCATTGAACCATTCTGTGGTAACGACACTCCCGCGCGACACAATCCTTATTGACTTAAGGACAACGCCAGAAGGCACCGCCGAAGAACGTGTATTTGTCGAAGGTCTGGGCTTTCAATACGAAAATTTCCCGATTGGCGCCGATGGCTTGGGGCGTGAGCAGTTAGAAGGGTTCGCCAAAGTGTTGAGCGACAATCCGGAGCGCCCAGTTATTCTGTATTGTCGGTCAGGCAACCGGGCAAGCCTCCTGTACGCGGCTCATCTCGTTGAAACCGGTCAGAATGTAGATGCGGCCTGGGATGTTGTTAAACCCCTCGCCAGACCGGAAATAGAAAAAGCACTACGGGCTTTCATTGCGAAGTAAGCCTGGCTTCAAGCGCCCGTATCGGAATTTTGAAATAGTGGCCACCATTGGACTCAGCTGGTGGCAAGGAGCCTGCACGCATGTTGAATTGAACCGCGGGGTAAAGAAGTCGCGGTGTCGCCAGCCCGGCATCGCGACTCTCGCGCGATTCGACAAAGGATGCTTCGTCAACACCCCCATGCACTAGTATATTGTTTTCACGCTCTTCGGTGACCGTCGTTTCGAATCTGAATTCGGTGCGTTCTTCAGTACCGTAGTCGTGACACATGAACAGCTTAGTATCCAGCGGAAGATCTAGAATTTTCTGTATAGATTGGTAGAGCGTTCGCGCATCGCCGCCTGGAAAATCGGCACGTGCAGTACCGTAATCAGGCATAAACAGCGTATCACCGACAAAAGCAGTCCCTTCGACAATATAGGTGAGGCAGGCGGGAGTGTGTCCGGGAGTAGACATCGCTTGAACCTCAAGCCCGCCCACCTGAAACGTTTTTTTGTCTTCAAATAGAACGTCGAATTGTTGACCATCGACCGCAAATTCGATACCCGCGTTAAAGACCCCACTAAAGATTTTCTGCACCTCAACAACCCCGGCACCGATACCCATTTGACCACCGAGTTGCGATTTGAGGTAAGCCGCACCGGTCAAGTGGTCTGCATGAATATGCGTCTCAAGAATCCACTCGAGCTCAAGCCCACAACGGCGAACATAGTCAATGATTGCGTCCGCCGACTCTGTCGACGTGCGCCCGGAGACCGGGTTGTAGTCGAGCACCGGATCAATGACAGCGGCCTTCCCTGCATTGAGGTCCGCGAGCACATAACTGTAAGTGAAGGTAGCCGGGTCAAAAAACGGTTCAATACACGGTTCCAAGGGCTAACCTCCTAAATGGTCATCCGAGTTCATTCCGATGTCACCAACCCGTGTTGCACAAAACTCATCACACTCGGTGGCCCATGAGCAACATGTAGCGCAGGTTTGTCGCCGAGAGTCATGATGCAGGCACCAAAAGTGTGGCCATGACCGGAGTCACGCAACACACAAATCGGACCGTCGGTAGATGAGAGCAAAGACTTTATGTCGCCCAATTCCGGATGTGAATGTTGGTCGAAGAAACACTGCAATGCAGTAAAGCGCGATGAGGTCGTTGTGCTCGGCATGGGATCGTCCTGTACCAATGGGCCAACCAATACGTGATTGGTATGAAATACGCACTCATCACCTCCTTTGGCTGGATAGTGAATCGCTGAATCCGCCCCCGCCTCGATATCGACAATACCTTCTGGTGATGCCACCACATAGTTCTGCCCGGAGGCGTGCTGGGTGGTCTCGACAAATCTGACCGCATCGCCGAGATCTCGCTTATTCAGCAGGGTTCTGACAACGAAGGCAACTGGCAGGCCGCTTCGGCTGCAAGCCAGCTCGGACAACGTGTTCACGCACACCCCCAACCGGGAGTCATTGAGCCCGTTCAATCCAATCAATCCGGCCGCGGTGAACACGATCTGACGCACCCCGGTCACCGGGTCGGTAAAGCGCAACAGCAGTTGGCCGCCATCGTAATGCAGCGGCAGATCCATGGTCTGAGCAACGAGTGGATCCCCATTAACATCACACAGAGCCAGGCTGCTGCAACTCTGCCTGGCGCTGGTTTGCTGAGCCAAGTGTGCCGATAACCACCAGCACTCATCAAGCAGTTGGAACGCGAAAACTGTCTCAAAATCTAAATTTGCGCCAGCGGCGATGCCGCGCACCTCGACCAACAGATCCGGCGACTGCTGTTCCGCAGCTTCCACAAACTGTGTCGTGGCACCGATATGCCTGATGAAATCATCTGGGGTTAGAGGTTGAATGATAGCAAGCGCTTCTCGCCAGCGTTCGATACCAGAGACGATCTCACCCCGCATCGCTTCACCATGAGCCTCGCCACGCTCGCGCGCATCGCCCTTCACATCAAGTAATTTCACTTCCGCAAGGGTATCTACCATTTCGGCCTGGCACCTGTGGGTCTGTTGACTACGAGCATCAAGGCTCAATATGACTCAATATCACGACGATAATAGGCATCAAACGCCTTCGCAACACTCAGTTTCAATAGGGTCGCCCACCGAACTGATAGGTGTTCGTTATTTTGTTAAGCATGTTGGTTTGTTTGACATATTGACGAGGTGGCGATCTAGCAAGGTCTGAAACCAACCTCAAACTCCTCTACAAGACCCATTCTAACAACGTTTCAACGATTCTTCACCAACCCCGTAATAAATTGGAACTTGTGCACCGGGTCACCGAATTATTCTCATCTACTCAGTCTAAAACTTCAGCCAGCGACAACAAGCTGGCCATTGCATTCGGCGAGAAGGTTGTTGGAGACTCACATTGAATGAATCAACAGGATTTACTGGAGAGTAAATTATCATGCGCAAGCTAATCGTACTGGCACTACTTTTGCCAGGCTATTCGTATGTCTGGGCGGCAGAAGGCCGCCAGATTGATCGTACCAATGAAGACGAAAACTTCCGCCGCTCCGGAACGGTGACTTTCCCCAGACAAGCAGGCTTAGAATTTCGCTGGAGATTCGGTTCCTAAACGCCTGAACGTTGTTCAATAGACGACCCCCTCCAACACGTCTATTGCGCTGAACACCGCCGGTTTCCCCCGGCGGTGTTCATTTTTTCTAAATCGGCATATACGCGTCACCCTCATTCTCATCCCGGCACCACACAGATCAAATCGCACACCATATTTCGTATGCAGTTCTTCAAGCATCGGCTAGAATTTTTTCTGGACGGCTGCAAGATCTTTGTCATCTGCGTAAGGCGAGTTCTACAGATCCTGGATAAAATATTTGTAAGATTTTCCAGACACGACCACGACCGCTTTAAATTCCTTCTGTTGGTTTTTGTAGTATTCGGACAACCCTTTTATTGAATTGATGATGCGGTTTTCTATTCTCTGACTATCACCGGTCGTGAGATCAAACACAGCCTTTACGACACCCGTCGCCATGCTCGCTGCGGCCAGTGGGATGGTCATTATCGGCGTGGAATTTCGAAATGGTGGTGGACGCCTGGGCAACCACCCTTTTCCCGCAGGTTTGAAAGATTGCGCCACTGCTGTGCAGTGGGCAGTCTCGCACAAAGACGAATTAGGGATTTCATCCATCATTGTCTGCGGCGAGTCAGGTGGCGGCAATCTCGCTATTGCGACAACACTAAAGGCCAAGCAGGAAGGATGGTCCGATCAGATAGATGGTGTATACGCTATGTGCTCCTACATATCCGGTGCGTATGCCAACCCTCCAACAGAGCTTTTGTCTCTTCACGAAAACAACGGCTACATGATGGACTGCGCCATGATGGCGGTCTTGGCGTAGGTCTATGATCCGGATGCTGCCAATGCAACCAACCCGCTCGCATGGCACACCGCACGCCAGTGATCAGAGTTTCCCTGACGTCATTCCGGAGATCTACAACGACACCGTTCGATCAATCTTCTACTTCGCTGATTCTCTAGGAAGCACTGAGTCTAACCCACGCTGAGAAACTCGACTCAAACCGCGTGCTACTCGGCCGGTTTCTTCAGAGATCGTCCTGCATCTGCAAACTTACCGGCCAGCGCCGCCTGAGTGTTGATTAACGAGCCCATATTCAGCGCATCACTGAGGCTGCCTTGGCGAGTCGTGCGATGTAGCCGCTTGGTCTGCCCGATGGCGATTTTGTCGCGGCTGACGATTGTGGCAGTAAAACTCTCGACTTCGCTCGCAAGGGCGGCAGCATCTTCAACCAATCGGTTAATCAAGCCCATGGCATAGAGCCTTGAGGCCGTCACCGTTTCTCCCAAAATAGCCAATTCGAGGGCCAGGCGCGGGCCGAGCAGCTTGCTTAAAATGGGGGTATTGATGGCAGCGGGGAAATTGTGCCGCATCTCTGAAACCTGGAACCTGGCGGTCTGGTCTGCCAGAACAAAGTCACAACCCATGGCCAGGGTAAAGCCACCGGCATAGGCGTATCCTCGAACCACCGCCACCGATGGCAGGTCACTCTCATCAAGCAAGCGGAAAATATCCGCCCACAGGTCGTCTCCTGCTATGACTTCATCCAGCGGTGCTTCACTGTCAAATGCACGCAGATCACGCCCGGCACAGAAGTGCTCACCCGCACCATCGATTACCAGACACCGGCAACTGGGTTCATGCAACGACTCAACAATACCCTGATGCAGTTGCGTGATCATTTCTGCATTAAATGCATTGCGTCGCTCCGGTCGATCCAGGCGTAAGCGTGTTATGCCACCTTGCTTGTGCACCGATATGCTCAACTCGATTTCCTTAACCACTCGTTGCTTGTTCTAAACACCATAGCAGCCGGAGGTGCCTTCATGAACGAGCAGCAAGGCTTTTTTGATCTAACTGGGAAAAGGGTTGCTATCGTCGCCCCGGTGCGAGTGCTTCGTTTCACGCGCCAGGTATCGCAGCAAAGTCGTTGGCTCTCGACCTAACACCTCGGCAACAACCCCGTTCGCCGCATCCCCATATCCATCCAGAAACGCCTGATTGAATTGCAGCAGGATATCGACATGCCAGCCGGGTTGATCGCTTTTGCGAAGCGCCTGTTCTACTTCGGTTAGTGTTTGCGGTTGGTAGCGCACTTCACGCTTCAGCACCTGGCCGAACGCCTCAGCGACTTCGTCGTAGGTCACACATTTTGCGGCGGTCAGCGTTACCGCCTGATTCATCAAAGACCGCTGCTCTATCAGAAGCCGCGCCACGACCGCCGCTATGTCTTCCACATCGACCATGGCGATCTTTGCATCACCGACCCCGGACCGAATCACCCCTTCAGCGCTTGCCGAGGCGGTGAGAAATGACAGGTTCTGCATAAAAAAGAGCGGTCGCAGAAATGTATAAGGTAAGCCAGCGGCTTGAATCTGCTGCTCTGTTTCGGCATGCCAACGGCCACTATCGACATAAGAATCCAGCGCCGTAGCCAGCCCCGAGATCTTTACGATGTATGGTCTGGATGTGGCCAGAGCTGCCTTGACCACATTGCCTTGCAACTCAACCTGATTCGGCGCAACCGGCGACAACAACAGCACTGCTTGTGTGCCATCAACCGCTGCCCGCACCACGTCGACCGCACCGAGATCTCCTTCGATAATTTCGACGCTATCGGGTAGCAGACGACCTGCTTTTTCCTGGTCGCGAACCAGCACTCTGACCGATTGTTGCGCTGAAACCAAATGCTCTACCACTCGACGGCCAATACGACCGGTGGCACCGGTAACCAGAATCATCGTGTTATCTCATCCGCTCTACACTGTGCAAGCACCTACAGTACACATCGGCGCAACACAATGCTCTGGATCGATCTACAATTGCGCTACCGTTCACCGGCACAACACCAGCAGTTTCCAAGGACCGCTCAAATGATCAACAAACTAATTGCATCCCTGCTGCTTACATTGACCTGTGGAACCTCTGGGTCCGGTTTGTATGCACAAGAAATAGATCCGGGAATCGACGGAACCGTTAGGATCCCGCCGCCGATAACCGCAGACAGCGTCAGGCGGTTTTTTGACACGGCATTCAAAGTACAACAACTTGATCATAAAATGGTCGGTAGCATCGTATCTGTGGTCTATCGCGGCGAGGTGCTGTTCAAAACTGGATATGGGTGGGCGGATCTGGAACAGCGCGTAGCCGCTGATGCTGATCGATCTCTGTTTCGCATAGCATCGATTACAAAGCTGTTTGTCTGGACGGCCATCATGCAACTCTATGAGGCTGGTCGTCTGGATCTAGAAGATGACGTAAACAGTCACCTCGATTTTGAGATCCCGCAGACATTCCCGGAACCGATTCGCATCAAGCACCTGATGACCCACACGCCGGGCTTCGAGGAGAGAAACGTCGGCTCCAGCTCGAGATCCATTGCGGATGTGGTTCCCCTCGATCAATACCTTCGCAGCGCTATACCAATGCGCGTTCGACCCCCCAGGTGAGCATGCTTCCTATTCGAACTACGGCACAGCACTCGCCGGTTACATCATCGAACGCATAACAGGGCAGTCCTGGTCAGACTACGTAGACGAAAACATTCTCATCCCTCTAGACATGAGTTCAACCAATACTCACGTTCCACTGCCGGAGAAATTTCAGCGTCGACACGCGGTGAGCTACCAATATTCGGCCGGTCAATTTACGTCCATGCCATATACCTACTTTCTGGACTTGCCAGCAGGTCATATGAGCACCACCGCCGACGACATGACCCGCTTCATGCTGGCTCATTTGCACGAGGGGAAATATCAAGACACACGTATACTCAGTGCGGCAACCACCCGCAAAATGCATACGCCACTGTTTGCCCCTCACAAGGGTATCGCGCCGATGTTGCATGGCTTTTACCGATCCGATCGCAATGGTCTACTGATTTTCGGTCACGGTGGTGACGTCAACCAATTTCACAGTAACCTGACTCTTATACCCAGCAAAGGTCTCGGTATATTCGTGTCCTTCAACTCGGATCCGAGTTCCACTGCACGCAGTAATTTAGTGGCGGCCTTCATCAATCATTTTTTTCCAACCGAATATCTACGGGTGCCGGAAGCCACTGTCGAAATCAACCTCGAAGACTATGTGGGCGAATATCTGCCACTCAGGCGCAACGTCTCAACATTCGAGCGCCTCTCGATGCTCGTCGACAATCTGACCATCACCGCGCAAGGCAGCGAATTAGTTGTGGGAGCATCCGGCCCCAGTCGATGGCTGCCGGTAGCAGCGGACCGATTCACCGCAAAGTACACAGACGCCACCCTGGTGTTCGAGCGCGACAGTACGGGTGCCGTCAGCCACATGGTCGTAGTATCGCCACTGAGTACTTATCAGCGCGTAAGTGGGCTCGATGCACCCAGCAATATACGCTCGGCGCTGATCTTCACAGTTCTGATTGCATTGTTGGCGGTTCTCGGATACGGCTACCGCGCCTTTCGACGGGCACCGAACGCGACTCGACTACCCCCACTGGATGTCGCCCTGGCTTGGGTATATGCGTCACTATTGCTCGGTGTTTACATCCAGTTGGCATTAGTGCTCTCCGGCAACGTCGACGAATTTGCCTACGGGGTACCAACCTCGGCACATATCACTCTGATACTGACCAATATTAATCTGCTGCTCGGCGTGGCCGTGTTGATATTATCGATCCGACAATGGGCGAGGAGAGCAGGCGGCGTTGCTGCGCGTCTGCGCTACTCAGCTATCAGCCTTACCGTGATAGTGACCGGCTGGATCGCCTACTACTTCAATTTTATCGCTTATGTGTTCTGAGTCTGCTGGATGGGCTGAATATTGGCCACGATCGAGAGGAGATAGATAACAATCAAAGGAGAAGAATATGAGTGTATTAACAGGTGAAAGAGTCGAACGTCGCCGTATTTTCCACCAGGGTCGCCTGGAATGGGTACGCCTTGAAGGCGTTGGCCGATTGAGTAATACGGTTGCAGAAATCGCCTCACCGATGCACGATGTGGGGCATCAACCGACGGATTCAGTAGGCGTGCGCAGCGTCGCCCTTGGACAGTTTCCAGACCGGTAAAAAGACACAGCTAGGAAGACTTCATCATGAACCAGGACCAGCAAATTGACCTGCCGATCACCGTCCGCCGCATGGAACTCGATTTTCCGACCTCAGAACAATTCGACCCGCTGTGGAACGCAGGTAATCCGACCGTTTCCTACTTCACTCTGGGGTTGTCGCTCTATCTGCCCTATTTAGAACCCTACATTATCAAGGCACTACGCTCCGCTACCCATCTGGTGAAAGACGACGATTTGCTGGAGAAAATTGACAAGTTCTGCCGTCAGGAAGCACAACACTACAAGCAGCATGAGAAGTTTAACAAGCTCATTCATGAGCGGGACTATCCCGGCCTGGCGGAAATCGAAGCGCAATGCAAAGCCGAATTTGATGATTGGCTTGATAACAAGCCAATGCAATACAACGTCGGTTTTGTAGAAGGTTTTGAGTCATACACAACCCAAGGTGCAGCTGCGGCGTTGAACAGTGGCGGTTTGAATTCCACCAAAGTTGATCAGCAGATCGCTGATCTATTTCGCTGGCACTTAACCGAAGAGCTCGAACATCGCACCGTCGCTTTCGATGTCTATGAGCACATCTACGGCGACTACGCTTACCGCGTAAAGATGTGCTGGATAGCGCAATGGCATGTGTTGCGTTTTATTTTGCGCTGCATGAACTTGATGTCCCGGGTGGATACGCTACGTTACGGTCCGCAGTACAAGGTGCCGGTGTACATGAAAGCAGGTGCGGTAGCCGCCGCCTTGTATCAGTTTGCGGTGACCTACATGCCGAACTACTCACCGCACAAGATGAAGATTTCACCGACAATAGCCAAGCTGGCACAGCGCTACAACGACAAGGCTATCTCGATCCAAGTTTGAAAGTACCCCCAACTACTGTCCTTGTTCTTCTATTAGAACTTCCATCGGTGGGCGGCCGTCAACGACGCCGAGGGTGTAGCCATATGTCCAGTAGCCAAGCAGGCGTTGCATCAGCTTCGGCAGCTTAGTCACGGCCTCCTTGGTCATGGACAAATAGATGTTGTCCTGCTGCCTGAGCCACTGGCGGGTGAATATGTTGTTGATACACCGGCGCCGCGCACCCTTGGCGATGGAAGCACCACCCCCATGCCAAAGCGAACCATCGTAAATGAGTACCGACCCTGCCGGCATGCTGGCAACACTCGGTTCGCCATCCGGGCACAGTTCGGTATGGATGGTGTGTGAGCGCGGCAGGAAACGAGTCGCGCCATTGCCTGCGGTGAAATCGTCGAACGCCCATATGGAGTTGACCTCCAGCGGCGGACGCGGCCAAGGTAGATTGTAGTGTCCGGAATCCTGGTGCAGGGGTTGAGCCGTTTGCCCCTCGTATATCGTCATGCCCATGGACGCACTCAACTGTGGCGCCTCGCCGAAATAGGATTCGATGATCGCCAATACCCGCCGGTTCATCACCAACTCATCGAACTCACGCGTTTTGCTGACGACGCTGTATGCGCGGTGAGTATGGTGCCCCTCAAATTCGTAGATGCCTAGTCGGGTCTGGGGATTGATAGCGTCAATTGCGCTGCGCATTTTTTCGAGGGTTGTGCCAGCAATCTCCCTTTCCTAGATAACGTAGCCCTGTTCTTGCAGTCGTCTGGTTTCATCTGCAACCGCAGCCCGTTCTGCCTCGCTGGTAATCAACTTCTCCCGATTACCGCTGCGGGCTTCTGCACTGAAAGGGTTTGTCTCTCCAATAGACGGCTTGGCTGAGGTCACTTGGATTACTCCTGTGCGGTGATTGTCCGAGTCCAACGATACACGCAGAATCTTTTTTCAATCAACTGATAGAAACTACA
>SMVB01315482.1_pt1 | contig 18080 bp, 12 predicted proteins | sample 2456461 | NCBI WGS metagenome assembly SMVB01 (sample SAMN11095934, study PRJNA526329) | marine sediment metagenome | biome: Marine sediment; feature: Surficial sediment; material: Deep marine sediment; isolation source: Hadal surficial sediment | place: Pacific Ocean | collected 2014-05 | depth...
CTATGGCGTAACCCTCGGATTGCAAAGCCAGGAGTGTCTGTTCGATCTCCTTGTATCCCAAATGGAAATCTCCTGCCAGTGTCGCCACATCAACGGGGCCCAGGCCGGATAAACGTGCCCGTAACAGTTCAAGCAGCGCCTGTTGCCGATCAATCGGGCCTTGCGAGTCAATCACGGCAGAAGGATCAAACGGTGCTTCTGCATCGCTGTGAATCATCCTGAACTCTTCCAGGCGTTCTGTTGCCACCCACCAGGCCTTGGCAACTCCGTCCGGGCCCTTCACGATCAGACAGCAGGCCCGCATCTCCGCGGCAAGCGCTTTAAACCATTTATGCCAAAGTGCGGCATCGCCAGCTGTGCCGGTACTGGAGCAACCACTTCTGTATTCATCCTGGGTCAAGAAACCCAGTTGCAGCAAGCCATCGTGTAATTCATCGGGGTTGCGTGGCTGGATCCACGCTTCGGCCCTTAGCTGTTTTATCGCACTGATACTGATGATGCTAAGCGTCGCTGCGTCACCCAGGTCATTGTCGTTGTGCCTGATCGCTCGCGTGCGCCGGTTTTCTGCATCACCGTCATCCAGGAAGGCATAAGGCCGGGCATTGATGATCTCCGCTGACAGGGGCGATGGCGCGGTCAGATCCAGGCAGCGAATATCGACCAAACCGGATTCAATTCGCTGCAAGAACTCTTCCAGCCCACTGATGTCCATGGATTCGTTCAGGCAATCGTCCAGGGTCTGTTTCACCAATGGGTGATCGGGAATCTCGCGTTCGCCACGAATGTTCTCCAGGCAGGCAATTTGGTCAGGAAATACAACCGCCAGCAAATCCTCTGCCTGGTTTCTTTGCCATTGTGGCGGCAGTTTCTGACCGTTACGCATGCGCTGCACCGCCAGCGCGATGGTGGCGGTCCAGCGCCATCGAACCTCGAATAACGGTGCATCGAGCAGCGCCTGAATCAAGACGTTTTTCACGCTGTCGGATTTCAGGAAAGACGGCACGTCCTGGATCTCGAAACTATGCGTTTCACCGAGGGACAATATCAGGCTGTCATTTAATGCAGAGGCCTGCAATTCGAAATTGAAATGACGGCAAAACCGCTTGCGCAGCGCCAATCCCCAGGCGCGCATGATTCCCGAACCCAGCGGTGCATGAATCACCAGGTGCATATCACCGCCGTCATCGAAAAAGCGCTCAAAAACAACCCGGTCCTGTGTCGGAATGCATCCCAGTGCATCCCTTACTCCAGCCAGGTACGCGATGGCCTGTTCAGCCGCTGCGGTTTCGATTTCCTGCTTGGTAAGCCAGGACACTGCTTCATCGACTCCTGATTGCTCCAGTAGTTGGTCGATTTGATGGCGGAGACTGGATACAGAAAGTGATAGTTCGTTACTGCGCCCGGGCACTTCGCCGACCCAGAACGGTATGTTGGGTGGCTGACCCTTCGCATCCTCAACCAGCACCCTGCCCTGTTCGATCTTGAGAATCCGGTAGCTCGTGTTGCCCAGCTGAAAAATATCGCCGGGTATGCTCTCGAAGGCAAAATCCTCATTCAATGTACCGATACGAAATCCCTGGGGCAACATGATCACTTCATAATCGAAGTGATCCGGGATGGCGCCACCATTCTGTAAGGCGGTCAGCCTTGCGTTGGGCCGCGGGCGCAATTTGCCGTTAATCGCATCGTGGTAAAGAAAAGCTGCGCGTCTTCCCCGGCGTGTGGCATAGCCCCCCGCCACCATTTCAATAACCTGATCGAACTCTTCTCGCACAAGATTGCGGTAAGGCCATGCTGAGCGCACCAGCTTGTAAAGAGATTTGGTGTCCCATTCCCTGGCACTAACTTCTGCGATCAACTGCTGCGCCAGCACATCAAGTGGCGCTATGGGAATATTCACCCGGTCCAACTCGCCGCCTCGAACACTGAGCAACAGCGCAATACTTTCCACCAGGTCATCCCGGCTAAGCGGAAACAGGCGACCTTTCGGAATTTCACCCACCGCATGCCCCGCACGCCCTACCCTCTGGATAAATGCGGAGATACTACCGGGAGAACCTATTTGACACACCAGGTCAATGTGGCCGATATCTATGCCCAACTCCAGCGATGCGGTAGCAACCAGGGCTCGCAGATGCCCGGCCTTCAAACTCTGCTCAGCTTGCAAACGGTGCTCTCTGGAAAGGCTTCCATGGTGAGCAGTAACGGCACCTTCGCCGATTCGCTCAGCCAGGTGGCGCGCGAGGCGCTCTGCAAGACGTCGTGTATTGACAAATATGAGGGTCGTCCTGTGTTCATTAACCAGACTTTCCAGCCGGTCGTAAATTTCCTCCCACACTTCGTTTGCCATCACCGGCATCACCGGAGATTCCGGAAGCTGCAATTGCAAATCACGCTCACGCTGATGCCCGGTGTCGACGATTTCACAGGTTTTCCCACCGGTGAGAAAATTGGCAATCAGTTTGATTGGTTTCTGGGTAGCAGAAAGGCCGATCCTGCGCGGTGGCGTGCTCAGCAAGGCATCCAGTCGTGCGAGCGACAGGCTAAGGTGGCTGCCCCGCTTACTACCGGCAACCGCATGTATTTCATCCACAATTACGGTATTGACGGTAGCCAGCATGCCGCGGCCAGAAGCGGAAGTCAGTAGCAAATAAAGACTCTCCGGTGTTGTAACGAGAATTTGCGGGGGTTTCCTGATCATGCTCTGGCGCTCGCCCGGCGTGGTATCACCGGTGCGTACTGCGGTGCGGATGCCCGAAACGCCGCCTCGATTCTCCCGCAGCCAGTGGTCGATCCCCTCCAGGGGTTGCTGCAGGTTTCGGTCAATGTCATTGGACAGTGCCTTGAGTGGTGATACATAGAGTATCTGCACGGAATCGGCCAGTGGTTGGTGCTCGCTTTGCTGCACGAGGTCGTTAATGGCGCACAGGAATGCTGCAAAAGTTTTGCCTGAACCGGTTGGCGCCGCAATCAAAACATGCTTACCGGAACGAATCTCTTCCCAGGCGGCTTCCTGGACCGGGGTTTCAGAATCAAAAGTGGAGTTGAACCAAGCCCGGACGGCAGGATGAAATCGAGACAAACTCATACCGTTATCTTACCGCAGGCATTCTCAAAAGCCGGGAATACAGAATCAGGTTCCTGGTGTGGGGTGGTGCAGACTATTTCGGCTGTGCTCTTACAATAGGGGCTCCCAGTCAGCACTGATGAGTATCCAGTCGCCGCCTTCGTAATGCCAGCGCGTCTTAAAATCATAAAGCTGGCCCTGGTCCGGAATCCAGCCAGGACCGCCGGTAATGAGGGCTTTAAACCGGGCCGAGGCTTTGTTCTCACCGGTTTCGGTGACTGTGATAGGAAACAGTTGCACGTTCAAGCGCTGATGTCGATTTAATTGAAAAAGGACCAGGCGCTGAAGCTCCTGGCGGTTCAATTGTCCATTTTGACCACTAAAATCTTCAGCAACGTGTTTGATAAACGGCCGCCGTTCACCATTTTCCAGCCGGGTTTCCATTTCACGAATGACGGCAATCACCTGCTGACTGACCGTCAGTGGGGGGTTACAGGCGGTAACAAAAACGACCAGAAAAACGAAAATAACTACTCGCATGGGAACAACTTTGGGCGCCGGCCTCACTCCTCGCTTCCCAGGTAAGTCTCGAGCAAACGTGATGCAACGACAATCAGGTCATGTTCGGTAACAATCCCAATCAACTTGCCATCAACGGTTACCGGAAGGCAGGCCAGCTTTTGTTCTCGCATCATGCGGATTGCATCCACCGTGCTGGTATCAGGGGGAACCGTAACCGGATCTGTTCTCATGATTTCCTTCACGGTAACCTTGTTGTCACCACCGACCTGTCCGGTGGCAACAAGTCGCAACAGTGCCCGGTGTGAAACCAGTCCCACCATAATTCCGCGATCGTCTTCAACCGGCACATGGCGAACGTGACGCCAATCCATCAGGGTCGCGGCGAAATCGACAATATCGTCCGGACGCACAGTAAACAAATCCGTGGACATGAATTGCCCAACCGTGCGGTAACTCTCACGCCAATCCTGTTCGATACAGTATTTTGCCAGGGTCCACTCACTGATGGGTTCGCCGCTGACTTGCTGCTTGACCATGCTGGCAACCAGGCATCGCATGCGTTGGTTTAAAGTACCGTTGTCCTCCATTTTTTCCAGAGATTCCAGTGCCCAGCGGGCGCCCGTTCTTCGCTGTGTCACACGATCGTGCAATACACCCAGGTAGCGGTCAATATCGTCCTGGTTGATACCCGCCTCCTGCAGTCCTTCACGAGCCAGGGGCAGTAAATGCTCCAACACCAACTCTTTGGCAGGCATGTGTGAATCATCGAACCAGCACATCTGGGCCCGGATGCCATCGCGGGCAGCACCCAGAAAATTGGCCTTCACGTCCGCAAAACTGAGATGTTCCCTGATGTCTTTCACCTGCGCTGACATTCCCGCCATCATGCCGAAGAAAAATGCCGCGTTGGCCATTTCATCTATCACAGTGGGTCCGGAGGGAATTACCCTGTTTTCAATTCTCAGGTGCGGAACATTGTTGAGTACGCCATAACAAGGCCGGTTCCAGCGATAAACCGTACCATTATGAAGCCTTAATGCGTTCAGGGACGGCATGATTCCTCGTTCAATCATTCCCAGCGGGTCATCCTCGGTTTCGGTCGTTAACACAATCCGGAACCGGGCAATGTCTTCCTTGAATATTTCCGTTACCGACTCTTCCAGCCAGTGATCACCAAAATGCACTCTCGGCCTCAGTCCGCGCGCCTGTTGTGCTTCAGAACGTGTGTCGATTGAATGCTCGAATACTGCAATGCGTGTCTCATGCCACAGGCGTTTTCCCAGCAGGATGGGAGAATTCACCGCAGCGGCAAGCAAAGGACCGGTCACCGCCTGGGCGATGTTGTATTGCCTGGCAAAATTTTCCGGACTCACCTGAAAATGGATCTGGAAGCTCGTATTGCAGGCTTCCAGCATGACGTTATCGTGCCGGACTGAAAGTTGATCGATACCATTGATGGTGAACTGAAACTCATCACCACGAAGTGCACGTATGGCATCGTTGAGGGCATGATAACGGGGGGTTGGCACCATGGAATCCAGACCCAGGTCATCCATCGACAAGGTCGGCAGTATCCCGACCAGAGCGATTTTGCAGTCCAGCTGTTCTGCCGTATCACAGGCGCGTTTGTAGACTTCCTGTAACTCAGACTCCATCAGGCGAAGGCAATCCCCACCAAACTCCTGGGGAGACAGATTTGCTTCCAGATTGAAAAGACCGAGTTCATGGGTGAAGCGATCATCATCAATGGAATCGAGCATTTCCAGTGCTATGAGCGCCGGCTTGTGCGCCCGGTCGATCAGGAACATTTCCTGCTCTGCTCCAATGCGGCTGATACCGGATTCAATCAGCCCTTTGTCCAGTAATTCCTCCAGTGCCCGTACCTCAATCAACAGGGCACTCATGAACGCCTGGTGGGCGGCTCCTTCCGTATTCAATTTGACGTTCTGTTCACCCATCCGAACACTCCTCAGGATGTTTTTCGCGTTTCAGACTGGAATAATAAACAGTGCCGGCCGGTTCTGGCAATCTGTATTCTTCATTGTCCTTGCCGCAGTCACTTCTGTGTGATGCAATAGTAACCAATTCAAGCTGTCGCCCGCTTCAAATAAAAGTCAATGAAATTACTTTCATCAATATGAATTAAATGTTTCCGGGCAGCAACTGAGGAGCATTGAGAAAAATGAGGTACGAGTGTGAGCAAACCATGGCTGAATAGTTATCCTGCAGGTGTTTCTGCAGAAATTGATCTGAGCGAGTACGCTTCCATCATTGAAATCCTGGAGCAAAGCTGCGCCACGAACAATGAGAAGGCGGCTTTCCTCAACTTCGATACCACACTCAGTTATGCTGAGCTGGACTTGCAAACCCGTAACTTTGCAGCCTGGTTACAGAACAAAGGACTTGTCAAAGGTGACCGCATTGCCCTGGTCATGCCCAATATCCTGCAGTACCCGGTGGCGCTGTTCGGTGCCCTCCGGGCCGGTCTCGTTGTCGTCAATACCAATCCGATGTATACGGCGCGAGAGATGAAGCATCAACTGGTGGATTCGGGTGCCCGGGCCATTGTCATCGTGGAAAACGTTGCCGATGTGCTTAGCGAAATAAGAAACGATGTTCCGCTCGAGTTCCTCATCACGACAAGAATCGGGGACATGCTGAAATTCCCGAAAGGACCGCTGCTCAACTTCGCTCTGAAGTATGTTAAGAAAGCTATCCCGGAGTGGGATCTGCCGGGTTCGGTGACTTTCACCCAGGCCTTGGATGAGGGTAAAAACTTACCGTTTGAAAAAGCAGACCTGTGCCATGATGATCTTGCCTTTCTGCAGTATACGGGAGGCACGACCGGTGTAGCCAAAGGCGCCATGCTGACGCACCGAAATATGGTCGCTAATATGTTGCAGGCCAGGGAGTGGATGAATGCCGCAGATATCGGAACGGATAATGAACTGGTTATCACTGCGCTTCCGCTTTCTCACATCTTCGCCCTCTCCGCGAACTGCCTGGTATTTATGGCACTGGGCGGAACCAATCTGCTCATCACCAACCCGCGGGACATGCCAGCGCTCATCAAGGAACTCGCTAAAGTACCCTTTACCGTCATTCCCGGCGTTAACACCTTGTTTAACGGGATGCTTAATACACCAGGATTCGCCGACTTGGACTTCAGCACGTTAAAAGGTGCGCTCGGAGGTGGAATGGCGGTTCAGCGAGCGGTCGCAAATCGTTGGAAAGAAGTGACCGGAATTGCCCTGGTTGAGGCCTACGGCCTGACCGAGACTTCGCCGGCCGTCTGCATTAACCCCATGGACATGGAAGAGTTCAACGGTTGCATTGGCTTACCCATTTCCTCCACCGAATGCGGCATCATGAATGACGACGGTGAACTGTTACCCCAGGGCGAAAGGGGTGAACTGGTCGTGCGCGGCCCGCAGGTCATGAAAGGTTACTGGCAGAGGGATGAAGAAACCGCCAAAGTCATGACCGAGGACGGATGGTTGCTCACCGGTGACATTGCGACCATGTCGCAAGACGGATACTTCAAGATTGTGGACCGCAAAAAGGACATGATCCTGGTTTCAGGCTTCAATGTATACCCGAATGAAATCGAGGACGTGATCGCTCATCACCCCAAGGTTCTGGAAGTTGCCGCCATCGGAGTGCCGGATGAAAAATCCAACGAAGCCGTGAAGGTATTCATAGTCAAATCCGACCCGTCCCTGGACGAGGCTGAAATGCGAGCCTACTGTGCCGAGCAACTCACAGGTTACAAGCGCCCGAGGCATATCGAATTCCGCGATGATCTGCCCAAGACCAATGTCGGCAAGATCCTGCGCCGTGAACTCAGGGACGAAGAACTGAAAAAATAATCCGCCTAAACTTCCGGGTTAATCAGCACCCTCTTTGCGGCGGTGCAGCGAAAGTCCGTGAACGATTTTCGTGTCACCGTATCTTTGGTTGATACGATCCAGGACTTTGTCCAGGCTCTTCTCGGTACTGCTGTCCAGGTGATCTCCGCTGGCCTTGCCACCACTGGTTTCCGGCTCCAGGCCGGTGACACCCATACCGATCAGGCGTACCGGGGTTGTCCTGTGTTTGTCCCGCCAGCCTTCAAACAAGGCCCTGGCCATGCGGTAGAGCGTTCGTGTGTTGTTTGAGCACGCCATCATACTGCGACTACGGCTTACGGTATGAAATCGGGCATCCCTGATTTTTACCACCACCGTGCTTGCCATCAATTTCCGTGCGCGCAGGCGCCGGGATACTTTTTCTGACTGACGCAATAATTCGGCCAACAATTCCCTGCGATCCGAAAGGTCTGTATCAAAAGTTACCTCGTGGCTGATCGACTTGTCAGCACGTCGGGGCTGAACCTCCCGGTCGTCCTCTCCGCAGGCCAATTGATGAAAATGTTCTGCCTGGTTTCCCAGCACGGGCCGGAGTAAGGAGATATCGCAGCGGCGAAGCTGGCCGATGGTCAGGATACCCAGAGCGGTCAGTTTTGGCGCCGTTCGTTTACCGATCCCCCAAAGGCGGCGTACCGGCATTGGATCGAGGAACGCACTCACTTCATTCTGGTGAACATAAACCAGGCCGTCCGGTTTTTGTGCATCGGAAGCCAGCTTGGCCAGAAATTTATTATGGGCAATACCGACTGAGGCAGTCAGACCGGTCTGAAGCAAGATTTCCCTTTTCACCTGCTTTCCAATTTCTTCCAGGCCTCCGAACAGCCTCAGGCTGGAACTCACATCCAAAAATGCCTCATCCAGTGAAAGTCCTTCAACTAATGGCGTAAACTCTCTGAATATAAAGAATATATTTTCTGAAATCTCCCGGTAACGACTCATCCTTGGCCGTATATATTCGGCACGGGGACACAGCCTGCGTGCCTGGCTCATCGGCATTGCAGAGTGAACACCAAAAACCCGGGCTTCGTAGTTTGCCGTAGCAACCACACCCCTTGGGCCCAGGCCACCCACAATAAGCGGTCTGCCTTTCAATTCGGGCCGGTCCAGGCTCTCCACCGAGGCATAAAACGCATCCATGTCCACATGGACGATGGCGCGTTCAGCGTCCGTCATGTTGTTACCATCCCGGGTCTGATTTGTATTTCTGTATCGTGCATTTGCCCGCTCGCGTGTTCGGCTTCATTATATCCGTATGAGCACAACCGTAAATTCAGGATTCAACCGGCAGGATATACGCGATCAGTTTCCAATTCTGGACCAGGGCTTGTACCTGAACCATGCCGCCATCGCTCCCTGGCCGCGAAAAACCGCTGAAGATGTGCAGGCCTTCGCGCTGGAAAATACCGATAAGGGGCCGCTTGCCTACCGTGACTGGATCCTGCGGGAAAATGAATTACGCCGATTACTTACCCGGCTCACGGGAGCAAACTCGGAAGACGATATTGCCCTATTGAAGAATACCACCGAAGGCATTTCCCTGGTCGCCTGGGGCCTCGACTGGCAAGACGGAGACAATATCGTTTTGCCACGGGATGAATTCCCGTCAAACCGGCTGCCCTGGCTGGCACAGGTCGCTCACGGCGTCGAAGTCCGTGAAATTGATATTCGAGCTGCTGACAATGCAGAAAATGCGCTGATAGAGGCCATGGATGACCGCACACGCCTGTTATCCACCAGTGCCGTGCAATGGAGTGACGGTTTTCGCATAGACCTGGAAAAACTGGGCAGGCATTGCCGCTCAACAAGTGCGCTTTTTTTCGTCGATGCAATCCAGCAATTGGGCGCACTACCCCTGGATGTAGAAGCCTGTCATATTGATTTTCTCGCAGCCGACGCGCACAAGTGGCTGCTGGGTCCGGAAGGGATCGCAGTCTTTTATAGCCGCGCCAGCGCCAGGCCGCGGTTGAACCTGATTCAACAGGGCTGGCACATGTACGACAAGCCCTGGAATTTTCATCGCAAAAAATGGGAACCCAGCTCAAGCGCCAGGAGGTTTGAAGCCGGAAGTCCCAACACTATGGGCCAGGTGGCCTTGCATGCCTCGCTAAAAATGTTACTTGAAACCGGAATGGATCAGGTCTCCGAACGCATTTTGAAAAATACGGAATATTTAATCGGTGCACTGGCACATATACCGGGAATCCGGATAAGCTCACGCACAGAACCGGAGCGGCGTTCCGGTATCGTCAGTTTCAACCACCAGGATATTTCACCGAACTCACTCAATAGCCAGCTGGCAAAAGCGGGGGTCTCCTGTGCTGTACGAGGCAAGTCGATCCGTCTCTCGCCCCACTTTTACCAGGATGAATCCGACCTGAGCGATTTCATTCACATCCTTAAAAACATTCATTGATTCGCAATGGTGGGCAACTTTATTGCCCACCGTTTACCCATTCCACCATCGGCACTGGAGCAACCAGCTGCTAATTTTCAGCGTCATCTACGGGCTCGCCCGATAATCACTCAGCGCGTAAAGGCAAACCCGTCACATCGTGTGCGTTGATTTATTACTTTTGAGCATGGTTGCAAGATGGGATTCGATTACGGTACGAGCGTGTGCCCCGTCCTGGGTATCTGCAAACTGAACACCGATCCCTGCCTTTCTGTTGCCGGCGGCTCCCTGCGGTGTAACCCAAATGACCTTTCCAGGAATCGGCAGGCGTTCTTCAAATTCCATAACCGTTAACAATAGGAAAACCTCGTCTCCAAGGAAAAAACGTTTGGTGCTCGGCACGAACAAACCACCACCGGAAACAAATGGCATGTACGATTTGTAAAGTGCGTTTTTATCCTTGATGGAGAGCGATAAAATTCCCTGTTGTGCCATGATTACTCCCTTTGGGCCAATTGCCGAGCCATCTGCCAGACCCTGATTTATCAACGACGCCTGTGTGATACTCAGCTCAAGCGCCCAACCTCGCCCATTGTATCAGCCAATCCTGAAGAAGTAAGTCTTTGCGCACAGGAGTAGCCAACAGCGCGCGATTTCTATCCGCCGTATTTTGCAATTGGGACAAACAGATGGCCGTTGCTCGCTCGCCCATGTTTTTCTGAAATCGCCTGGCAGCACTCAAGGACAACCAGGTCCACAAGCGGTCTGGTTCCACTTCCCCAAGCACCGTCATTGCGCCGGCAGTCGTACAACGGCCATCCAGGGTGGATTGAAGCGTGTCATTGACCAGCTGGAAGTGACCCGGCCCGCCTTCAGCCAGCATTTCACGCGCCTGAAAAGGGCTTCCCGCAGCAGCCTGCAAGGCAGTTTTAGCCTCCAGTTCAGAAAAATCTCCCGACTCCAGCAGCCACGCCAGAGCTGTTTCCGCACCGGGTGGCCTCACTTGTAACTTCTGGCAACGGCTGATGATGGTCACCGGTAGCCGGGCGGGATCATGAGACAGCAAAATGATCACGGAATCTCCGGGTGGCTCTTCCAGGGTTTTCAGTAAGGCATTGGCAGCATGGCCGTTCATGGCTTCGGCCGGATAAATCAGGGCCGCCTTTTTTTTGCTGATCGTAGTGGTCAGCTGAAAGAATGAAATGAGTTCACGAACCTGGTCGATAAGCAATTCAGTGCGTAATTTTCCACTCTTGTTCTGCTCAAAAGACAGAACGCGGAAATCGGGATGAGCGCCGGATGCATGTAATTGGCAGGACCGGCATTTACCACAGGCAGGCCAACTGTTATCCAGGCAAAGTAATGCCGCCGTCATTTCGGTAGCAAACTGCAACTTCCCGGTACCCGACTGGCCGGACAGAAGAAACGCATGTGCCAGCCGGTCTGCTTGAAAACGCCTGGAAAACTCCTCGCGCACCGGGTTCAGCCAATTCATGGTCACTCAGACAACCTCCTTTCCAGTACGGACTCAATTTGTGCCCATACCTGATCCACATCACCCGATGCATCGATGATTTCAAAGCGCTTGTGATTGGATTTTGCACGTTCAAGGTAGGCCTGCCGGACCCGCTCGAAAAACATCATGGATTCCTGTTCAAAGCGATCGGCATCGCCTCTTTGCGAGACCCGTTGTAAGCCCTGCTCAACAGGAAGGTCAAGCAGTAGCGTGAGATCTGGTTGCAGGTCCCCATGGACCATTTGTTCCAGAGCGGCGACCCACTCGTCAGGCATTTCTCTACCACCACCCTGGTAAGCCCAGCTTGCATCTGTGAAACGGTCACACAGTACGGTGTAACCATTGTTCAGAGCCGGGCGAATTAATTCTGTGAGGTGTTGCGCACGGGATGCGAAGACAAGTAACAACTCAGACTGGTCGGATAATTCCCCGTTCCGGTCATCGAGCAGGATGGATCGAATTTTTTCTGCCAGGACTGTGCCGCCGGGCTCACGCGTCCTGACCACTTCGTGACCGTGTGAATTCAGCCAAGCAGCGAGATAATCCATCATGGTGGATTTTCCTGCTCCCTCCCCGCCTTCAATGGTAATGAATTCACCTTTCATCTATATTTACAACCATTTTTCCATCCCCTGCATGTTTAATAAATTTCATACTGACAAGCCCAAACCCAAGGGTTCTGGGATCACCGCTTTTCCCAAGCGATAGCGGACTTGCAACTTTATCGATGAGGAAAATAACCTTAAATACTCGACCCGAGTTACCTGCAAATGCTGAACAATCAAACCGGTACTTAATGCCCTGCCCTGCGGTTTTTTCAATTTCTACTGTTTTTAACAGGCTGCCATTTAAAGAAAGCTGAAAGCTGTCCGGGTTGATACTGCTGTAAAATTTTTTGATATCCAAAAGCAAATCAGCATTTTGGCAAAAACCGTCACCCGCCACGAAACTGAATGTAGTCTTTTTCTCTGAAGTCCATCTGCCCCACCATTCTGCCGGCCATACTCCCTGCAAATAATAACGATCATGGTTTTTTGAAAAATCAATCACAGAATCTCTGCCGAATTCGCTAAGCGTCACTTTTTTTAAACTTAGTTTAGAAAGCAACAGTCCGTCGCCGTAATCACTGCTGTCCGGGGTGGATAGATGTATCTCAAGCCTGTCCTTTGAAACGATCTGAGAGGGCATGAATAATACAAATTTTTTGCTTTTTTTATTCCTCAATACAAAAGAAGACCGTATATTGTCATCGACTTCAAGCATCACATCTATTGCCCGGGCATTGCCAGCGAGTTCCAGGGCGAGCATGTAAATTTCACCAGACTCCAGGGGCGAACTCAAAGTAAGAGACAGGTCAATCCTGCCACTGCCCGACACAAGATAGGAAGATAGATATTTGTATTCACCGCCCACCAGAAACGCGTTCATGTAGTCCGCATCCCGCTTGATGTCCGTACCATAGCGAACGATGGATTCCAATACATAATCCTTTTCTTCCGCAACTTCAAATTCAACTTTTAAATCACCTGTTTTGGTCCAGGCAGCGTCATCATTGACATCTCCATCGATTCTGAAAACCTCAAAATCAGCCAGGTATTTTGAATCCGTCCCACTGAAGTGATAATGGAAATAGTTGCGTTCGCGCGTACCGCCTTCTAACAACTCACCGACAGGCTTGCCTTCAAAACTTTTTGATTCCAATCCGGCAAATTTTGCAATGGTCGGTGCCACATCCAGTAAAGATACCGGTTTTGAAGATGATCTGAGTGGACCATCATCATGGAATTCCTTGATCAAAAGCAACGGCTTTCCGGATGCCATTTCCATGCCCTGCTCTGACACTGTCAGGTACCTGCCTTCACTTGAGACATATTTGCGATTACCGTATTCACCGCCACCATGATCGGCCAAAATAATGATGACAGAGTCGTCAAAGATCTTCAGATCTTTTAGCTTTGCCATAAACTGAGCCATGACTTTTAACGCGGCATAGGCATATTCCCGATACGATATGAATGTATCGCTCATACGGCCATATTCCAAATCCCGGTTCAGTAAAAAAGGACGGTGGGGCATATAGAAGTGATAAAACCTGAATACCGGTTTTTCTCCATCGCCCGTCGCCATTGATTTCAGGTTAGCAAGGAAGTTCAGTTCCCGATGTGTATGAGGCCTCGGGAGTTCAACTGCCTCTCTCGTTTTCAATGGACCCTCCATATTCCCGACAGAACCATCAAAATACGGCTTAAGTCTGAAATCGCCGTTGTTGTAAACCTGGCTCTTGAGAAAATGAGGCGTCGTGCGAAATAAGGAAATATCCAGGGCCTGCAGATAGCTGTCAATCCGCTCCGCTAGCTGAGTCCTGTCTGCGTAATTACTCATGATCGAATCATTCAGGGCGATGGTGGATCTGACATGCGGGTAAAGTCCCACATCCCAGCCCTGATCGACCAGGTCAGTGAGCATGGATTCTTCATACGCTGCACTGATAAATTGCTTGAAAGGCTGCTTTTTCTGATACCTCCTGCCGGTTAGCAACAAGGGGATCGTTGGGTAGGTTTTTGCAAAAACCGCGGTGGTATTTGGGTAGAAGGTAAACCCCTCAAACTCCTGTGTTAATTCAACATCATGATCGATAATGTCCTGAAATAAATCAGACTGAAAAGCATCCAGAACAAACAGAAAGATGTTTTGTTTGGCGGAATACGTAAATTTGCTTGCCTCGCTCAGAGACGCTGATGACTTGTCGTTGCTGTAATCGTGTGACAGCAACGGGACAATCATTGTCATCAACGTCAAAACGGCGATGAAAATCAATACGGTTCCGGCATGCATTAGCAATCGCTTCCGGAAAAACACATACAAAGCGATACCTGAGGCCCAGAGGATCAAGTCAAGCAAACCCAGCATGGAATTTGCTGAAAAATCGATCTGGCTGCCGTCCAGAACTCCATAATCCCAAACCAGAATATTCTGCTGGAGATAAACCAGGACGGTTCCCAGAACGAGTACCGGCAACACAAAGCTACGAACTCTTTCAGGAATGATGAAAGCGATTAACAGCACTACCGCTGAACTCGCAAGCAACAATAAGCCGAGTATTCCTGCTGCATCAATCAATGCAACCTGGAAATTGAACTGGTTGTGTAACCAGATCGTTATCGGCAGTGAAATCAGAACCTGGAAAACAAGCAAATTCATTGCCACGAATATCAGCAATTTTTCTTTCATCAGTTTTTTTTGTTCACTCTGTTTACTGCTTCACTGTGCTGTTGCAAGGTGACAGAAAAAGTATGCCCACCGGATCCATCTGCAACAAAATACAAAGCGTCGCCGGTCACGGGGTTGGCTGCGGCAAGGAGCGAAGCCCGGCCAGGCATGGCGATAGGGGTTGGTGGCAGACCGAAACGGGTGTAGGTGTTGTAAGGCGTATCGGTCTTGAGGTCGCGACGGCGGATATTGCCGTCAAAAGCATCACCCATTCCGTAAATTACAGTCGGGTCCGTCTGCAATCTCATTCCTTTTTGAAGGCGGCGGATAAAGACGCCGGCAATCTGCCCGCGCTCTTCATCCAACCCGGTCTCTTTTTCAATAATCGATGCCAGGATCAGCAGTTCATAGGGTGATTTCAGTGGCAAACCCGTTAGCCTTGATGCCCAGGCCTGTGCCAGCTCTGTATTCATTGCCCCGTGAGCGCGTTCAAGGATATGCGCATCGGAGTCACCACGAGTGAACTGGTAGGTCTCTGGAAAGAACCAGCCTTCCGGATGATCAAAGCCCGGGTTTGAGAGCATGGGGAGGTAGGAATCTTCACCAGAATGCGCGATGCCGCGGTCGAAACTATGCTGCAGTACCCTATTAGCGGCCAATGCCTCTAACAGTTGTGTGAAGGTCCAGCCCTCAACCACGGTAAATCGATACTGGACTACGTCACCACTGGACAACAACTGCAATAAATCGCGCGGTAACATTGCAGTAAGCAGTTGATACTCACCCACCTTGATGACCGGCGGTTCAAGCCGCATTAACAGCTTCCAATGCCAGGAATCCCGGGTGAAATCAGATTCTGACAGGCGCTTGATAATCATACTGCCGGATAATCCCGGTTCGACTTGAAACACAAGTCCACCCGTTGGCAGATTGAGGCCTGTATCCAGAAACTCCTGGTATTTTTGGTAACTAAAAAACCCTGCAAGGATTGAGAGGAGAACCAGGGTACTGGCGATTAAAAGGAAGCGCCTCATTGAACAGAATGACCTCTAATTTGAGGGTGGGGAGAGATTGTCCCCCAGCCATTTTTGCACTTCCCGCGTCACCGGACCAATCGAATATTCCCAGTGGTCTATCCGCGTGACCGGAAAAATGCCTCGCACTGAATTGCAGACAAATACTTCATCGGCATCCGGTAGCATATCCAGCAATATTCTGCGCTGTTGGCTGCGTGATTTGAATGCTTCGAGGATATTAGCTCTCATTACACCGCGCACACCGCAGCGGTCCACACGTGGCGTCAACAGGTTTTCCCCATACACCAGGAAAATGTTGGAAGATATTGCACTGATGACATGGTCCTCGGGGTCAAGCAGGATGCCCTCATGAATGGCCTTGTCATTCCATTCCGCCCTTGCCATTACCTGCTCCAGCCGGTTCAGATGTTTCACGCCTGCCAGGGCGGGCTGTAACCCCAGACGCAGCTTACAAATCCGTGCCCTGATACCGGTTTCAACCAGGCTTCCCGGATCAACAGGCCAGGCATAAGAACAAACGACGCGGTTGGTTTGGACCGGAAATCCAGGGGCATATCCCCTTCCCGAAGTTCCACGGGTAATGATGATTTTAACCACGCAATTTTGATGCCCGGCACTCACCGTTTGTACTTCCCGTAACAGAACGGCCTGTGGCGTTACCGGAAGACCCAGCTGTTCACAGCCGGAAGCGAGCCGGTCCATGTGAGCTTGCCAGAACCGGGGTCGTCCGCGCAATACCGCTAACGTTTCAAAAAGACCGTCGCCGTATTGAAAGCCTCGGTCAGCCGCCAGAACCCGATCCGACAGCTCTCCGTTCACCAGGCATTCAAGCATGCTTTCTCTCCTTACCGCGGGTGGGTGGAATTGCTGTACGACTCAATAGCCAGCAACATTCCCTTCGCCTTGTGACGGGTTTCACGTATTTCCTGTTCAGCTACCGAGTCCACCACGATACCACCACCGGTACGAAACCCAATCTCATTACCGCGAACCAGCATACTCCGGATCAGGATGTTCAAGTCCATGCTCCCGTCAAGCCCAAGGTATCCCATGGAACCGGTATAATAGCCCCTCCCTTCGCCTTCCAGTTCTGCAATGATTTCCATGCAGCGGACTTTTGGACACCCTGTAATAGTCCCGCCTGGAAACACGGCCTTGATGGCATCAATCGGGCTGGCATCAGCATGCAATTCTCCGCGGACATTGGAAACAATGTGATGGACATGTGCGTAGGATTCAACCACCATTAATTCATTGACTTCAACCGTTCCGGTACGACACACCCGGCCCAGGTCATTGCGTTCCAGGTCAATCAACATGATGTGTTCCGCACGCTCTTTGGGATGAGCGATCAACTCATCTGACAAGGCCTTGTCCTGTCCACAACTGTCCCCTCGTGGCCTGGTGCCGGCTATCGGCCGGGTCTGGATATTGCCATCCCGAATTTGCACCAACCTCTCGGGAGATGAGCTCAGCATCACGCTATCGTGCCATCTTAGCAAACCGGCAAAAGGTGCAGGATTGAATTTACGCAGGGAATGGTACAAGGCTACCGGGTCCACAGCGGCACAAAATGACCCGCTCCAGGCGCGGGAAATATTGACCTGAAAAATATCGCCGGCCAACAGGTAGTCGTGGATTTGGGACATGGAAGCCTTGTATCGATCCGGATCTTCCTCAACAAGTTCGATCAGCTGTCCCGCCTCAGCTTTTTGACGCTGTACCGGCATGCGCTCCAGGCATGACAGCATTTCTGCAAGTATCGCCGCGGACTCTGCCACGACAACGGCTTTATCGAGCGCCGGCTCTCCGGGGTCATGAAAAACAACAATCGCCCCAGGGCAGCGATGAGCAATAGCATCAGGCATGCCGGTTTGGTTGTAAGGTAACTCAAGAGAGTCTTCTATCTCCGCAGCCACTTCATAACCCAGGTATACAAACCAGCCACCGGTAAACGGGATCAAAGGGTTACCGTTATGTTCTGTCTCCGTAAAACCGGTTTTCTCGCTTTGGTACCAGGACTCCAGGCGCTCAAAAAAAGAGTCCCCTGAGCCCGGACCGTTTAAACCATTTTCCGGATCAAGCACCAGTACATCACTCCCTGCAAATAGCAACAGACTGTGCGAACACGATTTACTCCTGGCAGTAGTTTCCAGCAAATACGGATACTGATCAGGAAAAGCGGCACTGAGATCCGCCAGGTTTGGTGTGTGTTGGAGTACACGGATGAAGGGACCGCTTGTGGCGCCATCCGGATTCAATTTTTTGGCTCCGGACACGTTAATACCACACTTGTTTCCTATCAAATAATTTGCTCGCGAACGGTTTCAATCCTGAAACTGTTTAAAGATCAGTGTGCCGTTGGTTCCACCAAAGCCGAATGAATTGGACATCGCAATCCGGATGGGTCGCTCCTGGGCAGTATGAG
>SMVB01100997.1_pt1 | contig 18079 bp, 14 predicted proteins | sample 2456461 | NCBI WGS metagenome assembly SMVB01 (sample SAMN11095934, study PRJNA526329) | marine sediment metagenome | biome: Marine sediment; feature: Surficial sediment; material: Deep marine sediment; isolation source: Hadal surficial sediment | place: Pacific Ocean | collected 2014-05 | depth...
AGAGCTCGGGGCCGTCGATGGGGTGGTCGATGCGGATGACCGACCTGTCGACGATCGTGCCGTAGATGGCCCCGTCGGTCTGGGCGACCATCTGGGCGAGGTCGAGGCGCACGATCTGCGCCATGCCGAGCGCGCCGACGAGCGCCACGGAGGCCGCTCCCATCAGCATGGAGGAGGGGGAGAACTTCATCAGGGATCCTTGCAGGGGTCTGGAGGAGGGTTCGGGCCCAAACGAACGGGCGGTCCTGCCAGGCCGCGCCGGGAGCGTCCGGAGTCCCTCGTGGGGAGGAGCTAGGGGATCATGGGCCATCGGTCGCGATCACCCAAGGTCAGGAGAGACAGTTGCCTGGACCATACCCGACCTATTCTGGGTCCGATACGAAATGTCATTCGCATGTTCGAAGCCCCCTGTGAGGGGGTCGGGAAGCGTGATGTGGCCCACTCGTCCGAGCCTCGGACCCGACCGGTAGCCCGGCCGCGGGCACCGGGGCGGCGGATGGAGGCTGCGGCGGCCGAGCTCGGCGCATGCCGCGCGGCGACTCCGAAGTGGTGTGAAGTCGGCTGGAAGGGCATCGCGTTCGTCGGGGGCGTGCGTCCGAGCCCGGCGCGCTCTGGCGTGAGGGTGGGGCGGGCGCCATCGCGGCCCGGCTGCGCTCGCAGCGTCAGGCGTGTAGTTGACCGCCAGTAGACCGGTAGAAGACGGACACGGAGAGGGACCGCCGTGCCACCGAAGCGTACCTCGCGGAGGGGGTACTCGCCTGGAATCGCAATGGACGCCACTTAAAGGCAAGTTGATAGGCAGATGTGCCCAAGATAGTCCCCCGGCGATCATCAGGGATCCCGCCACCCCCACCTCCACCCATGGACCACCGCCGGAGCGCGCTGGTTGCACGCCGATTCCCGTCAGTCCCCGGGCCGCCCCGTCGGGTCGAAGCCCGCCTCCTGGCGCTCGGCGTCCTCCGTCGGCGGACCCGCCTCGAGCAGCTCCAGGAGCTCCTCGTCGCCCGGGTACTCGAGCAGGAGCTCCTCGATCCGCCCGGGACCCGTGGGGTCCCCCGCCCGCATGAGCTCGATCCCCATCCGGCGGTAGAAGGCGTCGTCCCCTGGGCGGAGGGCGAGATGGCGGGCGAGGACGGTCGCCGCACCCCGGTGGTCGCCGGTGCCGGCGAGCGCGCGGCTGTAGCGGTCCGCGACGCGCGGGTCGGCCGGGTCGCGCTCGTGGAGCGGGGCGAGACGGCGCGCGGCGCTCGCGGGCTCGAGCGCCTCGAGGTCCGCGGAGGCGAGGGCGAGCTCGAGCTCGGGCCAGGGCGACCATTTTTCCGCGAGCGGCTGGGCGAAGCGGTAGAGGGCGTCGATCGCCCGCTTGGCGACGAGCAGACGCGCGACGCCGTCGCACACCTCGCGCGTGAAGGCGTCGGGCCGCGCCGCGATCCCGGCGGCCAGCAGGGCTTCCAGGGCCTCCTCGGAGAGCTCCACGCGCTGGGCGGCGGTCTCGAATGGCGAGCTCGCGCGCTGCGCGCCGAAGTGCAGGGCGAGGCCGCGTAGGAGCGGTTCCCAGGCGGTCTCCGCGTTGGCCGCCGCGAGGCGCTCCATGAGCGCCGTGAGCGCAATCTCCCTCCGGCGCGGGATCTTCGTGCGGAGCCAACTCGGCGCGAACGGCGCGCGAATCGGGGCGCCGGCGTTCACGAGCGCCGCCTCGTCGGGTAGCGGTCCTTCGGCGCTCGCCCCGCTGCCCCACACGAGTCCGAGCGCGGGGGGGCCGAGGCCGTCGGCAGAGAGGAGCACCGGGGCATCGAAGGTCCGGTGCGCGAGGAAGGCCGCGCCGTCGAGCCACGCCACCACGAGCGTCCCCTCCGGCGCGTCGACGGGCGGTACGACCGGAGCGAGGCCCGTCGTGATCGGCACGATGACGAGCTCGTAGGCGCCCGAATCGATGCGGGCCTGCGCAGCCACCGGCCCGAGCACGTCCCCTTCAGGGGGCACCATGTCCGCCTCGCGGAAGAGCGCCTGCTCCATCTCGTCCATCGCCCTCCACCACGGTGCGACGCGATCGATCGTCCGCGCACCGAGCTCCCCGAGCACGAGCGCGCGTCCCGGCGTGAGCTGACCCACCAACAGGACGCGGATCCCCCGCGCCCGTTGCAGCTCGGGCAGGAGCTCCATCGCTGTCGCGATCTGTTTCGCGTCCGCCGCCGCTGCTGCGAGCGTCGGCGAGAGGTGGCGGCGGTCGAGCGTGGCGAGGAGCAACCCTCCGGGGGAGGTCTCGACGGTGAACAGACCCTCGGGTGCATCGAGCGTCAAGATCGGCTGCACCTGGAACGGCCGCCAGGGCGAGAGAATGGGCACCGGCCGCACCGGGGCCATGAGCGTGGCGGCCGTGCACGCCGCGGCGACCCCGACGCCGAGGAGCCGCCCGACCGGGCCTCGTCCGGAGCCGAGGACGAGCGTGACGAAGGCCCCTAGGGCGGCGATGAGGGCGCCTTCCACGGCGAGGTGCGCGCTGTAGTTGTAGCCCTCACCCGCGACCATGAGCTTGGGCAGAGCGAAGAGGCCGAGCGCGCCGCCGGCGAGGATTGCCGCGAGCTCGCGGCGCCGTCGCGCGCAGTAGATCGCCGTGCCCAGCGCGAAGGCCGAGAGCACGAACGCGGGAGCGGAGACCGCCGTGTCGTAGCCCCAGGTTCCACGCAGGGAGGTGTCGAGTTCGAACTGTCCGAGGCGCGTCTTCAAGTAGCTGTCCAGACCGCGCACCGAGCCGATCCCGGCGAGGATCGAGATGCCCACGAGCGACAACGCGGCCGAGAGTGCGAGGCATGTGCTGGCCGCTCCCACCCGGGCCCGATCGCGCTCCATGCCACGCAGGAAACGACCGAATGCGACGCCGCCGAACGTCGCTCCGAGCAGGAGCACGCCCCCGAAGACGGTGTCGTCCAGGTCGGTCCCCGCGCCGAGCAGGCGCACGTGCCGGGCGATGGCCTCGAGCGCGATCGCCACTCCCGCTCCACTGATGACGAGGCCCCCGAGCACGACCGGTGTCGAGGGCTCGGTCGCCGCCTCGCCCCCGCTCGTCGACTTCGGTTCGAGCAGGAACCGCACGATGAGCAGGAGGGCAGCGGCGGGCAGGAGCAGGCCGACCCATCCGGCTGGTTCCAGCCACGGGCGGATGAAGAGCCCGTGCCCGAGGAATCCGAGCGCGACGAGTCCGAGCCAGTCGCCGTTCGGTCGGTCCCGGCCGAAGAGCCGCCGGCCGAGGAGCACGGCCAGGGCCACTGCCAAGAGGCCCGCGGCGCGCGCGCCGTACGCCGTCGTAGCGCTCGCGGCGGGCAGCTCGAAGAGCGAGAAGCCGGCCGGCGCGCGCATCGCGGAGAGCAACACGCCGACGATCGAGCCGAATAGGAGACGCCGCATGGGAAGGACGGGATCCGAACAGCGGAGTCTAGACTCTGAGCGTGACGCGACGGGACCCCGATCCGACCTTTCCGCCCCGCCCGCGGCGGGATCGGCGCGAGCGCATCCGCGCGCGCCTCGTCGCCTGGTACCGCGCCGCGCAGCGCGATCTGCCGTGGCGCGCGACGCGCGACCCCTACGCGATCTGGGTGAGCGAGGCGATGCTGCAGCAGACGCGCGTCGAGACGGTCCTTGGATACTGGGGCCGGTTCCTCGCGCGGTTCCCGACCGCGCGGGCGCTCGCGGCGGCGAGCGAGGAGGAAGTGCTCAGCGCGTGGAGCGGCCTCGGCTACTACCGCCGCGCGCGGGCGCTGCACGCCGGGGCGAAGGCGATCGTCGAGCATCACGGAGGGCGCTTCCCGCGCCGGCGTAAAGACGCGCTCGCGCTCCCCGGCGTCGGCCCCTACACGGCCGGCGCCGTGCTCTCCATCGCCTTCGACGCGCCCGAAGCCCTCGTCGACGGCAACGTCGAGCGCGTCTTCAGCCGGCTGTTCGGGCTGGACGCCGTGGCGGGTTCGGGCGCGCTCGCGGCCGAGTGCTGGGCGCTCGCGGAGCTCATGGTTCCGCGCGCGGGCGGCTGCGGGGAATGGAACCAGGCGCTCATGGAGCTCGGCGCCACGGTCTGCACGCCGAAGCTGCCGCGCTGCGGCGGCTGTCCGCTCGCGCGCTCCTGCCGCGCGCGCCGCACTGGACGCGAGACCGACCTCCCGCGCCCCAAGCCGCGGCTCGCGACCCTCCCGGTCGAGCTCGAGATCCTCGTCGTCGAGCGCCCCGGTCACGTCGGGCAGGTCGGCCGCCTGCTGCTCGAGCGCCGGCCGGCGGGCGGACGCATGGCGCGGCTGCTCCAGTTCCCGACGCGCGCGGTCCGCGTCGGCGCGCGCCGCGCGAGCGCCCTGTTCCCCGCGACCTGGCCGGGACCGGAGTCCGGGCTCGCCGCCGGGGAACGGCTCGGCGAGCTCCGGCACACGATCACGAAGCACCGGATTCACGCGACCGTCTACCGCGGTCGCCTCACGGCGCCGGGCGCCGCGGCCCGGGCGCCCCTCGTCTGGATCCCCCGCGAAGAGGCGTGGGAGCGTGCCTTGACGGGGATGACGCGCAAGGTGCTGCGTATCCTGGGACAGGAATACGTTGCGACGGCCGATTGAGAGTGCAGAGTGCCGCGGCGCCGCTCGAAACGGACCGCCGGCCCGCTGTACGCTGCCCCTCCTGTTCCTCCCGCGCGGAGCCCGCCATCGCCAGCCAACCAGAGACACCCATGACGCCCGATGACACGGCCGACCGGGCGGACCCGTTCACCGCCCGGGGCGTCACGATCGTCGTGCCCGCCTACAACGAGGAGCGCGGCATCGAGGGCGTCATCGGGCGTCTCGCTGCGCTCGACCTGGGAGTCCCGATCGAGATCCTCGTCATCGATGACGGCTCGACGGACGGGACGCGGGCGGTGCTCGAGCGCCTGCGGGGCGAGGTCCCCATCTTGCGAGTGATCGAGCACCGCACGAATCGCGGCTACGGCGCCGCGCTGAAGACCGGCTTCGCGGCGGCGAGGAACGAGGTCGTCGTGATCACGGACGCGGACAGCACCTACCCGGAGGACCGCATCGTCGACCTCCTCGCGCGGATCGACGATGGGGCCGAGATGGCCGTCGGCGCGCGGACCGGCAGCGAGGTGAACGTCCCGCTCGTGCGCCGGCCCGCCAAGGCCTTCCTGCGCCTGCTCGCGTCGTACCTCGCGGACACGCCCATCCCGGACCTGAACTCCGGCCTGCGGGCGTTCCGGCGCGAGCTGGTCCAGAAATACCGGCCGATCCTGCCCCAGGGGTTCAGCTTCACGACCACGATCACGCTCGCTGCCCTGACGAACGAGCACCGGGTCGACTACGTGAGCATCGACTACGCAGCCAGGTCGGGTCGCTCGAAGATCCGACCCATCCGCGACACGCTCGGATTCACCGGCCTCATCCTCCGAACGGTGCTCTACTTCAATCCGCTCAAGGTCTTCTACCCGCTGACCGCGTTCATCGGGCTGCTGTTCCTCGCGTCGCTCTACTACGACCTGTTCTTGATCCCCGGTGCGCCCGATGTCGGCGACAAGACGGTGCTCCTGTTCGCGGCGGCCTTCCAGGTCCTCACGATCGGTTTGCTCTCCGATCTCATCGAGAAGAAGTCGCGGCTCTGACTCTTCGGAACACGAGCGCTGCCGTTCGATTCGCTCGCGAGCGATGAACGGGTGACTTCGCGCAACGGCGAAGTTCGGCGAAGAGAAGCAAAAGAGTGGTTCAGCTTCCTTCCTGACTGGCCGAAGATACCCGTGGATCACACTCTCACATCGCGTGATCCTCGTAACAATTCGGCTACGACATCTAGAGCGCGCTCGGGTCCCATCACGTATGTGGAACCGAGCGCGTTCGCCATTTGGGGATCAGGCGCGACCCGCGGCAGGCGCCCGTGCGCCAGTTGGTAGACTCCGCCCCCATTGAAGCTGGCGATCCGTCTGTCTCTATCGCTCGCGATCGCGGTCGTGCTGATCGTGCTGCTGATGGCGTGGGGGGACGTGGGCCTCGGCGCGGTCTGGAACACGCTGAAGAGCTTGGACCCGGCCGTGTACTGGACGTCGCTCCTCGTCCAGGCGGGGATCTACCTGGCGCGGGCGTTCCGCTTTCGGATGCTGATCCCCGACGCGCGACGGCCCTCGTTCGGGCGCATCCTGCCGCTCACGGCGGCCCACAGCCTCGCCGCCTACGTCTTTCCAGCGAAGATGGGTGAGGCCTCGTTCGTGCTGTATCTAAGGCGTGTTTGCGCGATCCCGGGTGCGCACGGTCTGGCCGTACTCGCCGTCTCGCGGGTGCTCGACCTCGCGGTCGTGGCCGGCAGTCTGTCCGCCGTGTGTCTCCTGCTCGGCGCGCTGGGCGCTGCGCCCCATTCGCTCTGGCTCGTGCAGATCGGGGCGGCGCTCTTCGTCCTCACCTGCGGGTTCGCCTGGCTCGCGGCCAACGGCGACCGCCTGGTCACGCTCGTCACGGGCACGGCGCGACTCCTGCGCCTCGAGCCGACGCGTCTCGGCCGCACCATCGCCGGCGCGGCCGAACGGGTGCGCGCGGCCTTGCGCGAGGTCGGCCGGGGCCGATTCTGGCTCGGCGCGGCCCTCTCCCTCCCCGTCTGGCTGCTCGTCTACCTCTTCTACGCCATCCTCGCGCGCGGCTTCGGCCTCGCGGGCCTCACGTTCGCCGAGGCGATCTTCGGCTCGAGCCTCGCCGTCCTGTCGAACCTGCTGCCGATCAACGGCTTCGCGGGCTTCGGGACGCAGGATGCGGGCTGGGTCTTCGGCTTCACGTTCCTCGGGGTGGACCAGAAGCTGGCGCTCGAGAGCGCGCTCGCGTTCCACCTCGTGTACGTCTTCAACATCGCCGTGTTCGGCCTGTTCGGCCAGGTCGCGATGGGACTGCATACGGTGTCGCACACTCCATCGCTGCCCAGCGACTAGCAAGTGCCGCACACCTCCCATGCGGGAGGTGTGCGGCACTTGCTAGTCGCTGGGCAGCGATGGAGTGTGCGACACCGTATCACTGAGGATCTTGTGCGCCACGGCCTGGCCCACCTCGGCCGCGCCGCTCGGCGTGAAGTGGAGGAAGTCATAGTAGGTGCCGAGGTTGCGCGGAAGGATCGGCATCAGGTCGAGGTGCTCGACCGCCAATCTGTCGGCGACGCGCACGGCGACCTCGTCCACTCGCCGCATGAGATCGCTGACGACGGCGTGCGTGAAGTACGTCGTCACCTCTTCCACATAGGGTCGCCCGGCGCCGAAGTTCCACATCACGGCCTGCTCCTCGGTCGTGAGCTCCTTCGCGAAACAGGGCTGCCGCACGACGATCACGCGCGCCCCCTTCGACTTCGCGAGCGTGATCATGCGCTGGAAGAACTGCTCGAAGTACTCGAGCATCGGTGCGGGGTCCGGAACCTCGTCCAGGAGCTTCTTCGCGCTCGCGCGCATACGGCGGTTCCGGGCGAGGGTCTTCCCGGCCGCCCGCCTGCGTTCGATGGGCCGGAGGAGTCGCTGATGGAGGCGCGCCGCCACGCGCCGCAGGGCGAGGGTCTTAGGCCGCCATCCGAACGGACCCTCGGGGTGCTCGGCGAAGATCTCCGACACCTCGAGCTGGCCGCGTTCGAGCGCCGGCGGAGTCCGCTTCTCGAGCCAGTTGACCACGTCGCTCGCCCCGACCATGAGGAGCACGACGTCGAGGCGCCGGTAGCGCGGGAGCACGCGCTCGAACATCTCGGCGATGTACTCGCAGGCGACGAGCGAGCGCGCGATGTTGCCGACGTGGACGCGCGCGACCCCGAGGCGCGCGAGGCTCGCGGGTTCGTTCAGGTGGCGCTGGACGACCTGGGCCCAGGAGCTCGGCTGGTCGAGCAGGTAGCTCTCGGCCGCGCTGCCCCCCGCGAGAAGGATACGCATGGTGTCGTCCCAGCGCGCCGGCGGTTCGTCGCCGCGCTCTCCGTCGCGGTTCACGATGAAGTGGACGTGCGGCTCCAGAGAGGGGAGTGTCTCGCGGTCGATCTCCATCTCGATATGGCGGTACGGCGTCCAGACCCAGTAGTCGCCGCGGGCGCGCAGCACGGCGCGCGCCGCGAGCTCGGCCAGGACGAAGGCGAGAACGGACAGGCCGGCCGCCAGGACGAGACCCTCGGGCAGGGTCACGTGGTGGCCTTCCCGAAGATGCGCGCGTGGAGGTCGACGTGCGGATCGCCGCGGTAGACCCAGAAGACGAGCAGCGCGCCGTACGCGCACACGAAGACGACGCCCGCGACGAAGAGCTGCGTGAAGCCCGCGACGTGCAGCCCGAACTTCATGAAGACGAGCACCGTCGAGGCCAGGAGCGCAGCGGGGACCAGGCGTCCTGCGGCGTATCCGAGGAGCTCCGCGGGTCGCACGTCGAGCTCCGCGCAGGCGACCGTCAGCACGAATATCGCGAACATCACGTTCGGGATCGCCGTCCCGAGCGCTACGCCCACCAGTCCGTACGGCTTGATGAGGGCAAGGCTGATGAGGACGTTCACGATCCCCATCAGAAGCAGGGCGAGCGCGGGGCGCCTGGGCTTCCCGAGGCCCATGAGGATGGGGAGGGCGACGCCGCGCACGGGGAGGAAGAACAGGAAGGAGACGAGGAGAATCTGGAGCAGCCGGCCGGATTCCTGCGTGTCCCGCTCCGCGAACCACCAATCGAGGAACTCGGGACCGAGCACGAGCAGGTACGCGCCGATCATGAGGACGAGCGTCAGCGCGATCTTCGTCCACTTGAACAGGATGCCCGCGAGCTGCCGCGCCTCGCCGCGCGCACGGAGCGCCGTCGCCATCGGCATCACGACCATCCCGACCGCCAGGACCAGGTTGGTCATGGGGTCGAACACCTTGAAACCGATGTCGTAGACGGTGATCCGGTCCGGGGCCATGAACTGGCCGATCACGAGCGCGTCGGCCTGGAAGGCGAGCTTCGAGCCGACGTTCAGGAGCATGGCGAAGATGCTGAACGAGAGGATGCCACCGACCAGGCTGCGATCGAACCCGGCGAGGGACAGGCGGACGCCAGCGTGCCTGCGTCGCACGAGCGCGATCGCCGTGCAGAACTCGGCCACCATGACGACAACCTGGACGGTCGCGAGGTAGACGAGCGAGGCCTTCATGCTCAGGAGGAGCACGGTGAGGCCGAGCTTCAGGATGAATCCGCCGCCCATCACGAGGTTGCGCACGAGGAAGTCGTGGTGCGCGTCGAAGATCCCGTAGGGCAGCCGCGCGGCGAACCCGAGCGTGACCGTCAGGACGACGACGCCGAAGGCGATGCGGGCGTCGCGGATGGTCTCGGGCGTGAGCTTCCAATCGCTGCTCGAGAGGTACTTGGCGTCGAACACCGGATAGAGGACGGCGCCGATTGCGAGCGCCACCGCACCCATCACGAGGCAGATGGCGAGGCAGGTGGAGACGGCCTCGTTGGCGCGCTTCGTGTCGCCCTTCGCGACGTGCTCCGCGATGTAGCGGACGGATGCCATCGGCACGCCGAGGATGAGGAGCTGGAGGAAGCCCGTGAGCGCGACGATGCTGACCCAGACCCCGTTCACCTGCTCCCCCAGGGTGTCCACCACGAAGGGCGAGAGCACCATGAAGACGAGGATCTGGACGGCGCTGAGCGCCCAGTTGGATCCGATGTTCTTCAGCAAGGGCGAGTGCTCGCGGGGCTCGGCGAGGTCTCCGAGCGGTCTATCATCGGTCGGCGGTCGGGCCCGGCCTGGCTTTTCTCGAGCGCGGAGCTCACGGCGCAAGGAGCGGAGCCACGTCCCCGCCGTCCTCGAGCAGCCAGCGCGCCAGGTGGCGATAGCCCGCCTCCGAGAGATGGAGCCGGTCGGCGGAATACGCTTCGGAGAGGGCCCCGGACGGGAGGGTGAGCGGCGGGCGGTCCGTGGCGACGAAGGCGAGCCCGCTCGTCCGCGCGAGCTCGGCGAGCCGCGCGTTGGTCCGCCGTAGGCGAGCCACGAGCTCGGCCGGCGCGTCGCGCTCGGAGAGGAGCCCGATGAGGGCGATCGGGATTCCGGGCAAACGCGCGCGGAGACGCCGGACGAGCGCGAGCACGCGCGCTTCGATCACCTCGGGCGGCCGCCCCTCGCGGCGGAAGTCGACGCTCGCCGCGTACAACACGACACCGGCGGGGCGCGCGTCCGGCAGGCTCGCGTCGAGCCGGGCGAGGAGCTCGGTGGCCGTCTCGTCCCCGATGCCGCGGTCGAGGCAGGGGCGCCCGGGGAAGGCCTCGCTGAGCGGGAAGCGCTCCATGGTTGAGGAACCCAGGAAGACGACCGCGCCCGGGGCCGCGCGCTCGTTCTCGGCCTGGAATCCCGCCATGCGCCCGGCCGAGTACTCCGCCTGCTCGCGCGCGCGCCGGTCCGCGTGCGGCTCGATCCACCCGCGCAGCGTCCAGCCGCCCGGAATCGCGCCGAACCAGGCGAGGAGCGCGAGGAGCGGGAGGGCGAGGGCGGCCGCGAGCTGGACTTTCCGGCGTGGGGGCATGGGGGCGCTCCGAGCGGACATGGTAGAGCTTGGCTGGGTGGTGCGGAGGTTCCTTCCGGGGGCGGCGCGAAGTGAGGAATGTGTGCAACCGTGCGCGGCGCGGGGTGGTCATTGCCCCGGTTACCTGCCCCGTGGCGGGTGGGGGCTAGTGGATGGTATGTGGTGCCGCACCGGGCTCCCCGATGCGGCCGGTCAGGTCCCACTGCCCCCCCTGGCGCTCGGGTAGACTTCGGCGCCGCGGCGCGCGGCAGCCATGACGAAGACCAACGCCCAGGCTCAAATCGAGCTCCACAAGGAGCTCGCACCGCGGTACGCGTACCGGTACGGCTTCGAGTTCAGCCGCCTCTTCCAGCAGGATTGGCACGCGGAGATGATCTCGCACGTCCCGCCCGGAGCGACCCAGGTGCTCGACCTCGGGTGCGGCACGGGCTTCTTCCTCGCGGAGCTCGAGCGCAAGCACCCGGGCGCGGTCGGGCTCGACATCAGTCACGACATGCTGAAGGTCTCAGACCGGTACGTGCCCGGGGCGCGGCTCGTTACGGCCGATGCAGAGCGGCTCCCATTCGCGCCGGGCAGGTTCGACGCCGTGTTCTGCAAGGGCAGCCTGCACCACACGCGCGACCACGTCGGGTTCCTCGAGAACTGCCGCGAGGTGCTGCGCGAGGACGGCGTGCTCGTCATGAGCGAGCCGTGCAACGACAACCCGCTCATCCGGTTCGCGCGCGCCCTCCTCTACAAGCGGAGCCCGCATTTCGACGAGGGCGATCAGGGCTTCACGCGGAAGGGCATCGTCGACCTGTGCGAGCGCGCGGGCTTCGAGGTCACGCTGGTCAAGAAGTACGGGGTGCTCGCCTACGTGTTCGCGGGCTTCCCCGACCACCTGGGTATCTTGAAGTACGTCCCGGGCAACGCGCTCCTCACCAGGTTGTTCATTCGCATCGACCGGGTCGTCTGCGCACTGCCCGGCCTGTCGTTGCTCGGGTTCCACGTGGTGATCGTGGGCCGGCCCAGGTCGAGTTGAGGCCCTCGTTCGGGGCCATCGGGGCCCGTCCGAGAACAACGGTAGGGGTTCGCCGGCCCTCGCCGCCCCTGGCTTCGTTGCGGGGTCCCCTTCGAACGACCCAAAGGGGCCGTCTCGATCTGCCGGCGGCAGACCGGGGCTTACCTGTCCGAGTATCCAGCGCATACGAATCGATGCGCCTCGGGAGGAACAACGAGGGCTCGGCGAAACGTCGCAGTTGTTCTCGGACGGGCCCTCACCTTCGGTGGCCCTCGACGCCCGTGACCGCGATTCCCGCGCGCTGGAGGAGCGCCGCCGTCACGCCGGGGCCGGAGGTGAGGGTGCCGTGCACGTGCGTGTGGCAGACGCCGCAGGAGGGCGAGCGCTCCTTGAGGAACGCCCGTCGGATGTCGTGCTCCCGACAGGCATGCAAGGCGGCGCGGGCGCCCGCGAGAAACTGTGCCGTGACGTCGCGGCCGCGCTCGCTCACGACGCGGTCGCCTCCATCGAGCACGGCGGCAGCGTCCTTCGACTCGATCCAGGCGGCCGGACGCGGTGTGCCGAGCCCACCTTGCTCCTCGGGGCAGAAGGGGACGGCTCGGAGGCCGCGCTGCTCGAGCTCGCGCGCGAGCGCATCGTCCGCGTTGTGCCGGCCGTCGTAGCGGCACTCCCGGCCCAGGAGGCAGGCGCTGACGAGGACGGGCTCCGCCCCGCCCGGGCCCGACGGGTCCGTCGCTTCGTACGGGTCGGTCACGGGCTCATCATACGTCGGCCGGCGCCACCGATCGGGTAGAGTGTGCGCGGTCCCCACGGCCCCGTAATCAGGACAGGCGCATGGCACGCACGACACAGAAGGTTCTCGTACCGATCGCGGAAGGCTTCGAGGAGATCGAGGCCGTGACCATCATCGACGTCCTGCGCCGCGCCGAGCTCGACGTGACGGTGGCGGGACTCGGCTCCGCCGGCCCGATCCTCGGTTCGCGCGGAATCCGCGTTCAGCCGGACCTGGCGCTCGACGAGCTGGACCTCGCGGTCTTCGACGTGATCGTCCTCCCCGGCGGTCTGGGGTGCACCGAGGCGCTGATGGGCGACGAGAGGCTGCTCGCGAGCCTGCGCGCGCATCATGGCGCGGGCAAGCTCACCGCGGCGATCTGCGCCGCACCCATGGTGCTCGCCGAGGCCGGGGTCATCGACGGGGTTCCCGTCACGTCCCATCCGAGCGTCCGCGGCAAGCTCGGCAAGGCCGAGGTCCGCGCCGCGCCGCGCGTCATCCAGTCGGGCAACGTGATGACGAGTCAGGGGGCGGGGACGGCGATGGAGTTCGCCCTGGCGCTCGTCGAGGAGCTGTGCGGCGCGGACAAGGCCGGCGAGCTGGCCACGGCGATGGTCGTACCGGAGGCCGTCCCCAGCGCCTGAGCCGCGCCCCCCGCGAGGTCGCCACCCGGCGCGTGCCCCGGGGGATGGCGGGCGAGGACGGTGGGGGCCCTGCACGCGGAGGAGCCGGCAAGGAAACCCGTACCGGCATGCCACCGCCGCTCCGTGGGACGGTCGAGGGGCACGGGGGATCCCGTGTGAACGATCCTGGACCCGCCCCCGGACCCGCCGCGCGCACCGGGCCCGGGTGCGCCCGCCCGTGCCCGGGCATGGCGCGCGTTGACAGCTTCCAGTCGCCGCGACTATTCTCTTCGCCCCCGTTTTCCGGGCGCCGTGCTCGGAAACCGAGCCTCTCGCCCAGGGTAGCGTCCTCCTGGATCGGATCCCGTCTCCCATGCGAACCCGCGACCAAATCCTCTCCCTCTCCGCTGCGCTCCTCCTCGTCCCGACCTCGGCCTGGGCGGACACGATCTTCCTCACCGACGGCTCGATGATCGGTGACTGCAACGTCGTCACGGAGGGCCTCCTCTCCGTGCAGTACAAGACGAACAAGAGGCAGCAGGAGGTGGGCTCGGACAAGGTGCTCATGATCGAGTTCGATCGATCGCCCCAGCTCGTCGATCGGGCCGAGGCGGCGCTCGCCGACGATCAGCACCTCACCGCCGTCGACGACTTCGAGGAGTACATCGCAGGTGTGATCGACAAGCCGCCCAGCCGATACAAGTGGGCACCCGCCTACGCCATGTACCGCGTCGTCGAGATCAACGAGACGATGGGCAAGTTCGACGAGGTCGTCAAAGCCGCGAATCGGCTCCTCGAGCGGGAACCGGACTCCCGCTATGTGCCGATGGCGTTCCTCAAGAAGGCCGCCGCGCTCAGTGAGGAGAACAAGGAGTCCGCGGTCGAGAAGACCCTGGACCAGCTCGGGCAGATCGTCGCGAGCAAGGGGCTCTCGAAGCGCTGGCAGCTCGAGCTCGACCTGGCGCGGCTCGTGTACACCGCGAACCTCGGGGGCGCCAAGCTCCGCGATCGGCTCGAGGAGGTCGCCACCCAGGCCAGCGCCGAATTCCCTACGGTCCGCAACCGCGCCGACGTGGCCGCCGCGGAGTCGTTCCTGGCGGAGAAGAAGCTCGACGAGGCCGCGGAGATCTTCGAGCGCATCACGCGGGACCCGCAGGCCGACGACCGCACCCTGGCCGCCGCGTACACGGGGCACGGAGACTGCTTGTTCACCAAGGGTGTCGCCATGGCGAGCGCCGGGGAGGACCCGACGGCGGTCTTCAGGGAGGCCCTCATCTCCTACATGCGGGTCGTCGTGGTCTACAAGCAGGAGCTGCGCTACGTCCCGAAAGCGATGTTCTACGCCGGGCGCGTCTACCAGCAGTCCACGGATCAGGAGAGCCAGGACCGGGCCCAGAGGCTGTACGTGGGCGTGCTGAGGAACTTCAAGGGCACGAAATGGGCCAACGAGGCCCGCGGATTCCGGAAGTAGCCGAACCCACCGACGGATCGTGCGCGCGGCCGCCTCTCTTCGTAGGGGTGGCCGCGCGCGCGTCGCTCAGGCCCTCGGCCCGGTCTCCCTCGCGGCGCGGGACGCCGACGATCAGGGCCCGTTCGTGCCGGATAACCAGGGTTCGGTGAATCGGCGGTCGACGATTCGCATGGCTTTTATCCACACGAGAAGTCGCGCGCCACCTCGGTCTCCAGCTCCGGTCTCCTCTCCACGACCGATCGGCCCGGCGCGTGCCCGGCCGCGGATTCCCGGCGACTGGCGGAGGAGAGACCCGTGCAAACGGTCGAAGACCTCGGAGATTGGAGTGGGCTGGAGCCCTTGCGTCCGGTTCTGCACAGCTTCCTCGGCAGCAGATGCCGCGACGACAACGAGGTGCAGGACATCATCCAGGAGACCTTCATCCGGGCGGCGCGCTACCGCGCCGGACTCGCGCAACCGGCGCGGCTCAAGGCCTGGCTGCTGCGCATCGCGTCGAACGTCCTGCGCGACACCAAGAAGCGCGCGTCCCGCCACGCTTGCGTGAGTCTCGAGGCATCGGCCGAACTCGCCGACGGCCTCGCGCCGACATCGTGCGAGCAGGCCGATGATGGATGGGTGGACCTCGACGGCGAGGAGGTGGATCGGGACACGGCGATGCTCCACCTGCGCTCGGCTTACCGCGGCTTGAGGGCGAGGGACCAGCGCGTACTCGCCTCCTACTACGGGGGCGAGGAGAGCTGCGCTGCCACCGCGCGCGAGTGTGGGATCTCGCCCGCACTGGTGAAGGTGCGCCTCTTCCGCGCTCGCCGGCGGCTCGAGCAGAGCGTCAAGCGCAACGCTTCGGCGGCCAGGGTCCGAAGGCTGGTGGCGGTTTGAGGCGCCCGCGGCACCTGCTCGTCGGCGCGCTCGTGCTCCTCGCGGCGTGGCCTTCGCCGCGGACGGAGCGGCGGGGGGCGCCGTGGTCGCGCGTGGGGTCTGCCCGTGCGGACGCCGCGTCCTCCGGGCTCGAGACCGACGGGACCGCGACCGAGAGGCTCGTGCGCGACGAGGCGCCGCGACTCGCGAGCGCGGCGCATCAGCTCCGCTTCGCGAAGGACCGGAAACTGGACCTGCGCGGCCTCGCGGGCTCCGCGCTCGCTGCGGCACGCCGTAGGGCGGTGCGGGCCTACGGAGCTGTGATCGAGTACTTCCCCGGCGACCGGGCGATCAGCGCGGAAGCCGCGTTCCGCGCCGGCGAGCTCTCCCGCGCGGGCGGAGCCAGGGCCGCGGCGACGGCGTCATTCCAGGACGCCTGGGCGCGAGGGGCGGGAACCCCGTTCCGCGGACGCGCGGCGATCGCGCTCGGGAGGCTCGTGCGGGAGGACGACCCGGCGGCGGCCCTCGGACACTTCGAGCAGGCCCTGCTCGACCTCGACACGCCCCGTGGCGTTCGCGACGAGGCGATGCTCTGGTACGCGCGTAGCCAGGGCGACCTCGGACGGGGGGCCGACGCGCGGAGGCTACTGGAGCGCGTCGCCCGCACGGCACTCGATCCGGTCGACCGGGTCCGGGCGTTCGACCGGATCGCGGAGAGCTGGATCGAAGCGGGAGATCTCGAGGCGGCGGCGGGCGCACTGCATCACTGCCGCCGCGAGCTCTCGGACCTGATGCGCGAGCAGTCCAAATCGGGCGCGCGACTGCGCGACGCCGTGGAGGGCATGCGGTCGTTCGCGCGACTGCGAGCCGCCGTAAAGGCAAGGTGGGGAACGGGATCGGATGGCTAGCCCGAATTATTCAGGCCGCTGCACCCGAAGCGTTGTAACTGGGTTCCGACCCTCACTTCAGGTGTGACGGCCCCGCAGGCGACCTCTGCCGGTCGTCGATGACGGCGGCGCACCTGAAGTGCCGGCAGGGTCCGAAGTAGGAGCGCTTCGGGTGCATCGTCGTCAATAATCCGGGCTGGCGACCCGGTCGAGGGCCCGTTGCCTGGAATGGAAACGAAGCTCTCTCTTGTGATGACCTCGCGCGAGCCGCCCGAAATCGGCCGCCGCGCCGGCCGCCGCCCGAAATTTTTTTCAACAACCTGGCGCTCGGGTGTTCCCAAGTCACCGCCGGTTCGAGTAAGAATGCGCGCGAAGATGAACGGGACGCGCATGGCGAAGGCGTGCATGTCGTCGCCGTGACGCATCTCCGGGCATCCTCGAGCTACCACGACATCAGAAAGGGCGGCTTCATCCTTTCGGGGTGGGCCGCCCTGTCGTTGGGATTCACGCGCCGATTCCGTCGAGCCCGTGGGCGTGCCCGAGGTTGCTCGCGGCGGCGGCCCGTCAGGCTTGGGGCCGGGATGCCGGAACCGGAACGGAATCGGGCTCGGGCTCGGGCGAGGACCCCGTGACGGCGCCCGAGGAACGGCGTCGGGTCAGCGGCCGATGCCCCGGTACTTGAAGCCCATCTCCAGGAGGGTCTTCCTGGGGTACACGTTTCTACCGTCGAAGATCACGGGTTGCTTCAAGGCGGCCTTCACCTCGTCGAGATCGGGCCTCCGGAACTCGTTCCACTCCGTGACGAGGATGAGGGCGTCGGCGTCCGACAAGGCCTCCATCGGCACGGCCGCGTACTCGATCTTGTCGCTGAAATAGTGCTGCTTGCACTCCTCCATCGCCTCCGGATCGTAGGCGCAGACGGTCGCTCCGGCCTGGAGGAGGGCCTCGATCACCACGATGGAGGGGGCCTCGCGCATGTCGTCCGTGTTCGGCTTGAATGCGAGGCCCCAGACCGCGAAGTGGAGGCCCGACAAGTCGTCGCCGAACTCGTCGCATACCATGTCGAAGAGCATGCGCTTCTGGCGCTCATTGACTTCCTCGACCGCGCGGATGATTCGGAAGTCGTAGCCATGCTCCTCAGCCGTGCTCCAGATGGCCTGCACGTCCTTGGGGAAGCAGGAGCCGCCGTATCCGACGCCGGAGAAGAGGAAGCGTGAACCGATGCGATCGTCCGATCCGATCCCCTTCCGGACGGCATCGATGTTGGCCCCGACGCGCGTGCAGATGTTGGCGATCTCGTTCATGAACGAGATCCGCGTCGCGAGCATCGCGTTCGCCGCGTACTTCGTCAGCTCGGCCGACGCCACGTCCATGTGGAGGATCGGCTTCCCCGTGCGTACGAACGGCTCGTAGAGCTCGTCCATGATGCGCGCCGCCCGGTCGGAATTCGCGCCGATGACGACCCGATTGGGCTTCATGAAGTCGTCGATGGCCGCGCCCTCCTTGAGGAACTCGGGGTTGCTGACCACGTCGAACTCGCAGCTCGTGATCGCCTCGATCGCCTCCCGCACCTTCGCGGCGGTCCCAACCGGAACAGTCGATTTGTCGACGATGACGGTGTAGCCCTTCATCTCCGTGGCGATGGAGCGCGCTGCGGCGAGGACGTACTTGACGTCCGCGCTGCCGTTATCACCCGGGGGAGTGCCGACCGCGATGAAGGCGATCTGGGCGCGGTCCATCCCGACTGTGTAGTCGGTCGTGAAGCGCAGGCGCCCGTCGTGGAAGTTGCGCCTCACGAGCTCCTCCAGGCCGGGCTCGTAGATCGGGATGAGGCCCTGCTTCAGCTTGGCGATCTTGCCCTCGTCGATGTCGATGCACGTGACGGTGTTGCCGAGTTCAGCGAAGCACGTTCCGGCGACGAGGCCGACGTATCCGGTACCTATGACGGCGATGCGCATTGACCTTCTTGTCCG
>SMVB01132363.1_pt1 | contig 18075 bp, 10 predicted proteins | sample 2456461 | NCBI WGS metagenome assembly SMVB01 (sample SAMN11095934, study PRJNA526329) | marine sediment metagenome | biome: Marine sediment; feature: Surficial sediment; material: Deep marine sediment; isolation source: Hadal surficial sediment | place: Pacific Ocean | collected 2014-05 | depth...
AGGACGGCGAGATAGCCGGTGTCGAACTCATTGCCTCGCAGGTTGCGGGTGCCGACGAGCGAGCCGTTCGCTAACCCGCGGACCGACCGGAACGTGCGCAACGCGTCGGAGCGCTCGCCGCCGAGCAGCTCGCCGGCGCCGTTCCAACGGGTCAGCCGCGATTGGCCCGGATCGAAGACGAACAGCGTGTCGCCGACCCATTCGACCGTGAACGGTTGCAGGTACTCGCCTGGGCCCTGGCCTGAGCGGCCGATCATGCGCACGAACTCGCCTTCGGCGTCGAACATGAGTACGCGCCCGGTACGCGGCATCGGCTCGGCGACGTAGATGTTGCCGTCGTCGTCGACCTCGACGCTCGGCGGGCGCGAACCGAACACGTAGTGGAGGTCGTCGCCACGTTCCTTGATCACCAGGTCGGGAATGACCGTGATCCGTTGCCGCGAGCGCACCGCGGCCGGCGTCGGCTCGATTTCGATGATCGTCGTGCCGGCAGGAACCGGGAGTCTCCACTCGAATTGCGGTGACGGTTGGCCTGGCGTGTGGTCCGACGGTCGGGAATAGGCGCTGCCGGCAACCATGAGCAGCACGCCAACGGTGGCGGCGAGCCGTGCGGCGGGAGCGGAAACCGAGAAACGTGTGACCATGAGCGCACTCCTTTCGCCACACACGGTAGCGCCGCCCGTTTGCGACGTTCAAGGCTGTTGGTTAGCCTGCGTGGCGGCGCGCAGCTCTTCCCGAGGACCCGGATCCGAGAATGAGCCTCAAGACGAAGACCGTGGAGTGGATGGCGCGCACCGCGGTGCGCTTCCCGCGGACGTTCTTGTTGATGTTTCGGGCGCAGGATTGGTCGCGCCGGAAGTGGCGGGAAGCGACCCCGGGGGAGCGCGCCTGGAAGGGCGCCGCGCTCGGGTTGTTGGTTGCGACGCTCGTCGTTGTCGCCGACAGCGTCCTGCACCGCTCGATGCTGCCGTCCCCGACCTACGATCGGGTCGCCAACGCTGGGCGCGCCATTCGCGAGGCGGTGCTGTACGGCGTCGGCATCGTCGTTCTGGCCACCGTGATCGCACGCACGCCGTGGCGCTACCGCTTGATGCTGGGGGCCTGCGCCGCGCTGCTGGCAAGTTCTTTCCCGTTCAGCGTCGACGACTGGGTGCTGTGGATCAGCGTCGTGGCGTTCTCGGTCGCCGGCGCCGGGTTGGCGGTGATCTCTCGCGACGACATCTCGGAGATCACACGCTTTCAAAAGGGCATCGCGATCGCCGGCATCGTGTTCGGCATCGTCACCACCGGCTATCTCTTGTACTGGGTGGCGAATCCGGGCTTCGATGCCCTCGAGTACCGCAATGCCGCGGCTGAGGCGGAGACCGAGGGAACCGCATCGGTGGTCGGCTTGGCCCTTCCGGACCCCTCGCAGCCGGGGCCCTATGAGGTGCTCTATATGACCTACGGCAGCGGCGAGGACATCCGCCGGCCCGAATTCGGCCGCGATGCCGACCTGATCACAGAGACCGTCGACGGCCGCCCGTTTCTCACCGAGTGGAGCGGCAGGTCGGGCAACGAGCGCAAGGACTTCTGGGGATTCGATCGCGATGAACTGCCGCTGCAGGGCCGTGTCTGGTACCCGAACAATACTGCAGGGTCGTTGCTCAGCGACGGGCCGTACCCGCTCGTGCTCATCGTCCACGGCAACCACAGCATGTACGAGTACTCCGATCCCGGCTACCAATACCTCGGCGAGCTGCTGGCGAGTCGCGGCTACATCCTGGTCTCGGTCGATGAGAACTTCATCAACGGCAGCATCAGCCGGGAGAACGACGCCCGCGGCTGGTTGTTGCTCGAGCACTTGAAGATCTGGAGCGCATGGAACGACGCCGATCCGATCGAGACGGTCGATTCGAACGACGAAGGGAGCGGTGAGCTTCGCTTCAACAAGTTGGCCGGCAAGGTCGACATGAGCCGGATCGGTTTGATCGGTCATTCTCGTGGCGGCGAGGCGGTCGCGGTGGCGGCGGCCTTCAACACCCTGCCGTACTACCCCGACGACGCCACCGTGCCGTTCGACTACAACTTCGACATCGGCGCGGTGATCGCCATCGCGCCGGTCATGGGGCAGTACCAGCCGGGCGGTCGCTACACCGATCTGGTCGACGTCAACTACTTCGTCATCCACGGCGCCAACGATGGTGATGTCACCTCGTTCAACGGCGCCGGCCAGTACGAGCACGTGACCTTTTCCGGGGGTCCCTACCGGTTCAAGTCTTCGCTCTATGTGATGGGCGCCAACCACGGGCAGTTCAATCAGGTCTGGGGTGATCACGACAGCGGCCCGCCGCGCGGGCGCGCTCTCTCGACGCGCTCGTTGATCGCCGAAGAGGACCAGCGCAAGGTCGCCGAGGTGTACATCAGCGCCTTTCTCGAGGCGACGCTGGGCGGCGAGCTTGGTTACTTGCCTTTGTTCGTCGACGCCCGCGAGGGCAGGGACTGGTTGCCCGACACGGCGTACCTGGTGGAGTTCGACGACGCCCGCTCGATCAAAGTGGCGACCTTCGATGAGGACATCGACGTGACGACCACGACGCTGGCGGGTGGCTCGACGATGGCCGAGAACCTCACCGTGTGGCGCGAGCAGCGCGTCTCGATGAAGTCGCGTACGAAGGAAACCGCCGGCGTTTATCTCGGCTGGGAGGTCGAGGACGAGGGCGCCGAGGCGGATGACGGTGCCGAGGTGGATGGTGAGGGCGCGGAGGTGCACGGAGAGGGTGTCGAGGATGATGGAAAGGGCGCCGCGACAGACACTGAGGGTGCCGAGCGCGAGGCCCGCGAAGGCGTGCAGGGAGCGGCCCGGGGCGAGGAGCAGGCGGGCGGGGAAGACAAAGACACCGAGATCGGAACGGAGGACACGACGCCCCGCTACGTCATCGACCTGCCCGATTCGTTCGTTATCGATCCCGCAAGCGTCCTGTTTTTTTCCCTCGCCGACGCCAACGAGAGCTCGGCAATGCCGGCCCATCTGAAGCCCGACGAGGACGATCAAGACGACCAGCAAGGAGAAGGACAGGGCGAACAGGAGCAGCAGGGTCGGCAACAGCACCAGCACACCGAGCAACAAGATCAGCAGGAGCAGGATGACGCCGAGGGCGATGACGGGGGGCAAGACGGGGAAGAAGACGAGGACGCTCCGCGCGAGCCCATCGACTTCACCATCCGCCTCGTCGATGCGCAGGGAATCGCCGCCGAGGTGCCGCTCAGCCGCTTCTCGATGGTGCAGCCGCAGCTCGAAGTGCAGTTGCGCAAGGCCTTCTTCGACGATCCGCGCACCGAGTCCGAGGCTGTCTTTCAGAGCTTCTTGCTGCCGCTCGCGTGGTTTCTCGAGGCCAATCCTGAGTTCGATGCTTCGCGGCCGACGCGCATCGAATTCATCTTCGATCGTTCACCATCCGGGGTCGTGATTCTGGATAGTGTCGGCTTTAGAGCCTTCCCCGGGTTATAAATGAAGGAATCGGCGGGGTTCCTTCAGCATCGCTAGCAAACGGGGATAGGCAGCGTGCCACACAGGCGTCGCAGGACACCGGCCTTCCGCGGCGGCGGCGCGGACAGCGTTTACCTCCGCGCCCTCATGGAGTGCAACCCGCTTGCCGTCGTCGTGCGTCAACCTGGTCGGCAACGCCATCAAGTTCACCGAGGTGGGCGAGATCGAGGTCAGCACCAAGCTCGATGTGCTCGAGAGCGCCGAGGTGGCGCTGCGGTTCACCGTCCGCGACACCGGCGTCGGCATCCAGGAAGAAAAGCTGTCGTCGATCTTCGAGAGCTTCTCGCAAGCCGACGTATCGACGACCCGCCAGTACGGCGGCACCGGCCTGGGCCTGGCGATCTCGTCGCAGCTCGCCGACCGCATGGGGGGGCGCATGTGGGTGGAGAGCACCTACGGGGAGGGAACGAGCTTCCACTTCATCGCGCGCTTCGGGGTGCAAGAGAATCCGGTCGAGACGCCCCAGGACCGGGGCAGCGCAGAGCTTCCGGTCAACGTGAAGTTGGCGTCGCGGTTGCTCGAGAAGCGCGGCCACAACGTGGTGGTCGCCGGCAACGGCCGCGAAGCTCTCGACCTACTGCGGGCGGAGGGTCCTTTCGACGTCGTGTTGATGGACGTGCAGATGCCGGTGATGGACGGCTTCGAGGCGACTGCAGAGATCCGCTCACGGGAAGCCGCCGAGGGTGGTCACGTGCCGATCATCGGTGTCACTGCCTACGCCATGGCGGGCGACATGCAGCGTTGCCTCGACGTTGGCATGGATGACTACCTCTCCAAGCCCTTTATTGCCAAGGATCTGTTCGCGCTCATCGAGAAGCACGGGGAGGATTGAAGTTCGCCCGCCATTCGCCCGGCTGCCGCCCGCAACCTGCGCCATGGAATCGAGGTCACACCGGAGGATCCCGCGTCGGCTGGAGTAACCTGCGGCCATGCCGATGCTCTGGATCTTCTTGCCGGTGTTCTTGATGGTGGCCGCGTCAACGTCGCAGGATACCGGTCGCGGCGGCGACGTCGACGGCTACGATGCGCGCCGCAGCTCCGCCGCTACGGAAGCGCTTTTGGGCGCCGGCCGCGATGCCTGGGAGCGGGCTCAGGAAGTTACCTGGGGACCCGAGATCTACGCCACCAGCTTTCGCGCCCTTTGGGGTGAGGAGGGCCTTTTCGTTCGCTTCGATGCCGTCGATCCGTCGCCGTGGTACACGCTGACCGAGCACGACGGCCACTTGTGGAACGAGGAAGTCGTGGAGATCTTCATCGATCCGGACGGCGACGGTCGCAACTACGTCGAGGTCCAGATCAACCCGCACAACGTCGTTTGTGACCTGGTGATCTTCGAGGGCTCGCCGAATCTGCGATCGGACATCGACTGGAATCACGCAGGGCTACGAAGTAGCGTTCAGCCTTTGCGCGGCGCGGACGGGGAGACGATCGGCTGGACCGCCGTCGTCTTCCTTCCGTGGAGCGGATTCGCCACGCTTCCGGACATCGGCGGCGTCCGGTTACCGCCCCGTGGTGGTGACGTCTGGCGCTTCAACGTCTTTCGGATCAAGCGCCCGGCAGGCCCGGCGGAGCCGGAGCGCGACGCCGTCTACGCCGCTTGGTCGCCGACCAGCGGCCCGAGCTTTCACGAACCCGCGGTATTTCGCGCGCTGGAGTTCATCGAATGAGACAAGTCCTCACAATGCGATCCTCCGTATGGGTGGGCGCCATCCGTACCCCTCCGACAACGCTCCTCCTGTTCACCGTCGCGCTCGTTTTCGCGGGATGCGGTGGCCCCGGTTCTGCAAACGAGGTCACGACGTGGGACGAACAAGTGATCATCCCGACCTACCTGCTGCGACCCGACGACCTGAATCCGCAGTTCTTCGAGCTCACCGGCTCGATCAACTACCCGTACACCACGCAAGACGGATTCACTACCGAGCTTGTCGACCGCTCCTACCGCGTCGTTTTTCTCGAGAACGAATACCTGCGGATCATGTGCCTGCCGGAGATCGGTGGCCGCATTCACTCGGTGTACGACAAGGTGCGCGGCGAGGAGATGTTCCACCTCAACCAGGTCATCAAGCCCGGCTACATCGCCCTGCGCGGCGCCTGGGTGTCGGGTGGCATCGAGTGGAATCGAGGACCACGGGGTCACACGGTGACCAGCTTTTCGCCGGTCGATGTGGTTGGCGTCCAGAACCCGGATGGCTCGGCAACGCTGGTTATCGGCTACACCGAGATGAATTTCCGCACCGGATGGACCGTACGGCTGACGCTGCATCCTGGACGCGCCTATCTCGACGAACAGATCGAAATCTTCAACCCGACCGACGGGGTTCATCCCTACTACTTCTGGAACAACACCGCCTTCCCCCAGCACGACGGTACCCGCTTCATCTACCCGATGACGCTGGGGTCCGACCACAACGGGGAGGTGTTTTTCTCGTGGCCGACCCATGAGGGCCGCGATCTGACTTGGCTGAAGGACTACCCGGGCCCGACATCGGTGTTCGGCTATCAGGTGGCGTTCGATTTCTTCGGCGCCTACGACGTCGACCGCGACTACGGCATCGTGCAGGTGGCCGATCACAATGTGCTGCCGGGCAAGAAGGCATGGACCTGGGGCCAGTCCGACGCCGGCATGGCGGCCCAGTCGTCGCTCACCGATGAGGACGGCCCCTACATCGAGGTGCAGAGTGGTCCGTTGCCGACCCAGGCCGACTTCGAGATGCTCACCCCGGGGAAGCGCGTCGCCTGGCAGGAGTTCTGGTATCCGGTCGGCGGGTTGATCGACGGCTTCGAGTACGCGACGCGCGACATGGCGGTTCAGCGTCGGGAGGCAGGGTCGCCGGGCAGTTGGAACGCCGCTGCCGGTGTCGGAGAGGAGCCGAGCGCCGGCGTCGAGCTGCGCTTCCTGGCGACCGGCGTTTTCCCGGGCGCGCGCATCGAGATTCGCCGGGGAGACGAGCAGATCGTCTCGCGAACGGTCAACTTCGAGCCGGGCTACGTACACGTTATTCCATTGTCGATCAGCCCGGGCGAAGCGGTGACCGTCGATGTCACGTCGGCTGACGGCGCCGCGTTGCTGCGCTACGAATCGCCCCTCGACGTTCCGGAGAGGACAGCGCCAACGCTCGAGACGGCGCTGATCGAGCCGACGGGCTATCAGGTGTATCTGGATGCGCTCGATCTCGATAAGAAGAGTGATCGCGTCGGGGCGCGGCGCGGCTATTCTGCCGTGCTCGCGGGCGATGTGCCGCCAGGCCGCGATGTCTCGGAATCGGCCGTGCTGGTGACACTTTCGGTGCTCGACGCCGAGGCGGGCCGCTACGAGGACGCCAAGAGGCTGCTCGACCGGGCCCGGCTCATCGATCCGGACGACGGCATGATCGCGTATCTGGGCGGGGTTGCGAGCCTCCAGCTCGGTGATCCCGATGTCGCGCTCGCCGCTGGATCAGCCGCCACCGAAGCCGCCCGACCGGCGCCGCTCGGTCATGGCCTCGTCGGTCGGGCCCGCATGCGGCTGGGCGATTTCCCCGGGGCGATTGCCGCCTTCGAAGCCGGACTCGCCGCCAGCGACATCGATCATCACCGGCTCATCGAATCGCTCATGCTCGCCGCCTATGCCGCCGGCGACTCCGGCCGGGCCGCGTCGTTGGCACGCGCCGTGCTCGAGTTCGGAACCATCCGGCTGGTGCCGTGGGCGGTTGCTGCGTTGACCGACGTGGGTTCGCAAGACGCTCTCAGCGACGCCGACCTGGCCGCCGGCGCGGCGCGCTTCGCCGCCTCGACGGAGTGGGTAGGGGAGGCTGAGTTTGCCCACCTCGAGCTGGCCTTTTTTCTCGCCGACCTCGGCTTGGCGCGCGAAGCGGCGGCGTTGAGCGGCGCTGCTTTGGTCGCCGGTCACGAGTCGCCGCGACCCCTGCCGCTGTACACGATCGCTTACTTTGCCCACCAGATCGGTAACGAGAACGACTCGGGAAGGCTGCTGGCGCAGGCTGCCGGAACCGAAGCCGACTACGTCTTTCCTTCGCGCCCCGAGATGATTGCCGTATTGCGGCATGCGATTTCCGAGAACCCCGACGATGCCCGGGCGAACGCATACCTCGGCAATCTCTACGCCGGCCTCGGCCGGCTCGACGAAGCCGAGTCAGCGTGGCGTCGTGCGGTCGAGCTCGATGACGCGCGCAGCGTCGCGGCGCGCAACCTCGGGTTGCTTGCCTGGAAGCGCGACGCCGATCTGTCGGCCGCGGCGAACTGGCACCGGGTCGCGATGACGGCGCGACCCGATGATCAGACGTTGTACCGCGACCTGGCGCGGATCCTGGTCGAACAGGGTGAAGCAAGCGAGGCGATCAGGGTTCTGGAGGACCTGTCTGCCGACGAATTCCGCCGGCCGGACGTCGTCGTTCTGCTCGCCGATACGTACACCAAGGTCGGCCGCTTCGACGATGCGATCGCCTTGCTCGACGCCACGACCTTCAACAACCGCGAGGGCGTTCGCGATACCTGGGAGATCTTCTCGAGCGCCCACATCGAGCGTGGTATCGAGCACTTCGAGCGCGCTGCCGCCGTGCCGGCGGGGGAGGATTCAAGTGCTGAGCTCGAGGCCGCTTTGGCCGACTTCGATGCGGCCGTCACCTATCCCGACAATCTGAACGCCGGTCGCCCGCATGAACCCCTCGAAGCCCGGGCTGAATACTGGCGCGGGATCGTGCTGGAAGCGACGGGCTCGACGGAACAGGCGCGGCAGGCGTGGCAGTCTTGTGCGGCGGGAGTCCGCGGCGGACCGCAGCAGCAGGAACACATCCGTCTATGCGAAGCGAAGCTCCAATGAAGCCGCGGGCGCGAGCCGTCAAGATATGCGGGCTAGTCGCGCCCGACCACGCTCTTGCGCGGAATCCGCTCGTCGCTCATCGCCGCGTGATAGACGAACGAAGCCATGATCACCGCGTTTCTCCGCAGATCGTCGAGCGGCAGCGTGTCGAAGTAGTCCAAGTTGGTGTGGCCGCCCGTACCTCCGATACGGTCCTGTAGGAACTGGAACGCCGGCAACCCGACATTGTCGAAGGGCACGTGGTCGGTGCTGCCCACACCCCGGGCAGAGACCGTCGTCATCCCCAGGTCGCGGAACGGCTCCGTCCAGGCCGTCAACGCTCGGCGAGCGAACTCGTTGCCCTGCAGGTAGATGCCGCGGTACTGGCCGGGGCCGTAGTCCTGATTGAAGTACACCGAGAACTTCTCATAGCCGGGGGTGACGCCGATCGCCGCGTCGCTCGGATCGCCGAAGTGCTTTCTGACGTAGGCGCGCGAACCGAAGAGGCCCTGCTCCTCGCCGGCCCACAGCGCGACGCGGATCGTGCGCCGCGGCTCGGCGCCGACCGCTTTCAAGATTCGGGCCGCTTCGAGCATCACCGCGACGCCCGAAGTGTTGTCGGAAGCGTTCGGGCTGGCGTGCCAGGTGTCGAAGTGGGCCCCCAGCATCACCAGCTCGTCGGCGAGGTCGGAGCCGGGGATGTCGCCCAGCACGTTGCTCGCTTGCTCGACTTCGGCGCCGATCCGGTTGCGAATCTCGACCTCTATGGCGACCGGAATATCGCGCTCCAGGATGCGGTACATTCGGTTGTAGTGCTCGGGGTTCACCGCGATGATCGGCAGGGAGTCGAAGTTCCCTTGGCGTGACCAGTTGTCGACCTTGGTCCCGGGACGGGCGAAACCGCGCACCGCCCCCGGCCAGCCGCTGCGCGACTCGAGCACGACGACGGCGCCTTCGGCCTTGAAAAAGTCGATCTGATCCAATGTGCTCAGCACATCGGGGTTGGGCGGCGCCGCCGCGCCGCGCGCCGCCGGCGTTGGGGCCGGTTGCGCGAGCTCCCGCAACTGTTCGTCCGTCCACCGTGCGACCCCTTCGGAAAAGCGCGCCAGATTGATGCTTGCGGGCGGCGTCGAGAGCACCGCTGCCCCCTGCAGTCGACCGCGGTAACGCTCGAGATCCTGCCGCGTGCGCACATCCGCGATGACCACGTTCAGGCGTTGCACCCCGTCGGTTCCCGGCGTGTTGGCGAGCGGATACCCGACCATGGGCTGGTAGTCGGGCTCGAGCATGTGCAACGAGACGTACTCGTTGTCCCAGCTCACCCCGTAATCCATGAATGGCTCGATGACCGTGTTCACCAGCCCGATGCGCTCCATCTCGCCGATCGCCCACTCCTGGGCGCGCCTCATATCGTCCGACAGCGTGTAGCGCGCCCCCAGCACGTCGGTCATGTAGGAGAGCGTGTCGGCGAGTTGCGAACGTTGTAGCCCTTCCTCACGGATGCTGGCGACCATCTGCCAGTCAACCTCGGGTTGATTCTGTTGCGCGAATGCGAGCTGGAGTAAAGCGGTGACCGGGAGAATCAGGAGTAGTCGACGACGGATCATGAGTCGGCTCCATACGTTTCGGTGGTTGCGATGTGCCGTCCCCCACGAGGCTATGAGGAACGGGAGGGTGGAGCAACGAGCGCGAGTCGAGCCCGGAGCGGATCGCCGCTTTTCTGGAGCCTCGGCTTGCTAGGCTTGTGACATTCGCCCGGGGCGGGCAAGGTGTGTGCTTTCCCTTGTCAATGACGCTCCGAGGTGGCACACATGGTTTCCCCAGGAACACGCAACATAGCGGCGTGGCCGGCGGCGATCGTGGCGGCGCTTTTGTTGCTGCCGATCGTCGCCAAGGCGACGCCTGTCGCGACGCAAGACGATCCGCACCTCGTGGTCTACGAAGGCACCGATGGACCGGGAGTGGGCAAGCACATCGTTTTGATCGCCGGAGATCATGAGTATCGATCCGAGGAGATCCTGCCGGCGCTCGGACGCATCCTGGCCCGAAACTTCGGGTTCAAATGTAGCGTTTTCTTCACCCTCGACGACAATGGCTTCATCGAGCCCGGGAGCTCCGACATCGCCGGCCTCGAGGCGCTCGAGACCGCTGACCTACTGGTCGTCGGGTTGCGCTTCCAGGATTTTCCGGCCGAGCAGATGCAGCACGTCGTGGACTACCTCGACCGCGGCGGTCCCGTCATCGGCATTCGCACCTCGACGCACGCCTTCCGGATCGTCGATGGGCCCTTCGTCAGGTACACGTGGGACTACGAGGGCGAGGAGTATCGGAACGGCTTCGGTCGCCAGGTTCTGGGCGAGACGTGGGTAGGGCATTACGGCACCAACCACGAGCAAAGCTCGAGAATCGTGCCCAACGTCGACGAGGCGGCGCATCCGATCCTGCGCGGTGTCCGCGACGTGCACGTGCAATCGGGTGGGTACCGGGCCGAACCGATGCCAGACTCGGTGGTTCTCGCCTTTGGGCAGGTGCTCAACGGCATGGATGCGGATGCGTCGCCGGACCCGGAAAAGGAGCTGTTGCCCGTCGTCTGGACGCGCAGCTACGAGGGCGCCAACGGTAGGACGGCGCGGGTCTTCACCACCACGCACGGCGCCTCGGAGGACTTTCTGAACGAGGGCTTCCGCCGCATGATGGTCAACGCTGCTCTGTGGGCCGCCGGCCTGGAGGACTCCATCGACGCCGACCTCGACGTCTCCCTCGTCGGCCCCTATCACCCGGTGACCTACGGGTTCGATGGCTACCGGCGTGGCGTCAGGCCCGCCGATCTTGCCGGATGGGACACGCCGATCATGTCGCCGGACAAACCGACCAGCGATCCCAGCGTTCCGCCGACACCCGCAGCCAAGGCGAGATGAAGATCCCTGGCAGGCCCCCCGCCGCGCCTGCATCCGCGACACTCTCAGGGTGTCGCGCCGACGGGGACGGGACCGTTGGCCCGGTCAGTTTCGCGGCGCTCGCGTTGGCGCTCGCGATTACATCCGCCTGCGGTCCAACCCAGACTTTCTTCGAGCTCGGCGACCACATTGTCATCGTCGGCGGCGGGCTGGCGGATCGGATGCAGCACGACGGCTGGCTGGAGTCCTATCTGCAGGCCGAGCTGCCGGAGCTGCAACTCGTCGTCCGCAACCAGGGATTCAGCGGCGACCGGATCGATCATCGCCCCCGCAGTGAGGGGTTCATGACCCCCGACGAGTACCTCGGACTGTCCCAGGCGGACGTCATCTTCGCGATGTTCGGCTACAACGAGTCGTTCGACGGGGAGCCTGCGCAGTTCGCGACCGCGCTCGAAGAGTGGATCGACCACACCCTCTCGCAGAACTACTCCGGCGAGGGCGCGCCGCGCATCGTGCTGTTTTCTCCCATCGCGCACGAGGACCTGAACGATCCCAACCTGCCGGACGGCCGCGAAAACAACGCCCGCCTCGCCGCCTACGCCGAGGCTATGGAAACCGTGGCGGGGGAGAAGGGCGTGCGCTACGTCGACCTGTTCGGCCCATCGCTGGACCTCTATCGGGAGGCTGCGTCACCGCTGACGATAAATGGCATCCACCTCAACAGCGAAGGCAACCGGCAGATCGCCGAGGTGATCGTCGAGTCGCTGCTGGGGAGCTCGACCGCCGATGCGGCGACGCTGGAGAACGTCCGCACGGCGGTCGTCGACAAGAACTGGTACTGGTTCAACCGCTACCGGGCCACCGACGGCAACGATGTCTGGGGCACCCGCTCGGTGCTCGAGTTCACCGACGGCCAGACCAATTTCGAGGTCTTGCAAAACGAGCTCGTGCAGCTCGACTACATGACCGCCAATCGTGATCCGGTGATCTGGGCGGCCGCGGCCGGCGACTCGATCGAGCCCGACGACTCCGACGTCCCCGAGCCCGTCGAGGTCATCAGCAACCTCGACGAGCCGCAGTTCCAGGACGGCGTCAGCAAGACCGGCACCTTGCAGTACGTCACCGCCGAGAACGCCATCGAGATGATGACGCTCGGCGTGGGGATGCACGCCGAGCTATTCGCCTCCGAGGAGATGTTCCCCGAGCTCGTCAACCCCGTGCAGCTCGGCGTCGATACCCGCGGCCGGCTGTGGGTCGCGACCTGGGCGACCTACCCCAAGTGGGAGCCGACCAGGGAGATGGACGATCGACTGCTGATCCTGCCGGACGATGACGGCGACGGGGTCGCCGACCGGGTGATCACCTTCGCCTACGTGCACAATCCGACCGGGTTCACCTTCTGGAACGGCGGCGTGATCGTCGCCTCCGTGCCGGACATCCTCTTTCTGAAGGACACCGACGGCGACGACGTCGCCGACGTCCGCATTCGTCTCCTCGGTGGTCTCGGATCGGCCGATACGCATCACTCCGCCAACAACTTCGTCTACGGGCCGGACGGCTTCATCTACTACCAGAGGGGCATCTTCAACGTCTCGAACGTCGAGACGCCTTGGTTCACCAACCAGGAGTCCGGCACCTCCGGCATGTACCGATTCAACCCGCGTACCCACGAGTTCAGCTTCCACGCCGTTAACACCCCCAACCCGCACGGCATCAGCTTCGACTACTGGGGCTACCACTACGCTACCGACGGCACCGGCGGTGCTGCCTATCAGGTCAAACCGACCGGCGACGGCGGCTTCAGCATGCGAACCTTGCTACCGCACACGGTGCGGCCGGTGCCGGCGAGCGGAATCCTCTCGAGCGATCACTTTCCGGACGAGAACCAGGGTAACTTCCTGATCCTCAACGTCATTGCCTTTCTGGGGATCAAGCAGTACACGTTGGCGTTCGATACCGAGGCCGGCGAGGTGAACGGCACGGAGACCGACGATTTGCTGGTCTCTTCCGATCCGAACTTCCGCCCCACCGATTTCGAGATCGGCGGCGACGGCGCGTTGTACGTCGCCGATTGGGCCAACGCCATCATCGGGCACATGCAGCACAATGTCCGCGACCCAGGCCGCGATCACGAGCACGGGCGGATCTACCGGATCACGGTCCCGGGGCGTCCGCTCCAGGAACACGTGCCGATCGACGGACGACCGATCCCGGAGCTCCTTGTCGCCCTCGAGCATCCGATCAACGGCATTCGGGAGCGGGCTCGCGTCGAGCTGTCAGAGCGCGACAGCGCCGCGGTGATCGCCGCCACTGAGGTATGGCTGCAGCAGTTCGATCCGACGAGCGAGGCCGACGCGCACCACATCCTCGAAGGTCTCTGGGTGCACCAGCAGCACAACGTCGTCAATCGCGACTTGCTCAATCTGGTGCTCTTCTCGCCGTCGCCGCACGCCCGCATCGCGGCACAGACGGTCGAGCAAATGTGGGACTACAACGCCGCCGAACCGTTCGACTTTGCCTCCGTCCTCGAAGACGACGCCGTCGCCAGCGTCGAGCCGGATGCCGACGCCATCGTGATCAGGACGCTCATCGATCAGATGAGATTCGACACCACCGAGTTCACGGTGAAGGCCGGTGAGAGCGTGAAGATATGGTTCGAGAACCCCGACTACACGCCGCACAACCTGATCATCGGCGAGCCCGGGTCGGCTGCCGGTATCGCGGCGGCGGCGGACGGTCTGGGGCCGATCGGCTTCGCGGTCGGGTTTCTCCCCGACGATGACCGGATCATCGCCGCGACCGAGCTGCTGAACTATCGCGAGTACCAGGTGCTGGAGTTCACCGCCCCGGCGGCCACCGGCGACTACGATTTCCTCTGCACCTTCCCGAATCACTGGATGACGATGCGGGGCATAATGCGGGTGGTGGAGTAGCCGCCGTGGCCGCGGTCTCGCGCCGTGTCGGTCGCCGCTAGCAGGAAGAGAACATGATCGTTCCCCGCACATCGCGTCAAGAGATCCTCGACAAGTTGGGGGCCAAGATCGCTTCCCGCGTGCCGATCTTCATCGCCAGCGCCGGCAGCGGCCTGGTTGCCAAGCTCCTCGAGCAGGCCGGCGTCGATTGCATCAATACTTTTTCGGGTGCGCGGCTGCGGGCCAACGGAATGGGCACGATGGCGATGATGTGGCCCATCCTCGACTCCAACCGGCAGACGCTCGACTACACCGAGCAGGACATCATGCCGGCGATCAGCGGCGACGCGTTCGTGTGCGCCTGCATCAACGCCAACGATCCGCTGCGCGACATGCGCACGGTGCTCGAGCGCCTCAAGTCGATGGGGGTGATGTCGGTGTCGAACATCGGGCCCTCGATCAGCTACGTCGACAAGGACAGCAACCTCTACGACGTGCTGGTCAACAGCGGCATCACCTTTGACAACGAGGTCGAGATGCTGGCGCTGGCCAAGGAGATGGAGATGGTGACGGTGGCGCTGGCTTTCGACATGGAGGACAGCCTGCGGGTGGTCGAGCAGGCGCGCCCGGACATCTTCTGTTTCCACGCGGGTACCACCAAGGGTGGCCTGGTGGGGTACGACTCCGGCGAGCTCATCGAGGAGACCGCCCGGCGCTCCGAAGAGGTGTATGACGCGGTTCGCAAGATCAACCCGGACACGATTCTCGTCGGCCATGGGGCGGCGATGGAGACCCCCGCGGACGCTCAGTACATGCTCGACAATACGTCGGGCCATGGCTTTTGGACCGGCTCATCAACCGAACGCTTGCCCATCGAGCGTGCCGTGCTTGGGGCCGCGCAGGAGTTCGCGGGCCTGAAGTTCCGCGATCGGGCTGCCGACGACTCGTGACCGAATTCGCCAGGCTTCGGTTCCGTGATCGAGGCGCAGCCGAAGCGTGAGCAAGACAGTCGTCGTACTCGCCACACTCGACACCAAGAGCGAAGAGGCCGAGTACCTGCGCGGTCAGATCGAATCCCTCGGCGGTAAGGTCACGCTCATCGACATCGGGGTGGTGGGGGAGTCGCTGATTACACCCGATGTGGGGAGGAAAGAGGTCGCTGCAGCCGGTGGCGCCGAACTCTCGACCCTACTCGAGAATCCCACCCGGGAAACGGCGGCCCCGATCATGGTCGCCGGCGCCACGAAGATCCTGCTCGAGCTCGTCGGCGCCGACCATGCCCACGCCGTCCTCGGTATCGGTGGGACCCAGGGCACGTCGTCCTGTACCCAGGTGATGCAGTCGTTACCGTATGGCTTCCCGAAGCTTATGGTTTCGACCGTCGCCTCGGGGGATACATCGCCGTTCGTCGGCATCAAGGACATCACCATGATGTTCTCGGTAAGCGACTTGATGGGCTTGAATCCCTTTACGGAGCGGATTCTCGCCAACGCGGCGGCCGCCGCGCATGGGATGTCGCTGTGCGAGGGGAGCGTCGAGCCCGGCAGCGGCGGCAAGCCGCTGATCGCGATGACCAACCTCGGCGTCCTCACCGAGGGCGCTACCCGCGCCCTCGAGTATTTCCGCGAGGCCGGCTATGAGGTCGTCGTCTTCCACGCCGTCGGCTCGGGCGGGCGGGCGATGGAGCAGCTGATGAAGGAAGGCGTGGTCGGCGCGGTCTTCGACTACGCGCTCGGGGAGATTGCCGACGACGTGTTCGGCGGCCTTCGTGCCGGTGGTTCCGAACGCCTGACGGTTGCCGGCAGCCTGGGGCTGCCACAGGTCATCTGCCCGGGCGGGGCCGAGCACCTGGGCCTGTTCGTCGAGGCCAATGTTGTCCCGGAGAAGTACCGCAACCACCAACATGTATTCCATAGCCCGGTGATCTTCGTGCCGCGCTTGAATCGCCGGGAGATCGTCCAGGTCGCCGAGGAGATCTGCAAGCGGCTGCAGAGCACCGCGGGCAAGGCCGTCTTCATGCTTCCGCTTCGAGGTGTCGGGCGCTACTCGATCGCCGGCGGGCCGCTGCACGATCCCGAGGGTGACGAGGCGTTCTTCGCCGCCCTGAAGGCGGGCCTACCGCCGAGCGTAGACGTCGTCGAGATCGACGCTGACGCCGAGGACCCGGCGTTCGTTCGCGAAGCGGTCGGCAGGCTGGTCGGCATGCTGGAGGCCGACGAGTCTTGCAGTTAAGGCGCAACGGCGTACTCGCGGGCTGGGCACATCCGTGACTATCAGCCGATCAAATGCTAGCTCGGGCTAGATCCGAGCCGACCGAGGCGCCGTTTCTTGCCCGTTTCCCGTGGATGCCAGCGTAGAAACGTGGTAGGAAAGGGGCACCGAAATGCCCCTCAACGCCCGCGGGGGGCATGCAAACTTGGGGAATTCCTCGATGTCGAACGTGGAGATCATCACAGCGACCCATCGCGCGGTGTCGCGGCGATCCTTCATCAAAGGGGTCATCGCCAGCGGCGCCGTCGCCTACTCGGCCGGATATGTCTTTCGTGGGGCCTCGGCGGCGTACGCGCAGACCGGCGCCCAGGGAGCGGTCGAGCGGCTCATTTCACTGAGCATCAACGGCCAGCGGCGGCGCGTCGACGTGCTGCCGCAGGACACCTTGGCGATGGTGCTGCGCTACAAGCTCGGCCTCACCGGCACGAAGTTCGGCTGCGACCGGGCCGAGTGCGGCGCCTGCACGGTGCTGGTCGATGGGGTGCCACACTACTCATGCTCGATCCTCGCCCACAGTATTCGTGGGCGTCAGGTCACCACGATCGAGGGGCTGGCGAGTCCGACCGGCGAGCTCAGCCCGGTGCAGCAGGCGGTGATGGACGAAGCCGGTTTCCAGTGTGCTTTTTGCGCCCCGGGCTTCATCATGGCGATGACCGGGTTCCTGGCAACCAACGACAGCCCGACCCGACGGGAGGCTGCCGAGGGAATTTCCGGCAACCTGTGTCGTTGCTGCGACTACAACAAGATTCTCGACTCCTGCATGCGCGCCGCCGACTACGTGCGCGAGGGAATCCCGACGGAGGTGAGCTCCAATGGCTGACTTCAAGCTGATCGGTAAGAGCTTCGGCCCCCCCGATCTGGAGGCAAAAATCACGGGGCGGGCGAAGTATGCCGAGGATTTCCGCGCCGAAGGGATGTTGTTCGCCAAGCTGCTGGTGAGCCCGATGCCGCATTGCCGGGTCACCAGGATCGACGTCAGCGATGCGCTGGCGATGCCCGGCGTCGAGGCGGTTCTGACCGCCGAGGACCTGCCGGGGGAACCCCGTGGGGCCCCGAATGACGAGCGAGCGCTGACCATGGAGCCGGTCTACGAGGGCGAGCCGATTTTGGCGGTCGCCGCGGTCGACGAGACCACAGCCGCCGACGCCATCGACCGGATCAGCATCAGTCTGGAGCCCCTGCCCTTCCTGATCGATCCGCTCGACAGCCTGCGGCCCGGCGGCCCCGACGCCCGCGTCGGTGGAAATATCTCGGTGCGCGGCGAGGACGGCACAGTGCTCGAGTCGCGCAAGTGGTCTCAGGAACTGTGGGACGCCGCCGGTGAGGACGGCCTGCCCATGGGCGAGCCGACCAGAGAATGGTCGATCGGCGATATCGATGCCGGCTTCGCCGAGGCCGACGTGATCATCGAGGAGAGCGTTTACCACCAGTCGCAAACCCACCATCCGCTCGAGCCGCGTAGCTGCATGGCGTACTGGCTCGGTACCAAGCTCCACATTTTTGTTTCGACGCAGAGCACGGTGCGCACGGTGGCCAGCGTAGCGCGCGGTGTCGGCATCGATCCGTCCGACGTCGTGCTGGTGGCCGAGTATTGCGGCGGCGGCTTCGGGAGCAAGATCTCCGGTAGCGTCAACATGCCGATCCCGGCGCTGCTTGCCCGCATGA
>SMVB01031964.1_pt1 | contig 18073 bp, 17 predicted proteins | sample 2456461 | NCBI WGS metagenome assembly SMVB01 (sample SAMN11095934, study PRJNA526329) | marine sediment metagenome | biome: Marine sediment; feature: Surficial sediment; material: Deep marine sediment; isolation source: Hadal surficial sediment | place: Pacific Ocean | collected 2014-05 | depth...
AAGCTTACCGAAAGCGTAACATCACCACCCGCTGAAAGCGTAGTAATACCGCCGGTCCCAATAATCTGTGGCTTAAAGGCAGAAACACTGCCCGTGCCCATTACAACCGTGCCACTATCAGTCGTGGCCGTATCATCATCACCGGTATTACCACCACCACCAGTGCCAGAACCATTGAGTGAAGCATCATTGCTGCCGCCGCAGGCACCAAGCAGCAAGGCGATAAGTATCAATGACAGAAATCTAAACTTATTCATAACGTATTCCTTTACGCAACCCGTTGCCGGGCGGATGAATTCTTCCTTGAATTCGGTTGAGCGAGCTTCTGACTATACTCAGTAAATTGTTGAGCCTTCCTTAAGGATTTTCGGGGTTATGAAAATCAGTAATTCAGACTTGTTTGATACAACCACGGTGCTGCGGAACAATGCGCCCAGTACTGGAATGTCACCCAGAAACGGCACCTTGGTCATTTGCTTTGCGAGTTCTGTCTCATAGATACCGCCCAGCACAACTGTCTGACCGTTATTAACCAGGACCTGTGTTGATACTTTACGGGTATCGATACTGGGCACACGACCACCAAAGCCATCAGATACCAGTTCACCCACACTGTCCTTGGTGACTTCCAGGTCCATGACGATGCGATCATCCGGGGTAATTTGTGGGGTTACCGTCAGGCTAAGTACTGCATCTTTAAAGCTGGTGGTAGTAGCACCACTGGATGATGCTTCCTGATAAGGTATTTCAACACCTTGCTCAATCTTGGCTGTTTTCTGGTTAGCCGTAATCACGCGGGGAGAAGAAATAACTTCGCCGTTGCCTTCAGCCTGTGCAGCTGAGAGCTCGAGGTCGATCAGGTAATCATCGTTCAGGATCGCCAGGGCGAAGGACCCTGCTGGATTTGCTACTGGCAGGTTGACCATGAAACGATCGCTCTGGTTAGGCGCATCAACTGTGCCGTCACCATTGTCGATAAATGAATTAACCATACTGTCGGCACCATTTGCCCTACCGGTGATGGCATACAGTCCGTTCGTGCCTTTATCGGCTACTCCGGTAAAGCCCCATCGAATACCGAGCTCGCGGCTAAAATCGTCATTAACAATAACAATACGTGCCTCGATCAGGACCTGCCTGACAGGGATATCCAGCTTGGCCACCAGACGACGTATGTCTGACAAACGATCAGCCGTATCCTTAAGCAACAAAGTATTGGTTCGATTATCAACGGCGGCCGTACCACGCGAGGATAAGAGGGAATTTTCTCCACCCTCCCCAAGCAGGGCAGCGATATCCGCTGCCTTGGCGTAGTTAACCTGTAAATATTCTGAATACAGCGGCTCAAGTGCTTTGATCTCTTTACGTGATTCCAGATCAGCCTTCTCACGTGCTGCAATCTCGTGAGCAGGGGCCACAATAATCACGTTACCGTTCTCACGCATATCGAGGCCCTTAGTCGCCAGCACGATATCCATTGCCTGATCCCAGGGTACGTTCTGCAGGCGCAGCGTAACGTTGCCCGAAACTGTATCGGAAACAACTATGTTACGGCCGCTGATATCTGCCAGCAGCTGCAATACAGCACGCGCATCAATATCCTGAAAGTTCAGTGTCAGACGTTCGCCAACATATTCCTTTGTTCCACTATAAAGTGTAGCGGCAACAGGGCCTTTATTTTCAACGACCGGTTGAATCTCTATCGTAAAGGTCTTATCAGACTGATAGGCCAGTTGTTCAAAAATGCCACTGGAACTGATCACCAGGCGCGCGTCATTATTGGCCTGAATTGCATCAATGGTAGTAACCGGGGTAGCGAAATCCATCACATCCAGACGCTTGAGAAGCTCGGCTGGCAATACAGTGTTGCCAAAATTAACGATGACCCGGCCGCCTTCCTGACTTACATCAACAGGTGTTCCGGCATCCGTTAATGCAATGATTACGCGGCCACCACCTGACTCAGTACGACGAAAATCGATAGATTCAATGCTACGGGATACCGCGCTAATACCACCGGACACCGCCGGTGCCGCCGCAACAAACTCCGTTACCCTGGGCTGGCCTCCTTTGGGAGTCTCGAGAGTTATGTAAACTATATTACCCGCAACCCTGATTTGATAAGCAACCATGTCATCGAGATTGAGCACTACCCGGGTTCGGCCATTGGCTTCAGCAGCCAATACTGTGTCGAGCACACCCAGACCAATATCAGTACGACGACTATCCAGCCCCAGCGAAGTATCGGCCAGATCAAGGGCAATACGTGCGGGCTGATCAATCGTAAAGGCCAGCGGCTGAGGAGCCGGGCCAGACAGAATTAATCGCAATTCAACTTTGTCGCCCGGCAGTCTCTGCGCTTCAATACTTTGAAGTTTATTGCCCGCTGCCTGCGCGCCAACCGCTGCGCCAGCCAGAACACCTAATACCGCTACCCGTGCAAGTAATTTGAATGTGCGGCGACACAGTCCCCGTCCGTTCAGATTCCCTTGCATTCGTGTGGCTGTAATCATCGTTATACTACTCCCGGATAATTCCCCAAAGGGAATTAATCATCTAACCCAATTTCAGCAGATCTTGTATAAAACCCGCCTATACCGTCAGACACCAATTCCTCCAGCCGGATTCCCGCATCGTTTACAGCAACAACGCGGCCATCATTCTGGCCTATGTAATTACCTGATGTTATCCGATGAACCATGCCATCCTTTGTCGTGACCAGACCGTAGGTCTGACCACTTCGATCAAGTGTCCCAACCATTGCCAATGTATCCAGCGGAAACTGTTCCAGGTACTCCTTGGCTCGATCATGGATTGGTTTCGGTCCCGCCCTGGTGGCTGGCGCTGCAGGCCGATCTGGCACAAACGGCGAACGAACATCATCCGCCGCATAGGCAAAAGTTTCGTAGGGCTTAATCTGTGGCAGGGCCTCAATTCGCCCACCTGGTCGGGCCTTTATTTCATCCACATATGACAAAAGTTCGTCATCAACGCCAGGCATGCATCCAAGCAGCATAGATACTGCGCTCAGTATCCCGACCTGTAATATTGTTCTTGTCGCCTTAGCCATTAGCCCGCATCTCCCGCTTCATCATCCTCTAGATAGCGATACGTCTTCGCAGTAACATTAAGTACGAGATCGTCATAGCCACTACTTTTACCAACTGGACGAATTTCTATATTGTGCAAAGTCACAATTCGGGGTAGTGCTGCTATGTCACTAACGAAATTGCCGAACTCATGATAGCTTCCATCCAGTTTTATCCGGATTGGTTTTTCGGCATAGAAATCTTTACGCACTTCTGCCTCAGGCTGAAATAATTTTTCTTGCAGGCCAGCCCCCAAGCCTGTCTGCGATATATCTACCAGAAGATTGGGGATTTCTGTCTTGCCAGGAAGCTGCTGTAACATGGTGCCGAAAGAGCGTTCTATCTCTGCAAGCTGCTCCTGATAGGCACTGAAATTCGCAGCCTTACGCTGCTTTTCTTCAAAAATAACCCGTAAATCTCGTTCTTCAACTTCAGCTTTTTCAAGCAATGGAATCTTTTCTTCGTAAATAAACAGGTATAGGCCAGCTATTGTTGCTACCACTCCGGCCAGAGCTACGGCCGCCGCACGATAGATAAATGGCCAACGCCCTATGTCATTAAAATCCAGATTTTGCAGTTCTTCGAGGAAATTCATGCCCCGTCCTCCTTTTGCTGGACCTGGTTGGCAAATACGATAAATTCACTCGCACGGCCACCCCGCGCAGAACCCTTTTTAACCTCAACAACCTTCAAATCTGGTGATTCGAGCCATTCAGACTTGGAGATATTGCGCATAAATGCTGATACTCGCGTATTCGACTCAGCCGTACCCTGAATTTCCAAACGTCGGCCAGTCTGCCGGACCAACGTAAGATGAACACCATCGGGCAAAGTCCGAACCAAATCTTCGAATACATGCACAATTTCTGGCCTGCTTTTCTGTAGCTGCTCAATAATCTTCATTCGAGCTACCAGTCGATCTTTTTTCTTCTCGAGACTAAGAATTTCCTTGATACGCTCATCAAGTTTTACGATCTCATCAGTTAGCAGTCTGTTGCGGTCATACTGTGAATCGATAATGCCGTTCATCAGCAGTACGCCAATTAGCACGACCACAGCCGCCACACCGAAGGCACCACCCATGGCCATATAGAACTGATTGCGCCGCTGCGCTCGCAGTTCATCACGCCATGGCAGGAGATTGATTTTAGGCATTAGTCAAAACTCCTCAAAGCCAGACCACAGGCTGTTAATAATGCTGTTGCATCAGCCTCTACGCCCTGCGAACGTGCGCGGGATGAAATTTTCATCTGGCCGAGTGGGTCACCAATCTCAGTCGGAATTCCAACTTTGGATGCGATGAGGTCAGCAGCACCAGGAATATTTGCGCAACCACCACAAACAAGAATCTGGTCTGGTTGTTCACGGCCACCACCGGAAGCAAGAAAAAATTGCAGCGATCGACTGACCTGTTGGGTCATGTCGTCAACAAACGGATCCAGAACTTCAGGCTGGTAATTACTGGGCAGACCGCCCTCTTTCTTTGCCCGACCAGCATCTTCAAGACTGAGCCCATAAATGCGCATAATCTCTTCGGTTAACTGCTGGCCACCAAAGTTGAAATCACGTGTATATACAACTCGCAAATCCTGCAACACACTGAAGGTGGTACTGGATGCACCAAAGTCTACCACCGCAACCTGATGATCCATCCCGCCATCAGGCATTTGATGCGTCAACAGACTGCAGGCATTTTCCAGCGCGAAGGGCTCTACATCAACGATGCGTGCCTTAAGGCCAGCCGCCTCAACAGCAGCTCTGCGCTGATCGACATTTTCGGTTCTGGTTGCGACCAATAAGACGTCAACCATATCGGGATCACTTGCTGACTCTCCGATAACCTGAAAATCAAAACTGACCTCTTCCATTGGGAAGGGGATATATTGATCTGCCTGAATTTCGACCTGCGCTTCGAGATCATTGTCATTTAGCTGCCGTGGCATCTGAATAACTTTAGTAATGGCCGCATCGCCGCTGATCGCAATCGCGACTTCAGATACTTTGGTCGAAGCACGCTTGACCGCACGCCTCACTGCCTCACCAACTGCATCGGGATCAACAATAGATTTTTCAGTAATAGAATTAGGTGGTGATGGCTCGGCCGCATAACATTCGACGCGATAACCTCGTCCACTGGGCACCAATTCGATCAATTTGATCGATGAGGTGGTTATGTCAAGTCCCGCCAGGGGTTTGGAGCGTGAAGCGAACATCCGTTTTTCCCTTCAAAGTCCTTCGCTTGGCTAGACATTGCTAGCCCAAGCATTAGGTGTCAATTTAACTATATATCACTATATTAGTGAAATGCTCACGACTTTCGTCATGGCTTGGGCAACATTACCTACAGACAATAGCGAAAACCGTGAACGACTTCCGATTTGGACATATTCCGCATACGGCTGCCGTAACTGGTGAAAGGACGCCTGGATCAGCGTAGAGATGACGGTCGACACGGAGCGCAAACACATATATATGTATACGTCCGGTCTGCCGGCAGCCCCGCTATCCTAGGAAAAATCTGCAAAAACCCAATTAAATCAATGAGTTAAATGCATAAGCCCCTTAGACCGGTGGCTTTGCGCCCCCACCTTTCGATGGGTTTGCCACAAGACCGCGAGTAATATGCATAATCACCCACCTCAAAGCAAGGGACTGCATCAGGTTTATCTATGAGCATATTTTTACGACTCCTGCCTTATGCAGCAGGACTTCTGGCGACCGCTTTTCTGGGTATTGCTACCAGCGGCCTGGCGGCTTATTACTACCTGCAACCGGCTCTTCCGTCGGTGGAAGAAATGCGCGACATACAGCTGCAGGTTCCTCTGCGCATCTACTCACGCGACGGACGTTTAATAGCGCAAATAGGCGAAAAACGGCGCAATCCCGTAGAGTACGAGGATATCCCTGAAATTGTGGTGCAGGCTTTTCTCGCTGCAGAAGATGACCGGTTCTTTGAACATCCGGGTTTTGACTATCAGGGAATCATCAGGGCGGCGATCAAGCTCATTACAACGGGATCTCGCTCCCAGGGCGGCAGCACGATTACTCAACAACTCGCCCGTGAATATTTTCTAACCCGGGACCGGACTTTTGTTCGCAAAGCCAAAGAATTAATTCTGGCCACCCAGATCGAGAGTGAATTTACCAAACCAGAAATTCTCTCGTTGTATCTCAATAAAATATTTCTTGGCCAAAGGGCCTACGGTGTTGCTGCAGCGGCCGAGGTTTATTTTGGCAAAGTACTATCTGAACTCAGCATTGCTGAAGCAGCAATAATCGCCGGACTGCCGGCCGCACCTTCCAGACTGAACCCGGTGTCCAATCCTGATCTGTCCAGAGACCGTCGCAGTTATGTACTGCGCCGTATGCAGGAGCTTGGCTTTATAGATGACAGGCAATATGAGACCGCCATGTTAACCCCCGTGGAATCCCATCTGCATGGCCCACGAGTTGATGTGCGCGCGCCTTATCTGGCGGAAATGGCCAGAAGTGAAGCGGTACGGCTACTCGGCAATGAAGCCTACACAAAGGGTTACCAGGTAGTGACCACTATCGATAGCCGGCTGCAGCGTGCAGCGAGTGCCTCATTACGCAAGGCTTTGCTTACCTATGATCGGCGCCATGGCTATCGCGGGGCTATTGCTAAGGCGGATATTACGCAAATAGTCGAAGACTATGAAAAACAGGAAGACGATCCGGATAGGGATTCGCCAGCGGATGCATTCATCAATGCGCCTGCAGAAACGCCCACTGATATTGCCCTGCAAGCCTATCTGAATGATTTCCCCGTATATCGTGATTTAAATATCGCGATCGTTACAGCACTTAAGCCCGGCACGGGTGACAGCAATACCAGCGAAGCAACTGACCCTGACATTAATGCGGCAGAATTATTTCTCCGTGATACCGGGCGAGTTGAGGTGCCATGGGACAGGCTGAAATGGAGGCCCTATATAAATGACAATGTTGTAGGGGCAGCACCGAAACTGGTCACTGATTTGCTGTCAGTCGGAGATATCGTATACCTCATTAACAAAGCAGCTGGCTGGCAACTGGCACAATTACCAGAAACTCAGGGGGCCTTTGTCGCATTGGATCCGCGCGACGGGGCCACCGTAGCTTTAACCGGTGGTTATGACTACTACGCCAGCAAATTTAATCGCGCTGTACAAACACGCAGACAACCCGGGTCTTCCTTTAAACCCTTTATTTACTCAGCAGCACTGGAAAATGGCTTCACCCCGGCAACCCTCATTAATGATGCACCGGTCGTAATGGACAGTGCTGGTCAGGAAGAATCCTGGCGTCCGCAAAACTACTCCAATCGCTTTTATGGCCCTACACGTTTACGCGAGGGCCTGGTTAAATCAATGAACCTGGTATCAGTGCGCATCCTGCGGAGGATAGGGATGCGCAGAGCACTGGAGCACATAAAACCCTTTGGCTTCCCAGCTTCTGCATTACCCCGTGACTTATCCCTTGCTCTGGGCAGCGGAGGGGCTTCTCCCTGGCAGATGGCAGAAGGTTTTAGTGGGTTGGCCAGCGGTGGCTACGCCACCCAAGGCTACTTTATTGATCGAATTCTCGACACAGAAGGCAATATTGTTTACCAGTCTACAACGACTATGGTCTGCACCAAGTGTGCGCCGCAATGGTTTGACGGACGTGAAGCAAATGAGCAGCAAAACAAACCGAGGCTACCGGCATTTGCAGTGAAGCAACCCGTAGTCGACACAGCAACCGGCGATGCTACTCAGCAAGATGCCGAGATGATTAATCTCGACCCAGAGGTGCCCGCATACTCATCAGCCGAAGCAATGATTCAGCAGGCTCTGCACTGGAAGCCTGATTACACAGAGACCCCGGAATTCTGGGCAGACCGCTCGCAGGCGAAGCGGATCATTACTCCGCAAAATGCATACCTCATATTCAGCATGATGCAGGACGTTATAAATCGCGGCACTGGTCGCAGAGCCCGGTCACTGGAGCGCCATGATATAGGCGGCAAGACCGGTACATCCAATAATCGCAGAGATGCCTGGTTTAGTGGTTTTAATAGTGAAATAGTCGGCATTGCCTGGGTCGGGTTTGATGATGATTCCCGCTCACTGGGTGCCGGCGAAGAGGGCAGCCGGACAGCGTTACCCATGTGGATCGACTTCATGGCTACCGCCATAGGCGGAACTGCGGAAGCACCACTTAAACAGCCATCAGGAATTGTTACGGTTCGGATTGAAAAAGATACCGGCTTGCTTGCTTCAGCGGGTTCAAAGGATGCCTTGTTTGAGATTTTTCGTGCCGGTAACGAACCACCATCAGCGGGTACATCAGGTGAATTTGGGCAGGGTAATATTTTTACGGATGATGCAGATGACTCATCTATTTTCTGATGGCCAGTAAAGCCTATCTCCGTGCTCTGCTCGCGCAGGAAGCCGCTCGGCTTATTTATGATCATGGCATCAGTGACTACCGTACAGCAAAGAAAAAAGCGGCAAGCAAGTTTAATCTCCGCAATTTGGGTGCTTTACCAACCAACCGTGAAATAGAAGCCGCACTGGCACAGCACAATCGAATTTTTGGAGCAGTACAACATCAGAATTTACTGGCTCACTTACGGGGTGTTGCTGTTACGGTAATGTATGAGCTACAGATATTTAGGCCGCGGCTTGTCGGCCAGGTTCTGAGTGGTAACGTAACTGAACATTCTGCAATCAAATTACATCTGTTCAGTGAACCTACTGAGAATGTTGGCATGCAATTGACAGCCAACGGAATCAGGCACAGATTGATATCACAACCATTAAAACTTCAGCGTAATAGGGTTGAACAATTCCCCGCGTATCGCTTCTGTACCGACAATATAGTTATTGAAACCACTGTGTTCCCTGAATGTCGCAACAGACATGCGCCGTTAAGTCCGCTGGACGGGAAGCCCATGCCACGTGCCAAGCTGCACGAAGTGGAACTACTTGCCAATGGCTAACCAGACTTAGCGCCGGTAGCAATACATTCGGACGCCTTAATGCCAGAAAAAACCTTTGAACTAAAGCGATGGCTACCTGAAGCACTAAAAAGGCCGGGGCTCTTGTGAGCTCCGGCCTGCTTAATTGCGATTTTTGTTATTAGCGCCCGGCAATATCTACATAATCGCGAGTGACCGGGCCAACATATAGCTGCCGCGGCCGACCGATCCGATGTGCCGGATCAGTAATCATTTCCTGCCAATGGCTAACCCAACCGACTGTGCGCCCTATTGCAAACATCACTGTGAACATTGACGGATCAATAGCGAGCGCCCGGTAAATAATGCCTGAGTAGAAATCGACATTCGGATAAAGTTTCTTTTCGACAAAATATTCATCCTTGAGTGCGACTTCTTCAAGTGCGAGAGCAAGTTCAAATAAGGGATCATCGTCACGCCCCAGCTTGCTAAGCACCTTGTGGCACATATCACGAATAATCGTCGCGCGTGGATCAAAGTTCTTGTAGACACGATGACCAAAACCCATCAGGCGGAACGGATCATCCTTATCCTTGGCTTTGGCTACAAACCGGTCAATATTCTTTACGCTACCAATTTCTTCCAGCATGCTAAGAACTGCTTCGTTGGCACCACCATGAGCGGGGCCCCAAAGTGCCGATATGCCTGCAGCAATCGCAGAATAGGGATTGGCACCCGAACTGCCGGCAAGCCGGACAGTTGCTGTAGAACAGTTCTGTTCATGATCAGCATGCAGAATTAGTAACAGGTCGATAGCTTCAGCCGCAACCGAATCAATCTCATAATCTTCTGCAGGTACAGAGAAAAACATATTCAGCAAGTTGCTGGAATAATCGAGATCGTTACGCGGGTACATAAATGGCTGACCCAGCGTGTGCTTGAAAGCAGCGGCTGCAATCGTTGGAAGCTTGGCAATAATTCGATGTGCAAATATTTCCCGATGCCTGATGTTCTGGATATCCATGGCCTCATGATAGAAAGCTGACATCGAGCCAACGACTCCGGAAACCATAGCCATTGGATGAGCATCATGATGAAAACCATTGAACAGTCTCAACATGGTTTCATTGATCATGGTATGCGTACGGATACTTTCATCGAACGCATCCAGCTCCACTTTGGTGGGCAACTCGCCGTAGAGCAACAGGTAGCACACTTCGATGTATGAGCTTTTGGCGGCCAGTTGTTCTACCGGATACCCGCGATACAGCAGAACACCTTTCTCGCCATCAATAAATGTAATCGCGCTTTCACAACTGGCCGTAGATGCAAAACCCGGATCAAAGGTAAACTTTTCCTGCTGACCATAAAGGCTGCGGATATCTATAACATCCGGACCCATTGTTCCCGGGTAACTTTTTAACTCAGCAGATGTGCCTGTTGTGTTATCCGTCAATGTAAAAGTCTTATCGCTCATGTGTTCTCTGTTCGCTTTAGTATTGATCGCTTTCGCAGTGCCTGACGTTAGCCCGCACTTTCCCGGACCCCTTATATGAGCCCCTGAAACTTTTATTTGATGATGCCCCGATTGCGCTTGCCTACAAACGGGCTACGGTTAACTGGCATAGCAGCCGCGCGATCAAATCAGGCCGCCAAGACATAAAAACAACAACCGGAGCTTTATGTTTTTATCCCCTCGTAAGCGGGTCGCTTATTATAGAGGAGTGGCGTGCTCCATGCACTCACGGGAAATACGCATCCCTGAATCAGCATACCCGGTGAACCAGACAGAGGGCTCTATATGGTTTTTTGCCAGGGTGTGGGATGCGGGCCAGACCGTTACATACCGTATTTACGACGGAATTTATCGACTCGACCAGCAGTATCAATAATCTTCTGTTTGCCGGTATAAAAAGGATGGCAGGACGAGCAGACTTCGATATGCAGTTCATCCGCAAGGGTCGAACGAGTTTGGAATTCATTGCCACAGCTGCATGTAACCTTAATTTCCTGATAATTCGGATGTATCTCTGCTTTCATTGTTCTGCTACCTGAGCGGATCTCGCTGAATAGGGTACTTAGGGTCGAACGGGCGCGGAAGGATAGCGGGTCAGGGACGCCAAGACAAGGGGGATGAGTAAGCGTTAGCCACCGATCCATATTATCCACAAAATCTGTGGATAACTCTGTGGATGAAGTCGGTGACCAGCACGTAACAGACGGAAAGCATTACAAAAGCTGCAGTTTGAGCAATAAATAGCCATTTGCATAATATATATATTAAACAATGGCTTATAAGGTTTTTGCAGAGCATCATCTTAACATAATCGATCTAATGCTCTGATTTAATTTGCAACCTGACCAACTGTGCATAAAACGGACTTAGTCTAAGCGATATAGCTGTCGGGGAACTTTACAAAACAGGGTTTCGGGATAACAGATATCAGCACAGCCTAATCAGCTGGCAAAAAAATACCCTGCAGGTCATCTAAAAAGCGCCAGCCGCGCTCACTTGGCCGAAAGCATCCCCGCGGCAACTCAGTAAGCAGTTGTTTTTGGGTGGCTTCCTCTAATCCTGGTTGCAGGCAGCTGGCTGACAGGCCGGTTCGGCATTCGAAATCGGTCAGTTTAAAACCCGCCTTCAGGCGTAGCGCATTAAGCATGAACTCAAAAACCAGGTCCTGATCTGTAACATTTTTGTGCGCTAAGGGGGATACACCTGATTGCAGCCGGTACAGATACTCGCGTGGGTGGGCTGTGCGTGTTTCACGCATTACCTGCCCGTTCGTATCCGTCAGCTTGCCGTGTGCGCCGGCACCCAGCCCCAGATAATCACCGTAACTCCAATAGTTAAGATTATGCTGACACTCACGCCCCGGTTGTCCCCAGGCTGACACTTCATAGTTGCGATAACCGGCAGCCGCTAATTTTTCAGATCCTGCTTCCTGTATATCCCAGGCAAGTTCGGAATCAGGCAAGGCAGGCGGCTGATTATAAAAAACTGTATTCGGTTCCAGGGTCAGGTGATAGTAAGAAATATGCTCGGCACCCAACGCCAATGCAATGTCTATATCAGCAAGTGCTTCCACCAGTGATTGCTCAGGCAACGCAAACATCAGATCAAGATTGATATTTGTAAACCCTGCTGCCCGCGCTTCCGCAAAAGCCTTACGGGCAACAGACGAATTATGAATACGCCCTAGCAAACGCAGCTTTGAATCAGAAAAACTTTGCACGCCCAGCGACAATCGATTGATGCCGGCTGCGCGGTAATCGCTAAAAGCTGCATGTTCTACCGCGCCGGGGTTGGCCTCCATGGTGATCTCAGTTGCGGGTCCATATTCGAACCGCTCCGCAATTCCACGCAGCAGCCTGGCCATCTCATCCGGAGGGAACAGACTGGGCGTGCCCCCACCCATGAAAATGGAAATCAGGGGCCGCGCAAATAACGACTTATCAACCAGCCCAAGATCGGTAAGCAATGTATTCACATATTCCCGCGCAGGTAGCTCTCCCCGCAAACTATGCGAATTAAAATCACAGTAGGGACACTTGGTAATACACCAGGGAAAATGGATATACAGACTGAGGGGGGGCAATGGTTGCATAGTCTAATTAGTGTCCGGCACCCGGCAGGCAGTACAGACGGTCATTCAAAGACCCGCCATGCGCAGCTCTTCAGCCAGTTTCGCCAGCGCCTTGCCCCTGTGGCTGCAGGCATTCTTGGCTGCTGGAGCAAGCTCAGCCGCACAACAGCCGCTGGACCCATCAATAAAAACCGGATCATAGCCGAATCCTTCCTGTCCGGATGGCGTCAGAGCAATTGACCCTTCCCAAACACCGTCAGCAATAAGTGGTGCCGGATCTTCAATACTGCGTATATAGGTAAGCACGCATCTGAACCGGGCCGTCCGGAGTTCTGCGGGGACACCCTGCAACTCCTGCAATAGTTTGGCCACATTATCCCCGTCACTCGCATTTTCGCCCGCAAACCGGGCCGAACGAACGCCTGGCGCGCCACCCAGAGCATCAACCTCAATGCCTGAATCATCTGCCAGCGCCGGCAAGCCACTCACCTGGGCGGCATGCTTCGCCTTCAGTAGCGCGTTAGCGGCAAAGCTAAGGCCTGTTTCTTCCGCCTCAGTGATGCCCAGATCGCCTTGCAGTATCAGTTCCAGGCTGTTGCCAAATAACTTCTGAAACATGGCGCGAATTTCACGTGCCTTGCCTGGATTACCACTGGCGAAGACTATGCGTTTGGCCTGAGTCATTTGAGAAAATATTTTGCAACAACAACAGCAATCACTCTGTTTTCTGCTGCTTATTGCGTCTGACGCCAGCGCTCCAGCACCTGATTCTGTACCTGGAAAATCGTCTGCACACCACTGGCAGCAAGATTCAGCAGCTCATCCAGTTCTTCACGGCGGAAGGCATGGCCTTCGGCGGTACCCTGCACTTCGATAAAACCACCTGCTTCATTCATCACAACATTCATATCTGTTTCTGCTGCAGAGTCTTCAGGGTAATCAAGATCGAGGACGGGCGTACCAGCAAATATACCCACAGATACCGCCGCAATCTGACCATGCAAAGGACTGCTCTTGATACGCTTTTTAGCCAGCATCCTTTCGGTCGCCATTACCAGGGCAACATAGGCGCCTGAAATTGATGCAGTACGCGTACCTCCATCAGCCTGTAATACATCGCAATCCAGAGTAATAGTGTAGCCATCGAGAATGGCCAGATCTGCTGCAGCACGCAACGAACGGCCTATCATTCGCTGGATTTCCTGGGTACGACCGGTCTGTTTACCTTTCGCTGCTTCGCGCCGACCACGAGTATGCGTGGCTCCAGGCAACATGCCGTATTCTCCTGTAATCCAGCCGCTGCCTTTACCACGCAGAAAATGTGGGACTATATCTTCAACACTTGCGGTACATAAAACCCGGGTATCACCAAAACTAGCCAACACGGAACCTGCCGGATGGCGGGTGTAATCCACTTCAAAAGATACTGCACGCATGTCAGCCGGCGCACGACCGCTTGGTCGTTTAGTCATACTTAACCCTGTAGGTGTTGTTTTAGGTATTGTTATATCAGTCGATGCTGAAAAAATTTAACGCCGCTGCCGAAGTATTGTCGCTGTGTGGAGCGGCTGTGCATGTCGCAACACCGCCCAGTGCTTTCAAATTATCTTCCAGCGCTCCGTCTGCCTTGCTAAGCCCGGCAAGCTGGTCTTCAGGCAGCGGCGACCAGAAGCCATCCGTACACACTAGCATGACATCACCCTGACACATCGGTTTGCGACGGGTAATACTCATGCGCGGCAACTCAGGATCACCACCCAGACAGCATTCCACGTAATTACGCATCGGGTGAGTCGCAAGCTCCTCCGTTGTTATCGCACCGTCATACAGCAACAATTCGACATGACTATGGTCGCGTGAACGGTCATATACAACACCCTCACGCAGGTGATAAATACGACTGTCACCTACATGCCCCCAGTAAGCTGCATCATCCTGAACCAGGCACAACGCACAGGTTGCTCGCGGGCGGGTTTCAACGGAGATATCAGCGCCCAGCTCCACAACAGCCGCATGTGCCTCACCAATTGCCAGATGTATGAATCCCTGGGGGTCAAAAACCGGATGGCTCTGCGCCAGGAAGATCTTTTCGATAGTTTCAACTGCAAGCTCTGCTGCGCGAGCCCCGTTTGCATGCCCACCCATACCATCAATAGCGATTAGTAGCGCAGAATTATTTGCGTTGATAATTGCGACTCTGTCCTGATTTTCCTTACGGTTCCCCAGGAAACTGATTTCTGCGATTTCACTAAGCATTCGGATCCTTACGGCACTTTTGGTATCAACCAAACACACCGGACACTACAATATCACCCTAACAACGGCAGAGTGTAAGCCCATGATGGCAACCGTGCATGCTGCTATTTCACAAAAATGTGACGTCGTACCGCCAGTCAGTGATGCTGACTGGAAACCAGTATGAACGCACGGAGAGCTTATATGACTAACAGCATGACCGGGTTTGCAAGTGGCGATTGCTCAACTGAATACGGTGATTTGGTATGGGAACTGCGCACCGTTAATCACCGCTATCTGGAAACCCAGTTCAAATTACCCGATGGATTCCGTGGGCTGGAACCCGCGCTGCGCGACCTGGCCGCCAGCAAATTAAAACGTGGCAAGCTGGACGCTACACTGCAATTTCGAGCTGCTACCCAGGTGAAAACTGAATTACAGATTAACGAAGTGCTGGCAATACAGGTAATCCGGCAGGCAGAAAATCTTGCTACCAAGATTGATGACCCCGAAGAATTCAGTGGTCTGGATATTTTGCGCTGGCCGGGTGTCGTCACAGAGAATGCGATTGATACGACCGAATTGTTTCAACCTGCTCAGGAATTACTCAGTACATCGCTGGGTTCACTGTGCTCGGCACGAGCACGGGAGGGTGCGCGGATTCAGACGATGCTGGAGAACAGGCTCGACCAGATTGCCGTTTTGTCCGAACAGGTGCGCAAACGTATGCCAGAAGTGCTGGCCAGGATTCGGGAACGGGTGCTGGAACGGGCAAAGACACTGGAAGCGCGCATTGATGATGACCGATTAGAACAGGAACTGGTCATGCTGGCGCAGAAAATGGATGTAGCCGAGGAACTTGATCGGATAGATGCACATATAGCGGAAACGCGCAGCGCATTTACTCTGGACGGCGCCATAGGCAGACGCCTTGATTTTCTGATGCAGGAATTTAATCGTGAAGCCAATACATTGGGCTCCAAATCGGCAGATCCGACTACTACCAAGGCCGCTGTGGACCTGAAAGTTTTGATCGAGCAATTAAGAGAACAAGTTCAGAATGTGGAGTGATATTATCAAGCGGCCCGAATACTGCATTTAGTTTTTGTAGCTTTGCAAACAGGGTTGGTTATCACATAACGCCATCATGATCATTTTTGACTATATACCCCGTAGTTGCGGACATAATGGCTATGACTTATTTAACTTAAATTCAAATTTCGGCAGAATAGCTGCCTTGTAAGCAGACCTTATGTCCGGGGCAATATTTACATAATTCATATTCGCCCTGGCCGCACGACATAATGCGGAAAACAAAATGCTCCCTGATTCCCATTTTGACTAAATCCTCCGGCCATAATCTATTCGGTAATTGGCTGCCAGCATAATCGGAAAGCCTTGTAACAAAAGCCTGAAGCCATATTGCACATGCTTTAGAAGCGAACGCAGTTTTCAAACCAACGGCACCATTATCCAGAGAAACAGGCCCAACATAGTGCTACTCATTCAAGCAGCTGCAGATTGCAAACAGTTTTTCTGCTGCAGTCACCCTAAACAGCTGGCGAGACCAATTCGAGTCGTTATAATTTTGCAGGAGGCAATAGGGTAATGATTAGCAAATATAAGAAAATTTCTGGTGCAATCTTACAACCGGCTTTTGCAATTCTGATTGCGCTGCCAGCCATAAGCTCACTCGGCTACATGATGGTCTATGAAGGCCGGGACACAGATGGATGGGGTGAACAATTTGATAAATCCCCCCATGAAATTCTGGGTGTGAGCATTGGAATGTCCGACCTTGAGGTGAAAATTGCTATTGGGAAACCTGTGGTTGATGAGGCCCACCCGGATATCTGGCTCTACTCTGACGGCGACCTGTATGTCCGCTTTAATGAAAATAATACTGTTTCCGCCGTATGCTATCCGCCGGCTCCAGATAATCCTATGATTCGTGCAAATCTGACTGAGGAGGAAGTCAAAGATCGATTTGGTGATCCGGCCCATGAAAGTTTTCATGAAAGCGGGCTAAAGAAGATGATGAACTACAACCAGCCTCAGTATTCTTTCGGAATACAGCTAAATCAGGCACAACTATTTTGTGTACATGATGGCCAGGGCATGATCTACGACAGGGAATATAAAAGCAGCTAATTCTTTTATATACACGCTATAGAACAAACCCCAGTATTTAGGGAGGTGTATCTGCACGGCTCCGGTTAAACTATGGGCATTAAAACAGGCCGTAGTCCCTCTCAACATGGTTTATATTCAGAATGCCCAGTAAGCAATCAGCTACTCAGCGAGGCCATCTGTTCGTTATTGCTGCGCCCTCCGGTGCCGGCAAAACAACACTGGTACATAAGCTCATGGAGACAAATCCATCGCTACGTTTTTCTGTGTCTTACACAACAAGACCACAACGCCATACCGAAACAGATGGTGAGGATTATTTTTTTGTTGCTCCAAATGCTTTTCAAACCATGGTTGATGCGGGTGATTTTCTGGAGCATGCACTGGTCTTTGACCATTGTTATGGCACCTCCAAAACCCGGGTGGAAAGTATGCTTAACAAAGGCCACCACGTGATTCTCGAAATCGACTGGCAGGGCGCCCAACAGGTACGAAATCACATGCCCGACTGTCGCAGTATATTTTTGTTGCCGCCATCAGTGGCCGAACTGAAACGGCGCCTCACAGGTCGCGGTACGGACAGCGCAGAAGTAATTGAACGACGTTTCCGGGACGCCCTTGATGATATGTCACACTGGCATGAGTTTAAATTTGCGGTTATCAACGACAAGCTGGACCTGGCACACGCTGAACTGGAGCGCATAGTGAGCGGGGACAGCGACGCCAACGCCGTCTCCAACCCCGCACTAAACACACGAATTAACGCTATTTTGCAGCAAAGTTAAGCGCTTACAGCACAATCAGGCATTGCAAGCTGGGGCCTGAATCTGTACCCTGTCGCGTCCCCGGGCAAGGTCCCGGACGCATGCATAGCGAACAGACCCTGACAGATAATTTTTATTTAAAGAGTATTACGATGGCCAGAATCACCGTTGAAGACTGCCTCCAGAAAATTGGCAACCAGTTCGATCTCGTCCTGATTGCCGCCAAGCGCGCTCGTCGGCTAGCCAATGGCGCCGAGCCCCTGGTGGACGCTGAGAATGATAAACCAACAGTCATTGCTTTACGTGAAATTGCGGCGGGCCTTATCA
>SMVB01176300.1_pt1 | contig 18068 bp, 14 predicted proteins | sample 2456461 | NCBI WGS metagenome assembly SMVB01 (sample SAMN11095934, study PRJNA526329) | marine sediment metagenome | biome: Marine sediment; feature: Surficial sediment; material: Deep marine sediment; isolation source: Hadal surficial sediment | place: Pacific Ocean | collected 2014-05 | depth...
ATAATGACTCCCTTTTATAAGGTTTTCAAAACAATCCCAAAACGATAGTCCGAAGGCATCTCGCCGAGGACAGGTGCTCACGAAAATTACAAGAATGATTGACCAGAAGTCTTCCTACTATATATTTCGGACAGTCCATCGAAAGCCGTTTAAAAATCCATTTAAATGACTTTGCCAAATCCTTTCATAATACAAATCCGCAAGGACTAAATCAACAGAGTCAGTTAAGTAAGAGTCAGTTAAGTGTAGTCAGTTAAGTAAGAGTCAGTTAAGTGACTCAGTAGTGATGGGGTCGATAAATAACTCTTCATTATAAAAAAACCGGGGCTCTTCCTTTCTCAAAAAAGAAGCAAAATAGTATGAAATTGTCAAAAAAAACCTTATCTTTTTAGAAGAATACTTGGAAACATAAACAAGGCTTAAATCGTAACAAACAACAGGCTATTCAACCTAAATTCAATCAGTTAAAAAATTTCAGTCTCAGGAGAAAATCATGGTTAGAATGTTGACAAAATTGTGTCTAATTCTTGCTACCGGCGCCTGCCTCGTAAATATTAATTGTTCGGGTGGCGATGCACACAGCGGCGATAGCGATCAAATTGAAACAGCCGCAAATGACGACACGACGTCAATTAAAAAAGACAACAAGAAAACCGACCAGGACGCCAGTGAAAATGATGTGGACCTTATCCCGGTTGAAACAACGACTGCCGGGACAGGGGACATCTCTTCTTTTATTCTATTAAGTTCAAACCTCGAAACCGAAAAAATGACCGACGTTTACGCCAGAGTCCAGGGTCTGGTTGAAGAAATTTATGCGGAAGAGGGTGACTATGTTGAAAAAAACAAAGTCTTGATGAAATTGGAAGCGGATGAGCATGCCCTGACCGAGGCAAAAGCAAGGGTCGACTATGAGCTTGAGCAAAATCTCTATGAGCGCAAACAGGCAATGTTTGACAAACAGCTGCTCAGTAAGGAGGAATTTGAAACCGCCAGATTCGGGATAGAGGCCAAAAAAATCCTGTGGCAGCAGGCAAAGCTTAATTTAGATTACACCAGCATAACCTCACCGATTTCCGGGGTCATCGGCGAACGTTTGAAGCGGCCGGGAGACCGGATCCAACCAACGGACAAACTTTTTACCGTGATAAATAATGAAGAGATGATCGCTGTGGTTCATGTACCGGAGAGAGAAATCGGCACGCTGAAGAAAGGTCAAAAAGCTTTCATCACCTCGGAACATTTGAAAAACCAAGAATACTCCGGTTGGGTTAAGCGAGTCAGCCCGGTTATTGACCCACAGAGCGGAACTTTCAAAGTTACTATCGGCATTAGAAATGAAAATAACCGGTTGCGGCCGGGTATGTTTGTGAACACACACATCATTACAGCCACCCATCAAAACACGGTTTTAATTCCCAAGACAGCTTTGGTTTATGAAAACGAGAACATTCACGTTTTTGTAGTACGGGACAGCGTTGCCCATAAAGTCAAGTTAGACCTTGGGTTTCAGGATTATCAAAACGTGGAATCTTTATCGCAAATTGAGCCGGGTGAAAAAATTATTGTTGTTGGCCAGTCCGGTTTGAAAGATCAAACCAGGGTGAACATCGTCCTTGAACGGGAAAGCACAACGCCAGTGGCAAAAAATTCCAGTTACTAACAAAAACGCTAAAGCGTTTTACTCTGGAGAGCAATGCTATGGATCGTGACGGAATTTAGCGATAGCGCGCTTCCGTCGCTCGACCATCACATTGAAGAGCATTTCGTTAGACAGTCTACGACGTTAGATTATTGTGATTAATTTTCGGAGTGAAAGATGAAATCGAATTTAAGCAACAAAGAGCAAAGCATAGGGGCTGGGGTTGCCTTAGACATTAGTTTCGGTGCGGCGCTGGGTGTGGCGCTGGGTCCAGCGCTGGGTCCGGCACTGGATTCGTGGCAAAATCCCAGGAAAAAAAATAATCATGACAAATGAGAGCAGAGCCTAACAAGGATTTCAAATTCGCCCACTGCGTGGGGTGGGACGCAGGCAGGCTGCGCCCTTATCCCTGCAACGTTCTGTTCTGCTTCGGCAGCTTCGATCTTAATCGAATATTTTTATTACCAAACATTTACTAACTTGAATAATTCATGAACCACAGAGACACAAAGGCACAGAGGTTTGATTATATTGGAGATATTGAACATTTGTCAGCGTAATCAATTTCGATTTCCAAAACTTTGTTTTGAACACACTCTCGTTATAAATCTTTTATTCTCTGGGTCCCTTCGGCACGCTCAGTGCCTCTGTGGTAAAATTTTTATGAATAATGCAGGCTAAACACCATGCAAGAAGAAAGCAAATTCAAAATAAAAGAATCCAAAGAACAAGCCGGGAATTTTTTCCAATTTACCACCACCAGGCCGGTTGCGATTCTCATGGTGGTCATTGGAGTCGTGGTGTTTGGCTGGATCTCTTACAAACAGCTGCCGGTCAACCTGATGCCGGATATTTCCTACCCCTCGTTGACCGTTCGAACCGAATACACCGGCACGGCGCCGGAGGAAATCGAAACCACCATATCACGGCCGGTTGAACAGGCGCTGGGCGTGGTCAACAATTTGGTGAGCATCAGCTCCATTTCCAAAGCCGGGCAATCCGACGTCAAACTCGAGTTCACCTGGGACACGGACATGAACCAGGCCACCGCCGATGTTCGGGAGAAATTAGACCAGGTTTTATTGCCCAAAGAAGCAAAACGACCGCTCATTCTACGCTTCGATCCGTCCCTGGCTCCGATCTTACGGCTCGGGTTGTATGGTGACGCTTCGCTGATTTATCTGCGCTATCTTGCCGATGAAGAAATTAAGCGCATCCTTGAAACCGTAGAAGGGGTCGCTGCGGTCAAAGTCAAAGGAGGGCTTGAGGAAGAAATCCGGGTTGAGCCCAACGAGCAACAGTTAACCCTTATCGGAATCGACATCCAGCAAATCAAAAACCGACTTGCCCAAGAAAACGTTAACCTTGCCGGCGGAAACTTAAAAGAAGGACAAACCGAGTACCTGGTCAGGATCCTGAATGAGTTTAAATCTGTGGATGAAATCGGCAGAGTTGTCATTGGCAATTGGAATGGCAAAGAAATTAAAATCATGGACGTCGCGCAGGTGAAGCGAACCTTCAAGGATCGCGAAATCATTACCCGCTTAAATGGCAAAGAGAGCGTCGAAATTGAAGTTTTTAAGGAAGCAGACGCCAACATCGTAACCGTGGCCCAGCGGGTAAAAGATCGGGTGTTTGGCAGCCTGAAACAGCAGGCGTTTGTAAAAAAACAAGCTGAAGCAAAAAAGAAAAAACCTGAAACAAAAAAGAAAAAGATTGCCGACGCCAACAAAAAGAAAAAAGAGGTAAAGAAAACAGGCGGGGGCAGACATGGCGGCGGGTCAGATCGAAACCGGCAAGCCTTGCTCGCAAAGGAAATGACCAACTTCATAAATCATGATTTACCCGAAAACATCGAACTCGATCTGCTTTCAGACCAGTCGGTTTTCATTCAAAATTCCGTTGATGAAGTCAAAAATACAGCGAAATGGGGCGGGTTACTTGCTGTTATTGTGCTTTTTATTTTCCTGAAAAACTGGAACTCAACCTTAATTGTCGCCATCGCTATTCCCATTTCGATCGTCGCGACATTTGCCCCGATGAAAATTTTCGGCGTCTCTTTAAACATCATGTCCCTGGGCGGCCTGGCCCTCGGCATCGGCATGCTCGTGGACAATTCCATCGTTGTTTTGGAAAGCATAGCGCGCTGCCGCCAGGAGGGTGACGACCTCGTCCAAGCCACCGTGCGTGGCGTGAGCGAAGTCGGTGGTGCAGTCTTTGCTTCAACAATGACGACAGTGGCAGTGTTTTTCCCAATCGTATTTGTTGAAGGAGTTGCGGGGCAAATTTTTGGCAACATGGCGCTAACGGTTGTTTTCTCCCTTTTTGCATCTTTCGGGGTTGCGTTGTTTCTCATCCCAATGCTCTCTTCAAGGGAAAGTTCAAAATTTGTGCAGGGCATCCAATCAGAGCAAATGTTTAAAAACCATATCTTTCATTTTTCCACACACGAGGCAGTGGATTCACTTTTATCTGCAGAAAACCAGCAAAGCTTTTTTTCAAAGCTGCTCTCGGGTTTGGTAATTCTTTTCAAGACCGGCGGGTTGGTTTTGTGGAAAACACTCAAGGCCTTTGGCGGACTGCTTATCGCCGTATTAAAACAATTCAGCATAATTTTGTTCGTTAGTATCACACCGTTTTGGGGGCTGACAAAATTTTTCATTAACATCATTAAAAGGGGAACAATTCAATTCCAGCTAATCGAATCGATCGCTAAGTTTTCAAATAACCCGGACTTTTGGCTTATAAAATACGTCCAAGAAATCTGGCCCACTTTTTTAATCAACAAATCGGCCCCTGCCTTATTTGAGGACATGCGGCACTTGAAAACCCGTTTTAACGAATCCGCCTGGAAAGGTAAAATTGCCAAGATTCTCTTTTTTCCTGTTAGACTGCTATTCGATTTAATGAAATTTTCATTCCAGTTCATCCTTGAATTAATTTTTAGAGTCCTGCACTTTTTCTTTGTTCTCGTTGCGGTGTTTGTTAAGGGTTTTTTTATTGCACTGAAATTAGTCTTTTCGTTTCCGGTAAAGCTGCTCCTAAGTGCATTCAACTGGTCTTATGGAAAATTGGAAGCAGCTTACCCCAGAATTTTGCAAAACGCATTAAACAAGCCGAAACCGGTGTTAGGCGGGGTCGGGGCGCTGTTCCTGTTCAGCGTTTTTATCGTCGGGCCGCGTTTGGGCAGTGAACTCATTCCTGAAGTTAACCAGGGAGAATTTAATGTTGAGATCACTTTGCCGGTGGGAACACCTGTCGAGCAAACCGATAGGAAAATCGCTGAAATCCAGCAGTACCTGCAAAATCAACCAGGAGTTAAAAGAGTCGCTTCGATTTCCGGCACGGATAAAACCGCCAACAGCAGCAGCGAAGAAGGCGAACATACTTCGAAACTAACCGTAACGCTGAACCGACCGGGGGACAAAATAGTGATCAATGAGACCAAGGTTAGTGAAAACCGGTCCGCAGATACGCAATTTTCTTCGGTCACCGGCATGGTTAATTCGGGAGATACAACAGTCAACAACGATATAACAGATCAGAAACCGGCAGAATCGGTTCGTTATAAAAACGCAGTCATCGTAAGTGAAGAAAAACTGGTGGCTTCGATCCGTAAGCAGATGCGGAATTACCCGGGTATCCAGTGGAAAATTTCGCGGCCGGTCTTGTTTAGTTTCAAGACCCCGGTTGAAGTCGAAATCTATGGATACAACCTGCAGAAATTACAGGAAATTTCCAAAAAACTTGAAGAAGATATGCAGTCCATTCCGGGGGTGACGGATATTAAATCGAATATTCAGCGGGGCAATCCGGAAGTTCAAATTGTTTATAACCGTCCGCTATTGGCACAATTCGGCTTGAACATCATCGAGGTCGCTTCGATTGTGCGGAACAAAATGCGCGGCGACGTGGCGACAGAATTCAAAGAGCAGGACCGCAGGATCGATATCTTGGTACGGCTGCGTGAGCAAGATCGGGAAAGTATTGCCAATTTACGAAGACTGATCATCAACCCGGGCGCCGAAAAGCCAATTCCACTGGAAGCAGTTGCTGAAATTAAAGTCCAGGAAGGACCCTCTGAAATAAGACGCGTTGACCAGCAGAGAACTGCAGTGGTGACCGCAAATATAACCGGACGAAGCTTGAGCGAAGTAAGTGAAGATATTTTCGCCATTCTGCAAACCATGGAAATGCCAAACGACTTTACTTATGTTCTCGCCGGGCAAAACAAAGAGATGGAAACATCTCTCAGCAGTCTCAAGCTGGCGCTCGCACTCGCGATCTTTTTGGTGTACATTGTCATGGCTTCGCAGTTCGAATCGATCATTCACCCTTTTATTATTATTTTCACAATCCCTTTAGCGCTCATCGGGGTGATTCTTTTTCTCTTTGTATTTAATATTCCATTGAGTATCGTCGTCTTCCTGGGGATGATTATGCTGGCGGGAATTGTAGTTAATAATGCCATTGTGCTGGTGGATTATATAAACAAACTGCGCGAAAGAGGCATGGAAAAAATGCAGGCGATTATTGAAGGCGGAAAAATTCGCTTGCGTCCAATTATGATGACCACTGCGACCACCGTTCTAGGTCTGCTGCCGATGGCGCTTGGCCTTGGCGATGGCGCTGAAATTAGAACGCCAATGGCAATCACCGTAATTGTCGGTCTCATTACCTCAACCGTTTTGACTTTGGTTATTATCCCGACCGTCTATAGTCTGGTGGATAGGAAGAAGTGACGTGAAAATGTAAGACGCTAGAAGCGGGAAGTAAGACGAACCTGTATGTGAGATCTGAGTCATAAAAAACTAAGGGTTTGGGAAATGAGCGTAGGATTCGTAACTCAGGTTTATGATTTAACCAAAAAATTCCCAAAAGAGGAATTGTACATCCTTGCAAGTCAAATAAGGAGAGCTGCGATTTCAGTTCCTTCGAATCTTGCGGAAGGTTCGGCCCGGCGCTCCCCACTTGAGAAGAAGATATTTTTTTAAAATTGCTCGCTCTTCACTCGTAGAAATTGACACACAACTTGAAATTGCGAACAGATTAAACTTTTGTGCAGAGGAGGCACTGATTCTTTTGGGTGAAAACTTGAATCACATTTTCGCATCATTATCAAAATTAATTCAGAAAACCGGAGAAAAAAATAGCGTCTTATGTCTTGCACTTGCGTTTATCAATAAGTAAATACCATTTGACTTTTTTCACGTCTCACTTTTGACGTAACCAAAAAAAAGGCCCAATCATGATAAGATCAAAAGAAAGCCTCCTGCCAAAATTCTCGATAAACAGACCTGTCACCGTTCTCATGACCTTGTTGGCTTTATTAGTGGTTGGGTACATCTCATTTACCCAGATTTCGGTTGACTTAATGCCGAAAGGATTTGAGGTGCCGTTCCTGGGTGTTTGGGCGCCGTACCCGAATTCAAATCCCCAGGAGGTAGAGGAGCAAGTTGCAAAACCGATTGAGGAGCAAATTCAAACCATCAGCGGGGTCAGGCGGGTAACCTCAAACAGCAGCAGCAACGGGTGCTGGATATTCATCCAATTCGCACAGGGCACGGACATGGATCTGGCCTACGCGCAATTGCGGGACCGGATGGACAGAGTCAAGGCCGAGCTTCCCGAAGATATTGAACGAATCTACCCGCAAAAGTTTAGTAATGATGACGACCCGATTATCTGGGCTGTCCTCGTTGAAAAAGAACCCCAGGAAGATCCTTTCCTTTTAATTGAACAACAAATACAAAAACCCCTTGAAAGAATTGACGGGGTTGCAAAAGTTGAGCTTTATGGAGCGGAAGAAAAATCTATTTTGCTGCATATCAATCAAGACCTGGTTAAAAGCCACAAAATAAATCTTTATGAAGTCATTCAGAAATTGCGCCAGGATAATTTTTCCATATCAAGCGGCTTTGTAAAAGAAGGCGGCCGCAAAATATTTATCCGTTCTTTTGCTAAATTTAAGACACTTGAGGAAATAAAGAATCTTCCAATCCGGGGCAGCAATCTCCGTCTTAAAGACATCGCCGAAGTCAAATACGACGTCCCTGAAACTAGGGAGCGGGTAGCGGTCGAAGGCAAGAACGCCATTTCCATTGCCATCATGAAGGAGTCCGCGGCGAACACGGTTGAGTTAAGTAAAAAAGTGTTCGCAAAATTTGAAAATGAATTTAAAAAAGATCCGAAGCTCAGCGGCTTTGAAATCGAAGTTTTGTTCAACCAGGGGGCATTAATAGAAAGTTCGGTTGACACTTTGCAGCGGACGGCAATGTGGGGTGGGGTCTTCGCATTTTTTGTACTCTATTTTTTCTTAAGACGATTTCGCATGACCATGATTGTCGTTCTGGCCATTCCGCTGTCCATTTTAATTACCTTGACCGTGCTTTATTTCATCGGTTGGTCCCTGAACGTCATCACCATGATGGGACTCATGATCTCAATCGGCATGGTGGTGGATAATTCTATCGTGGTTCTGGAAAGCATTTACAGCAAAAAAGCAGATGGTGAGGAAGGCAGCAAAGCTGCTTTAAAAGGCGCCAGTGAAGTTGCGCTTGCGGTAACGCTGGCGACGTTAACAACGGTGGTCGTTTTTTTACCTTTAATCTTAATGAATGACAATGTGATTTTTAAATTCTTTATGCTGCGTATCGGTCTTCCGGTTATGGTTGCACTTATTGCTTCCTTGTTCGTGGCGATGGTCTTCATTCCCCTGGCTGCAACCAAAATTGTTCGCAAAAGGAAAGTTCAGGAGCCGAAATCCATTTCGGTATCAAATAATTTTTACCAAAAAGGGCTGGCCTGGGCCATTAGCCATCGCATGGCTATGCTTGTCATCCTCGCACTGGCAATGTGGTCAATGCAATTTGCCTCCTCTCATGCAAAGAAAACGGCCGATCAGCAAGGGAACATTAATGATTTCAGGCTCATCTTCGATATGCCAAATAATTATACTCTTGAAAACGCAGCAAGGATTTTTCAAATTGTTGAAGATACCGTTCGCGCTAAAGATAATGTTTACGGCATAAAAACAATTCTTGCGCGGCATAGCAATAGCTGGGGTACTTTGCGGGTGTTTCTAAAGGAGGGAGAAAAAAAGGATTGGTACGAAATTGCCTACGAGAACACATTAAAAGCGCTTGGCATGCTACCTGAAGGGCTGATGACCCGGGATGAAGTCGTTGAAGATGTCAAAAAGCGGCTGCCGAATTTTCCCGGAGTTGAAATCAGAACCAGCTGGCATCAACAAGGGAGCGGCGACGACGCGTCGCTGGCCATCACCCTGTATGGCGACGACACCAACACGCTGGCGGATCTGGCAAAAGAAGTTGAGCGAAGATTGGGCGGAATTGAAGAAATCATCAGTCTTGAAACCGACCGCGAAAAGGGTAACGATGAAATCCATCTGGAAATCAACCGCGAACAGGCAAAAAAATACGGAATTTCTCCAACCGAGATATCGGGAACGGTACAATATGCATTGCGCGGTTTTCCGCTACCGAAATACCAGACCGAAGAAAAAGAAATCGATGTGCAGATACAACTACGTGAACAAGACCGCCAGAATTTGTCCCAGTTAAAAAATCTTACTTTTTTTACTGAGTCGGGAAAAGAAATTCCACTCAGCGCCATTGCCAAATTTACCGTCAGAAAAGGTCTCGGAGAAATTAAACGTGAAAACGGCAAAACATTTTTAGCAATCAAGGCCTTTACCACCCAGGACGATATGGGCATGCTTTATCAAAAAGTCGACCGGGTTATGAAAGGATTCGAAATGCCTTACGGCTATACCTGGAGTAAAGGTGAAAATTTCGCTATGCTGAGTGAAAATAACGACAGCATGGGCTTTGCCATGATCTTGTCCATTACATTTGTCTTTCTGCTCATGGGCTTTCTGTTCGAGTCATTTGTTTTACCTCTTTCCGTAATCATTGCAATACCATTCTCATTTCTGGGCGCATACTGGATTATGTACCTGACCGGTACGGCAATAGATCTCATGAGCCAAATCGGGTTTGTCATTTTGGTGGGAATCGTCGTCAATAATGCGATCGTTTTAGTTGATTTAATCAACCGGCTGCGTAACGAAGGATACAACCGATATGATGCAATCATGGAGGCGGGTAAACAGCGTTTCCGTCCAATTCTCATGACGGCGTTTACCACCATCGGCGGACTGATTCCCATGGCAGTCGGCAACGCCTCGATGATCGGTCTTCCCTACGCTCCCATGGGCCGGACCATTATCGGCGGACTGCTGACATCCACTTTGCTTTCCCTGATCGCCGTACCCTGGGCCTACACGCTTTTTGATGACATGCGCGAATACTTCAAGAAGCTGACGGCGTTGTATATTTATAAAGCGAAAACCGAGGCCCCCGAGTTGGTTCAAGCAGATTAAGCAGACCTTTAATATGATTTCGAACCAACATGAAAAATTTGAAAGGACACGATAGGTATTTTGTAATCTGCCTTATTTGATTATTGGTAGTTCAATTGTCCATCAGATTCCCCCTTCGGTCGGAAGGCATGCTTTGCCAATAAGAAAAGGTCGCCTATTTTCAGGTGGCCTTTTTATTGCTCTGACCTAGCCGAAGTAGCCACACTTCGGTCTGCCAGAACTCTGGCGAGTTCTGCTACTTTGTTTACATCTTACGTCTGAGAACTTCCGTTTTGCCCGTCTCACTTCTTACCTCCGGCGTCTCGCATTATGAATGCTTGATTATCCCAAAATAGTTAGCTACATTTACACAAAATTCCATACCCCTAAGTAGTACAAAACCAATGAACTTCTGCAGCAACTGCGGTCAAAAAATCAGTTTCGGCAAAGTACCGGACGATGAAAAGGAAAGATTCTATTGCGAAAATTGCAATATCATTCACTACCAGAATCCTAAAATTATCGTTGGCACCCTTCCCCGCTGGGAGGACAAAATCCTACTTTGCAAACGAGCCATCGAGCCGCGAAAAAATTTGTGGACTTTGCCGGCGGGCTTTCTGGAAAACAATGAACGAATTGAAGACGGCGCCATTCGTGAAACAACAGAAGAGGCAAATGCAGAAATTAAAATCGTTCGACTGTTCTCGGTTTACAGCCTGCCGCATGTCAGCCAAATTTATTGCATTTTTTTAGCGGACCTGGTCAATCTGAACTTTCATCCCGGCGATGAGAGTTTGGAAGTCGAGCTGTTTAAAAAAGAAGAAATTCCGTGGCAGAAAATTGCTTTTAACTCGATTCGATTCACACTTGATAAATTTGTCAATGCCACAGATTTAACAGACCATGAAGTGCATTTGGGGACATGGAATAAAAAGTAACCCGGACGACCTGTCAGGAAATGATATGCAAACACCACAACTACCCGTCCAAAAAACTGGCCAAAAAGGCGATTGTGGTTTTGGACAAATTGTGATACAATTAAATTTTGTTTGGACGTTGGTTTGCCAGTCTTTTTTGCTGGGCTGTTTGTGAGGAACCTTGTAGTTTGTGGACAAAACAGCTTTGCCAAGCGACAGCTATTCCTTTTGAATTTGTACATTTTGGTCTTATTTGCGCATTTTAAAAGGCCTTTGAAATGCAGGCCAAAGGCCGGGCAGATAACATTTATGCCTGGTTCACTGTCTAATACTGGGTAGCCAAACATTCATACGAGTATATTAGAAACTAATGAGCTTGACAAACCCATTCCCTCACCCCTGTTTAATACTAAAACAGAATCCTAACCACAACCCATGGTGAGACAGGCTGATGTCAATTTCAGTCTGTTTATTATCCAATAATAGAAAAGGCGGTTGCGGCCTGCTTGCTTTAGAAGGACGAATAATTTGCAGGCGCGATGGCGTAATTTCTAGTTCTTGTGCTACGACTTTTTTGCAGTGAAATCGTACCAGAGCCGATTCCGCATGATGGATTGAAACAAGTTCTTCTTTGGTAAAATGTTCCGCCCACCTGTTTGTATTTTGCCAATCCTTTAACTCAGAATGCGTTACCGGGTGCACCTTTTCGCACAATAAATAGTCTGGCAGCTCACCGTTCTTTGCATACGCGCCAACGGCATGAATGTAATTTATATCAGTAGTTAATTCAATTTGAAATTTCTGCGCATCATAAACAACTTCAAATTTGGCCTTTGATTTCGAAATTTGTTCATGGAAAGTAGTTTTGAACTTTTTGTGTAAAAAGACCGGGGGGCCGGTTATTTTTGAAATGATCTTGTAGGCGGTTTCTTTGGCGGCCCAGAACCTCCAGAGGGTTAAATCAGGATTCTCTGAGACCGAAATAGCGAATTTTTCTTCACGGCAGAAAACTCTTTCAACAAAGCGGGCACTATGAGATTTGCCCGTGACGCCGGCTTCGTTTAAATCAACAATATCATTGCCGAGCAGTAGCAAAATATGCCTGTTCCATAAGTACAAGCTTGTTTATTATTTGGCTGGCGACATCCCTTGTAGCACGTAAGCCAGAGTGCCTGCTCTGGGGTTTTATGAGTTCCATATTGAGATAGAAACGTGCACCTCGGGGCGGAATGTTGCTGTATTTCTCTTGATTATGGCCACGTAAATAGACACACAGGACATTGCAGTCTTTGACCCTATTTACTAATCTACCCACGCCGTAAGTGAAACGGTCCAAATCAATTCTACCGGTTCTACTTCTACCCCCTTCGGGAAAGACAGTTATGGTATGGCCTTTTTTTAGAAGGTAGATGACTTTATCGAGAGACTTTTTGACGACACTTCTGCTACCCCCTCGATCAATTGGAACACAACTACCGAGATAACATAAAATTCGTAAAATAAAATTTTGATAGAAGTTAGCCCGCTCCGGTAAATTCCATGAAAAAATTTTATAAGAACGCATATAGGAAAATATTGAAGCAAAACTCCAGTTTAAAATAACCGAATCGATCTTGGTAAGATGATTTGAACAAACAATTATTGGACCTTCCACGCTCCGCTTAAGTTGTTTGTACTGCTTGCGAATTTCACATAATTGCTGAACTTTATATCTGCCAACGAAACGCAGGAGTGCAATTAAAAACGTACCCCAAAACGGGAAAGTGATCCAGCCCAGAAGGTACTGAATTTTCAAAGCGAATTTTTCTTTTAACTTCAAGTCCATAACATAAACTCTCAATTTATATTTTAGCCATGATCAAATTTACACCATCACCAACAGTTGCTACGCTGTCCGCATCATCATCGTCAACTTCAATGTCAAATACATCTTCAAAATCAAGTACAATATCTACCAGTCTGGCAGAATTTATTTTTAAATCATCCAAAATTGACGTCTCCATTGAAATGTTTTCCATTTTTATTTCAGTCTTACTATATTTGCCCAAAATATCGACAATTTTTTTAAAGACTTCATCTTTAGTCATTTTCTAAACCTCCTTAATGATATTTAAATATCTTTTTTGTTTTTTTGTTGTTTACGCCTGCCATTTTTTGTATAAGACACAGGCATTAACATCGCCAAAGCCAAAACTGGCCTTTGCCTGGATTTTTAGTTCCGGCGTTTCTCTGGTTTTCTGGACGATGCTGTTGCTATATGGCAATAATTCTGCATGTAAATCTTCACAATTAACAGACCCATGCACAAAACCTTTGTACACCTGAAGTACACAGGCTATGGATTCCAAACCACCTGCCGCGCCCAGGCTATGGCCAATCAGCGATTTGGTAGCATTTATAAGTGGGAAATCCTGTTCAGTTCTGCCCAATGCTTTTGCCCAGTTGTTAATTTCATACGGATCGGCAAATGTTGCTGTTAAATGCCCGTTGATAGCGTCTACCTGGCTGCCTTCGATCCCGGCGTCTGTCAGCGCATTCTGCACACATCGCTGAACACCGACTGGATTTGGAGCGGTCATACTGCCGCCCATTCTGTGGCCGCCACAATTGATAGCTCCTCCCATAATTTCAGCATAAATTCTTGCGCCGCGTTCCAAGGCGCTGTCCAAACTCTCAATCATTAAGATTCCGGCGCCGGCGCCTGGAATAAATCCGGCGGCACTTGCGCTCATGGGACGGGAGGCTTTAACCGGTTCATCATTGCGTGTCCGGTTTAAGACCCGCATAGCATCAAACCCAGACCAGATATAGGGTGAAGCGCCTTCGGCGCCACCTGCTAACATGCGCTCAGCCAGGCCATGCCGGATTCTGTACATCGCATCGAGAATGGCCTCCGTACCGGTACTGCAGGCACAGCTATTGGAAGTAACTTGATTCCCCAATCCCAGCAACCCGCTTACTTTTGCAGAGACGCCGCTTGCCATCACTTGTTCAACGGCGGTGCTGCCAAGGCGTCTAGTTTTACCGGCATTCGTTAAGGGGACAATCTTCTCACCGATAGTATCCATCCCCCCTATTCCGGTGCCGATGATGGCGCCGGTATCCCAATCCACCTGCTCTGAATCATCTTCAGGCACCTCGAAACCAGCGTCTTTCCAGGCGTCGATTGCTGAAATTGAGGCATACTTAATGCTCGAATTCATTGCCAGCAGTTGTTCCCCGGTGAAATAACGTGAACAAATATCATCAACCCCTTGAGGAACTCCTGCTACCTGGCAGCCAAATTTTAATTCTTCAAGCTCAGGAATAAACCTGATACCGGATTCACCGTTTTTTAATGCTGTTTCAAACGCTTCAATACCGTGACCGTTCGGCGCGATAACTCCAAGACCTGTGACGACAACTCTTTTTCTCATACTTGTCTGACTCCCATTCCCGCGATCGTGCCACTGCAAACGACCTCGCCACTTTGCAAAGTAATTTCAGCTTCAACCTTGAGTTTTAAACGACGAAAATATATCTGCTTTGCGCGAATGATAACTTTATCCCCCGGTCGTACCAGACCGGTGAACTCAACTTCAGCCTCAGTGAAGACAGTGAGGATTTCTTGAATTTCGTTAAGCGGCATTTGTTTTGAAGCCAAGTAAATTCCATAGGCCACGACTCCGGTTTGTGCCATTGTTTCAAGTAGGATCACTCCGGGTGTGATGGGATTGCCCGGGAAATGGCCAGCGTAAAATGTCTCGTCCGGTTTAAACTTATACGACGAGACAATGCCGTCGTCATTTAATTCAATAATATCGTCAATGAACCGGAATGGTGGCTGCTGTGGCACTAATTCCAGTATATCTTCTTTGGTAAAAGTATTCAAGACTATTGATTTATCAGCGAAACTGAGTCATTTAATTGAAGATTAAGAAGATACACATTCTAGTAAAAATATCAAATAAATTTTATAATTAAAATAGACCCTAAGATTCTCTTGTCATGATTCCGCCTAAAGAATTTTTTGATTTATTTGGATAATCTTTATAAGCGATCCCCGTAAAAATACCGACTTTTGCATCTTTAATGGAATAAATATGTTCATCATCTACAAAAACATTGCCGCTACCGATGACAAGCGACGTGTGCCCCCCCTGCAGAACGGTGTATCTTCTAACATTAATTTCAAAGCGAACCAATGAATTATGCGGCCGGATCTGACCGTCAAAATTGACTTCCTTGCACCCCAGGGCGCGGCCATTACCTTCGCTGCCACAACAGACACAATAAAACCCCAGCAATTGCCAAACCGCATCCACTCCCAGGCAACCAGGTTGTACCGGATCGCCGTTGAAGTGACACTGAAAAAACCACTCATCGAGATGAACATCTTTTTCCGCGATCATGCTACCTTTGTTCCCACGTTTCTCGATTTTAAGCACGCGGTCAACCATCAAGAAAGGCGGGGCCGGCAACCTGGAGAATTCTGCCGGAGGGTCTTCAACCAATTGGCCATAAGCAAATGCGATGAGCTCTTCTTTTGCAAAATGAGTTCTTTCAAGAAATTCCTGATATTTCATATTTAAAGATATGCCTTATAAAAAAATCAGCTATTGGCTTTTAACTTGCTGATAAGTATCTATACAGCAGCATGACAAATCTGACCTCTTAAGTCATATTTTTTCCTTCAACAGGAAGAAATTATACCAGCCGGTAAACTTGTTTACGATCGCAATCCCGCCTTCCCAAATATTCAGGCTCCTAAAATCTCTCAGGGTGTGCGATCATTTTATGAGCAATAGCCAAGAGCTAACAGCCAGGTGCCAATAGCTGTTTTTTGGCAAAACCTCAAGCATCAGATAGAAATTCAATCATCATGCTTGCCCAGGTCAATCCGGCGCCAACAACGATCAGGGCAAGCCTGTCTCCTTCTTTAAATTTATGCCAGTTTTGACTCAAGACGATTGGCGCACCTGCCGCTCCGGTATTGCCAAATTCATCCACATTAAAAAAATGTTTGTCTTGAGAAATTTCACATCTGTTGCATACGGATTCCAACATACGCAAATTTGCCTGGTGCCCAATAAAATGGAGGCGTGCTTCCCGATACATTTCAGCAATCTCCCGATAGCACTTCACTGTGCGTTTTATAGCAAATGTCTGAACAGTTGCACCATCCTGTTTAAAATAACTCATCCTGCGAATGGTCACTTTGTCCCAACCTTTCGGACTTGAAGTCATGCTGTGAAAATTGACTTGAGCTCTTGCAGGCACTCTTGATGAAACCACGGCAGCACTCGTCCCATCTCCCCACAAAACAGCTGAATTGCGATCAGTGTAATCGATGGAGCGTGTATTATTTTCCGGAGAAATCAATAAAATAAATTCCGGTATTGCTTCCGGATTCATCATGGAGAGAAAATGTATTTGAGAACCGAAACTCGAACATGCAGAATTCAGATCAAAAGCATTAGCTTCGATACCCAATTCTGCGGCGATCGTACAAGCTTCGGCCGGCGTAAGCGTTTCCGGAGAGCATCCACCGGCGATAACCAGGCCAATCTGTTTTTTTTCGAGGCCGGCATTTTTAAGAGCCATTTCACCCGCCAACTTTCCAGTAATTGCATTGCTGTAATCCGACGCTTCAGACGCTGCGCGTGGATCGCGATTTTGTGTTTCTTTTATATAATCAAGCGACAGAACTGTACGGCGGACGCGAATGCCGACCCGCTCCATGATCCATTCATTACTCGTTCCGATATCCAACTCTTCTAAAAATGTATTATCTATCACATTGTCCGGGTGGAAATGTCCGAGACCATGTATGTAAAGCATAATTGTTGTCCTTATTGCAACTGCCCTGGAAAATTCACCGCCAGTGCGCCCAGAGCTCAATTTTTAAAAATTAAGTGAGTATGAATTTACGCTTGGCTCAAAACCAGCTTTTTTATTCACAGCAGGTCTTCGCTTCTATTTCACGGTGCGCCTATGGCGCAGTGGCAAATTTATGAATTGTTCAGACTAATAACAAGGATTAAAGTTTCAAAACCAAAGGTTCTAAATTAAAAATTCACCCACTAATATGTTCTCCACCGTCTACCCTAATGATATTACCGTTGGCCCAGGCTGCTTCGTCCAGGCACATCAAGTAAATAAAATTTGCGACATCTTCGGGCATCGTCATCCGCTTATAAGGATTGCACAGTTTCGCGGTGGCTTTCAGGTGACTGTTTCCGGGGATTAAACGCAAAGCAGGTGTGTCTGTCACGCCAGCTTGAATGATATTGGCGCGTATACCATAAGGCGCATACTCAACTGCAATAGAACGAGCAATCGACTCCAGCACAACCTTGGCGGCGGAAACAGCAGCGTATCCTTTCCAGGCAACTTCATTGCCTTCGCTGGTCATTCCCAGTACTCGCGCATCCGCAGCAAACATCCTGCGCTTAAAAACTTCATGAACCCAGGTTACTAAACTGCTACCCATGCTGTAAATAGTCAGCGCAAAGTCCTCATCCTGTAGCAGTTCGTCGTTATTGTACTTTGCGGGTGAAGCCACACCAAGCAAATTTTCTTCGCCCTGGTCAAATAGTTTATCAAAGGTTGATTGCAGGGAATCTTTCGAGATGCCCAGCTCTTGACTCAGTTTATTCAAGAGCCGTTCATGGTTTGCGTGTGTTTCAGGGTCTTCCTGGGAAAGTAGTTTCAGATTTCCATAGGCAATTGAGTGTAAAAGCATCCGAACCCGGCCATCGGCGCCCATGCCAGCTTGCAACCCATCCAAAGTTTCCTGAACGCCTTCCGGAGAAAGCGCATTGACATTGTATGTCAAAACTTGTACACCCGTATCTCTAATTTCCTGGTATTCCATCTCGAGGCGCTTCATCGCACCTCTGCGATCGCGGTGTACAATACAAATGTTCATACCATGCCGGCTTAACTTTTTAGCTGTTGCCAATCCGAATCCACTTGAACCACCCAAAATGAGCGCCCAATAGTCGGAGTTAAATCTCATCAACTTTTTTATCCCTATTTCAAATAAAATTAGATTTGAACGGTAAACAACTGAATAGTATGAAATTACTACATCAAAGGCAAACAATTTAGGATAGTAGGTTTGAATCTATTATCCTAATTCAAT
>SMVB01026262.1_pt1 | contig 18066 bp, 14 predicted proteins | sample 2456461 | NCBI WGS metagenome assembly SMVB01 (sample SAMN11095934, study PRJNA526329) | marine sediment metagenome | biome: Marine sediment; feature: Surficial sediment; material: Deep marine sediment; isolation source: Hadal surficial sediment | place: Pacific Ocean | collected 2014-05 | depth...
TAATGCTTCAACATTTTGTATACATGGCGATAATTTGTCTTCTGTTAAAATTCTTCATTACATACATTCTAAAATGGAAATCCAGTCTATTTCACTAGTATGATGGAACAACTTAAATTTCGAAAATTTGGAAGACATGCAATTCTAATCGACTGGAAATCAAAAATTGATGAGATAATACTTGAAGAAATACTTACGGTGAATAATTATATTTCAGAAAACTTTTCTGAAGAGATCATAGAAACTGTATCTGCCTATCATTCACTTGCAGTTTATTTAAAAAGGGATATAAGTATTAATTCGTTTATAGAAAAGGTAAAGAAATCATACACTGTTATGTCTAAAGTTATGCCTGCTAAAAAAAACCATATCATTACCATCCCTGTTTGTTATGAAATTGAATACGCCCCCGATATTCTAAGTGTAGCTTCAAGGCATGATCATTCAATTTTTGAAGTTATCAAATTACACACACAAACTCTTTATAAAGTTTATTTTTTAGGGTTTCTGCCCGGATTTCCTTATTTAGGTGGATTGGATAAACGCTTGTACACCCCCAGAAAAAAAAAACCACGCCAAAATATCGTTAAGGGTTCTATTGGAATAGGTGGTAAACAAACGGGTATTTATACCGTGGATTCGCCAGGAGGATGGAACATTATCGGGCGAAGTCCTTTACAATTTTTTAATACTACAGCCAGCCAACCCACTGTTTTTAAAACCGGAGATTATATAAAGTTTGTTTCGATCTCAAAAAAACAATATTTAAAACTTGACACATCTATAAAAAACGATAATTACAATATTGAGAAGGAGGTATATAATGATTGAAGTACTATCAGCAGGGTTATATACTACGATACAAGATAATGGACGTTTTGGTTTTAGAAAATATGGAGTTCCTTTGAGTGGCTTTATGGATAGTTATTCTGCACTTTTAGCAAATCAGTTGGTGGGAAATAACTATGACTGTGCTTTAATGGAAATTACTTTATCAGGACCTCAGCTTAAATTTTCTTCAGATACGGTTATCGCTATTACCGGAGCGGGATTTTCACCAACTCTTAATAATGTTGAAATTCCAATTAATTCACTGATAAAAGTGAATAAGAACAGTGTCCTTAAATTTGGTGTGGCATCCTATGGATTACTTGCCTATTTATCGGTTTCTGGTGGTTTTAAAACAGAAAAGATCCTTGGTAGTTACAGTTATTATAGGGATATCACTTCCATTTCTAAATTAAGAAAAGGAGACCTGTTGAAAATATCTCCCACAAAAAGAACCTACTCAATATCGAATGTATTGGTAAAGACAGAAAAAGCACATTTTAATTCAAGAATCATTGAGGTCTATAAAGGTTGCGAATTTGATTTAATCAGGGGGGGTAATAAAGAAGAATTATTTAATACCGATTTTACAATAAGTTCTGAAAGCAATCGTATGGCATATTTATTAAAAGGAAATAAAAAGTTTTCGGCAAAAGAAATAATCACAGCACCTGTACAACCAGGAACAGTACAATTAACACCTTCAGGGCAGTTCATAGTCTTAATGAGAGATTGTCAAACTACAGGGGGGTATGCACGTGTATTTCAGCTTACCGATAGGGCTATAAATAGAATAGCTCAAAAACGTGGGGGTGAATCTATACTTTTTAAATTAAAATGACCGATCCTCCCAGACTTTTTCCTAAATGCAAGCATTCCAAATTATATCCTCTGGCGGTTGTGCAACAATCGATATTTTTTCATTTTTAACCGGATGTATAAAGCCTACCTCTCTGGCGTGTAAATGAATACCCCCATTCTTGTTACTGCGATTAAAACCATATTTTAGATCCCCCTTTATTGGACAGCCTAAAGCGGCAAGTTGTGCTCGTATCTGATGATGTCTGCCGGTTTCTATATTTATTTCCAGTAGGGTATAACGATCTAATTTTTTAATAGTACTATACGTTAAAACAGCTTTTTTACTATTGGAAACTTCTTTTATGTAGGCGTATGATTTGTTTTGTTCAGGATTTCTTCTTAAGAAATGAATTAATTTATCAGTTGTTTTCGGAGGCGTGTTTTTTACAACTGCCCAATATGTTTTTTGTGTTTTTCTTTCTGAAAATAATTTATTTAATCGTACCAATGCCTTCGAAGTACGCGCAAAAATAACTATCCCACTCGTAGGTCTGTCCAGCCTATGTACCACCCCCAAAAACACAGCACCGGGTTTATTATACTCTTTAGCAATGTATTGTTTTGCAATTTCTGAAAGAGGAATGTCTCCTGTTCTATCTCCTTGTACAATATCACCCGGTCGTTTATTTACAATTAGAATATGATTATCTTCATACAATACCTGAAGGTTGTCTGGAGAACTTAGAATTCTAGTATGTAGTTCTTTTTTAATTGGATGCTGGAGTCTTCGATTTCTAATTCTTGGTATTTTAAATTAATTCTGATCAATATATAACCTTCGAATAATCTAAAAAACAAATAGAATAATTCAATATTGTTCTTTCTCAGTTGGAAAATTACCACTTTTTACATCATCTATATATTTTTGAAAGGCTCCGGTCATTTCACTAAACATATCAAGATAGCGTCTTAAAAAACGCGGATTGAATTCATGGGTCATACCTAACATATCGTGTGTAACTAAAACCTGGCCATCTACGCCTTTCCCAGCACCAATTCCTATTATTGGGATTTGAAGACTTTTGGCAACTTCCTCAGCAAGTTTTGCAGGTACTTTTTCTAACACTATTGCGAAACAACCAGCCTTTTCAAGTAGCAAAGCATCTTTTTTAAGTTTTTCAGCTTCGGTATCTTCCTTAGCGCGTACGGTATAGGTGCCAAATTTATAAATAGATTGTGGAGTAAGACCTAAATGCCCCATAACAGGAATACCGGCATTAAGGATTCTTTTAATAGATTCTTTTATTTCTTTACCACCTTCCATTTTTACCCCATGAGCTCCACTTTCTTTCATAATACGAATAGAGGACCGTAATGCCTCTTTAGGGTCACTTTGGTAGGTTCCGAAGGGTAGATCTACAATAACCAGACTTCTTGAAATAGCACGTACTACCGATGAAGCATGATAAATCATTTGGTCCAGGGTAATAGGAAGTGTTGTTTCGTGCCCTGACATGACATTAGAGGCGGAGTCGCCCACCAAAATCACATCGATTCCTGAATTATCCACAATTTTTGCCATCGTATAATCGTAGGCAGTTAACATGGATATTTTTTCACCCTTACTTTTCATATCCACCAGGGTCTTGGTGGTGATTCGTTTGTATTCTTTTTTAGCTGCTGACATGTTTTTATAACATTTTAGTGGTAAAAGTACTAATTTTGAAGTTCAATCTTTCAAATATCTATCCATGAAGTTTTTCCTGTTTTCTTTATGCATTGTATTTTCCATAGTTACCTTTTCACAAAATTCTTTTTCCAAAGCCGATGCTAAGAGTATCATCGATATTTTTTTTGAAGGGTTTCATCAAGGAGATACCCTAAAAATGAAATCGGTTATGGCTGAAGGCATGGTGATGCAAACAGCTTTTACTACAAAGGATGGTAAAAACCAAATTGTAGATGAACAACCAGAAACTTTTTTAATGGCTATTGCAGATCGTCCTGAAACCCAAAAATGGGAGGAGCGCCTTTTAGATTATATGGTTCAAATAGACGGTAATCTAGCTCACGTTTGGACACCTTATGAATTTTGGTTTAACGACACGTTTAGTCATTGTGGGGCCAACGCTTTTACCCTTGCAAAAACAGATGACGGCTGGAAAATTATTCATATAATCGATTCCCGAAGAAAAAACGGCTGCCAAAAATAATTTTTATGGACCTTTTTGAGCGTGATCACCGAGCTTATTGAAGGCAAGCGGGAGAGTATTATTTTTTTAAAATAACTTGGAATAATTCCAATATAAGTAGGAAATATTCCATACTTTTAAGGCATGCAAATCTTCTCTTCAGGAAAACTTAGTAGGGTAAAAAACCGGCACGCTCCCGAGGTGTCCAGACAAACAGGGTTTCCAAGTGCTGCAACACATTATTTAGAACCAAGTATCGACTTAAACAAAGAACTGATAAACAATCAAGATGCTGCTTTTTTTGTACGTGTGGATGGTGATGAATTGGTGGATTTTGATATTTCAGACAAAGATGTACTGCTTATTGATCGTTCACTTTTACCTAAAAAAAATGATTTGACTTTGGTAATAATCGAAGGCGAGTTTAAAGTAATTAGATTTCCGAAAGAACCTTTAGAGACCGAGTTTGTCCTTTGGGGAGTTATTAGCTATATAATACATTACGCCAGATGATTGCCCTTGTAGATTGCAATAGTTTTTACGCTTCTTGCGAGCAGGTATTTCGTCCAGATTTGTGGGGTAGGCCCGTTGTTGTTCTAAGTAACAATGATGGTTGTGTTATAGCTGCCAACAAAGAAGCTAAAGCCTTGTCGGAGATCCCTATGTTTGAGCCTGTTTTTAAAATAAGGAAACAGCTTAATGATCATAAGGTCACACTTTTTTCTTCCAATTATACACTGTATGGAGAGATGTCACAGCGCGTAATGAACATTTTAAAATTTTTCTCACCACAAGTAGAAATTTACAGTATCGATGAAGCTTTTGTAGATGTGTCTGGGATGAAATACGTGTCATTGAATGCCTATGGTCATCGTATTAAAGAGACTATTTATCAATATACAGGCTTGCCCGTTGGCGTTGGGATTGCCCCCACAAAAGTACTGGCAAAACTGGCAAATAAGATTTCCAAAAAGTATGCAGATGTAAACCGTAATGTCTTTTGCATCGATACCGAAGAAAAACGAATCAAGGCCCTAAAATGGGCAAAAGTGAAAATGGTTTGGGGTATTGGTAGCAAGCATGCAAAACGATTACAAAATATAGGGGTGTACACGGCATACGATTTCACCCAACTCCCCGAAGAATGGGTGCGAAAAAACATGACAGTTGTTGGGGTACGTATCTGGAACGAATTACAGGGTAGATCCTGTATAGAATTTAAAACTATGCCTAAGCCTAAAAAGGGCATAGGTACTGCCAAATCCTTCGGAAAAAAATTAGAGGACTTCGGGATGATTTCTGAAGCGTGTTCTTATTACATAAGCGAGGTAAGTGAAGTGCTTCGTAACCAGAAATCTTGTGCCACCTATCTTCAGGTGTTTTTACACACCAATTATTTTAGTGCGAGGGACAAGCAATATTCCAATAGCATTACAGTAACACTTGGCGTTCCAACTTGTGATACATTTACTCTTATTTCTGAAGCCAAAAGGGCATTAAAAGCTATCTACAAACCGGGCTATCGTTATAAAAAAGTAGGCGTATGCTTAAGCGGAATTATTCCAAGGGAATATGTACAAGGAAATTTGTTTTATCATCCATCTAGGTTTGATAAAAGTCAACTCCTTAAAACTTTTGACGCCCTCAATAGAAAATATGGAAAAGCTACGTTGTTTTCAGGTCTGGTTGGCACAAGAGTAAAAGAGTGGGAGCTCATTAAAGAAGATCGAAGCCCACGATATACCACGCAATGGGAGGAGTTGCTGAAGGTTAGCTGTTGAATTTGGTCTGCCACCCTGTCATATCTTTTCTACTGGCATAAAGATTGCCATATACATTGCGAGTTAAAAATTTATAAAATTAATACAATATAATTATGAGTAAAATAATAGGAATCGATTTAGGAACAACCAACTCTTGTGTGGCTGTAATGGAAGGTAGTGAACCTACTGTAATTCCTAATGCCGAAGGTAAACGAACCACACCTTCTGTAATTGCTTTTGTAGAAGACGGTGAAATTAAAGTAGGGGATCCTGCAAAAAGACAGGCTGTGACAAACCCCACAAAAACCATTTCTTCTATCAAGCGTTTTATGGGAAATACGTTTTCTGAATCTAAAAAGGAAATCGATCGAGCTGCATTTAAAGTAGTAAAAGGAGATAACGGTACTGCTCGTGTAGATATCGATGGCAGGTTATACACTCCTCAGGAATTAAGTGCTATGATACTTCAAAAAATGAAGAAAACAGCAGAAGATTATTTAGGGCAAGAAGTAACCGAAGCCGTTATTACAGTACCTGCTTACTTTAACGATAGTCAGCGTCAAGCTACTAAAGAAGCGGGTGAAATCGCCGGACTAAAAGTAAGGCGAATCATCAATGAGCCTACTGCTGCTGCTTTAGCTTATGGAATGGATAAAAAAGGTACAGACCAAAAAATCGTAGTATTCGATTTTGGAGGTGGTACACACGATGTTTCTATTCTTGAATTAGGCGATGGTGTTTTTGAAGTATTATCAACTGATGGTGATACTCACTTGGGAGGTGATGATATAGATGATACGATTATTAGTTGGTTGGCAGATGAGTTTGAAAAGGATGAGAAAATGGACCTTCGTAAAGACCCTATGGCTTTGCAACGTCTTAAAGAAGCTGCTGAAAAAGCTAAGATTGAATTATCTGCTTCTGCGAAAACCGAGATCAATTTGCCTTATGTTACTGCAACTGCCAGTGGACCAAAACACCTGGTTAGAACATTAACACGTGCTAAGTTTGAACAATTGATAGATGATTTGGTAAAGCGTACTATAAAACCATGTGAAAAAGCCTTAAAAGATGCTGGACTTTCCAAGGGTGATATAAATGAAATTATATTGGTTGGGGGATCTACCCGTATTCCTGCAGTGCAAAAAGCGGTAGAGAAGTTCTTCGGAAAAAAACCTAATAAAGGAGTAAACCCCGATGAGGTTGTAGCTGTTGGAGCTGCAATACAAGGAGGTGTATTATCTGGAGATGTAAAAGATGTATTGTTATTAGATGTAACACCACTTTCATTAGGGATTGAAACCATGGGAAGTGTAATGACTCACCTAATTGAGGCAAATACAACCATTCCATCAAAGAAATCGCAAGTGTTTTCTACAGCATCAGACAATCAACCCAGTGTAGAGATCCACGTATTGCAAGGGGAACGACCTATGGCAGTAGACAATAAAACGATCGGTCGATTTCATTTGGACGGAATTCCACCTTCACAAAGGGGAATCCCACAAATTGAGGTGACATTTGATATTGATGCTGATGGTATCATTAAAGTAAGTGCTGTTGATAAGGCGACTGGAAAATCTCAAGACATTCGAATTGAAGCTTCTTCTAGTTTAACCGAAGAAGAGATCAATAAAATGAAACAAGATGCTGAAGCCAATGCGGAAGCCGATAAATTGGTAAAAGAAAAAGCTGATAAGCTCAACGAGGCAGATGCTATGATTTTTCAAACTGAAAAACAATTGAAAGAGTTTGGTGAAAAACTATCTGACGATAAGAAGAAACCAATCGAAGAGGCTTTAAAAGAGTTGAAAAAAGCTCATGAAACTAAAGAAATTGAGACCATTCAGCCTGCTTTAGATAAGATCAATGAAGCATGGAAAACTGCTTCTGAAGAAATGTATAAAGCCCAAGCAGATGCCCAACAAAATGGTACTCCAGGAGGGGGAGGGGATGCCGGTAAAGAAAGTGAATCAAAAGATGAAAACAGTGATGTTGAGGATGTTGACTTTGAAGAGGTAAAGTAAGTTGATAGACTTCAAATTAAAATAAGAATGCCCGAAGAGATTCGGGCTTTCTTATAGCAATTTAATTTCGTGATAATAATTTAGTATTTTTTAATAAAATCCTTAAGTTCTGTTATAATGGCAATAAAAACATAATAATCCAAGTCAATAGGATAAATTTTATAATATATAATTTCATGATTTTATTTTAATTCATAGTGATATCATGTTAAAGATAGTAAAAATGTAAAATGCAAAGATTTGAAATACGTATTATTCAAATTAGGTTTACCAATATTTTTTTTTATTTTTAGGGTATTATTTGAAGCATTATGACAAACAATTATAATTTTAATGTTGCCAAAACCGGATCAATCCTTTTATTTTTTATTTCAATTTTTTCATATGGTCAAAATGATTTGATTAATTATGAGATATCAAATACGAATGGTATCTTTTCTGAAACTAAATGTATTACTAATAGATTTGATTTTTCTTCAGCAAGTATAAAAATAACAGAAGGAGATTCTTCTGCAGTAAAGAATACTTCACTTACCATAATACTAAATGGTAGGATAGAAGAACATTTTTCTAGCCTTGATGAATTTAGCGATTTTAAATTTAGAGATTGGTTATTTGAGCATGCTTCTAATAATAGAAGGTCACGGTTATTATTTGACTATTTTATCCTGCTTAAAGACAACTCTTTTCAAAAGCTGAAAAAAGAATACTGTGTAAAAAGAATTAGTACTGTAGAACATTCAGTTAATAAAGAGTTGTATGTAAAGCTCCCCATATTTTTTGCAACCGATAGAGATTATGATAAAAGTCAAGATCTCGATGAACAATTTGGGCATTATAGAGCTAAATTAAAATACGGTCTTGCCGAAGTAAGTATTCCAAAAAGTCATAAAGTAGGAGAAATTGAAAGTCCTTCTTATTGGAGGTTTGAATTTCGGGAAAACCCAGATAAACATATCGTTGTTCATTCGATCGATGTATTGAACAAATACAATTTTTACACTAAACTTTCAAAAAGAATAGATAAGTCTGCTAAAAAAAGTACTTTCCTTTTTGTACACGGCTATAATGTTTCATTCATAGATGCTGCTAAACGAACAGCTCAAATGACCTACGACCTTAAATTTGATGGAGCTTCGGTTTTTTATAGCTGGCCTTCCTATGCCTCAACAGGTTCTTATACGAGGGATGAGGCTAATATAGAATGGTCTAAAAAAAATATTGAAACTTTTCTAAAAGATTACCTATCTACTACCAATGCTGAAGAAATCTATCTCATCGCGCATAGTATGGGTAATAGAGGGTTAACAAAAGCAATTATTTCAGTAGTTTCAGAAAACCCAGCTCTTAGATCAAAAATCAAGGAGATCATTTTAGCAGCACCAGATATTGATGCGGATGTTTTTAAAAGAGACATCGCTCCAAAAATGGTATCTATAATAGAGAAACCTATTACCTTATATGTTTCATCTGGTGATGTTGCTCTTAAGGCATCTCGTGTAATTCATGGAAGCCCTAGAGCAGGTGATTCAAAGGATTCTATACTTGTTGTTGAAGGCGTAGAAACTATAGATGCATCAAGTGTCGATACAAGTTTTATGGGGCATTCTTACTTTTCTGAATCCAAAACAATCTTAGACGATATTTTCGATTTGATTAAAACATCAAATAGGGCTTCATTCAGAAAAAAATTAAAAAAGATAAATAAAAAAGGGGTCATTTATTGGAAAATGAAAGGTTAGTTTTTATAATATTCAAAATTTAATACCGAAGAAATGAATAAAAATTTTATTACTAAAGTTATTGTACTAACGTATTTTATTTTTATATCATCGTTGTCTATTGCCCAGGATGTGGATTACATATATCCAATGGGGATAAATGAAAATGACGTTGAAGAGTTAAAAGCAATGCCCCAAAAAGCAATCCTTACCAGAAGTTTTTACGATGCAGTTAACCTACCCAATTCCTTTTCTTTAAAACAATTTGCTCCGATACCAAAAAGACAAAAATTTGGTACTTGTTCGGCTTGGGCATCGGCTTATGCTGCAAGAACAATAATTGAAGCAAAAGCCAATAATTGGACAGATAAGGAAGAAATTACAAAAAATGCATTCACACCAGCTTTTACCTATAGAATTAGTGAACCAGATGTAAAAGATTGTAATGGTGCTGCAACGTCATCAGTAGTAGCTTCTTTAAAGACTATTGGTGCTTTACCATTAAAAAGTTGGAATAAAGATATTAATAAAAGAATGGAATATTATTGTCCAGATGAATTAAGTAAAGAACTTTTAGATGTAGCATCTAATTACAAGATTGACGACTTTTCTAAACTTTTTTATAGTGAACTTAATAATCCAACTAAAACAGAAAAAGTTAAGTTAAGTCTGTCTAATGGGAATCCTGTTGTTATTACAATGCTTTGTCCCATATCATTTCATAGAGTGAAGAAACCTTATTGGGAGCCAGTTGAGAAACCTAATTTTGATAAGAAGCATGGTCGTCACGCAATGACTGTTGTTGGATACGATAATAATAAGTATGAAGGCGCTTTTGAAGTTCAGAACAGTTGGGGTGTCGATTATGCTGATGGTGGATATGTATGGATTAAATATGAGGATTTTAACACCTTTGTTTATGGCGCTATAGAACTATTTGAATATCAAGAGCCTGAACCTGAGAGGCCTTTATTTAAAGGGGCTTTGTCTATATTAGATATTAACTCTCAAATAAAATTAAAAGCTAAACTAACTACAAATAACCCTGCGATTACTTATAAAATAATGGAGCCACTTGTTTTGGGAAGTAGAATTAGATTTTACTTACAAAATGATAATCCTGCCTATGTATATATGTTAGGTACAGGTTCTGTTGATCCTACTGTAAATATACTTTTTCCTGTAGATGGGTTGAGTGCGCTTTTAAATTATAAGACTAATGTAGTACCTTTGCCTTCTGAAGATCATTGGTTAGAAATGGATGACACCGTTGGTAAAGATTATTTAATTTTATTATATTCGAAGGAGAAACTTGATATTGATTTGATCTTAAAAAGTTTAAATGATTCTGAAGGAACAATTGGTAGAAAATTAGATAACCTATTTGAAGATCAAATCATTTCTAATACTATGATAAATTATAATGAAAGCGAGATAGATTTTGAAACTTATGCTAAAGACCAATCAAAAATAATGAGTATCATTATAGAATTTGACCATAATTAAAGTTAAAACTAGAATCATTATGAAACATTTATTTACGTTTATATTAGTAGTTGCATTTACATTAACAAATGCACAGACAAAAAGAAATTTCAATGTATTTAAAAAAAGTGACAAAGGTGGTAATAATGAAAGAATTGCATTAGTTATTGCGAATAGTAACTATGATATAGGAAAACTTGAAAAACCAGTTACAGAAGCTAAATATTTAGTTGAAGCCCTTGAAGAACAAGGCTACGATGTTGAGGTTGGATATAATTTAGACCAAGCTACTATGCGAAAGATTATCATCGAATTTTCTAAAAAATTTGGCTCCTATAAAAGTTGTATAGTTTATTATGCGGGTCATGGTTTTCAGATAGAGGGTAAAAACTATCTGGTCCCTATTGACACCCCACAAGCCAACAGCCCTTTTGAATTAAAAGATGCATTATTAGAAGTAAATTATATTTTAGAGGCAATTAATGATCCAAACAAATCAAAGATCATCATATTAGATGCTTGTAGAAATAATCCTTTTAAAGAAAATATAGCATCTTCTTATAGGGGACTTGATGATGATGGTTTTTCAAAAATAAAAGCCCAAATTAATAGCGAGATCATTTTTTCTACTGGACCTGGAATGAAAGTAAATGACGACAATCCCTTTACAAAAATTTTAAGTGAGGAAATAAAAAATGGGGGGTGTTACGATGATATTAAAAGAAGACTGAATAAACGTGTAAGGGAAGCAAATTCTAGACAAATAGTAACTACAATGGGATTTTTAGAAGAGGAAATTTGTTTTGGCACTGAAAAACCTGTTGTTATTGCTAATAATGAAAACCCAAATAATCAGTCTCATAATGATAATAAGAATGATGTGAAACGTGATTATACGGATGAATTAATAGAAACATTGGAATGGCTGAAAGGTAAATTGGTTGATATTAAATACGATAAATATTTTAGAACGGGTGCATTATCACATAACTATAGTGTTAGTTATTCTTATAAGTTAGAATATAATGTTAATACCTGTACTCTAAAATTTATTGAAAATTATTCCTTTATAGAAGATAGAAATTCTATCAGGAATGATAGGAAAGAGGAAAACACTTATGAATTAAAATTATCGGATATTAGTAGTATTGAAGTTGTATATGATTCATTTGTAATAAAAACGATTAATAATAAAAAAGCAATACATAAAAAGGGGAGATATGAATATGAATTAGATGAATTTACTATTAAATACGATGAACTGGGTGATCTTAAAGACCATCCGGAGCGATTTGTAAAAGCTTTTACTGATGCCGTGAATATGTGTGGAGGAGGTAAAAAAGAAAAATATTAATATAGATATAGTCTTTAAACAAAATAGCTTTAACATAACTTTTAAACAATATTAATATGTTTTTATACCTTTGGTCTGTTAATGAAAGAATTTTTTAAAAATATAACCGCATTTTCCTTAGCCTGTTTGGTGCTACTATCTACTATGTCGTTTACCATAAATAAACATTTTTGTGGTGACAAACTGGTTAGTACATCTGTAGTACTAAAAGCGGACACCTGTGGAATGGAAATGCAAAAAAATTCAATAAACGAAAGCTGTAAAATTTTAAAAAAGGATTGCTGTAAAGATGAATCGCAACTTTTTGAAGGACAGGATAATCTAAAATTAAATTTTTCTGATCTTAATCTTCAACAGCAAGTATTCATTGCTTCTTTTGTATATTCTTACATTGACTTATTTGAAGGATTTGATACCAATATCATTCCTTTTAAAGAATATTCTCCCCCTATTGTCGTCAAGGACATACAGTTACTTGATGAAGTATTTTTAATTTGATATTTATATAAACACTTCTTGCTCCTCTATGATTGAGAGGAGTTACGAATTAACGACAACGTAATCTCATAAGAGTTGTTATGATTTTGTATATGTCTTGTTTTTATTATTTAAATCAAATTAAAAAACTGAATTATGCTCGATAAAAGCATTAAATATTTAATAGAAAATAAACTTGTAGCTGTTTTGCTGCTTGTACTATTTATTGGTTGGGGAATAAACACTGCACCCTTTGATTGGGATACGGGGAATTTTCCCAGAAATCCGGTGGCTGTTGATGCTATCCCCGATATTGGCGAAAACCAACAAATAGTATTTACTAAATGGGACGGTCGATCGCCACAAGATATCGAAGATCAAATTACCTATCCTTTAACTTCTTCTTTAATGGGTATTCCTGGAGTTAAAACCATTCGAAGTTCATCGATGTTTGGTTTTTCCAGTATTTATATAATTTTTGAAGAGAATATAGAATTCTACTGGAGCCGTAGCCGTATCCTTGAAAAACTTAACTCATTACCAAAGAACTTGTTGCCTAATGGTGTACAACCTGGTTTAGGACCCGATGCTACAGGACTCGGGCAAATATTTTGGTATACACTCGAGGGGCGAGACGAGAACGGAAATGTTACCGGAGGGTGGGATTTACAAGAATTACGAAGCATACAGGATTACTATGTGAAATTTGCACTTTCTTCGGCTTCGGGTGTTTCTGAAGTTGCTTCTATTGGTGGTTATGTTAAAGAATACCAAGTTGATGTCGATCCCGAACTTTTAAAAGAATACAACATTTCATTGCAACAAGTAGTAGATGCCGTTAGAAAAACCAATAAGGACATTGGTGCGAAAACAATCGAGATAAATCAAGTTGAATATCTGGTACGTGGTTTGGGCTATGTTAAATCGGTTAAAGATATTGAGAATGCGGTGGTAACTTCGGAAGAGTATACATCTGTGCTTATTAAAGATATTGCAAAAGTGTCTTTAGGTCCTGCCGAACGTAGAGGTATTTTAGACAAAGAAGGTGCCGAAGTTGTTGGTGGTGTTGTGGTTGCACGTTACGGAGCTAACCCAATGGAAATAATAACCAACGTAAAAAATAAAATTATTGAAATTAGCACTGGACTCCCTTCAAAAGTATTAAAAGATGGACGCATTTCGCAACTAACCATTGTACCGTTTTACGATAGAACAGAGCTGATACAAGAAACATTACAAACCTTAGATGATGCACTATCTATGGAAATATTGATTACAATTTTAGTAATCGTTTTAATGTTGTTTAATCTGCGGGCTTCGATATTGATTTCGGGATTGTTACCTGTTGCAGTGCTCATGGTGTTTATTGCCATGCGAATGTTTAATGTAGATGCAAACATAGTAGCACTATCGGGTATTGCTATTGCCATTGGTACTATGGTAGATGTGGGGGTGATACTTTCAGAAAATATTATTCGTCATATTGATATCGACAATAAAAAGTCACCTATAAACACTGTTGTTTATAAAGCTACTAAAGAAGTATCGGGAGCTATTATAACGGCAGTTATGACGACTATAATTAGTTTTATTCCGGTTTTTACAATGATAGGTGCTGAAGGAAAATTATTTCGCCCTTTGGCATTTACCAAGACCATGGCAATAACGGCATCTCTTTTTGTAGCCTTGTTTTTAATTCCTCCTTTTGCATCTTGGTTATTTGGTTGGAAATCACCTAAGAAAAAATTCGGTCTTCTACTTACTATATCCATTGCAATTTTTGGATTGTATGGAGTGATAAGTGGCTATTATCTGGGATTTATGCTAATTGGTTTTGCAGTTTCAGGCCTGTTAAAGTTCAGGGAAATTATTTCTGAAACCAGGAAGAATAGTTTGAATATACTATTTGCTGTAATAGCGATAATTGTACTATTGAGTGTTTATTGGAGACCACTTGGAGTAGATTTTTCAATTGCTTCAAATCTTATTTTTGTAAGTAGTATATGTTTTGGATTATTAGGTGTATTTAGTCTTTTCAAAAGATATTACGTGCGAATCTTAAATTGGGCACTAGAAAATAAACTTCTCTTTTTAAGTATTCCAACACTGATTATAATTTTCGGAATAAATATATGGAGCAATACAGGAAAAGAGTTTATGCCTGCTCTTGATGAAGGATCTTTTTTATTGATGCCTACTTCTTTACCACATTCAGGAGTATCAGAAAACAAACGAGTGCTCCAACAATTGGATATGGCAGTGGCCTCCATTCCTGAAATAAAGACCGTTGTTGGAAAAGCAGGGAGGGTAGAAAGTGCTTTAGATCCTGCACCACTTTCAATGTACGAGAATATAATTATTTACAAACCGGAGTATATGTTGGATGATGATGGGGATCGTTTAAAATTTAAAGTAAATAATGACGGTCTTTTTGAAACAATATCAGGGGATTTCATTCCTTCAGGAACCAAAATCGAATCCAACAAACTCATTGAAGATGGGAATGGTAAATACTATCGTAATTGGAGAAAACATATAAATTCGTCAGACGATATTTGGCAGGAAATTATAAAAGTTACTAAATTCCCTGGAGTTACCTCTGCTCCAAAACTACAGCCTATCCAAACACGTTTGGTAATGCTACAAACCGGAATGCGTGCACCCATGGGGATTAAAGTGAAAGGTCAGGATTTAAAAAAAATCGAAGCCTTTGGATTAATTCTCGAAGAAATTTTGAAGAAAGTACCCGGAGTAAAAAAAGAAGCGGTGTTTGCAGATAGAATAGTTGGAAAACCATATTTACTGATTGATATCGATCGTGAGAAAATAGCTCGTTATGGGCTTTCAATTGAAGATGTTCAGACTGTTTTGGAAGTAGCCGTAGGAGGAAAAATACTTTCAGAAACAGTTGAAGGAAGAGAGCGATACGGAATACGTGTTCGATATCCAAGAGAACTACGTACAAGTCCTGAAGATTTAGAAAGTATTTATATACCCACAGCAAATGGGAATCCTATTCCATTAAAGGAATTGGTGACCATTAAATATGAACAAGGACCGCAGGTAATAAAAAGCGAAGACACCTTTTTAGTTGGATATGTATTGTTTGATAAGGTTGATTTTGAAGCCGAAGTAACCGTTGTAGAAAGGGCTCAAGAAGCAATTCAAGGAGCTATTGACAGAGGTGAGATCACAGTTCCAAAAGGAATCAGTTATCAGTTTACGGGAACCTATGAAAACCAGTTGCGGGCAGAGAAGACACTTTCGGTAGTGGTTCCTATAGCTTTGATAATTATTTTCTTGATCCTATATTTTCAGTTTAGGTCGATTACTACATCTTTAATGGTATTTACCGGAATTGCAGTTGCTTTTGCTGGAGGATTCATTATGATTTGGTTGTATGGAGAATCGTGGTTTTTAAATGTCGATATGTTTGGAATTAACCTACGGGAAATATTTCAAATGCATCCTATAAATTTGAGTGTCGCAGTTTGGGTAGGTTTCATTGCCTTATTTGGTATTGCTACAGACGATGGTGTGGTTATGGCTACTTTTTTAACTCAAACATTCGATAAAAATTTGCCACAAACAAAACAAGAAATTAGGCTGTCAGTAGTTGAAGCAGGCAAAAAAAGAATTCGTCCTTGTTTAATGACTACAGCAACTACAATTCTGGCATTATTACCAATACTAAGTTCTACCGGAAGGGGAAGCGATATAATGATACCAATGGCAATTCCTAGTTTTGGAGGCATGGTCATAGCATTAATTACACTTTTTGTTGTTCCGGTATTATTTAGTTGGAAGAAAGAGTTGAAAGTAAAAAGTTAAAAGAGATAAATAAAATTTCATTCCTGCGTAAGCAAGAAAATAAAATAAATAGAAATGAAAAATAAATTATTAATTGTACTAAGTCTTATATTTTTTATCATAGGGAGTAATGCACAAACATTAGATGACTACCTTAAAGAAGCCGAAAAAAACAGTCCAGAATTACAAGCAAGGCAATATCGCTATCGAAGTGCTTTAGAAAAAGTTAACGAAGTAGGAGGCTTGCCGGACACCAAGTTTTCCGTGGGATATTTTGTACAAGAAGTCGAAACACGAGTTGGTGCTCAAAAAGTAAAATTATCAGCATCGCAAAACTTACCCTGGTTTGGAGCACTTTCAGCAAGAAAAGAAAGTGAAGCATTTAAAGCAGAAGCTCTTCAAAACGAAATGGATCTTTATAAAAGCCAATTGTTTTTGAATGTAAAAGAGACCTATTACGAATTATATGAATTAAAATCGAAGGAAGACATTCTTAACGAGAGCATTTCAATTTTAAAAACCTATGAAAAGCTCGCCCTAAGCGAACTGGAAAACAATCGATCAACCCTGGTAGATGTGTTAAAAATTAAAATGGAACAGAATGAACTCAATAATAAGGTAGGAACTATTATTGAAAACTTAAAGGCAAAAAAGATAATCTTTAATTTATTGTTGAATAGAAAAGAGGATACCCCAATTGTTATACCAACTGCATTATTAATGGAAGGTGAAGAAAACTTAAACAGGAAATTAATCTCTCAAAATCCAAAATTATTGAAATATGACAATATTCAGAAAGCACTTATAAAATCTGAAATGGCTGTAAAAAAAGAAAGCTTACCCATAATTGGAATAGGACTGGATTACGTTTTTGTGGAAGATAGAGATGCTGTAAACCTTGTAGATAATGGCAAGGACATTATTATGCCTATGGTTTCAGTGTCAGTTCCATTATTTTCAAAAAAGTATAGCTCCAGGAGAAAACAATTACAATTAGATCAAAAAGCTTTAGAATATAATAAAGTAGATGCTACTAATAAATTAAATGCCTTATTTGAAAATGCCATAGCTGAACTAAAAAATGCTAAATCAACTATAAAAACACAAGATGAAAATATTATTCAGGCAGATCAAGCTCATAAAGTATTATTAACGTCTTATCAAACGGCTAATATGGATTTCGAACAAGTTTTAGAAATTCAGCAATTGAAACTAAAATTTCAATTGATAAAAATAGCAGCGGAAAAAAAATATGCTAAACAAATGGCTATCATTCAATTTTTAATTAATGGTTGAAAACATGAAACACATGTATAAAATATCAGGTATGACTTGTGTTGGTTGCAAAACTAATGTTGAGAGTGCTTTGGGTAATTTAAAAGAAATTACACAAGTAACAGCATATTTAAAGAAAGGAGAGGTTGAAATTGAAATGTCATCACACATTTCTATCGAAAAATTACAAGAAACCTTATTAAAAGAAGGATTGCATTACACTATTGATTTACCGGGTCACAAAAATATGCATTCACATGACCATCATATACATCAACAAGTAAAGGATGGTAACGGCATTTTTTATTGCCCAATGCATTGCGAAGGTGATAA
>SMVB01280155.1_pt1 | contig 18061 bp, 13 predicted proteins | sample 2456461 | NCBI WGS metagenome assembly SMVB01 (sample SAMN11095934, study PRJNA526329) | marine sediment metagenome | biome: Marine sediment; feature: Surficial sediment; material: Deep marine sediment; isolation source: Hadal surficial sediment | place: Pacific Ocean | collected 2014-05 | depth...
CGCACAAATCCCTCCTCTTGAATCGGGCCACCAGCCCATTGGGCGCCTCGAGGCGAGAATCCGTGCTTTCGACTGCCGCGCTAAAGCGGCATCGTCCGCGGCTCTGTAGCGTCGGATGCCCAGAAGCGGGTGACCACCGTGAGCGCATCCTAGATCCGTTCGCTCCCAGACGCAAGCACCTGCCACACTGTCTCAATAAAGCGTTTGGTCCTCCCCGCGCACGCGGATCAACTCTTCGTAGTGCTCCAGGATCAGGCCGCGGCGCGCCCAAATGCCGTCTCGTTCTATGTCTTTCAGGATGTGCGAGAGCTTCTCGTCGAGGACGTCCCGCGTCAGAGACTGAAGGCGCTCGAAGAGCTGCCTGTCACAGCGCATCAGCCAACTGGGATGCTGGATTTTGGGCCAGCGCCGGAACGCGCGGCTGAAGTCGATGGCCCAGATTTTCCAATCCTTTGCGATGAGGAGGTTTCCCTGGTTGCGGTCGGTGTCGTGGATGAGCTCGTTGAAGACACGCACACGATAGATCTGTTCGCTCCAAGCTTTTTGGTCGGGGGCCTTGAGACCTTTCTCGTTCATGGTCGCTTCGTCCATGAGGACGTCATCGACCCACCACGTCAGCGCACCCCGTTTCCCGCGCCACCTGCGCTCGACGGATACGGGCACCATGTGCGCGAGGCCGAGAAGCTCCGCTAACTCGTAACCCGCGATGTTGTAGCGATAGGAATCGACGAAATCGAATTCCACGGTGCCGCCCGGGTGGGTCTTCATCGCCTCCCGCTCGTCGACATATTGGAAGCTCGCGTCATGCGTGAGCGTGTCGTCCTTCAACGTCAGGCGCCACGTTTCGGTGACGCCCTTGCCCACAACTTTGGCTTCGATGATATCGGCGTTCTTGAGAAATTCCGCCTGACGCTCCCGAGGCGTCTCCGTCTCCGCGTGGACGCCCAGCAATACGAGTGCGAAGGGCAGGCCGACAACGATTGGAAAGCTCACGGCGTGCCATCATGCCACGTATGGCAATCTTTCGCATCCTTTTTGGAGGCCTCGAATCTCATGAAAGCCCTTCGCACTCTCTCGATCATCGGAGCACTTCCCGCTGCGCTCGCCGCCGAGGCGCAAGTCACGAAATATGTCCGCGACGCCCACGACGGTGAAGCGTCTTAGGGTATGGTCGATGGAGCAGCTACTCGCCTACGCGCTTTGAGCTCACGAGCTCCTTCGCCTTTTGGATCACCTCCGCGGGCGTAATCCTCTTTAGACATTGGTTGTCCCCATCGCAGGGCGACGCGCGATGGTTGTAGGCCGTCACACAAGGCGAGCAGGAAAGGTTCAAGTAGAAGTGATGCACCTTGTGGTCGAGGCTTCCATAGAGCACCGGCGTTTCTGGGCCATAGAGAATGATGCTCGGGACGGGTGTCATCGCCGCGAAATGTCCCGGCCCGCCATCATTCGTGACCAGCAAATCCGCGAAATGAAAGAGCACCATGAGCTCGCGCACGGTCTTGGTGTATCCGGTCACATCGAGACAATCGGCCTCGCCAAGCGCGTCTTGAACCTTCTTGGCCAAAGGCTTGTCGTCCGCGAGGCCGATCACGCCGACGACGAATCCCTCGTGCACCAGTGCTGAAGCCAGCTCGACATAGGACTCGATCGGCCAGGCGCGTATGGGCAGAAGTCCCCCGCCAGGATAGAGGAGCACGAGCCGCCGGCCCGCCGCCGCCGGAAAGCTGTCTTCGAAGTGTCGCCGAGCCGTCTCGAGCTCCCCGTCCGCTAGTCTCATTCGCGGTAGCGTGAGGTCGGCGTCTACGAGGGGGCGCTTCACCGTGGGCACCCCGACTCCTTCGACGGCCTCCGCAAGCGTCAGAAACTGCTGCGCTATGTGTTGATAGGGATTGTACGGAACCGGGCGATTGATGAAACTTCCCCGGTACAGTCCTTCTTGCGTGTGCCGTTCGAAGCCGACACGCACACGGGCTCCACTCGTGATCGAGTAGATCGCGCTGAGGCGGGAGAATAGCTCGCAGTCGACAACCGTATCGATGCCGATGAAACGCAGCATCTTGATGGCTGCGAAGCTGTCTTGCCGGAGCGCCTTCAGCGAGCTGTTGCGCACGGTGAGGATATGGCCTTCAGGAACGATGTCGAGAAGCTCGAGCACTTCCTTGTTCTGTTGGAAGACGAGCGCATAGAGCGAGGCCTCGGGGTACTTCTCTCGAAGCCGCAAGAGCATCGGGCGAGCGAGAAAAAGACTCCCCATCTCGGAAAGCAGGATCACGAGGATCTTTTTGGGAGGTGGCGCGGCGGCGGCGCGGTCGCGTGCCCGCGGCCATAGCGACAGCAACCGGCAGAGCGGTACCCCGAGATAGCGGTCGACGCGTCGTTGAGAGTCGATGTTCATGTGCGGCCCCGGCGAAAACGGCGCACGACGAGCTCTTGGCGAACGAGGAGGTGGAGGTCGCGCTCGAAGGCGATGCGCCACATCTCGGATGGCGAGTGCCGTGACGTCAGTTCGAGACGGCGGGCGAAAACCCGGAACGGTCCCGTGGCGGTCTCGCCGAAAGCTCGGCGCACGACGACCATCCGGCCCGATTCTAGAAGGTGCGTCAGGCGATCGCTGTCCGACGGGTCGTAACCCTCGACGCGCATTCCCGGTAGCAGAAAACGGTGTCGCTCCCGCTTACGGATGAAATCCTCCGGGACATAGACACGTCTGCCCGCGAGGCGCGCGACGTGCTCCGGCTCGAACCGGCCGGCTGGCCCCTCGAAGGGCGCGGTCGCCGCCGCAAGAGACAAAAAACTCAGAAAGACGAGGGCGTGGAAAAGGTGGGGTGCTCGACGCACCGAGAACGTGGCGAAGAGCCAGCCGCCGAGCGCAATCACGGGCACGGCGAGCTGCCACGACGCATAGCTTTCGGCTGGCAGTATGTCGCCGCGCACGGCCCACATGAGAGGGATGAGCACGACGAGCATCGCGATTCCAGGAAGATGGAACAGACGGAACCAGCGCCCATCGATCGATGGCCATCGCATCGCGAGCAAAATCGAAAGCGCCGGCACGGTGGGGATCAGATAGTTTCCCTGGCGCTGGCTCGGGACGGAATACACGATGAGAAAAGACAGCACGAGAATCCACAAACCCTTCTCGTCCACAGTGGCGCTCTTGCGCTCGCGCACGCTCCGGACCACGAGATAGATGAGAGGGAGCGCGAAAAAACCCGCATTGCCGAGGTGTCCGAGCCAGAGACGGTAGATCGGATAAGGCCAAGCAAAAAGCCCCCGCAAATAGCCTTCGCCGCCGAGCTTCCCGAGATTTTCTTCGAGAACAAAGTGCTGCAAGATCGCACCGGGCTCGGGATCGAAGAGCGGCCATATCGCAAAGCAGCCGAGCGCCACGATGACCGCCACCGCAATCCGCAGCGCGTCTCGAAGGAGAAAGTCACCGCGCTCCATGAACGTAACCCAGGCGAGAGCAAGTCCCACCGGTGCTACCAGCGCAAAGGATTTGAACAAGCACGCGATTCCGAGAGAAATTCCGATGCCCATCCAGAGCGCGAATCGTTCCCGGTACCGACGCCCGAGCAGAAAGATAGCGAAGGACAGAAACACGAACAAGGATTCCGGTTGGTTCGTCAGAAAGGGCCGACCGTATTGAAAGCTCGAATAGAACCCCAGAAAGGTCAAGGCGCCGAGCGCGCCGCGCACGCGGTCTTTCGTCAGCCGCTCGGTCACGAAACCAACGAGCGCCGCCAAGAGAAACGTGCACAGAACGATGGGCAGCCTCAATCGAAAAAGCGTGAAGTGGCGTCCCCAATGGGTCGAGACGATCCCGACCCAATAAAGAAGCGGCGGCTTCGTGTTCTCGAACCCAGGCGCGGTTTTCAGCGGAAGCCAGGCGCCGCTCGCGCCCGTCAGACGCGCGATTTCTATATAGGGCGCTTCGTCCCCGATATGCGGGATGTAGAGACCGTCGAGGGCGTACAGATAGGCGACGACGGCGAGGACGAACACCCCCAGCCACCAGAAGCGCGCGGAGCTGTCATTTCTCAGTGGTGCTCACTCCACGCGCAACGCCTCTATCGGATCGACGTGGGTCGCGCGCCGGGCAGGAAGGTAGCTCGCGAGGAACGCGGCGAGCCCGAGAACCACGGCCACCGAAACGAATACGGCCGGATCGAGCGTGCTCACGCCATAAAGCTGGCCCGACAAGAATCGGGTGAGCGCGAGCGCGGCGAGAAGTCCTACGACCATTCCGACACCGACGAAGGTCATGCTGTTACGCACGACGAGACGCACGAGGTCGGCGCCGGAAGCGCCGAGCGCCATGCGAAGTCCCATCTCCGTCGTGCGCTGTGACACCGAATAAGCGATGACGCCGTAAATGCCGATCGCCGCGAGAAAAAGCGCGGCGCCCGCAAAGGTTGCGAGAAGCGTGGCGCTCAACCGGGGTAAGAACACCCAGCGAGAGATGGCTTGCTCCATCGTGCTGATGTCGTGAATCGCTTGGTCCTCGTCGACGGACCAAACCGCCTGGCGCACATCTCGCGCCAAAGCCTCGGGCGGTATCGTTGTGCGTATCACGAGCGACATCCCGGCAAAGACATTCTGGCTATAGGCGAGATAGAGCTCGGGCCGCGCGTCCACGTCGAGTCCGTAATGGTGGACGTCTGCGACAACGCCAATCACTTCGGCCTTGCCGTGCGGGTTGTCTATGATCTTGCCGATTGGATCGTCATCCCCGAAGTAGCGCCGAACGAGCGTTTCGTTGATCAACACGACATGAGGCGAGTCTTCACGATCGCGCTCTTCGATGACACGACCTCGAATGAGCGGGATCTTCATCGTCTCGAAGTAGTGCTCCGTCGCCGCGCGGATATCGGCGTGAGGTTCTTCTTGAAACGACTCTGGATCCCGTCCTTCGATCGTGAACGGAAGCGAGAAGTCGATCCCGACGGGATGCATGGGAAGCGAGCTTCCCGCGGCCGCGGACTCGACCTGGGGCAGCGCGCGGAGACGCTCGAGCGTTTCTCGAAAAAACTGGAGCCGGCCCTCGCTATCCGTGTACTTCGCTCGCGGCAAGTAAATTTGAGCCGCTAACAAGCGCTCGGGACGAAAGCCCGGGTCGACTTGCAGCATTTCGCGGAAGCTCCGTATGGTCAACCCGGCGCCGATGAGGAGGAAGAACGCCACCGCGACTTCGGCGGCCACGATAAAGCTCAAAACGCGGCGCGCCCTGTGACCCCCGCCCCGGCTGTTCTCGTTCAAGTTGTCGCGAAGCTGCGGGCGCGACGCTTGAATGGCCGGCAGAAGGCCGAAGGCGAGCGCCACCACAACCGAGACCACCGCGGTGAAGAGCAAAACGCCGCCATCGATTTGAACGCTATCGAGCCGGGGCACGTTCGAGACGGGAAAGCCGCGCGCCAAGCGGACGCCGGCATAGGCGAAGCCTATGCCTAGCGCGGCGCCAGCGGCCGCGAGCACGAAACTCTCCGCGAGCACTTGCCGAGCGAGCGCGAAGCGTCCTGCTCCAAGGGCCGCCCGGAGCGCCACTTCGCGCCGCCGGGTCATGAGCCGCGTGAGCATCAGGTTCGCGACGTTAGCGCACGCGATGAGCAGCAAGAAGCCGACGAAAGCAAGAAGCACGAGGAGCGCTGGACGTGCCGACTGGACGAGCTGCTCGTGGGCCGATTCAACGAGAGCGCCCCAACCTTCGTTCGTGTCCGGGTGCTCGGCTGCGATGCCCGTCGCGATCGCGGTCATTTCTTCTCTTGCTTGCTCGATAGACGCGCCATCCGCAAGCCGGCCAACGACGCTGAGCGAGCGCGCCCGGCGCGAGCGACCATGCGCGTCGTTCGGGTCGAAGGCGAGTGGCGTCCAGAGATGGATCTCGTTTCCAGGCGGAAACATGAAATCCTCGCCCATGACGCCGACGACCGTATAGAGCAGCGCGTCGAGCACGATCTGCCTGCCGAGCACCGACCGGTCGCTCCCGAAATGTCGCTGCCACATGCCGTGGCTCAAGAGCACCACTTTGTCTTTACCCGGCGTCCCCTCTTCCTTGGTGAAAGTTCTGCCGAGAACAGCTTCGCTCTTCAGGACCGCGAACAGGTTTGGTGTCGCGCTGAGACTAGGAAGATCCAACGGTTCCTCGCCCGAGAACGCGTGGCGCACGTGGCGAAAAGCAGCGAGCGCGCTCATCTTCGAGGCGCGATCTTTCCAGTCGAGAAAGGTCGGTGGAGACACGAACTCGGTGCCGCCTTCCGGCTTTTGTTCCCAGGCCACGACGATCTCTTCCGAATCCTCGTAAGGAAGCCCGTCGAGCAAAACACCTTTGACGAGACTGAAAATGGCGGTGTTCGCGCCAATTCCCAGGGCCAGCGTGAGAAGCGCCACGACAGAGAACACCGGTTGGCGAACGAGTGCCCGGAACGCGTATTTCAAATCATGCATCATCGCGCAAAGAATATCACCCAGGCCACCCAGTCGCGAGTCGGTTCGTGACTTCCGAGGCCAACGACACTAGAATCCACGCCTATGAATCTTCGACACTGTCTCCTCACCGTTATCATCATGTTCTCGAGCTCCACGCTCTTAGCCCAACATGGAGCTAAGAATGGAGAGTGGCTCTACTACGGAGGCGACCTGGGCAGCACGCGCTACGCCCCGCTCGACCAGATCAACCGGGACAACGTCTCGGAGCTCGAGATCGCCTGGCGCTGGAACGGGAACAATCTCGGCCCCGGCCCGGACATCAACTTCCGAGCGACGCCGATCATGATGAACGGGGTGATGTATACCACCGCCGGCACGCGCCGCGCCGCGGTAGCCATCGACCCCGAGACCGGCGAGACCCTCTGGATCTATCGCTTCGAGGAAGGTGAGCGCGCCAAGAGCGCGCCGCGCAAGACCTCGGGCCGCGGCCTGTCTTATTGGACGGACGGCGAGGACGAGCGCATCTTCTTCATCACACCGGCGCACTACATGATCGCACTCAACGCCAAGACGGGACAGCCCTACCCGGATTTCGGGCGGGATGGCATCGTAGACCTCAGAGAAGGCCTCGACCAGAACATCGACGTCATGAACGATCCCGTCGGCTCGAGCACGCCTGGGATCGTCATCGGAGACATCATCGTCGTCGGCAACGCTTTTCCGGCGGGCGGCGTGCCGCCGACCAAAGAAATGCCCGTGGGCCACATCCGAGGCTACGACGTGCGGACTGGCGAGCGGAAGTGGATTTTCCACACCGTCCCGCAACCTGGCGAAGAGGGGCACGACACTTGGGAAGGCGATTCTTGGAAATATACGGGGAACGTTTCGGTGTGGACGTCCATGTCCGCGGACCCGGAGCTCGGCTACGTCTATCTTCCGACCGAAGCGCCGACGGGAGACTATTACGGCGGGCATCGACACGGCGATAATCTTTTTTCTCAGAGCCTCGTATGTCTGGACGCGAGAACGGGAGAGCGGGTCTGGCATTATCAATTAGTCCATCACGGTATCTGGGACTACGATCTCCCGGCGGCGCCCGTGCTCGCCGACATCACCGTCGACGGCAAGAAGATCAAAGCCGTCGTCCAAGTCACGAAGCAGGCATTCACGTTCGTTTTCGATCGCGAGACGGGCGAGCCCGTTTGGCCGATCGAAGAGCGTCCGGTCCTGCAGACGACCATCCCGGAAGAGAAAACGGCGCCGACCCAGCCCTTTCCGACGAAACCCGCGCCGTTCGATCGCCAAGGTGTGAGCGAGGACGACCTCATCGACTTCACTCCGGAGCTCAAGAAAGAGGCTCTGGAAATCAGCGCGACCTACACGCTCGGCCCTCTTTTCACGCCGCCCACCATCGTGACCGAGACTAATAAAGGCACGCTCAATTTACCGGGCTCTCAAGGCGGTGCAAACTGGCAAGGTGCGGCCTTCGACCCGGAGACAGGCTACCTCTACGTCTCGTCTTCGACGGATCCGACGCCGATTGGTCTCGAGCATTCGCCGAATTTGTCCAACATGGACTACGTACGCGCAAGACGGCTGCGCCTGCCGAAAGGGGGCGGGCCGCAAGGGCTCCCGCTCATCAAACCTCCTTGGGGCCGCATCACTGCCATAGATTTGAACACGGGTGAGCACGTATGGATGATAGCGAACGGCGAAGTGCCGGACTATGTCCGGGAGCACCCCGCACTCGAAGGTGTTGTGCTTCCACGCACCGGGCGGCCGGAGCGCGTCGGATTGCTCGTCACGAAAACGCTCTTGTTCGCCGGTGAAGGCAGCGGGCTGTTCGGCATGTATGGCGGCGGCGGCCCGCTACTTCGAGCACACGACAAGGCTACCGGCGAGATCCTTTCTGAATTCGAGCTTCCGGCGCATCAGACGGGCGTGCCGATGACCTACATGCATGAAGGCGTGCAATACATCGTCGTCGCCGTCGGAAAGCGCGAGCACTCTGCGGAGCTCGTAGCACTCCGGCTACCCTAGTCCTAGTGGTGCTCGTCGGTAGCGGGCGAGAAGAGACCGGTACTCCGAAGCCTTGAAGACGGGGTAGCCCAAGCTCGCGAAGCGGACGAGCTCCTCGGCGGTCGGGAACGTAAAATAGTTCCCCGCATCCGGCGTCTTTGGCCGCGTGTCGAGAGCCTCTCCCGCCATGAGCGTCGCGATCGCTTTTTCGACGAGTCGCGCGCCGGGCTCGTAGAGACTCAGGACGTGGCCGAACAACGAACCGTTCGCGTCGACGGGCACGCGCGCTTCATCGACGATGGGCCCGGTATCAATGGTCGCATCCAAAATGAAATGGAGCGTACAGCCGATTTCGTCGTCGCCCGCGAGAAGAGCTTGCAAGGTCGCGAGAACACCGCGATAGCTCGGCAAGAGACCAGAATGGAGATTGAGCACGCCGAGCCCCGGGACAGCGATGAACGCATCCTTGAAAATGCGTCCATAGCGGATCGAGATGACGAGGTCGGGCGCGAGGACGCCGAGCCGCTCGATGAACGCAGGATCGTTCGGCTGATGAACGGTCTCGAGAGGCATCGCGAAGCGGCGGCCGAGCTCCGTGAAGCTCAGAAGCTCGCCGGGCTCGTCGACTCCGGGATAGACGTGCTCGTTCGGGATGTCCTGTTCGATGAGACGCAGAATGTCGAGCGTTTCGTGCCCGGGCGCGTGGCCGACTTTATCGGAAAAGAAGAGCGAGACGTCGTGATCCTGAAGCACGTGTTTCAGATGGTTCAACGCCACGTTTGCGTGGATGTCGCGGTTGACAAAAAAAGCGATCTTCATGGCCCAACGGGCCAAGCATACCGCGCGTCGTTCCCTATCGGATCACGCGGGCCAGGTTCAAAAGGGCCCGCCGCTAAGAGGACGCATCCTAGCGCCCGTGCGGACAACCCTGCCAGGTCGACCTAACTATCGACCGCGCGATTCAAATCATCAGAGCTTGCAAAAAAAACAGGTCGAACGCCGCAAAAACTTCTCCACATGTCGAAGCTCTGCTCTCGCCTCTCGTCGAGACCGGGTTGCTCTCTTTGACCAGAATCTGACACTATTCTCCAACTAGCATCGTCGTCGTGTTCCTCATGACTACGATTCTTGAACGGAGGAAGTAATGTCGGACAGCGTTTACAAGGTCGTCGAATTGGTGGGCTCGAGCGATGTTTCCTGGGAGGAAGCCGCTAAGAATGCCGTGGAGACCGCGGGCAAGAGTCTGAAAAACTTGAGAATCGCGGAGATCAACAAGCTGGACATGGTCATCGAGGATGGGAAGGTCGCCTCGTATCGTGCCAGGGTGAGTCTGTCATTCAAGTACGAGCATGACAAGTAAGCGGGCAGACAAGAAGAAACTGCCGAAGAACACGAACGCAAAGCTCTCGGGCGCAACGCGTCAGAAGCTCAAAAAGACCTATAACAAGGCCCCTTGCAGATTTTCAGGTCGAGTTGGTCAAGCTCCAGAAGTGGGGCCAAGACAAAGAGGCTCCGCGTCGTCGTTATTTTCGAGGGGCGCGACGCCGCCGGCAAGTTCTAGACTTGGATTTGAACGAGCTCCGGCTCTTCGACGCCTTTGCAAACGCGGCACGTCTTGGACTCGAGCACGCCCTCCCACATCGTCTCCCGGAGCCGGCGCCATTTGGGTCCGGTCCAGATCTCCTCGATGGATTGCTCGTGGACGTTTCCCATTGCGAGCGTGCCTTCGTAATCCGTGCAGCACACGGTCACGGTACCATCCCAGAGAATCACGAATTGCTCGTTCGGCGCCGGGCAATAACCGTCGACTTTCTGCTTTATCGACTCACCCTGAATGATGTTGCCCCAGGTGTGAAGCTCCTTCCAGAGAATGTCGACGCCGGGAAGGATCTCGTAACGGCCCGTATCCGCGTCGTGCTCGAGAAAGCGAAAGCCGCCATCGACGAAATTGAGATCGTGCTTTTTAGGCTCGAGCCCGTATTTGCGCTCGATTTTGCGCGCGAAGGAGATCCAGTCGAGCATGACCCGATCCGCCTGGCTGTTCGCCCCGACGATCTGGATGCCGGCAGAGCCGAGCGTATTCATGATGTCGATCTCGAGCTTCGTCGAAGCACCGGTCGCGATCTTGCGCTCAACGGCCATTCTCACCTTCTCGAGATAAATCTCGAAGGTGAGCTTCTTGTTCTTGACCTTGCGCGTCTCGAATGACTCCGCGTCCGGCGTCTGGTAGCTGAGGATGTAATTCGTGAGCCCCGCGTCATACAGGCCGTCGACGAGCTCGGGCGTCAGGAGACTGCAATTGGTGTTGAGCTCGATGGGAAGGCCTTTCTCCTGCTCGGCATAGCGGACGATGTCCACGAGCCGCGGGTGGATCGAGGGCTCGCCCATTTGATGGAGCTTGATGGGGTGAAGCGGGCCGAGACGGTCTTTCTCGCGCGCGACCTGGTCGAAAATCTTGCACGCATCCTCGAAATCCATCAGGCCGCGCTTGCGCTCCATGATCTCGTCCGGGCAGAACGTACAGTGGAAGTTGCAGAGGTTCGTGATCTCGACAAAGAGCCACCAAATGGGATAGACGCGCTCGGGAGACTTTCGAATCGAAGGGAGAGGCGCGAGCTCGGTAAAGCCCGTCACGTCCTTGGGGAGCTCGCTCCCGATCGCCACGCGACCAATATGGAAGTCTTGGCGGATCTCCATCCGGAAGCTCGCCCCGACATTTTGGGTGCGAGCCCTGTCCAAATCAAAATCCTGAATCACGAATCGTGCGCGCTTCCACGTCGGCTCTTCGGTCGAAACGCCGTCCCAGCGCTGCTCGGCTTCCTTGTAAAGCCCGCCATAGGGTGCGCCCTCATCGGTCGAGACATATTGCAGCCGGAACGTCGCGAACTCGCGACCGAAATAGTCGACCTCGATGACGGCGCGCTGCCCGAGCTTTCGTTTGAGCGCATCGCTCAAGCGAAAGTAGAGATATTGCGACCAGGCTTCCGGCGTGACGGCAGACCGACCAGCTTTGTCGACGATGTCATAGCGGCCGTCACCTTCGTTGACGAGCTCGAGGGCGCCGCCGCCGCTCGCGACGCTCGGGAGAACGAACTCGGCAAGCTGCGGGCCTGCCGGACGCCCGAGAACTCGTTCGATCAACGTTGCCATCTACTCATCCGTCTCCATCGCGGAATCCGAGCTAAAAAACCCCCGGACGATCTCGTCAACCCAGGGCTCGATAGCATGATACACCCGATTGCGAGTGTTGAACTTATAAATGAAGCTCTTTTCGTCGTTCACGAAATAAACCGTGCGCTCGAGATGACTGGCGAGCTGAGTCTCGACGGCGTAGAGCGTCGAGATCGCGCCCACGTCTTCCATGACTTGGTGCTTCAGGAGCCGATAGGTATCGCCGAGGAGCTCGGCGCGCTCGGCATAGAAACTCTCGACGGTGACTTCGGGCGCGACTCGATTCACGGTAACCTCGAGCGTCGTGTGGACCGTCATTCCGTCTTTTTCGACGGCGAGCGGCGAGCTGCGGAAGCCGACGAAGAGCGACTCCCCCGCTTTGGCCAACGCGTGAGTGCGTGGCCAGCTACGAGGATGTTTAATCACGATGTCGCCGCCCGGCGCTTCGTAGACGTCGAAATACTTTTCCTGCTCGAGCGAGAACTCGCCGTACATGTGGGCGATGGCATCGCCATAAGCTTCGAGGGTGCGCGCCTCGCCCGTGACGTAGAGGCCGTAGAGCCGGCCATCCACATTGGTAAGCATGAGCTTCGAAGCTTCTTCTTCGTCCTCGGAGAGAAACGACCAGAACCTCCCTTCATGACCGTGTAGCCAATAGGTCTCTTCGCTCTCGATCTCGAGCTCGCGGCGAAACCGTGCCGCCACGTCATCCACGGCGCCGTCGGGCATCGGCCCCGCCAAAATCTGCGCTCGAATGCCTGGCCGCTCGGGAACGTCGACGGAGCGCCCGGTGAAAGTCTGCATGTGAAAGCCAGCCTGCATGATGGCCTCGTCCGCCGTCCATCCCTGCGGCAGAGGAAAAGAAACTTGCTGGGTCGAGCTATAAACGGTAATGGGCGCTGGCGTCGTTCGTAGGTCGCAGCCACTGATCCCGACGCCGATGACACCGAAGGCGACGCAAAAAACCAAGGACCATTTACGGAATCGATGCATGCTACTAATCGAGCTGATAGTTGGGTGCTTCTTTTGTAATGATGACGTCGTGCACGTGACTTTCCCGATGACCCGCTGCGGTGATGCGCACGAAGCGCGCCTTCTTCTGTAAGTCGTCGATGCTTCCCGCGCCGCAATAACCCATCCCGGAGCGGAGGCCGCCCACGAGTTGGTCGACCACACCATGGAGGGCGCCTTTGTACGGCACCCGCCCCTCGATGCCTTCGGGCACGAGCTTCGAAGTTTCCACTTCCTGCTGCAAGTAGCGATCCTTGGTCGTGTCACTCATAGCCCCGAGCGATCCCATGCCGCGATAGGTCTTGAAGGTGCGACCCTGGAAGAGAATCGTCTCGCCCGGGCTCTCGGCGGTGCCGGCAAAGAGGCTTCCGATCATGACGCTCTGCGCTCCGGCCGCAATCGCCTTGACGACGTCGCCGCTGAACTTGATCCCACCATCGGCAATGAGAGGCGTGCCATGCTTCGCCGCAACCTCGGCGCAATCGAATATGGCTGTGATTTGCGGCATGCCCGCGCCTGAGACGATCCGGGTCGTGCAAATCGAGCCCGGTCCCATGCCTATTTTGACCGCGTCGACGCCGGCTCGGATCAAGTCTTCGGCGGCTTCGCCAGTCCCGACATTGCCGGCGATGATGCCCACGTCTTTGACTATGCCGCGAAGCTTCTCTACCGTTTCGAGAACCCCCCGGCTGTGGCCGTGCGCCGTGTCCACGACGATGACGTCCACTTTGGAATCGATGAGGCGCTTCGCGCGCTCGATGGAATCCTCACCCGTTCCTATGGCCGCGCCCACGAGGAGCCGTCCCAAGTCGTCCTTGGCGGAGTTCGGGTACTTCATCGCCTTCTGGATATCTTTGACGGTGATGAGCCCTTTCAGCTGGTAGTCGTCATCCACGACAAGGAGCTTTTCCACCCTATGTTCGTGAAGCAGTGCCCGCGCCTCATCGAGGGTCGTACCGACAGGAACGGTGATGAGGTTTTCCTTCGTCATGACCTCCGAAATCGGAAGGTCGTGCCGCGTCTCGAAGCGGAGGTCGCGGTTCGTCAGGATCCCGAGAAGCCGTCCCTCCTCGATGATGGGAACGCCCGAAATACGGTATTTCGACATCACCGCCAGCGCGTCGGCGATGGGTCGGTCCGCGGTCATTGTGATCGGGTCGACGATCATCCCACTCTCGGAGCGTTTGACCTTGTCAACCTCGTCCGCTTGGACCTCCGCCGTGAGGTTACGGTGGATGATCCCGAGCCCTCCGAGCTGTGCGATGGCAATCGCGAGCCGTGATTCGGTCACCGTGTCCATGCTCGCGCTCAAGATCGGGATCTTGAGGCGGATCTTCGCGGTGAGCTGGCTGGAGACGTCGACCTGGGACGGCAGAACGTCGGATTTTTGCGGAACGAGAAGAACGTCTTCGAAAGTCAGAGCTTCTGGTAATTTCTGGACGCTCACAATTTCCTTCTCACTTAACGTCTAATGTTCAAGTTTAGTGCGTCGAAAAATCAAACATTCGCACCGCAGCATTTTTTGTATTTCTTGCCGCTGCCGCACGGGCACGGAGAGTTCCGCCCAACTTTGGCCTCGGTGCGTTTGATGGTCGTCACCGCGGCGTCCACGCCACCCTGCGACTCTCGTCTCGGTCCTGCCCCACGCGGGGGGTCGAAAGACGAAGGCATAGCGCTCGGATCGTTCAACGATACGCGGGGCCGCGCAATCGGGCGCCGTTCGAAAGCCGACTCGCGCACCGGGCGCAGCAGGAACAAGAGCCGCACGATCTCTTCTTCGATGCGATCCCACATCGCCTCGAACATGCTGAAGCTTTCTTTCTTGTACTCCATGAGGGGGTCGCGCTGCCCGTAGCCTCTGAGCCCGATGCCCTCTTTCAAGTGATCCATCGCGTAGAGATGGTCCTTCCACTGCGAGTCGACCACCTGGAGCATGATGATGCGCTCGTGGGTGCGCATCAGGTCGGGCCCGACGATTCGCTCCTTGCTTTCGTAGCGCTCGCGATTCTCCTTCGCGAGCTCTTCCCGAATCTCGTCGCGGTTCAGACCGTCCCAGTCGATAGCGGAGAGCGTCCCGCTATCGAGGCCGTATTGTCCCTGTAACGATTTCCTGAAACCGTCGACATCCCACTCTTCGATGTCGATCTCTGCTGACAGATGCTGGTCGAGCAGAAAATCAAGAATGTTGTCGGCGAGCTCGAGAATGTAGTCGCGCTGCTCCTTCCCATCGAGGATTTCGCGGCGCAGCCGATAGATGGCAACGCGCTGCTTGTTCATCACGTCGTCATATTCGAGCAGGTGTTTACGGATGGAGAAGTTCTGCCCTTCGACTTGCTTCTGAGCGCGCTCGATGGCGTTGGTGACCATCTTGTGCTCGATGGGAACGCCTTCCTCCATGCCGAGGCGTTGCATCAGACCGCTGATGCGATCGCTCCCGAAAATACGCATCAAGTCGTCTTCGAGGGACAAGAAAAAGCGCGAGCTTCCCGGATCACCTTGACGTCCGGCACGCCCGCGCAGCTGGTTGTCGATGCGCCGTGACTCATGGCGCTCCGTCGCCAAAATGTGCAGCCCGCCGACTTGGACAACCTCTTCATGCTGTTCCGCTGCGTCTTTTTTTGCCTTTGCCAGCGCAGCATCCCACACCTCGGGCTCCACCTCGAGAGGATCGAGCTTTTTCTTCTTGAGGGCGATGCGCGCCGCATATTCGGGATTACCGCCAAGCAGAATATCGGTGCCGCGGCCGGCCATGTTGGTCGCGATCGTGACTCGCCCTGGACGGCCCGCCTGGGCGACGATCTCGGCTTCCATCTCGTGATATTTGGCGTTGAGCACGACATGCTTGATGCCGCTCCGCTTCAACCGCTGCGATAACGTCTCGCTCTTTCCGATCGAGGTGGTGCCGACGAGAACCGGCCGGCCGTCTTCGACCAGCTCTTGGATCTCTTCGGTGATGGCGTTGAGCTTCTCGCGCTCGGTGCGGTAGACGAGATCGGAATACTCATCGCGAATGAGCGTCCGGTTCGTGGGGACGGGTATGACCTCGAGCCCGTAAATTTTCTCGAACTCCGCCGCTTCTGTGTCCGCCGTACCCGTCATGCCGGCAAGCTTGTCGTACATGCGGAAGTAGTTTTGGAAGGTGATCGTCGCGAGCGTTTGGTTCTCCCGCTCGATCTTGACGTGCTCTTTGGCTTCGACGGCCTGGTGGAGCCCGTCCGACCAACGGCGCCCTGGCATGAGGCGGCCCGTGAACTCGTCAACGATGATCACCTGATTGTCCTTCACCATGTAATCGGTGTCGCGCTTGTAGAGCGTGTGCGCGCGCAATGCCTGATACACGTGGTGGAGGATGTGCATCTGCGAAGGCTCATAGAGATTGTCGACGCCCATGAGCTTTTCGACACTAGGAACGCCCTCTTCGGTAAGGGTCACCGTCTTGGTCTTCTCGTCGACAGTGAAATCGAGATCGCGCCGGAGCTTGGGGATGATGCGATCGACGTTGAAATAGAGGTCCGTCGACTCCTCGGCTGGGCCGCTGATGATGAGCGGGGTGCGGGCCTCGTCGATGAGGATGGAGTCCACCTCATCCACAATAGCGAAGTGGAAGAGCCTTTCGACTTCTTTCCCGTCCGCGTCCTTGGTGATCTTAGGAAAGAGGCGATGCACGAAGAGCGACGGGTCGAACTTCATGTTGTCGCGCAGATAGTCGAAGCCGAACTCGTTATTCGTGCCATAGCTGACGTCGCAGCGATAAGCCTCTTGACGCTCGGTGTCGGTCATGTCGTGCTGGATTATACCGACGGTGAGACCGAGGAACTCGTAGATCTGGCCCATCCACTCCGCGTCGCGCCGCGCAAGATAGTCGTTGACGGTGACAATATGAACGCCCTGACCCGTGAGCGCGTTCAGGTAGACCGGAAGCGTTGCGACAAGGGTCTTGCCCTCGCCCGTTTTCATCTCGGCGATGCGGCCTTCGTGGAGCACCATCCCACCGATGAGCTGCACGTCGAAGTGACGCATCTCTAAAGTGCGCCCGCTCACCTCGCGGCACACGGCAAAGACCTCGGGAAGGAGCTCGTCGAGCGTCTCGCCTTTTTCGCGGCGCTCTTTGAACTCGGCGGTCTTCGCTTGAAGCGCCTCGTCCGAGAGCTTTTTGATGGACGGCTCGAGCTCGTTGATGGTGTCGACGACGGGCTGCATCCGTTTGAGCTCGCGCGCGGGGCGGCTTCCGACGATTTTCGTGAGGATGGCATTGACTACGGACATAGTTGAGTTTGACCCAGTAAAATATCTCAGTTTAGCAGAGGGGTTTACGACGGGCAAACCTTGTCGAAATCCGTCACGGTCGGCCTGAGCGCCCGCACTCATTTCTTGGACGAAAGCTCGCTCACGGCAAACTTCGTCCGTAAAAAACGACCGGTGACCGCTGTGCGGGACTAGGGCCCCGCGGCGTTGGCGATAGGTCGGTTTCTAGGGTCGAAGGAGCGGTAGTACTCGAGGATATAGTCGAGTGGGTGAACCGTCGCATCGTCGACCCAAACTTCGTAGTGGAGATGCGGGGCGCGGCTCCGGCCACTGCTCCCAACATAGCCCACGACGTCGCCCCGCTTGACGCGGGCGCCGGCGCGGACGTTGAACTTGGACAAGTGCGCATAGCGGGTCATCATCCCGAATTTGTGATCGATGACCACGATGTTCCCATAGGTGCCCCGCCGCGCCGCATAGAGGATGATGCCATCCGCCGTAGCCACGACCGGCCGCCCCCTGGGCGTCGAGATATCGATGCCGTAATGCATCTGGCGCGTACGCGTGAACGGGTCATTGCGATGGCCGTAGGTGGACGAAAAGTAGCCCCGAACGGGCCAAATCGACGGTGTCGAGGCGAGCAACAGCCTGTTCTGCTGGTAGAAGCGCTCGAGGACGCGACCACGTGCCTCGAGGTGGGAGAGGTCGCCGCGCATGCGGTCGAGCTCGTCCTTCACCTGCGCATAGGCGCTAGCCGGAGTCGAGAGGTCCAGGTCCAAAGAGCCGCCAACGCCAGCCCCCGTGAGCGGGGCCGCCTCGTCGAGTCCCGCCATGACCGATAGTTTCATCACGAAGTCTTGGAGCGAGGCCACCTGCTCGTTCAGGTGCTCTACGGAGACTTCGTAATCAATGTTCTGCCGTTTGAGCTCGGTATTCGCCAATCTGAGCTCACGAAGATCCGTCAGGCCTTGGTAGAAAGCAACGTAGTGCGCCACTAGTATCGCGATCGCGATCAAAGCCACCCCAGCAAGCGCGGCAAACGCTTTCACTAGCCCAGAAGACAAGCGCCACTTGCGAAACTGCTCCCCCGTATGCGGCACGAGAATTACCGTGTACAACTCTTTCATCATAGCGGACTCGAGTAGATAAAAGCGTGCAACTTATTTTGTTTTGAAAGAAGTTCTCC